>OLSE01000762.1_pt1 | contig 34599 bp, 34 predicted proteins | sample 1673191 | NCBI WGS metagenome assembly OLSE01 (sample SAMEA3136764, study PRJEB25190) | human gut metagenome | biome: human gut; feature: human-associated habitat; material: faeces | place: Austria | collected 2013
TAGCACCGTCAAAGGCACTTATATTCGCCCCGGAGAGCAAAATTTGTCCAGAGGTAGGTTTAATGACCGTAGCAATACAATTTAATAATGTTGTTTTCCCGGAACCGCTGGCTCCCATAATTCCCAAATATTCGCCACTTAGAACATCAAAGGTAATTCCGTTTAGTGCTTTTGTGGGAACGCCCTCTTTGGAATATGCTTTGTGCAGGTCGCGTACTTCTAAAAGTTTTTTTGTATAATCCATTCTTAACACCTCTTTTTTGTTCATACTTTTTTACAATTAAAATTTTACTACACAAAGCATAAATACACCACTTACATTTGATGTAAGGTTCCTTTGTTTGAATTTCACCGCTATTCTTTATGCTGCTTTTCATCTGTCACCAGACATTCTATCTTCTACAAAATATTCACTATATATCATAGTCGGTTGACCGAGTAATAACAACACACTATTTACCATCTATCATATTTATCCGCATTAAAAAAGGACGCAGGATTTCTCCCACGTCCTCACATCTATCTGGCTTTATCTTCTCTTACTTTCGGTGCTTCCTTATGTGCCGCTTCCTGCTTCCACCGGATCATATGGTTGGTTATGATAAGTTTCAAATAATCTTCCCCACTCAATCCCACGCATTTCACTTTCCACATCACTAAATACACCAGAAATCCAGTCTATCACACTTGTAAAATATGTTTTCAATTCCTGTATGTCTGTATCATGACGGTGCTGGCTCATATATGCTTCAACATCTTCATCTACCCCTTCACTATTTTAAATATCTTCGGTAACTATCCAGAACTGAATCTGTAACACCGCTTTTATAGATTTTACGGATATCAACAATCTGTTCATCTTTCAGAAGTTTCAACCAATCCAGTAAATCTTTTCTGCTGTTTGCGAAATTGCAACATTTTCCATCAGCATATTCAATCCTGTATCTCATACGCTCCTCCTATACATATACCAATTCACTCAATACAATTTCCTGCACACGATTCTCGACATTATTACACTGTCGCACCCACTCCATAGGATTACATGCTTTTAATTCCTCTGTAACTCCCTCCGCACTTCGTATTTGTGCCTCAATCAATTCATACCGTTCCTGTGCCTGTTCATTCAGATCTGCCAGATAGCTGTCCAATTTCCCAGTCAACAGAAGATAAGAATACATACCTGATTTATAGTTTTTCATATATTCTTTTCGAAGCATTCCCCAGTACCCAATCGGTCTGGTTTCTTCCGGTAATGATAGCACTGGCAGGTAATAATCTCCTACCAACACATAATCTAATCCATTCCTGTCATCATGTAGTATTTTTCTCTGATTGCTCATGTTCTTCTCCTCCATCAAATCTTTCTCTTCTCTCTCAGATATGCTTCAAATATACTTCTTCGAATCAACACCTTTTTCCCAATTTTATATACTGCCCCTGCTTCATGTGCCATACGGACAACGGGTTTGATTCCCAGTCTGTAGTATTCGCACGCCATGTTATAGGTCACGTAATCATGGCGCATAAATTCCAGATCTTCATCATCGATTTCATCTGAAAACATCCATACATTACCGCTCATCCGTCTTCTTCTCCTTATCATTTCCTGTTGCCGGTTCATGAAAACGCTCCAGATAGTCATCAAAAATATCCCGGTTAATCAATACGGTTCCATCTATTCTGTAAATTGCACCTGCATCACTGGCGAGTTCAAAAAGTTTCTTATGAGAAATGCTGTAAATAATCTCTGCCTGTTGATAACGCAGATACTGTCGGCGTAATTTTCTAAGCTGCTCTGGTACTTCCTTCATACTTGTAATTGGTTTATAACTTTTACCCATGATGTTTTCCTCCAAAATTAGATTTGCTGTTTTACAGAAGCTGACTGCCGGGATATAACTTTCCAGGGCCGAATCATCAGACGCGCCACTGGCGCCTCTTTGATATGCAACGCAAAAAAGCACCTCTTAGATTAACTCTAAGAAGTGCTCTTACTTCATTGCCAAACCTGTGTCCTTTCACCTGAAATTCGTCATGCTTCATAACGATTCATTATTATCCCAAATTTTGTTGTCAAATTGTTGTCAAATGCGGTCTGACATCATGGTTTTAGACATTTAATATTTAATTTTAGTACAGCTTTGCACCAGCCGGAATGTGGTTATCAACCATCAGAAGATGAAGTTTTTCTTCGCCCTCTTCCTCATGAATTGCACTGAGAAGCATTCCACAAGATTCAATTCCCATCATGGCTCTCGGTGGCAGGTTGGTGATTGCAATTAAGGTCTTTCCAACCAGTTCTTCCGGCTCGTAATAAGCATGAATACCGCTTAAAATCGTACGATCTGTGCCTGTTCCGTCATCCAGAGTGAACTGTAACAGCTTCTTGGATTTCTTAACTGCTTCACATGCTTTTACCTTTACAGCTCTGAAATCAGACTTGCTGAAAGTATCGAAATCAACCATTTCTTCAAATAATGGCTCAACTTTTACTTTGGAAAAATCAATCTTCTCAACTGTTTTTTCAGCCTCTGCCGGTGCTGCTGCACCAGACTGAGCTGCATTATTTGCTTCGTTCTTTGCAGCACCCTGGGACTTCATTGTCGGGAATAATAACACATCACGAATAGCCTGAGCATCTGTCAGCAGCATTACCAGTCTGTCGATTCCGTATCCGATTCCACCTGTTGGCGGCATACCGATTTCCAGTGCATTCAGGAAATCTTCATCTGTGTGGTTTGCCTCTTCATCACCGGCTGCAAATGCTTCTTCCTGTGCTGCAAAACGTTCTCTCTGATCAATCGGGTCATTTAACTCTGAGTATGCATTACACATCTCACGTCCGTATACATACAACTCAAAACGCTCTACATAATTCGGGTCTTCCGGATTCTTCTTTGTCAGTGGTGAAATCTCGATTGGATGATCTGTTACAAATGTTGGCTGAATCATCTTCTCTTCACAGAACTCATCAAAGAAGAGGTTCAGGATGTCACCCTTCTTGTGACGTTCTTCATATTCTACATGATGCTCATCTGCTAATGCTTTAGCTTCTTCGTCTGTCTTAACTTCTGCAAAATCAACACCTGCATACTTCTTAACAGCATCGATCATAGAAATTCTTTCGAATGGTTTTGCCATATCGATAACTGTTCCGTTGTAGCTGATAACTGCGCTTCCGCACACTTTTTCTGCGAGGTAACGGAACATACTCTCTGTCAGTTCCATCATTCCCTCATAGTCTGTATATGCCTGATATAATTCCATCAGTGTGAATTCCGGATTGTGACGTGTATCTACACCTTCATTACGGAATACTCGTCCGATCTCATATACTCTCTCAAGTCCTCCGACGATCAGTCTCTTCAGGTACAATTCCAGAGAAATACGGAGTTTCACATCTTCATTCAGCGCATTGTAATGTGTCTCGAATGGTCTTGCTGCCGCTCCACCTGCATTGCTTACCAACATCGGAGTCTCTACTTCCATAAATCCACGTCCATCTAAGAAGTTACGGATCTCTTTGATGATCTTAGAACGTTTGATAAATGTCTCTTTTGACTCTGGATTCATGATCAGATCTACATATCTCTGACGGTAACGTGTATCGGTATCTGTTAATCCATGGAACTTCTCCGGAAGGATCTGTAAACTCTTAGAAAGAAGTGTCATCTTCTCTGCATGGATAGAAATCTCTCCTGTTCTTGTTCTGAACGCAAATCCTTCTAATCCGAAAATGTCACCAATATCAGAACGTTTAAAATCTGTGTAAGAGTCTGTTCCGATCGCATCTCTTGCAACATATACCTGGATACTTCCCTGCAGATCCTGAATGTTGCAGAAAGAAGCCTTACCCATAACTCTCTTGAACATCATACGTCCTGCGATAGATACATGAATCGGATTGGCATCCATGATACTTCTTCTCTCTTCATAATCTTTCTTCAGAACCTCTTTCGCCTGCTCTTCATCCATTCCCTCTACGTCTGGTGTCTGATGGTCTTTTAAAAGTTCTGCTTCATGTGCTTCATACAGACTCTTCACTTCCAATGAGTGATGTGTCTGATTGAATTTTGTAATCTGAAATGGATCTTTTCCATTCTGCTGAAGGTCTGCTAATTTCTCACGTCGAACCTTTCTTAACTGGTTCACGTCCTGTTCCTGTCCATTGTTCTGCTGCTTAGCCACTTTTTTATTCTCCTTCCTTATCTGAATTCAGACCTCCCGTGTAAGAGAGGCCTGAGTCTTGTGTCCTTGTTATTCTTCGACGGGTATCTGCCTGTCTCTTATAATGAACGGCTGATGTCCAGTACCTTGTACTCCATTACTCCAGCCTGTGTCTCTACAGTTACGACATCTCCGATCTGTTTTCCCATCAATGCCTGGCCAACCGGTGATTCATTGGAAATCTTTCCTTCCAGACTGTTCGCTTCTGTAGAACCAACCAGTTTGAATTCCATCTCTTCATCAAATGTGATGTCGAATACTTTTACCGTACATCCGATATTGATCTTATCAAAATCGACCTCGTCTTCTACTACAACTTCTGCATTCTTAAGAATTGCTTCCAGTTCTTCGATACGTGCTTCAATGTCTCTCTGTTCATCTTTTGCTGCATCGTACTCTGCATTCTCTGATAAGTCTCCCTGTTCTCTTGCTTCTTTGATCTTCTGGGCAATCTCTCTACGTTTTACAACCTTGAGGTTCTCAAGTTCATCTTCCAGTGCTTTTAAACCAGCATAAGTAAGTAATTTTTTCTTTGCTTCCATCTGTCTCCTGCTCCTTTTTCTGTTCCATATTACTCTGACATTTTTATGCCTGAATCATCTATCTGAATAATTAATCTGTCATAGAATAATGATACTTTCACAATTTCATTATTATACATAAATGCATGTTTTATGTCAATCTTTTTATCACCTGCAAGTACCCGTTTTTCCTTTATTTTCAGCATTTTTGTACATTATACGATTGCTTTGTCCAGAAGTACTTCCAGTTCCTCATAAGATTCCACCTGATTGATCGCATCCCTGAGTTTTGCAGAACCTTTCATTCCTTTTGTATACCAGGCGACATGCTTACGCATCTCCCTGATTCCGATGAAGTCTCCTTTGAATTCAATCTGCAGTTTTGCATGTCTTAGCATCGTCTCTTTGATCTTCTCCGGAGTCGGTCTCGGCGGAACAACACCGGTCCTTTCGTATTCCTGGAGTTCGTGGAATATCCATGGATTCCCCTGTGCACCTCTTCCGATCATCACACCATCACAGCCTGTTTCTCTTCTCATCTGAAGTGCCATCTCTCCGGAAGTCACATCACCGTTTCCAATCACCGGAATGGATACAGCCTCCTTGACCTGACGGATGATATCCCAGTCTGCTTTTCCGGAATAGTATTGTTCTCTTGTCCGTCCGTGTACTGCGACCGCTGTACCTCCTGCATCTTCGATAATCTTTGCGATCTCCACAGCATTGATATTATCATCATCGAATCCTTTTCTGATCTTCACCGTTACCGGCTTTTTAATTGCCTTTGATACTGCCGATACGATCTCATGTACCAGCTCTGGGTTCTTCATAAGTGCAGATCCCTCTCCATTCCGCACTACTTTTGGCACCGGGCATCCCATATTAATATCCAGAATCTGAAATGGCAGTTCTTCTATCATCTTTGCCATCTCGCTCATAATCTTCGGATCCGATCCAAAAAGCTGCAATGACACCGGATACTCATCCGGATGGATTGCCAGCAATGCTTTTGTATTTTTATTCTTATATTGCAAAGCTTTTGCACTGATCATTTCCATACAGAGAAGCCCTGCTCCCTGTTCTTTACATAAAAGTCTGAAAGGCAGATCCGTTACTCCCGCCATCGGTGCGAGTATATATGGATTTGCCAGATTAACATTCCCGATTTTCATTTTTCTACTCCTGTTATCACACTCAGATTACAATTATCTGTAATTTTTTCAAGAAACACACAGCACTATATATCAGATAAGACTGCCCCGAACATTCCTACACGAAGCTTTCTTGATATATAGTGCTGCATATTTCTTTGCAAGTCTACACTGTCAACACTGCAGATTATTTATTTTTTTTATTTTTTTCGTAAATGAACCGAAGTCCCTTTAACGTAAGCTGTGAATCATACACATCGATCATATCGGTCTCATTTGCAATTATCTTGCCAAGTCCGCCGGTTGCCACTACTTTCGCATTCGGATATCCGGATTCTTCTTTCATTCGTCTGATAATATATTCCGTCTGACCGATTTGTCCGTATACAAGGCCGGCCTGCATTGCCGTAATTGTCTCTTTTGCAAGAATTGATTTCGGTTTGCGGATCTCTATTGCCGGAAGCATATCTGCCTCTCCCCAGAGAGACTGTGCCGAAGTCCTGATTCCAGGTGCGATCACACCTGCTTCAAATGTTCCGTCCGGACCGATCACGTCAAATGTTGTTGCTGTTCCAAAATCCACAACAATTGTTGGTCCTCCGTATAAAGTATACGCACCGACTGCATCTACAATGCGGTCCGGACCGACCTGTCTCGGATTCTCTGTGACAATGCGGATTCCGGTCTTAATTCCAGCAGATACAACCACCGGTTTTACGCCGAAGTATTTGATGATCGCACTGCCAAGTGAATGCATCACATCCGGTACTACGGATGCAATGATCACTGCATTGATCTTGGAACTTTCAATCCCATGTCTTTCTACGAGTTCCTGTAAAGTAATTCCATATTCATCCGATGTTCTCGGCTGCTTTGTCTTCATACGGAATGTACCAAATAATTCTTCTTTGTCAAACACACCAAGTGTAATATTTGTGTTTCCTACATCGATTACAAGAAGCATCTTTCTCCTCCTGTTTTGTCTGCTGCCTTCTAGTTACTCTTCGCTGTTTATCTCTTCACCCAGGAAGAATACTTTATAATATAACTGCAATGCCTGCAGAAGATCCTGTTTCTCTCTCTGCAGCTGCTTGATCTTAAGCTGGCTTCCGATCTCATCGAACATCGGATCGAATTCCTCGGTCGATACCTCAAAGCATAATTCTCCGTCTTCTTCAAACACCAGCGTAAGGATTCCCCCTACGTCATGCACATACAATACGCACATAATCTTCAGTTCATTCTTCACGTCATCCGGAAGCTGTTCAAAATCCGGATTCAGATAATACTTTTCTTCATATGAATTAGCACCGCAAAGCACTACTTTTCCATCATACATATCCATATACTCCTCTAACTGATACCTCTCCGGCATAGATTTCTTTCTCTTTTCCATCCGGCGTTCTTACAATCAGTTCTCCGGTCTGATTGATGCCGATAGCATATGCTTTATATTCATTCCCCGGTTCCAGGACCTTGACCTCCCGGTCCTTATTCACCAGCATGGAGTTATAAAGTTCCTGCAATCCTGACAGATCTTCTGTCTCCTGAAAGATCTCATAATATTCTTCAAAGATTTTCATTACTGCTGCGATCAGCCCGGAACGCTTTATACGCTTTCCGAGTTCCATCTTAAGTGATGAGGCAGTTTCCTTAATATCATCAGGGAACGTATCCTGATTCACATTAATTCCCACTCCGATCACTACATGATTGATGTAATCGATCTCTGTACTCATCTCGGTCAGGATACCACAGATTTTCTTTCCATTCACAACGATATCATTCGGCCACTTAATCTTTGTCTCAAGACCGGTAACCTCCCGGATTCCTTCTGCCACGGCAATCGCCATGATCAGTGTAAGTTGTGGCGCTTTTACAGGCGGAATATCCGGATACAGCAATATCGTCATATAGATACTGCTCCCGGATGGCGATTTCCAGACGCGGCCCCTTCGCCCTTTTCCTGCCATCTGCATATCTGCAACAAATAATGTCCCATGAGGTTCCTTATTATTTCCGGCTTCCTTTGCCCGGTTATTTGTGGAATCAGTCTCATCATAATATATGACGTTCTTTCCTGCCCACTTTGTATCTACCAGACTGTCGATCTCTGCTTTTGACATAACATCCGGACTTTCGATAAGGCGGTAGCCTTTGTTACGCACCGCCTCTATCTGATAGCCTTCCTTCTTAAGCTGATCGATCACTTTCCAGATGGCTGTTCTGGACACCTGGAACTGTTCGCACAGCTGTTGTCCGGAAATATATGTATCATTCTCTTTTAACAAACGTAATATTTCTGATTTCATACTCTGTCTGCTCTTGCCTACTCTCTTTCACCAAGTGTTGCCACCATGACAGCCTTGATCGTATGCATACGGTTCTCAGCCTCGTCAAATACCTTTGACTGCGGAGACTCGAATACTTCATCTGTAACTTCCATATCGTCCAGTCCGAATTTGTCATGGATCTGTTTGCCGATCTTCGTCTTCAGATCATGGAATGCCGGCAGGCAGTGTAAGAAGATAGCCTGTTCTCCTGCATTTTCCATTACTTTCTTTGTTACCTTGTATGGAGACAGTTCACGGATACGTTCTTCCCATACTTCGTCCGGCTCACCCATGGATACCCATACATCCGTACAGATAACGTCTGCATCTTTGGCTCCGCTTTCGATATCTTCTGTCAGTATGATGGTTGCTCCTGTCTCTTTTGCATATCCTTTGCAAGTCTCTACCAGTTCCTCATTCGGGAAATAGTTCTTAGACGTACATGCCACAAAATGCATACCTAATTTGGCACATGCGATCATCAGGGAATTTCCCATATTGTATCTTGCATCACCCATGTATACCAGTTTGATACCTTTCAGATGTCCAAAATGTTCACGGATCGTCAGCATATCCGCCAGCATCTGTGTCGGATGATACTCATTCGTCAGTCCGTTCCATACCGGAACGCCTGCATATTTGGCCAGTTCCTCCACAATCTCCTGTCCGAATCCACGATACTCGATTCCATCAAACATTCTTCCGAGAACTCTTGCTGTATCTTCGATACTTTCTTTCTTCCCGATCTGTGAACCCGAAGGATCAAGGTAAGTCGTTCCCATACCCATATCGTGAGCAGCTACTTCGAAAGAACAGCGGGTTCTGGTACTGGTCTTTTCAAAGATCAATGCCACATTCATTCCTCTGTATTTATCAACCGGAATTCCTTTTTTCTTTTTTTCTTTTAATTCTGTGGAAAGATCAAGCAGATATGTGATCTCTTCCGGTGTGAAATCTTTCAGTGTCAGGAAATTTCTGCCTTTTAAATCCATTGTTTTGTACCTCGTTTTTATTCTTTGACTTTTATCTTATGTCTTTTGTCTACTTTTCTTCTTTTTTATCATCTGCGCCAATCTCTGTAACAGATTTTACCAGACCTGCAATGCTCTGGATCTCTGACGGGATGATGATCTTCGTTGCTTTTCCATCAGCAGCTTTTGCAAATGCTTCCAGACTTTTCATGGTAAGAACAGCCTCATCGGCTCCTGCTTCTTTCAGGAAACGAATTCCATCGGCATTTGCCTGCTGTACTTTCATGATGGCTTCTGCCTTACCTTCAGCCTCACGGATCGTGGCTTCTTTCTGTGCTTCTGCTTTCAGGATAGCCGCCTGCTTCTCAGCTTCCGCATCCAGAATTGCAGACTCTTTGTGGCCTTCTGCCACAAGGATTGTAGATTTCTTCTCACCTTCTGCACGTAAGATTGCTTCACGGCGTTCACGTTCTGCCTTCATCTGCTTCTCCATTGCATCCTGGATGGCTGCCGGTGGGATAATGTTCTTAAGTTCCACGCGGTTTACCTTGATTCCCCAAGGATCGGTTGCCACATCCAGAGATGCTCTCATCTTCGTGTTGATCGTCTCTCTGGATGTCAGTGTCTGATCCAGCTCCAGATCACCGATGATGTTACGAAGTGTTGTCGCTGTCAGGTTCTCGATCGCCATGATCGGATTCGCCACACCATAACAGAACATCTTCGGATCCGTGATCTGATAAAATACAACGGTATCAATTCTCATCGTTACGTTATCTTTTGTGATAACCGGCTGCGGTGCAAAATCCACTACCTGCTCTTTCAGATCCACTCTTCTTGCCACACGGTCAAAAATCGGAATCTTAAAGTGAAGTCCGGTTCCCCATGTTGCCTGATATGCCCCCAGTCTTTCAATAACCAATGCCTGCGCCTGTCTGACTACCTTTACACAGGAAATCACCACACAGATAATAATCGCTAATAAAATCAATCCAAAAATCATACTCTACTCCTCTCTGGCATGCACGATCAGTTTCACGCCCTGAATACCATTTACTACAACAACTGTGTTCTTTAGAATCTTTCCGTCCGGCTCATCCGTCTTAGCCGACCATATCTGACCGCAGATCTCTACCTGCCCTTTTGCCTTTATCGTATCAATATCTTCTGTCACCAGTGCATGCTGTCCGATCAGACTCTCTGCGTTCGTCTTCTGTCTCTCCTGATTGAAGAACTTCACCGCAATCGGTCTTGTCAGAATCAGAAGCAGAATGGAAACTATAACAAATACTCCGATCTGCACTCCCAGCCCAAAACCGACAAGTCCTGCACAGAATGCGATCAGTGCTCCTCCTGCGAACCAGATCGTGGTAAGTCCCATTGTCGCGATTTCAATGATCAACAGTACAATGAATATTGCCAGCCAATAGATCACTCTCATAAGCCGTCCCCTCTTTTCCGTATATATTATTTCTTGTTCACTATATTACTATACTCTGATAAAGAAAGCAATTTTCTTCTGTAAAATGAGTGGATTGTATCTCATTTAATTACACTTTCCTTCTCTGTCTTGCGGCTTCGAACATCAACACCGAAGAAGCGATTGCCGCATTCAATGACTCTACCTGTCCAAGCATCGGGATCTTGACATAGCAGTCTGCCATGTCTGCGATCTCGCGTCTCAGGCCATTCCCCTCGTTCCCAATCAGGAATGCACATGGATTCGTCAGGTCTTCCTCATCATAGGAATTCGTTCCTTCCAGATGTGCAGCATAAGTGGTGATACCTTTGTCTTTTAAATCCTGTATTCCTTTGCCAAGATCTTCCACATATACGAACGGCATGCGGTATATCGATCCCATCGTTGAGCGGATTGTCTTCGGATTATAGACATCGACGCATTCTCTGTCCATGAGGATGCCGGTCACGCCGGCTCCTTCTGCTGTACGCAGGATGGTTCCAAGATTGCCCGGATCCTGCAGATGGTCTAATACCATGATCAGCGGGCATTTTGCCGAAGTCAGTTCATTGATTTCATGGTTCATCTGTTCCACCACGCACAGGATTCCCTGAGGGGTCTTAGTATCTGATGCATGGGCGAATACAGTATCTGTCAGTTCTTCCACTCTTACTTTAGAGTCTTTCAGGACTTCTTTTACGGTATCTTTTTCTTTTTTGTAAAAGGATTCGGATACATAGACTTCTTTTAACTTGTCGATCGGCACTTCCCTGAACATACGGATTCCTTCTACCAGGAAGATGCTTTCTTCGTCTCTTAATTTTCTCTTCTTCTTTAAATTCACCAGACGTTTGATTCTGGCGTTGGATGTGCTTGTGATCATATATGTTGTTCCTCGTGTTTCTTATTTATTTACATTATCATATCATATCCTCCATTGAATAAAAACCCCCCGGAGGTGTACCAGACCTCCGGAGGGTTTTGCATCTCAAAATATTTTGCTACATTTTTACTTACACCTTAAACCGATACCCAACACCCCATATCGTCTCGATATACTGCGGGTTGGATGTATCTACTTCTACTTTCTCACGGATTTTCTTGATATGCACCGTTACCGTTGCGATATCCCCGATGGACTCCATATCCCAGATCTCCCGGAATAACTCTTCTTTCGAATATACGTGGTTCGGATGGCTCGCAAGGAATGTCAGCAGATCGAATTCCTTCGTCGTAAATGTACGTTCTTCTCCGTTCACCCACACACGTCTTGCAGTTGTATCAATCTTCAGTCCTCTGATCTCGATCACTTTATTCTTCTCTGCCGCACTTCCGGTCAGACGGTCGTATCTTGCCAGATGCGCTTTTACTCTCGCCACCAGTTCACTTGGACTAAACGGCTTTGTCATATAATCATCCGCACCGAGTCCCAGTCCCCTGATCTTATCGATATCATCTTTCTTCGCAGATACCATCACGATCGGTGTATTCTTCACATCACGCACCTGACGGCAGATATCGAATCCGTCCGTTCCCGGCAGCATCAGATCCAGGATCAGAAGATCATAATCTTCGTTCAGTGCTTTCTGAAGTCCTGTATCTCCGTCATTTGCAACCTCTACGGTGAACCCGCTCAGTTCCAGATAATCCCGTTCCAAATCTGCAATTGCTTCTTCGTCTTCTACTATTAATATCTTACTCATTGACTGGTACCTCCTGATACTTTCTTAGTACAAAATACATTGTCGTTCCGGTCTCTTCTCTGCTTGTTGCCCAGATCTTACCGCCGTGTTCTTCTACAATCTTCTTTACTACAGACAAACCGATTCCACTTCCTCCGGTGGAAGAATTTCTCGATGCGTCGGTACGGTAAAACCGGTCAAAGATATTCGGCAGGTCTTTTGCCGCAATTCCTTTTCCGTTGTCTTCCAGTTCAATCTGTACAAAATCTCCTACATCTTTGACACGCAGATTGATCATTCCCTTTGGTTTGTCCATATATTTCAACGAATTGTTGACAATATTGTGAATCACACGTTTTACCTGCTCCGGGTCTGCAATGATCCGTACATTCTTCTCTACATAATTAAAATAACCAAATCCTACATTCTGTGCTGCCAGTTCAACCGACAGGTCATCCGCACAGTCGTTGAAATATTCATTCGCCGACACGATATTAAAATTGTAAGGGATCTTATTCGTATCGATCTTAGAATATAATGTCAGCTCATTGATCAGCGTATTCATCTCTGTCGCTTTATTGTAGATTGTTCTGACATACCGGTCTATCTTCTCCGGTGTATCTGCAACACCATCTATAATTCCTTCGGCATAACCTTTGATCGTTGTCACAGGTGTCTTCAGATCATGTGAAATGTTACTTATCAGTTCTTTACTTTCTTTGTCATATTTCAATTTTTCTTCGGCACTTTCCTTCAGGCGTCCTCTCATCTCTTCCAGGCTCTGGCAGAGTTTTCCAAGTTCATCGTCAGCCTCCGGTTTCAACTCAAAATCCAGATTCCCATCCTTGATATTCTGCGCCGCTGTCTGCATCTTGCCGATCGGCCCCATAACCGCACGGTAAATCCATATAATAAGAGCTGCCGAAGTAAGTATCAGTATTACTACAATTCCAATCAGGATTTCGCAGAAAAACTGTCCAACCTCCGGAATTACATTGGATACATCTGACACAATGAACGCACTTCCCTTATTGCCGTCATCATATCTGAAATCTACCTGTTTTACCAATGCTTCTGCATCTCCGCCAAGATAAATTCCGTTCTCCGATGTTGTATCTGTATCTCCATATTCCGGCAATTGTTCGATCACCGCTTTTACACGATCATCATCGCTGCCCGTATATACGATTGTTCCGTCTTTTCTCACCAGCAGGTATGCATTCTTATTCTCCAGTTTTTTATTAAACTGATCCAGTTCTGTCGCATCTTCCATCTCAGATGCCTGCTCTGACATATCCTTCAGTTCATGATACGGCTTCTCCGTAACACGTGCAAGTACCTGCATGGAATTCGTAAAATCAGAAATCGTCGTTCCTGTAATCCCATAATTCTTCTCCACCACTCCGATCTGATAGTGGCATACCATTGAAACCATCATGGCTGCCATAAGAACCGGTATAATGATAATCGTAAAAAATGCTATAACTAATCGCGTTTTCAGCTTCATGTATCTGTCCTCCACTAAAAAAATTATAGCATGAAAAATGGGTGCTTCACACCAAAGCACCCATAAACTTTTATAAAATTTCTATAAATATTTTTTCAGATCTTCTACTTTGTCCAGTTTCTCCCATGGAAGATCAATATCTGTACGTCCGAAATGTCCGTAAGCCGCTGTCTGTTTGTAGATTGGTCTTCTAAGATCAAGCATCTGAATGATTCCTGCCGGGCGGAGATCAAAATTCTCACGAACGATCTCTACCAGTTTATCATCTTCTACTGCACCTGTTCCGAATGTATCTACCATGATAGATGTCGGATGTGCTACACCGATTGCATAAGACAACTGAATCTCACATTTCTTAGCAAGTCCTGCAGCAACAATATTCTTGGCAACGTAACGTGCTGCATAAGCGGCAGAACGGTCAACCTTTGTACAGTCTTTTCCAGAGAAAGCCCCGCCGCCGTGACGTGCCATTCCACCGTAAGTATCTACGATGATCTTACGTCCTGTAAGTCCACTGTCTCCGTGTGGTCCGCCGATTACAAAACGTCCTGTCGGGTTGATGAAGAACTTTGTCTTCTCATCTACCATGCCCTCCGGAATGATTGCATCGAATACATATTTCTTAATATCTTTATGGATCTGATCCTGTGTCACTTCCGGATCATGCTGTGTCGAAAGTACGACTGCATCCAGACGTGCCGGAACACCATTCTCATCATATTCAACCGTAACCTGTGTCTTTCCATCCGGTCTTAAGTACGGAAGTGTTCCGTTCTTTCTTACTTCTGTAAGCTTTCTTGAGAGCTTGTGTGCCAGTGCGATCGGGTATGGCATATATTCCGGTGTCTCATCAGAAGCATAACCAAACATCATTCCCTGATCCCCGGCTCCGATTGCATCGATCTCTTCTTCGGACATTGTATGTTCTTTTGCTTCCAGCGCTTTATCAACACCCATAGCAATATCAGCCGACTGCTCATCGATTGCTGTGATCACACCGCAAGTCTCTGCATCGAATCCGAATTTTCCTCTTGTATATCCGATTTCTTTGATCGTGTCACGTACGATCTTCTGGATATCAACGTATGCATTCGTTGTGATCTCACCCATAACAAGTACCATACCTGTTGTAGTTGCTGTCTCGCATGCGACACGGCTCATTGGATCCTGTGCCATCAATGCATCCAGAATGGCATCAGAAATCTGATCACACATTTTATCCGGATGTCCCTCTGTTACTGATTCTGACGTAAATAATCTTCTTTCCACGTTCTTCTCTCCTTTTTTCTTAAAACATTCCTGCATTCTTTCTCTCAGGATTGCCGACAGTTTTTTGTAGATTCCCCTGTTTTACCGAACTGAAAAACCGTCCACTTACATAAGTGGACGGTTTGATATCTTCATAAACCAATCCTCTTATTGTTCGATCACTCGCTCAGGCTGGCACCTTCCATATATGGGGTTGCCGCAGTTTCATAGATCCTTTGTATCTCCACTGCTCTGAATAAGAGAAAGTTTGCTTTTATTATATTTCTGGTACGACTAAGACTTTACTCTATTTTACACATACTGTCAATAGACATACCTAAGAAAATGTATCATCTAGCCTACTTTTAATTTGAATTTCTGGATTGCTTTTTCGGAATCTACTTTTTCGATGATTCCGCCGATACCACGGAGCTTCTCTTCGAATCTTTCATATCCTCTCTGGATATATACGATATCGTCTACGATTGTGATTCCGTCAGCTGCCAGACCAGCTATACAGAGTGCTGCTCCTGCACGAAGATCCGGTGCGCTCACTCTGGCTCCCGAAAATTCTGTCACGCCTTCAATCGTTGCAGAATTACCTTCTACTTTCACATTTGCACCCATTCTTGCAAGCTCATCCAGATATTTGAAACGGTTTTCAAAAATACTCTCTGTAATGATACTTGTCCCCTTACATAAAGCCAGTGTTACGCCGATCTGCGGCTGCATATCTGTCGGAAATCCAGGATACGGAAGGGTCTTCACATGTGTGCTTGTAAGATCTCCTTTTGATACGACACGTACAGCATCATCGAATTCTTCCACTTCACATCCGATTTCTACCAGTTTTGCGATCGTAGCCTCCAGATGCTTCGGAATAACATTCAGTACCGTTACATCTCCCTTTGTTGCTGCTGCTGCGAACATGAATGTTCCTGCTTCGATCTGATCCGGGATCACAGAATATTCTGTTCTGTGAAGGCGCTGTACACCACGGATCTTGATCACATCTGTACCTGCTCCCCTGATGTTGGCTCCCATGCTGTTCAGGAAGTTCGCAACATCTACAACATGTGGCTCTTTTGCGACATTTTCCAGAATGGTAAGTCCTTCTGCCATAGCTGCTGCCATCATAACGTTAATCGTTGCTCCAACACTTACCACGTCGAAATAAATATGCTTTCCGACAAGACGGTCTGCCTCTGCAACGATCTTGCCATGTTCAATATCTACATCTGCACCTAACGCACGGAATCCTTTGAGATGCTGGTCGATTGGTCTGCTTCCGATATTACATCCTCCCGGAAGTGCAACTTCGGCACGTTTATACTTTCCAAGTAATGCGCCAAGAAGATAATAGGAAGCACGGATCTTCTTAATATAATCATACTCAATATCTACGTTCTTGATACTGGCTCCATTAATCTTTACTGTATGACGGTCGACACGGTGTACCTTCGCTCCAATCCCCTCGATTGCATCGATCAGTACGTTAATGTCATTCACATCTGGTAAGTTATCGATTAATACGGTCTCATCTGTCATAATTGCTGCTGCAAGAATTGCAAGTGCCGCGTTCTTGGCACCGCCGATTTCCACTTCTCCCACAAGCGGATGACCGCCCTTAATAATATACTGTTCCATTAATTACACCTCATTAATATTTATATGAATCTCTAATTACAATAAATCTTTTGTTCAATATTTATAACTATCTCAAATTGTACATAAATTTCTGCATCACAATATAACCCCAAAAGGGTTCGCGCCTATTATAGCACAAATTTCTCAATTGTAAAATATTTTTTACAGTTATGTAATTTTATTGTAACATATTCCAATTGTTCTATCTATACTTGTGCACTTTTACTCCCCTAATGCATCTAATACCGATTCAATCGTATCTTCCAGCTTCTGATTATCTTCACACACTGTAATATCTGCATACTTTTCAAAAAGCTTTACTCTTTCATCATACAGATCTTTGAGCGTCTGTCCGTCACGCAGTACCACTCCACGGCCTTTGGCGTTTTTAAGTCTGCTGTTTATTGTCTCAAAGGATGCCTGTAAATATACGACTTTGCCGATTTCTTTATAATGTTTCATCGCATTTTCACAATATACTACGCTGCCTCCCGGCGAGATAACGGTACGTTCCGCTTTCACCTGTGCATTGACCCGGTCTTCTACTTTCAGGAAGCCATCCGGTCCAACGTCAGCAATAATATCTTTCAGAAGTTTTCCTTCTGATTCCTGGATCAGAATATCCGTGTCTACAAATCTGTATCCCAGTCTCTTTGCAATTACCACACCAACTGTACTTTTCCCGACTGCCGGCATTCCGATAAAAATAATGTTATTATCTGCCATGATGTGCCCTCCTGTATGTTATGTTCTGATTTTTTCTTTCATTTGAAAACTATAATTATCATCGCACAGTATAACATACAAGAGGGCGAAGTGGAAGTTTTTTTCCAGATGCCCTCTTGTAGATCAATATATTTTTTTACGTATCTCTCTATGTTCCACACGTCTCCTGCAAAGTTCCTGATATGTCATAACCTCGATCAGATCCATAAGCCAGGCACCCGGGTTCTCTTCTTCCTTCTCCGCCTTATCATAGATCCTGCGGCACATCAGACGAAGCTGCAGGCGGTCCGGATATTCATCATACATCATGCTTCCGTCATATTCCATTCTGTCACATTCCTCTTCCATATAAGGAAGTACTCTCTTCGCCGTATCCGGGTAAATGCTTTTCATATAGTCATAGTCTCTTCTCGCATTCCGGTCATCATTATACAGCAGCGGAACCGGATAAGCCATATAGAACGGTAATTTATTCTCCATAATCCTGATTGCTCCTTGGCGGTTCTATCTGTATTAAGATATGCACGGGGACATCAATCGGTGAATGAGAAACTATCTCTTCTAATTGAATGTTATCTCATATTTTTCAATATTAACGGTTGCCGCTTCATCACTAGTAAATATAATTTCATTTGCTTCCAATGGCGTAGGAATGACCACACTTGCCGTCTGCTCTCCATCATTAATAAATAATTCTACAGAATATCTGTCCATGATAAAATGTAGTTTCGGCGCATGATGTTTTTCCGCAATTTCTATCTTTCTCACACAGACAACATCTGCATTTACACCACTGTAGGTCCGGTCAATTTCAATCTGATGTTTTTCCGGATAATATGTAAATGTTGTTGTATATTCTTCATTATGTGCCACATCTACCTTGAACTCCCGGCCTTCTACATTCGTAAGTTCTACCGTCATGTCAATCACCCGGCCATTGATACCATCCAAAGACATCTGTCCGCTAATTTTCTGTTCTGTATAGATGATTGGATTTTTCTTATACTTTTCCAGTTCTCTCACCGGACTTTGCCAGATTTTCCCATCTTTGATTTTTAATTCTCTTGGGAGTGTCATCATTCCCTGCCATTTCTGTCCTTTTGTCATGACACGTGCATCCCACGACTTCATCCATGCGACCATGATCCGCCTGCCATCCGGAAGCTCTGTTGTCTGTGGTGCATAAAAGTCCAGTCCATAATCTAGGCTTCTCTTTTTCTCCCATGCAAAATCCGATATTTCTTTTTCTGCATCTCCAATAATATAAATGGAATTATGACCGTTATGAAATTCGTACTTTTGAGCATGCATATTCTGCGGAGAACAAATGATTACAGGATACCCGTCTACTTCCAGATAATCCGGACACTCTAACATATCTCCATTCTTTCCGTCATTTCTCAAAAGGACTTTTTCATACCGCCAGTTTTTATAGTCCGCACTGCTAAATAAGACTATTTGCCCACAATTTTCCTCATAGCGATTGCCTACAACGCAATAATATCTGCCATCCTTTTTCCATATCTTCGGATCACGGAAGTCTTTTCTGTCAAATTTCTCCGGCATGATATCTCCTTTTATAACTGGATTATCCTGCCATTTTTCATAAGTCTTCCCATCTCCAATGGCAATGCACTGATTCTGGATTTCTTTTCCGTCTTTCTGGCTTACTCCTGTATAAAGCAGCACATGCTTTCCATCAGCTTCTACTGCACTTCCCGAGAAACATCCAATGTGATCATAATCCTGATCAGGTGCCATAGCTACCGGATATGCTTCCCATTTTACCAGATCTTCGGTCACTTGATGCCCCCAGTGCATCGGTCCCCATTCTGTTTTATATGGATAGAACTGATAGAATAAATGTACTTTTCCCTGATATACAGAGAAACCATTCGGGTCATTCATCCATCCTGTTTCCGGTGTCACATGGAATAATGGTTTTTCTTTTTCATCTATGTGATTCCGTCTGATATATTCATTGGCTTTTTCAAGCATACGTTCTTCCTCTTCTATTCTAAATTATTCTGCTCCGATCACCTGCTCTGTTTCCTTATCAAAGAAATGCATCTTATGTGGCATAAAGGTAAATTCCACCTCATCTCCCACCTGGCTTACTTCATATTTTGATACTCTTGCAATCGTTACGCTTCCTCCGAAGTCAAAATACAGATTATTCTCATTTCCCATAATCTCCGTATTGTCAATAACTGCTTTCTGATGACTTCCATAGACATCCAGATTAGTTGTATCAAACTTGATATCTTCTCCTCTGATTCCCATGATAACTTCTGAGTATCCCGCAATACGTTTTGCAATTGCTTCCGGAAGTTCCACTGTATTGCCATCTGCAAATATCAATTTCTTTCCGTCTACTTTCACATCATAAAAATTCATCTGCGGAGATCCTATGAATCCCGCAACAAATTTATTCACCGGATGTTCGTACAGATCCATCGGTTTTCCAACCTGCTGGATCACGCCATCTTTCATGATTACAATGCGGTCTGCCATTGTCATGGCTTCTACCTGGTCATGTGTAACATAGATGATTGTACTTCCAAGATTTCTATGTAACTTGCTGATCTCATTTCTCATGCTGACACGCAGTTTTGCATCCAGGTTAGAAAGTGGCTCATCCATCAGAAAGACTTTCTGGTCTTTTACAATCGCTCTTCCAAGTGCTACTCTCTGTCTTTGTCCACCTGATAAATTCTTAGGCTTACGGTAACGATATTCTTCGAGTCCCAGGATATCAATTGCCCAGTCTACTTTTTTCTTGATCTCATCTGCCGGAACCTTCATGTTCTTCAATCCATAAGAAATATTTTTTTCTACCGTCATATGTGGATACAGTGCATAGTTCTGGAACACCATAGAGATTCCTCGATCCGCCGGTGCAACCTCATTCACACGTTTTCCATCAATAAAAAGGTCTCCACTTGTAATCTCTTCAAATCCTGCGATCATTCGGAGTGTTGTGGATTTACCACATCCGGATGGTCCGACAAATGCGATAAATTCTTTTTCTTCTATATCTAAGTTAAAGTCTGTCACGGAATTCTTATCGTTTCCTGCATATTTTTTACATATATTTTTAAATTCGATAAAGCTCATCTTTTAGCCCTCCTTGGAACCTGTTGATATTACACCCTCTACGATCTGTTTTGAGAAGAGTGAATAGATAATAATGACCGGAATTGTTACCATTGTGATAACTGCAAGGGTCTGTCCTGTTGTTGTGTTATCATTTGATGTAATCGCATTCAGACCAATCTGTGCAGTCAGAAGATCACTGGATGTAAATACAAGTGACGGCCACAGATAATCATTCCATACATTCAGGAATGTAAATACACTAACCGTTGCCACTACACTCTTTGACATTGGAAGAACCATAGTAAAAAAGTATTTTACCGGTCCACAGTGATCTAACTGTGCTGCCTCATATACATCATCCGGAAGTCCCAGGAATACCTGACGGAACAGGAAAATGTTAAACGGATTCACGATCATTGGAAGTACATATCCAAGCACCGTATTCAGAAGTCCAAGTTTTGCAATGATCAGGAAATGTATCGTAATGATTGTCTCCATCGGTACGATCATCAGAAGCATAATGATCAGAAGCCAGCGTTCTCTGAATGGAAAATTAATCTTAGCCAATGCATATCCTGCCAGTCCATTTACAATTACACCAAGTACGATCAATATTGCTGCATAGAACAAGGTATTACACATATATCGTACAAATCCTGTATTTGTTAATACAGATACATAATTTTCAAAGAAATTGCCGTTCAATGCCGGTGGAATGAATGTCGCCATACTGTTCATATCAGCAGTGATTGCCGCGTCTGGTTTGAATGAGTTTGCCAGCATCCAGATAACCGGGAACAGGAACAACAATGATACGATCAGAAGTACGACCGTCAGTATCCAATTATTTCTTTTTTGCTTTTTTGTTAACATTCTGATCCTCCTTATCTCTTGTTGCGATTGTCTGGATCACGGTCAGTATCATTACAAAGAATGCGAATACAATAGCCATTGTAGATGCCAGTCCAATTTCCCAGTTAACAGTACCTGTTTCATATATATCATACACAACCGTATACGTTGAATTCGATGGTCCTCCTCCGGTCATAACCATTGGCTGTACCAACATACGGAATGCTCCGATCGTAATCGTAATTAAAACGAACACACACAATGGTTTCAATTCCGGTAGGGTAATGTCCTTGAATTTCTGCCACGGTGTTGCATGGTCCATCTCGGCCGCTTCATAAAGTGCCGGATTGATTGCCTGGATTCCTCCCAGGAAGATGATCATTTGATATCCCATTCCCTGCCATGCACTCATGATCGCGATGGATGGAAGTGCCTGACTGGCACTGTTGATGAATGGCTGTGCATCAATTCCAAAGAAAGAAAGGATTGCATTCATAATTCCTTCCGGGCTGTAGATCTGGATCCACAGTGTTGACACAACAGCAAGTGACATGACCACCGGAACAAAGAATGCTACTTTGAAATACTTCTTACAATGCGTCACTTTATTAATCAGAAGTGCCAGCACAAGCGCTCCAATTCCCTGCAGCGGAACAATAATGATCACAAACTTTACGGTATTAAAAAATGCCTGTGAAAACACATCATCTTTAAAAATCTGAATATAGTTGTCCAGTCCGACAAAATGCGTCAGTCCCGGATTTAAAGCAAAGAAATCAGTAAAACTGAAAATCAATGTCAGGATCATTGGCAGGAATAAAAATATCGTAAGTAACACAAGTGCCGGTCCAAAAAACGCCATTCCCATAATGGATTCTGTTCTTTTCTTCATTATTTCATCACATAACGCTTTAATTTTGCGTTAATCCTTTCTACAGATTTATCCAGTTCTGTCTTCGCATCTTTATCGGTAAGCACCGAATTTTCCAGTACTTCCTGTACCGATGCACTAACCTGTGGATATACAGGTGTTTTTGATCTTGGATGTCCATATTTACTGAGCTGATGATATAAGGCTTTGTAATTCTCATCTTCTTCAAAAATCGGACTGCTCTCAAACGCTTCATATGTAGATGGGAAACTCTTACTTTCATCCCACAGACGCTTTCCACTTTCTATACCACTCATCCACTGTACCAGCTTTGTCGCACCTCTTAATTTCTTCGTCTTTGATGATGCCGCAAATGCCCAGGAACCGGTTGGTGTATATCTTCCGCCATCCCAGTTATCGGATACTACATATGGTGCAACTCCAAGGTTTACATCCGGATAGTTATTATAGATTGTATTTACTTCCCATGCCCCGTCGAACTTAAATGCTGCTCTTCCGCTTTCGAACAGGTCTGTGATCTGTACTTTAGACATATATCCATTATCCAAAAACGATTTAAAATAATTCACTGTTTTCAGATTCTCTTTTGAATTGAATACACCGTTCACCTTCAGTCCATCTTTACTTACAAAGTCACCGCCATTTGACCAGAAAAACGGTGCATAATAATAAATCGTAGCTTCTCCTGTCGGGAAAGTCATATCCAGCGCATAACCTTTTTTCTTCTCTACTACCGGCTGTACTTTCTTTAACACCTCTGTGAATTCACTCCATGTCCATGGGTGATCTGCATCTGGAACTTCTACACCCGCTTCTGCGAGAACATCTTTGTTATAATAAAGTCCCACGCTGGATTCCATTGCTCCAAGCGCATAGAGCTTGTTATTATACGTTCCCTGCTGAATAATGGAATCCAGATACACGCTCTTTTCTTCGTCTGTTAATTTTGCAAGCGGCTGGATAATTCCGTTCTCTGCATATGCCGCTATATTAGGGCCATCAACAGTAAGCACATCCGGCAGATCTCCTGACATCACGGATGCATTGATCTTATCCGAATAGCCTCCACCACTGTCATTTCGTGGAATAAATTCAATATCTGCAAAATATTTCCCATCATATTTCTTATTAAATGCATCTACAGATTTCCTGTAGCACTGTCCTTCTTCTGTGTCTTCGATTGAATGTACCCAGATAGAAAGATATTCTTCGCCTTTGTCATATCCCTTTACTTCTCCTGGTTGCGGCTGTTTATCTCCACACCCCGTCAATGCCATTGCAAAGAATGCTGCCAGCAGTACCCCTACTGTTCGTTTCTTCATAGCTTTCTCCTTTCAGATTCACGATTGCGTAACCAGTTAAGTAACCGGTTACTTTGTATGTTCATAATACTATCCAGAATCTTACTTGTCAATAGATTTCAAAGAAAAAGTTACCGGTTACTTAACTAGTTATTTTTTGTTTGATTTTTTTCAATGCACTTGCTATACTGATAATATACATTATAAGGAAGAGGATTTACATGAAACAGAAAAAAGTAACTTTTGCAGATATAGCCGCTTATACAGGCTTTTCAAAAACTACCATTTCCAGATATTTTAATAATCCGGATTCTCTGACTCTTGAAAATCAGGAAAAAATCACTCATGCACTGGATGTCCTTGGATACCAGGAAAATAAGCTCGCCAAAGTACTGGCTAATGGAAAAAGTGAATTTGTTGGAATTATCATCCCCAACCTGTATCTTCACTATTACTCTGAGATGTTAAACCAGTTACTTTCTACTTACGAAAAGTATAATTATAAATTTCTTGTATTCATTGGAAATAATAAAAAAGAGATTGAAGAAAAATATATTCATGAACTGATGGCTTATAAGATTGAGGGACTTATTGTCTTAAGCAATACCATTTCGTCTGAAGAACTTGCTTCTTATAAACTCCCGGTTGTCACGATTGAGCGGGAATGTGACCATGTCTGCAGCGTGTCTACAGACAACTATCTGGGTGGTGTTCAGGCAACCAGTTTGTTGATACGTAATAACTGTGATGTCATTTTACATATCAATTCCATATTTTCTGATACCCTCCCGACTTATGGGCGTATTCAGGGATTTGAAGATATCTGTAATGAGCATCATATTACTCACGAACTGATCCAAAGAGATATGGGAAACACTTATCAGGAAACTTTAGCTCAGCTAAAGAATATATTTAATGAAATTGAAGAGAAATATCCGGCACAAAAAAAGGGAGTCTTTCTTGCGAATGACACTTATGCCAGTATGTTCCTGAACCTGATATTCCAGAAATACGGAAAACTTCCGAAGGATTATCAGATTGTCGGATTCGATGATTCTCCTATTGCAAGCGAAGCTATCCTTCCAATCACAACCGTTGGACAGCAGATTGAGAAAATTGCACAGACTGCCATGGAGCTTCTGGTTCTCCAGATGAATGAAATGAAAAAAAGAAAACCAACTCCTTTAAAAGAGCCGGTTCATAAACAAATTACGCCTGTATTGATCCGACGTGATACTACGGAATAATACCGGTAGTGAGCAAATGATAAATTCCCTGAAGTTTTATTATTCACTTCAGGGAATTCTTTTGACAAATTCTATATTTGGCTTTTTAATTTCTCAACCACTTTTTGAATTATGTTTATATCTTCTTCTAATTCATCTGCTATCTGTTCTGTTGATTTTCCTTTTTTCAATTTCTTCTTTATTATTTTTTCTAAGAGTATCCGCTTTCCAATTTCGATTCCATCCTGTCTTCCAATCTCGATTCCGTCCTGTCTTCCAATCTCGATTCCATCCTGTCTTCCAATCTCGATTCCATCCTGTCTTCCAGCCTCATACTCTGCTTTCCGCAGTTTCTTTTCTTCAAACTCTTTGTCATATTCATAGATGCTCACTTTGATCACCTCAGTCTTATTCTTCAATAAAAACTCTGCCAGGATTCCTTCTTCTATGCATTCGTCAACTGCTCTCGTAACTGCTTCTTCTAAAGAGACATCCTGTTTCGCCGCATATTTTCTTACTCTGGCGACATACTGTGCATATTCCTTTAATGTTCTACAATGTTCCATCAAATCTGAACTGTGGCCATCATTCACATTCAGCATAGTCACTCTTAACTCCAGATCTGGATTTTCTGTTGGATTCTCGTATGCAGAAGATAATCGGAACTCACTACGATCTTCTACTTCTTTTGTTCCATTATAAAATACTAAAAATCTTGGCGTTGGTATCTTTTGTATCACAGTTGAATATAATGATTTCCGAACCACTAATCGTTGATACTCATCCGCAATATAAAACAAATTTCTAAGTGGAATATTCGGATTATACGTTGACTGATGTTCATATAAATATAAATTCATATCCATGATAAACGCCAGATCATTTTTCATTCCCATATAAATCGCATTTTCCAATGTAACAACCTGCAACTTTTCCGGATCTGTGTACTCTCTTCCATTCACCGCATTGTACAATGATAACAAATTCTCTTTGTCATGGTACAACATTCTAAAAATTGTATCCTTGTACATCCTTTTTGCCTTTAACTGCCGGTTATTCACCTGATACTTTTGATTACGTCTTTTCTGACTCTTTCTTTTCGCCATATTCTGTTTCCTCCTGTATGCAGGAGGATGTCTTTTTACTCTTTCAGCCATCTCCTGCTTTTTTACAATTGATTGGTATGAAAGCATAGATTTCTGAAATAAAATTAGATTATAGATGGTATATGTCCGTTTTTATATACCGTTGATTTTTTTGAAATATGCTTTGGTACATATTAACATATCAATAAATATTAATCAATGTATTTTTTACTATTTCCTTTTTTGATAATGTTAATCACCTTAGCAATAAGGTATTACAAAATAATATTTTTTTCTTGTTTCAATTCTGTATACAGAACTTTTTGTATCCCATGAAACATAATATAATCCCGGAATAATTTTTTGCGTATCAACATCCACTATTTGCTTTTGTGTTTCTTCATTCTTTTGATATACTATTTCTTTTTTAACTTTTGGAGCAGACCATCCAAAATATACAATATAAATACGTGTACCATTTTCACATTTATGCCGGCGTGCTGGTCCTAACTCGTATAATTCATCAAAAGAATTTACACTCTGCCTCGTTACTAATCCATCTTTCATGAAGGCAATTGGTCCATATATATACAAAAATACGATTCCAATTATGAGCAAACATAATATTTTGATTTTATTATTCTTTAACATGCGGCACCTCCTAAAACAGAGTATATTTTTGAATATAGCTCCTGTTTTTAAATTAGAATAACATTCCTTATTTTATTTTCAATATGTAATTTAGAAATGCTCAATTTTTATAAAACTTCTACAACTCTTTCATCTTTCCAAGAATCTTCTGAGTAAAATGCTTCATGATTGCATTATATAATCTCATGTTCTGCTCTTGCTTTATCTTCCTTTCTCACCAGAATTTCATATTCATATGCCTTATTCTGATCTACTCCGATACTTCCAAATTGGGATCTCTTCGTTCCTTTTCCCTGAAAAAGCCACTCTGAGTCCTGATTTCTTACTTTATGTTTGTATGGAATCTTCGCTAGATCCAGCGCATCCCGGATCTCGTTGAACCGCTTCATGTCATGTCCGATATAGATAGATTCTGTCATTAATTTCATAGGCCGATCCTCTTTTCGTAATTTCTTAATTTTGATTATACTCTATTCTTTTGGGCGATTCTATAACAACTTTCTTAATATTTCTTATCTTGATACAAGCAAAAAGCTGCCCTGTACTTCTACAGCAGCAGCCTTTCACCATTATCCTTCAGCAGCTTTTTCGTTCTGTATCTTTTCTTCCCACGTCTGCATATACTTCACCTCTGTCTTCTCACTTGCTCTGATCTGACAAACACGTCTATGCATTTCTTGAATCCGTCTACTTTCGCATGCCCCTGACACTTCATCTGTACTATGTTGCATATACTTCAAAAGTTCTATCAGCTCTGATGGTACCAACTCTGGATGTTCCCCTCTGGTATTTAAAAATATCCTCGTTGCTCCATCATCCAGTTTCAATTCCGGGATCTCCTCACATTTCATCTGAAATGTGTAACGATATAAGCCATATCCAAACAAATCAAATGGCGTAATCATCACAACCAGGACTTCATTCAACAAGTTGAAATCAGCGGCTCCCGGTGGTAATGGTTTACTGTCAATGATTTGTCCAGCAAGTTTAATTCTTTTAATGATCTTCTTTGGTCCATAAGTAGCTCTCCTCTCTTATACAGGTATGTTCCCTGTAAAGAAGAGCTGTTTATCTTTATGGATATGATAACACAGAGTTTATATATATACCAGTATATACAGTCAACTTCTTTTATCAGGCATGCATTATCTGTTTGTTGTATTGTTCATTTTGGATTCTTTCCCGATTATCTGGGTCTGAAATAAATGAATGGTAACTATAAATACAGTGCAGATATTAGAATTCATCTGCGTATCGATACAATAACATGCCTGATTTTTATTTTCAATACGTGGTTTAGAAATGCTTAATTTTTGTGAACCTTCTACAACTCTTTCATCTTTCCAATAATCTCTTGATAAAAAGATTCTTGATTTCTATTATTCTCCAAGTCTTCCAATATCACACCATCTTTCAGCAGAATCAGCCGGCTACAATAACTTGCCATCTGTGGGTCATGTGTAACCATAATGATTGTCTTTCCCATATGTTCATTAATATCCTTCAACGCATCAATCACAGTCTTCCCGGACTTTGAGTCAAGATTTCCGGTCGGCTCATCCGCAAAAATAATCTCTGGATCATTTATTAATGCTCTGCAAATGGCAACTCTCTGCCTTTCACCTCCTGACAGTTCGGCCGGCATCTTTTTTTCCAAAGTCCTAATTCCGAATTTATCCATTAACACTCTCGCTCGTTCCTTTTTGGAATCATCTACTGTTTTGCTGATATAGAAAGGCAACATAATGTTTTCAAAAACATCTAAACTATCCATCAAATAAAATTCCTGAAATACGAAGCCTAATTCTTCTCTTCGTATTCTCGCAAGTTCTTTATCTGACAGTTTTGATATTTCATCTTTCTTGTATAAAAGTGCCCCATCTGTTACAGATTCAATGAGTCCCAGAATTTTCAAAAGTGTCGTCTTTCCACTTCCTGATTTTCCCATAATTCCTACAAATTCGCCATCCTGTACATTCAAATTAATACCCTTTAACACTTTAAACTTACCGTAACTTTTCACAATTTTCTCTCCGCTGATCACTTCCATATCTTTTCCCTTCTTTCACTCTGAATTTGCTGATTAGCAAGTCTCCATCCATACTCTCTCAATAAGATAATGTACCCGGCCTGGAATAATAACAGTTCAAAAAATGTTATCAACACCTGTTTTTTCAAGAGCCAATCAACGTTCCATGTAATATAACTCAAAGCACCACCACTTATTACAATCGAAAGTATAAATGCGATCCATAAAGAAAGCGAAAGTTCCTTTTTCACATTTTTCTTTATTTCTTTGGTCTCCATGCCTATTTTTTTCAAGAATCCATATTTCATACTTACATTAGAAATGTCTGACCATATTTTTATAGATAAAATCATTATTCCACTAATAATCAAAAATGCACCAATACAAATGTAAAAGATAAGAGTTGTCAGGTCATCCGATCTGTCTTCTTTCATCAATGAGCCTTTATAAAAACCAATTATCTCATATTTCTTTTCACATACTTTTAATTTGCCCTCATCAATCACCGTCTCTTTTTCTGTTTGCTGCGTCATAATAACCGTATTCTTTTTCTGCAAAGATCTAAGCATATCAAAATCACTATTATTCATAACCAGAATTCGTATAATATCCGACTGTTGAGCAACAAATAAAACTTCTTTCTCTTCTTTTTTTATCGCAAATTTACACATTCCTGTTGCTGTTTTTAAATAAACATGTTTATCCTGAAACATGTTTTCATCGTCTTGTTTTGATTTTTCCAGAACTGCCTTTACCTCTCCCTGTTTGATATGCTCTTTCTTATTCTTCGTAAGTTTGTTATAGGAATCCTCCGAAATACCTACATATTCCCCTCCATCATTGCTTATGAGCGGAATATACGCATATTCATCTATTTTTTCATCTGGTTCTTTTATAACCTTATGAATTTCGTCTGTATATTTTTCTTCTGTCATACATACATAATTATATGGATATTTCCATAAATACTCGGAAGAAAGATTACCGTATTCTATAATATTGATATTTACAATCACCCATACAAATACATTAATAATAAAAACAATTAAAATTATATTTTTATTTTCTGAAAATCTGTGATACAACGTTTTTAGCGTAAGAATATGTCTGTCATACCATTTTTCTTTCTTTTTCACCCATCGCAATATAACATTTCCCAAATAAGTAAACCAAAGATATAATCCGATCAGCGAAAAAAGAACTCCATATTTCATACGTGGATATGTCATAGGAACCTTCGAAAAAAGAATAATTGCAGACACAAAACAGATCAGCCCTGCAATCGCACCTATCACGCTTGCTTTAACAGACGGAACCGTCCCCCTTTTCTGTTCCGTATTCAAAAGCGAAGCCAGTGAATTGTTTTGAATTTTTATTATATTCATGATTACGGCAATGCACAAAATAACACACATATAAAAACATGTACTTCCAATATTCTTTAGAAACCAGCATGGATCTTGAACTGTTTGAATCCCTTCTTTTCTGAATATAGACTGAAGAAGAATTACAAAAGGCGTTCCCACTACACACCCAATCAGCCACGAAATACCACATATAATCCCATATTCCAGAATTATCATCCGGATAATATCTTTCTTTTCTTCTCCGAATACCATAAACATTCCATAATCTTTGATTCTTATCCGGCTATAATTGCTTACTGTATAGCTGATCAAAATCAGACCAATAAACAGCAATATATACATGTACGTTTGAATCGCAACTCCTTGTTGCGACCGAACCCTTTCTTCCATACTCATTGTTCCAAGAACCAATTCTTTAACTCCCAGAAACACGAATAATATAATTGCAACTAAAATAGTACTCATAAAACATACAATACTATTACGCACATTCTTTTTTAATATTTTCAATAATACTTTCATATACTATTCCTTTAAGGAAAAATGTTTCCCCATCTTTTGTCATCTATTCTCAACTTCTATCTGTTCTCCTGCCGGTCTGTTCCTTCTTGCTCCAACCAGATACAGAATCGCCGGAACAAAATCAACAATAATCCCAACAATCATAAGTGGAAAGTCCGACGCTTTCAAAAATGCTTTTCCTGTATCTATTGCAATAATAATTTCATTGCAATATATTAACAGATTAATAATCATATAGATAGAACTACCTACTGTTAACTGTTTTATTTTTTCCGTATTATTACAGTTTGCTTCCCCATAATGTCCCAGATACCACATGCCGATTGAATAAGCAAGTATCCATAACTCATGCATGCGTTCTCCATTTAAAAAGCAAATATTAATCAAGGAACCTACAATCCCACAAAGTCCAAATATCTGAAAATATATCGAAGTCGCTCTAAGCAATTTCCGTCCTCCCGGTGCTCTGCTTCCTCCTACAGAATAAATCAGATCATCACAGAATTCATGAACCGACTTTCCCAATACTGTTTCAAAATCTTCATTACGCTCCTGTGCTTCTTCCGCCATTCCCGTAATATCCTCAACCATCTGATTTATTTCTCTTTCCGTAAGTGGAAATGTCTTTATATACTTACGCATCTTCCGGATCATTCTTTTATTTTTCTTCGTTAACATAATCTACTTCTCCTTTTTCAAAATTCTATTTACTGATGATTGTACTTCCGTCCAACATTTAATAAATTCCTTCAAATATGCCTGCCCCTCATCCGTTAGTGAATAATACTTTCTTTTCGGTCCAAGCGGCGAAGACCGTAATTCTGAAGAAATCATTCCTTTCTTTTCCAATCGTACAAGTAATGGATAAATACTTCCCTCTTTTACATCTTCAAATCCGAATTCTTCTAATGTTGTTACAATCTCATATCCATATGTAACTGTCTCGGATAAAATCTGTAATATACATCCTTCTAAAGTTCCCTTCATTAATTGTGATTTATCATACATGTTCCCACCTACCTTGCATACTATAGTAGTTCTTAACTATATTGTATCACATAGTAGTTGTTTGTCAAGTAATTTAAGAAGCTTATTTTGAAACAGAATATTTGACACTGAAAAAAATATTTTTGTATCTACAAAACCTGCCATCAGCAGCTTCTTCCGAACGAATGGCGATAAAAAACCGCAGATGCAAGCTTTTCAACTTACCTCTGCGGTTTTTTACAATATAGTCTTTTATTCTCTCTCTTTATAATGATGCGCATCCTCCAGCATCATATCTTTCACCTTCATCAGACGGATCTGGGTGCTTCGCTCATTCTCATCCAGCTTCATTGTAATAAACTTTATATTCTCCCTCGTCTCGGGAATGATCACGTGCTCCAGCGCATTCACGCGCCGCCTGGTCTTCTCGATCTCCGCCGCCATGAGCTGGCAGGCCTTCTCGATCTCCGAGAGCCGCAGCATATCCGGCAGAATGTCCGCCAGCGATTTCACCGCGTCGTCCAGATCGCTGGACGTGAAAGCGAAACCGTAGGAGTAGATATCGTTGGCGTCGGCGGTCCTCGTCTTATACTCGAAGACGGGCACATCCACGCTCATCACGTTCTTTTTCGACGTCTCCAGATATACCTCCTGCTTCGGAGCCATCAGAGCCGCATGGAGCGTCTCCTCCGACATGCCGGCCTTGGCGATGACGAAATTGGTGTTGGCGGCCCTGATCCCGGCCTCCACCTTTTCCCTCAGAGCCATGTTCTCCCGGACGAGATCCAGAAACTGACGCATCAGCTCATCACGCTTATCTTTCAAAAGCTTGTGACCACGAATGGCTGTAATCCGCTTTTTCTTCAAACGGGTTAGTTCCATACGGGTTGGATTCACTTGTTTCGCAGCCAATACCGCCACCTCCTCTTTCTATCTTCGATCACTCTGTCTGTTCTTACTCTTTGTCGTAATATTCATCCAGATATTTATCGTCAATTCGTTTGAGTTCGGTACGCGGCAGCATGCGAAGCAGTTTCCATCCGATATTCAATGTTTCCTCAATGCTTCGGTCTGTCTGATATCCCTGAGATACATATTCTTTCTCAAATGCATCTGCGAAACGTGCATATTTCAGGTCAATTTCTGTCAGTGCAGCCTCTCCCAGGATAACCATCAGCTCTTTTGCATCTTTACCACGCGCATAAGCGGCAAACAACTGATTCATCGTATTGGCATGATCTGCTCTTGTCTTACCTGCTCCGATTCCTTTATCTTTCAAACGGGACAGAGATGGAAGAACATCAATTGGAGGTGTTACGCCTTTTCTGTAAAGCTCACGGCTTAAGATGATCTGTCCTTCCGTGATATATCCTGTCAGGTCAGGGATTGGATGAGTCTTGTCATCCTCAGGCATTGTCAGGATCGGGATCATTGTGATACTTCCCTTCTTACCATTCTGACGTCCTGCTCTTTCATACAGTGTTGCAAGGTCTGTGTACAGATATCCCGGATATCCACGACGTCCAGGAACTTCCTTTCTGGCTGCGGATACCTCACGCAATGCATCTGCGTAGTTTGTGATATCTGTCAGAATAACAAGGACATGCATATCCTTTTCAAATGCAAGATACTCCGCTGCTGTCAGCGCCATACGTGGTGTTGCGATACGCTCGATTGCCGGGTCATTCGCAAGGTTTACAAACAATACTGTTCGATCGAGTGCTCCTGTCTCACGGAAGCTTTCGATAAAGAAGTTAGACTCCTCGAAAGTAATACCCATAGCAGCAAATACAACCGCAAAGTTTTCATTTGTTCCAAGTACCTTTGCCTGACGGGCAATCTGTGCTGCCAACTGTGCATGCGGCAGACCAGATGCTGAGAAGATTGGAAGCTTCTGTCCACGAACCAGTGTATTCAATCCATCAATTGCAGATACTCCTGTCTGGATAAACTCCTCCGGATAACATCTGGCCGCCGGATTCATCGGAAGACCATTGATATCCATTCTGGCATCCGGAAGGATCTGCGGACCCTCATCAATCGGATTACCAAGTCCATCAAAGACACGTCCAAGCATATCTTCTGATACGCCAAGTTCCATGCTTCGTCCAAGAAATCGGACTTTGCTGTTGGAGAGGTTAATACCTGTTGAACTTTCAAACAGCTGTACAAGGACATCGCTTCCGTTCACTTCCAGAACTTTACATCTTCTAGTCTCTCCGCTCGCCAGCTCTATCTCTCCAAGCTCATCATATGTCACGCCTTCTACTCCATGCACCAGCATCAGAGGTCCGGCCACTTCCTGAATGGTTCTATATTCTTTTGGCATTTAACCTTCCTCCTTTACAAATGCTGCTGCAATTTGAGCGCTTAATGTCTCATCAACCTGTTTAAATTCTTCGTCAAGCTTATCTTCTGTCACATATTTAAAACGTCCGATCTGCTCTCTGACCGGCATTGAGATCAGCTTCTGAAGTGATGCACCATCTTTTAATGCATCGGTTGCTCTGTCAAAGAATTCGTTAACGAGAACCATCATCATGTGCTGTTTCTTCAATGACGTATACGTATCTACTTCATGGAAAGAGTTCTGATGCAGGAAGTCCTCACGAATCGATCTTGCAGCTTCCATCTTCAGACGGTCGGACGGTGAAAGTGCGTCCATACCTACCATCTTAACGATCTCTTCCAGTTCTGCTTCTTCCTGAAGCAGTGTCATCATCTTCTGACGGCCTTCCATCCAGTCTTCGGCAACCTGTCCGTTAAACCATTTTTCCATATCATCCAGATACAGGGAGTAACTCTTCAACCAGTTGATTGCCGGGAAATGTCTCTTGTATGCCAGGGAAGCATCCAGTCCCCAGAACACTTTGACGATACGAAGTGTAGCCTGAGATACCGGCTCAGATGTATCACCACCCGGAGGAGATACTGCTCCGATAACGGAAAGTGCTCCTTCTCTTCCTTCTTTTCCAAGAGAAACTACATGTCCGGCACGCTCATAGAACTGTGCCAGACGACTTCCAAGATAAGCCGGATATCCTTCTTCACCAGGCATCTTTGATAAAATCCATCAAACTCTCATTATCCAATGCCCATAAAAATTCCTCAAA
>OLSE01000790.1_pt1 | contig 33388 bp, 30 predicted proteins | sample 1673191 | NCBI WGS metagenome assembly OLSE01 (sample SAMEA3136764, study PRJEB25190) | human gut metagenome | biome: human gut; feature: human-associated habitat; material: faeces | place: Austria | collected 2013
CGCCGAATAACAGCCACCACTCCGACACTGCGTGCCACCTCTCCTCAAGGAGAGGTATTAGTAAGGCTCCCATAGAGGTGGGCTGTCGACAGAGTCGACTGAGGGGTGGTGATAGGGGAACAGAAAAAGGACGCCGAATAACAGCCACCACTCCGACACTGCGTGCCACCTCTCCTCAAGGAGAGGCAAGTAAGGCTCTCATAGAGGGGAGCTGTCGACAGAGTCGACTGATGGGGTGATAGAGGAACAGAAAAAGGGCGACTAATGATCGCCCCTCCGCAAAATAAAACATCATTCCACAAATTTAAAATTAATAACATCGAAAAGCCCCGAATCGGTAATACGAACTTCGGGGATTACAGGTAGCGGCAAAAATGCAAGTGACAAAAACGGATCGATTTTATCTGTTATATTAAGCACTTTTGCGGCACTGTAAAGGTTATCGTGTTCTCTTGTAACTTCATCGGCTGATTTTACGGACATAAGTCCCGCAATATCAAGAGTCATTGACGCGATAACTTTACCCTCTGAACAAACTGCAATACCGCCGCTTGTACCGAGAGTATTTACGGCAAGTGCCATATCGCTGTCATTATCGCCGATAACGATTACATTATGGCTGTCGTGACCGATAGAAGTGGCGATAGCACCGTTTGTAATTCCGTAATTGGTTACAAATCCGATACCCTTTGTACCTAAATTATGATGACGTTCGATAACGCATACTTTAGAAAGGCTGTCGGAATACGATACAGTAACCTTTTTTGTGATAATACTTTCGGGTATAAGTTCGATAGCGTCAAATTTGTCTTTAACATCAGTCTTGAAGAAGTCGGCTGATATTTTCGGCAGATGAACGGTATTTGTAACTTTTGAATTGTCAACTGTTTCGCATTCAAACAATGCTTTACCGTTTTCACATACAAGTTTGCCGTTTTTGTAGACTTGTGATATTGAACTTAAATTCAAATCATCGGCAACGACAATATCGGCAACGTATGACGGAGCGATTGCCCCTTTATTCTTCATACCGTAGATTTCACAAGCGTTAAGCGTTGCCATAATGATTGCGTCAATATTGTTAAGACCGAGTGAAATGGCTTTTCTGATACAGTGGTCAATACTGCCGTCACGAATAATTTCGCCGACAAATCTGTCATCGGTACAAAACGCACAACGTCTTAACGTATAAGGTGTTACACCCTTGATAAGTTTTGCAACGTCAAGCGAAAGCGTACCCTCACGAAGAAGAATATACATACCTTTGCTTATCTTTTCGGTCATTTCTTCAACGACACTGCATTCGTGGTCGGTTTTTATACCGGCACTTGCATATGCGTCAAGCTCATGACCCGAAAGCAAAGGTGCGTGACCGTCAATGATGTCAAGACACAGCTTACCGAGTGTTTCATCATCACCTGAAACAATACCGGGATAATTCATCATTTCACCGATACCGAAGAATTTAGGTGCAAGTTTTTGAGTTGTTTTTGCGTCAAGATTAGCACCTGTATGTTCAAAAGGCGTTGCAGGTACACATGACGGCAACATAAGATTTACGTCAAGCGGAATATTTTCCGCAGACTTTAACATAAATTCAAGACCGTCCTCACCGCATACGTTTGTTATTTCGTGAGGATCGGCAATAACGGTTGTAATACCGTGAGGCATAACTGCCTTTGCATATTCGGACGGCTGCGTCATAGATGATTCAATATGAACATGCGAATCAATAAAACCCGGCATAATATATTTGCCGGAAACGTCTTGTTCGTTTTCACCGCTGTATGAACCGACACCGCAGATAATACCGTCTTTTATAATAACATCGGCTTTAATAACTCTGCCCGAAAAAACATCGACAACGTTTCCTCCTTTAAGTATTAAATCAGGTGCGATACGTTCCATAGCCGTATCAATATATGTTTTTTTCACTTAATATCACCTCGTACAATTATGATATAGTTATTATATACTAAAAGTTAATAATATTCAAATGAAATGTGAATAAAGTGTAAATTCATATTGTATCAAAAGTGTAAATATTGACTTTGAATAATCGTGGTGATAAAATAGCTGAGTAAATTAACAAAATTTAATATTACGGTGTGTGGGGGGATACACGGTGAAAGAAGAAATGTTTCTTCAATGTTGGGAAATCGTAAGCAGGATAAAGCTGTGGTTTCTTTCAAAGTATCCTTTTGAGGGAATGTCAAGGGGCGATTATATGATGTTGAATTTACTTACTCAGTCCGCAAATGACGGAAAAATAATGACGGTCACTATGATGAGTGACATTTTAAAAGTCAGTAAGGCGGCTATTTCTCAAAGCATAAAGGCTTTGAAGAAAAAAACTGGGTTAAAAGTATATCGGATACAACCGATAAGCGTAAGAGTTATATAGTTCTTACTGACGAGGGCAGAAAAGCATATGAAAATCAAGGGAAATTTATAATCAGAAACTTACAGGAATGTTTCAGAGATGTAGATGAAGCAGACCTTAAAATATTTTGAGATAAATTAACTAAAGTCGCAGAGCAGATAAGTTAAAAATATAAAGGTGCAGGAGGCAAGAAATATGGGAGATTTTACTTCTGAAAAGGAGCAAAAGCTTTTGGAAAGCGAAGCAGAAGTATCTAATACAGAAGATACAAATGCAGACGAACTCACTTTTGAAGAAACATCTGGATTTTTAGATGATGATGACGACAGTGAGGAAGAAGAAAAGAAACCGAAAAAGAAATTCATTGGATATGACAAGCAAAACAAGAAGTTCTTTATCGGTAAGTTTAAGATAGGCAAGAAATTACTTATAATTATTCTTGTAATAGCAATACTTGCAGGCATATGTTCGGGACTTATTATAAAGTCCAAAAACAACAGTGCCGTAAAAGTTATGTATACCGATTCTCCGGTTGAACGCCGAACAATCACTAATACAATCACAGGTTCATCATCTATCAAACCGAACGATTCGTATAACGTAACGACAATCAAGTCGGGCGATATAACAAGTGATACGTTCAAAGAGGGTGACGTTGTTAAGAAAGGTGATAAGCTTTATCAATTTGAGGACAGCGACGCTCAAAATTCTTTGAGTACGGCAAAAAATGCACTTGCAAAAGCGCAACAGGCATATGTTGACGCGGTAAAGCAAAAGGCACAGACTGTTTCTTCAAACAATATCGGTACAAAGTCTGCACAAAATGCAGTGACAAAGGCATTAAATTCGCTTAACGATACTAAAAACAATCAGTACATACAGTCAAATTCAGCAGGTAAAGTTAAAGAATTATCCGTAAAAGAAGGTGACCATATCAATGCCGGTGCAGCGGTTGCAACATTGTATGACGATTCTTATATGAAACTGAGAATACCGTTTAATGAAGTTGATGCCGAAAGTATTCAGACAGGCGCAGCCGCAACAGTATCTGTTATAGGTTCGGGCGATACGATTTACGGAACTGTTAAAGAAAAATCATCGTCAGCCGTTTCAACAGACGCACACGCTAAAGTTGTGTATGTAACGGTTGAAGTCGCAAATCCGGGCGCACTTACAACAAATGATTACGGCAGTGCGGAAATAAACGGAGTTGCTTGTGCAAATACGGCACAATTTGAATATGTAAGCGAGGGAACAATAACATCAACGGCATCAGGCACACTTGAAAATCTTAATATTGCGGTAGGAGATTCTGTTTACAGCGGTCAAAAAGTCGGATATGTTAAGTATGATAATCAAAACTCGACAATGAGCAATGCACAGCTTTCATATAATGATGCGGTTTTGGCACTTGAAAAGCAAGTATTGCAAAACGATACTTTCTCACAGGATTCAAGCATAAAGAACGCACAGCTTGCACTTGACGATGCCGAACTTGGTATAGAAAAAGCACAGGACGCAGTTGACGATTATGTTGTAGAAGCTCCGATTGAGGGTACAGTCGTTAAGAAAAACTCAAAAGCAGGCGATACGATAGATTCTTCAAATGCAACAGATCCGCTTTGTGTAATTTATGATTTGTCAAGCGTTAAAATCTCTATTGATGTTGATGAAACGGAAATAGCACTTATTAAGACAGGTCAAAAAGCTACTGTAACGGCAGATGCGGTAGAGGGTGAATTTGAAGGTGTGGTTACAAAAGTTCCTGTAGACGGTGTAAACGAAAACGGTGTAACAACATACACTATCGAAATTCAAATAGAAAATTACGGTGATTTGTTGCCGGGTATGAATGTTGACGCCGAAATTGTTGTTGAAGAGGCTGACAATGTAATTGCAGTGCCTGTAAACAGTGTAAACAGAGGCAATATTGTATTTGTAAAGGACGACGGAACAACTCACGAAAATGATGTTACGGATATTATAAAGGGTAATAAAGATAAATCGGGTAAAACGGACGATAAGAAGAAAGCCGATGATAAGGACGATAAGTCGCAGTCAAGCGGTATGCCGGTTGTAAGCGTCGATACACCGAACGGTGATAAATCGGATGAAATTTCGGTGACTAAAGAAAGTGTACCTACTAATATAGATGTACCTGACGGTTACCGTGCAATTCAGGTTGAAACAGGAATTAACGATACAGACTATATCGAAATCAAGTCAGGTTTAACAGAAAAAGACCAGGTAAGAACGCTTGACACAGAATCGTCAAGTGCGAATGCGTCATTCGGTGATCCAAATGCTCAAGATATGTATGTAGTTCCTAATGGCAATATGGGCGGAATGTCCGGCGGCGGAATGTCAGGCGGCGGAGTCATAATGCCAGGCGGCGGAGGTATGTCCGGCGGCGGTGGCGGAATGCCGGGCGGAAGATAAAGCGGAGGTGAAGTAAAATGCCTCCATTGGTAGAAATGAAAGATGTTTATAAGATTTATCATATGGGTGATACGGAAGTTCACGCACTTGACGGAATATCTCTTACTATAAACAAAGGCGAATTTGTTGCGATAGTAGGTCAGTCGGGTAGTGGTAAATCTACTTGTATGAATATTATAGGTTGCCTTGACGTGGCAACAAAGGGTGTTTACAGATTAAACGGCAGAGAAATTAATAATTACAGTCAAGATGAATTGTCTGACGTAAGAAATAAAATGCTTGGTTTTATATTTCAGCAATATAACCTATTGCCGAAATTAACCGTATTGGAAAATGTTGAACTTCCGCTTTTGTATGCGGGACTTAGCGATGCGGAACAAGAGAAAAGAGCACTTGCTTCACTTGACAGAGTAGGACTTAAATCAAAAGCGAAAAACCATCCGGCACAGCTTTCGGGCGGTCAGCAACAGAGAGTGTCAATAGCAAGAGCTTTGGCGGGTGATCCGTCGGTAATCCTTGCCGATGAGCCCACAGGCGCGCTTGACTCGCGTACAGGTCGTGAAGTAATGCTGTTTTTGCAGAAACTTAATGCGGAGGGTAATACGATTATTCTTATCACTCACGATAACTCGATAGCGGCGAAAGCAAAACGTATCATTCGTATAACAGACGGACGTATCGTTTATGACGGCCCGGCAGAGGGGGACGTAACAGTAATGAACCAGCACGGTGCCGGCGAAGATGCTCCCGAAGATGAAAGAGCAAAGGGGGCGACTTGATTATGAGTATTTGGAAATGTTTTCAAATGGCAATGTCAAGTATTGTCGGCAACAAAATGCGTTCAATACTTACAATGCTCGGTATTATAATCGGTATTACGGCGGTTATTGCGCTTGTAAGTCTTATGTCGGGAATGACATCGGAAATAACGGAAACATTTGAAGAAATGGGTATTGAATCAATCAATGTTTCAATTCAAGACCGTTCCGCGACAAAGGAAGTAAAGCCTGAAGAAATGGAACAGCTTGCGGAAGAACATTCCGATATTATTGCAGGTCAGTCACCGACAGTTTCAATGCCTGCATTTATAAAAAACGGCAGTGATACAATTTCAACACAGGCAACAGGTGTAAACGAATACTATCTCGGAATGAAAAAGTATAATATTACATACGGACGTGAGCTTACATATGTTGACGTTGAGAGAAAGCAGAAAGTCTGCGTTATCGGTACTTATATAGCAAAAGAAGTTTTCGGCGGTGACGCACTCGGTAAGTCTATTCAAATAACGGGTACGCCGTATGAAGTTGTCGGAATACTTGAAGAACAGGACGACTCGACAGAAAATTCTTCGGATAACTGTGTGTATATACCGTACACTTTGGCGTCATACACAAACCGTACATCAACCGTAAGCAGCTATGTTGTCTATGCGGTTGACCAGGAAAAGGTAGAAGAGGCGGTTTTGCTTTTAGAAGCACTTTGTGATAAAGATATAGGCGACAGTGATTACTATACTGTAACGTCAATGAAGTCTATGGCAGACAGTGTAACCGATATTCTTGATAAAATGGAACTTATGCTTATCGCAATCGCGGCTATATCGCTTGTTGTTGCCGGTATCGGTATTATGAATATTATGCTTGTGTCGGTTACGGAACGTACAAGGGAAATAGGTATCAGAAAATCGCTTGGTGCAAAGCAGAAAGATATACTTTCCCAATTCGTTATTGAGGCGGGTATGCTTAGTTGTTTGGGCGGTGTAATCGGTATTATTGTAGGCTCGCTTTTGGCAATACTGGCAGGTAAACTTTTGGGGATGGATATATTACCGACCTCGACATCTATTGTAGTATCGTTTACGGTTTCGGCGATGATAGGTGTGTTCTTCGGCTATATGCCTGCTAAAAAAGCTGCCAAATTAAATCCGATAGATGCGTTACGTTATGATTGATAACTCAGCAATGCGAATGATTTTCTCTCGGACTGAGATTTTCTTGATTTTATAGTATGTACGATAATATTGCACGGAAAGGAAGTAAGTTATGAAGAAAATAATTTCTTTTGTTTTGGCGGCGGCTATGTCATTATCGACTTTGCCTGTATTGGCAGACTGGAACAATGACGAAGATATTATGTCGCTTTTGTCGGAACTTAATATAATGGTCGGCGATGATGACGGCAATTTAAGACTTGATGACAATGTATCAAGAGCGGAATTTGCAAAAATTGCAGTAGCGTCATCAAGCTACAAAGATACAGTAGCAACAGGTTTAAAAGTATCACCTTTTAAAGATGTTACATATACTCACTGGTCAGCACCTTACATAAAGGCCGCTGTATCAGCCGGAATTGCGGAGGGATATGTTGATTCAACATTCAGACCTGACAATACGGTATCATATGAAGAGGCACTTACAATGGTATTAAAGGTGCTTGGATACACAACACAGGACTTCGGTGATTCATGGCCTTACGGTCAAATGGGACTTGCAAACAGTCTTGAAATTACAAAGAACGTAAATGCCGAGCAAGGCGAGGCACTTACAAGACGTCAGGTTGCAAGACTTATTTACAATACACTTGACACAAAAATCAAAGATAATCAAAGCAAACTTATAACTTCAGTGTTTGACAGTAAAGTTATTGAGGGTGTTACGATTATTGCGTCACACAACGAGGACAGCTCACTTGGTACTGACAAAATCTATACAACAGCCGGAACATTTGAATTTGACGGTAATTTCAACAGTGATTATGTCGGCAGAAAAGGCGATATTGTCGTAAAGAACGATGAAGATTTTGTGTCATTTACACCGCGTGACCAGCGAGTTGAAGAATACACCGTTTCAAATGTAATCGGTTCCGATATAATTCTTGACGGCGATATGTATAACATCAATTCAAACACAACTACATATTACAAGTCACAGGCACTTACATACGAAAATGCCGCAATGCAAGCCGAAAAAGGCGATACATTCAAGCTGTTTAAAAATTCAAACGGTTCTGTTGACTATGCAATGCTTGTTGCAAAAGACAGCGAAACAGGTACGGACAGCTTTGATAAATATGTAATCTATTCACTTCTTTCAGACGCTGTTATATGTTATAAAAACGGCAGTTTTGAACAGATTGATATAACAGACGGCACAACTTGTTACAAAGATAAGAATAAGAGTACATACGGTGCTGTAAAGAATGAAATGGCAATGGGTGATATTCTTTATGTCAAGATGGACGGAAGTAATGTTGATTACGTAAGCTATGAAAAGGGTAATATGGAAGGACCGGTCAAGGTTACAAATTCAAATTGGATCGCGAACTTCGATACAAACGGTTCGACAACAGTAATGAGAAGCGGTAATAAGGTTGACGCGTCAGAAATTCAGCTTAACGATATTATTTACTATTGTAAAGATTTGAATATGGTGCTTGCTTATACGGATAAGGTTACAGGCGTGTACGAAAAGGCGTCACCGACAAAGGATTCGCCGACAAGCGTTACAATTTCGGGTAAAGAGTATTCTGTTGAAAGCGTAGACGCATTTAATGCACTTTCATCAAGCGGAACATTTAAGTATGGTGATACCGTAACACTTCTTCTTGGCAGAAACGGCGAAGTAGCTGGAGTTGTCGGCGGAAGTGAAAGTACATCTTCACACACAACAGTAGGATTTGTTACGGAAACAGGCAAAAAAGATTTCACAAACCCTGATAATACGGTATATTCAAGTTACTATGCAAAGGTTGTTACACCTGACGGAACAGTAAATGAATATGCGACTTCATCAGATTGCAGTTCGCTTAAATGTGCTGTAGTAAATGTATCATTTACAAACGGTAAAGCGAGTCTTTCAAGAGCAAAGGGGTATGACAACGTAAGCGGTAAGTTTAATTCCGAAAAGAATAAATTTGGCGATTATACCCTTGCAGACGATGTGAAGATTCTTGACACTGCCGGAACTGCAAGCGACGACTTAGCAATGTACACAAGAATTTATCCGCAGCGTCTTGACGGTGTTACGATAAAATCTTCAAGCGTATTGTATTATTCAAAGAATAAAGCCGGTGAGATTGACGAGCTTATATTGAAGGATATAACGGGTGATGCTTACAAGTACGGTGTAATCACTGCTGTTGATTCGACAACTCATACATATACTATTGATATAGACGGTACGCAAAACACATATGCGACTGCATTCTCAACAAATGTAAAAGGTCCGCACAGATTCAGTATGAATCAGACAGGTATTGAAAGTATGCGTCAGCTTTCATCGTATCCAAGCAATATAACTTCGCTTACACGTACAGAGGCGAAAATCAATAATCAAACATATTTGCTTAGTGATAAGGTGATTGTATATCATAAGACAGATGTTAATAAATATCTGAAGATAACACTTGATGATGCTATAAACGGAAATTATAAGCTTACTGCTTATTACGATAAGGCACAGACATTGGGTGGCAGAATTCGTATAATAATAGCTCAATAAGATGAAAAACAAGCGATGAAAATCGCTTGTTTTTTGCGTAATATTAAAATTTTATAAATTTGACGGCAGATATATTGACATATTAAATGTCAGTGATTATAATAATAGGTAAAGAAGGCTATGTGTAAATTAAAAAAGGCGGTAGAATAAATGAATTCAGTTTTGTATTGTTTGCATAATTTGTCACAAAAATCGCATTTAAGACGTATGGAAAAGTTTACTCAGCACGGTGACACTTCGTGCCTTTTGCATACGATTGCGGTTGCGTATTACAGTATTAAAATTGCCGAGTTTTTCGGTATAAAGTACAAAAAGCGTGACCTTATAAGAGGAGCATTGCTGCACGATTATTTCTTATATGATTGGCATGACGGCGAAAAGGAGAGAAGAATACACGGTTTTACTCATCCTATGACGGCTCTTAGAAATGCTGACAGAGATTTTGATTTGACCGATACAGAACGCGATATTATAAAAAAGCATATGTTCCCGCTTACTGTAATTCCGCCGACTTGCCGAGAAGGGTGGATAGTATGTTTGGCGGATAAATATTGTTCTCTTTATGAAACATTTAAAAAAGAAGCGTACAGAAAGATAAATACAAAGATTATGGGGGACTATGCTGAATTGTATAAGGAGATACAAATGATTTAAACAAGGGGGGATAAATGATGAGTTTTTGCCAATATTTCTTGTGCTTTGCGGTATTTAGCTTTATTGGCTGGGCTTATGAAACGGTATATTACAGCATACAACAAAGAAAATTTGTAAACAGCGGCTTTTTAAGCACTTGTTTTTGCCCTATATACGGCATGGGAGCAATGCTTGATTTGATATTGCTTGGATGGATTGAAAATCCTTTGATACTGTTTTTTGCGGGAATGGTGGTTACCTGCTCGCTTGAATATTTTGTATCGTGGCTTTTGGAAACGCTGTTTCATAAAAGATGGTGGGATTATACAGGTTGGCCTGGTAATATAAACGGACGTGTTTGCCTTATAGGCGGAATTGCGTTCGGTACATTTACCGTTGCACTTATTAAGCTTATTGCACCGGTGTCGATTGATATGATTGGCAGCGTGAGTTTGCCGGCGTTACATATTATGACGTGCGTAATTGCATTTGTGATGATTGCGGATACGGTTAAGACGGTTAAGTGTATGGATTCGTCAAAACTTTGGTATGTGGAAAAACAAGCCGAATTTATGGACGAGCTGCGTAACGGCAGATGTGTGGGATTGGTAAAAAAAATAAAAGATACATTTAGAAGATAAACGGAGCATTTTTGCTCCGTTTTTTGTGTGCAAAAAAGAACCTTTGGCGCGGGCAGACGGTGATATTTCACCGTCAAAGTCCGTATATGCCTCCGGTTCTGTTAATAACAGTATCATATAAAAATAGGAATGTCAAGAATATTAAGTAGGTAAAATAAAACAGATAAGATACCGACAGGAAAAAAGTTCCCCGAAAGTGAGTCAAGGCTCGATAGTATCTTTATCTGTTAATAACATTATATGTGAAAGTAGGCCGATTGTCAAGCGGTTGTTTGGCAGTGACACAAATAAGATACGGCTAAAGTAACTGCTCAAATTAATGATGCATCAAAAAGAAGATGTAGATTATTGAGAAGCGACTGCTACAAACAGTGTAACCACGCCTGACACGTCCAAAACGTCCCAACAACTACATCTTCTATTGGCAGTATATCAAATATTGTATTGATTGTCAACAGTGGATGTAGGGGCGATATATTGGACTATTTCGTTACCGTTTTTGAGTCGGTGATTGGAACAAGATTGTTTAGAGAATTCCACCACATAACTTTTACGGTATGAGTTGCAGAAAGTAGGGAAACACTTATATTTTCCTGTGGTGAATTGATAGTACAACGTAATAATCTGCCGTCCGAATGAAATTCAGAAATTAAGATAATTCCGCCTGAAGTGCTGTTTGTGAGTTTAACAGATATATTGTTGCCTTCAATGGTGCAGTTAATATCATGTGTAGGACACGTTGTAGCAGTTGGGCTTGTTGCAGGAGTTATTGTCGGATTTGTAGTCGCAGTCGGACGTGGTGTAGGTTTTGGGGTAGAAGTCGGAATTAGTGTCGGACTCGCTGTCGGAGTTGCAGTAGGCGTTGCTGTCGGAGTTATTGTCGGGGTCGGATGTGGAGTAGCTGTCGGACTCGTGGTCGGAGTTATTGTCGGAGTAGCTGTCGGACTCGTTGTATGAGTAGGACGTGGAGTCGCAGTAGGAGTAGGACTCGGAATAGGACTCGGACTCACGGTTGGAGTGGGATTTATAGTAGGAGTCGGAGTAGAAGTCGGAGTCAAAGTCGGAGTAGGGGTTGTTTCTGCAATTCCGCTAATTTCAAACTCTAATTTATCTGCTGACATATTTGTTACATAAACAAATATGTCGTTATCAATATAAAGTTCTTCGCCGTCACCGACTGCACAATCTGACATAGTTGAGTATTGACCGTTAGAAACGACCTGCATATTCCAGTTAGCGCCTGTAGTGTTTATATTTGAGGGAAAACGTACACCTGTGTTAGCAAGATAGCAAATCAGTCCACTCTTAAGAGTTACACCTTTTATCAAGTCACCGGTATTGCACGAATAGAGTTTCTTGTTTTTTGTATCATATTTGTTACCATTGTCATCGAATTGACGATATTCCAAATAAAGAGTTTTTCCGTTCGGCAAATCTCGTTTATATGCAACAACTTCATTTTGAGCTGAGGCAGGGTAGAGTGTGTATGTACCGTTTTTATCAATGGTTTTAATTTGATTATTGTCAAGCCAACCGAGCGATTCGCGTTCTTTAACGGAAATATACTGTCCGATAGGGGTTAGATGTTTTGCCATCAGTGACATATAATACACCGCACTTGTTTGGTTGGAGCGGTACAAGTCTTTCAAGCCAAGTGCGTGCATGGTTTCGTGACATATTTTACCTGTCGGTAAAATAGGCAGATTATCCTCACCGCGATAAAGCACAAGTCCGTTTACGTTTTCGTAGTTGCACGTTAGCTGTAAATATTCTCCGCTCTGATAAGTATTAACTCCTTCTTGCACTGAAATCATATTTGAATATGAGTGATAGTCCCAAAGAGGTGAATTCCAACCAACCGAAATATTTTGCGTTGTATTTTTGTAAATCACAGTAATTAAATCAATTTTTCCGTCACGGTTTCGGTCAAGATCGGCAAAATTATATTGATTTTCTTCTATATCTTTTGGTTTGTTTCCGTTCGTGATTGCGTTTGAAATTGTATTCGCCCAATCAGTCTGTAGTTCATACATTCTGGAATTTTCTTCTCCACTCTCGTAACCGTAAGGGTTTTGGTCATCTTTTTCGGCATAATAACCGCGTGGCTTTGAAAGTGTGAGCGAATTGTTGTTGTCAAAAAGATAAAGCGTTTGCATATTCATTTTCCCGCCGCTTACTGTTTTGAAATAGTCAGCGACATTATATACACTTTTATTATATGTATTGTCTAAAATGTTGCGGACAGTTGTGTCGGCATAAGTGTTGTTGATAAATTCGTCCTCGTCAGAAAATTTCATAAATACAACAAGATTTGTGAAAGTTGGTGCGTTTGATTCGTCCGATAAAACCGCACCACAGGGAATAGTCCCGAAAATTAATATTAACGTGGTTATAATACATATTGCTGTTTTAAATAGTTTTGTTTTATTTTGCATTGTTTTCTCCTAATAGTCAGAGGAATAATCTCAGCTGACAAAGTAATTTAGATATTGTTCAACGTCAATCGGTTATAGCGTCAACAACGTCATTAAAGTTTTTCCTTAATAGCTATATTTTTGCAGTTAGGCGGGCATACCTTTCAAATTAAACTTACATTTCTCTAATCAACAATTTAGGAACACCCATTATTCGGCAGTGCTTTAATTCTTCACCCGCAATTAATATTGGCGGAACATTCGGATTGACAGGAACTAACCTCAACCAATCTTCATCTTCTACAAACTCGATTTTTTTTAATGTTGATATTTCGTCATTGTATATCACTGCTCCGACATCACCACTATAATTAACGGTGCTTTGACGTAAGATTAATACTTTATCGCCGTCTTGATATTGAGGATACATACTGTCACCCTTAATGCACAGTACAAAGAAATCTTTCGGAGTATGTCCTTTTAAATATGAATTAGGAATATCGACTTTATCTCCGTTCCATGATTCAATAGCAATATGATTATATCCTTTCGCTATGTCACCTATAACGGGGAATGTTGTGTAGTCCTCTGTTATATTCGGATTTGGAAATTTATCATCTGTATATATTTCCGTTTCGTGTTCGTCCAGTCCCATTAAGTAGCTTGGAGTTGTTTGAAGTGCATTGGCAAAAGCTATGATTTTTGATTGAGTTATATCATTTTTGCCCATTTCAATTTTATTTATAGTTGAACGGGATTTATAACCTAACTTAGTTGCAAGTTCTTCTTGTGACATTCCGAGTTTTTCTCTGCGTGCTTTTATTCTCTTATATAATTCCATAAAATATCACTTCCTGTCTAAACATTTATTGTCATTATTAATATATCATAATGTAGATTATTTGTCAACTTTGCTTTAGAATTATAAAAAAAGTTGATTAATAATCTACAAAATAAGGGCATTCCTGTTAAGTAACAAAAACGAGGTGAAATTCACGGCAAGATAGAGAAAGATTGCGAAAGTGACGAAATGGGAACAATCGCAAGGAAAAATTGTTGTGAAACTTATTGACAAAGGATATATAAACAAAACTATATAGGATATTTGTGTAAATATTGTAAGAAGAAACTTGACAGAGAAATTGAGAAAGGATATAATATTAATGTAAGTTCGTATGCGATAGGAACATTGGACGCTACTGAGTATGACGAAACATATACAGAGTATAGGGTGCAGAAATGGATAGAAGGGGGAATAATGCGATGAGATTAATAAAGACGGAAGAAGAAAAAAATTTGGAAAAAATATATGCACCGTACTATGATTATACAAAAACACCGGCTTTAAGTCCTGATGCACCAGACGAGGCAGTTAAAGCATATCAAAAACAACAAGAGCTGTTTAAAAGAAAATATGCAGAAGCAGAAGCTTTGTTTTTTAGTAACGGAGATAATTGAAGATAAGAATTAAAGCACGTCAAAAGGCGTGCTTTTTTGATACCAAAAAGGAGAGTGGAACAAGTGAATATACGAGGTTTACCGCCTTAGCACCTATGAAACGGTGCTTTTTTTGATCGTGATACGGTGAAGAATGCGATATATGAAAAGTGGCTTGACGGAAGATTACTTATAATGAACGCAAGTTGTTTCGGCGACTAAAAAATGTTGCGATATTTTCCTTTTGTGATATAATAGAACAAAAGGGAGGTAATGGATATGAAGAAATATATAGCAGGTATTGCAACAGGTGTGATTTTATCATGCACGGTAGCTTTGGCGGTAAATTACACCGCAACGGAAAATACGTTTCCTATTCAGTTAAATGGTGAAAACGTTAATGTAGAGGGGTATAATATTGACGGCAGTACATATTTTAAGCTCCGTGATATATCCGATACGGTTGGCGGATTTAATGTTGATTTTAACGATAGTACAATTCAGCTTTCCAAAGACGGATATGTATATGAAACAAAACCGAGTACAAAGGCTTTTGTTTTAGACGATAATGCAAAATCGTTTCTTGCGGAGCAAGGTTATGTAATACCGTATTTTACACAGAACGATTTACAAAGTGAAGATTTTGTAAGAAGTTTTATCTTTTATTATTACACAGAAGGTTATGGTGCGGATACGTCTGCTCAATATAAAAACGGATATTTTGAATGGTCCGAAAATTCCGTAAGAGATACTTATAAATTGCTTTTCGGTGCAGATATGCCCGAATATCACCCAACCGATAACGGCAGTGTTTTATATGAAAACGGTAATTATAAAATCAGTGTTTCAAATCGCGGAGACGGCAGATATGAATTTATAAGTGCCGAAAATGTCGGTGACGGAATGGACGTAGTATTTAAAAATACCGATTCAACAGGAACTGATTTCGGAAATGTCACGTTCCGCCTTGTTCCGACAGATAACGCAAACGGATATATAATAACTCAAAAGACAAATTAAAAATTTCAAATAAGGCTTAAAAAGTACATCGAAATTCGATGTACTTTTTTGTATGTCGAAAAGGAGGTTTATATGGGGTAATTGATAATGCAGTTCAATGGGCGACAGATAGTGCAAATGATGACAGTCACGGTTACAGTTAATCGGTGAGATGGAGACCGCATTATGATTGTTCTTCTTTTGTTATAACGGCATATCAAAATTCGGGAGTACCTGTTAAAGATAATGGCACGACATATACAAGAAAAATTAAAATCACTCATTCATGAAGTACAACACGCAATACAAGTGCGAGAGGGATTTGCAGTCGGTGAAAGCCCTGATAGCGAAAACAGAAACCAAAGCGCAGGTGAAATCGAGGCTGACGACGTTAAGTCAAGACAAAGTATGAGCAAAGAAGAACGGCTTAATACATTCCCTGAAAGTTTGAAACCTAATCAAAATGCGGACGTTGTATTTTGGGAGAATAGCAAAAGCAACGAATATGGTGATGCAAATATTGACGAATATATGGGTATAAGATATAATGATGATATAGATATACCTTATCGCAAAAAAAACAACTTGATGAATATGTTATATCGGCAAACAACAGAGCAAATAAATTAAAAACATTAGATTACAAAGAAATCGGAAATAATTTTTATATATGGAGAAACAATAGCAAAACAGATTTTAAGGTCCTAATGCAGATTGAAATTGATGGTAATGAAGATTTTATTGATAATCTAAGGGAGGAATTATATAATGAATAAACAAAAAAAATTGACACAAGCACAAAAGGGTTTACTGCGTGGATTGAAGATATTCAGAGTGGACGAGGAGTGTATAATAGTAATAATGTTGATGACACAGAAAGCATTTCAAACAGAAATGATGATAGACTATATGATAAGTCACGAAAAAGCAACACAAGAAGAACTGCTATCCAAAGCAATGGAAATCAGCAAATTGAAGGGGAAATCTCATTAAAGGGCTTGAAGGATTTATAGAAGATAATGGCGGTAAAGTTGTTGGATATTATGCAATGACCACAGGGCAGGATATGTCCGAAAAAATGATTACTACAGACGAAACTTGGGAAAAGCTTAAACAATTCGGAATTGAAAAGATTAGAAATTTTGCAGAAAGCGAGGGAATAAGACGTGAAATATCAAGAAATGGACTCACAGAAAGAGAAACACGAGAACTTATCAGACAGTACAGAAAGAAAGCTGACAAAAGAAGAGTTGACGGCTTTATGTCGAAGAATGAAGGAACACGGAAGGAGATTCAGAGAGTATATGAGAATGGTAGAAGGGACTCAGAAAAAGACAGAACACGAGGAGAATTCTCATTAAAGAGCTTAGATAGCAGTAGCCTTGATACAGTTGAAAATAATACTGATAATGTGCAGATTAAATCCGATAATTTTAAAAATGGGTTTGGAGATTGGGAAAATAACTCGAGTAAAGCAAGTAAAGTCATAAATGAGGACGGCACCCCTAAAGTGGTGTATCACGGAACGGATAAGGGCGGCTTTTATGTGTTCGACCCTAAAATGTCTGACGATAAAATTTCATTGTTTTTTTCTGATAACAAAGTGACATCAATCACATTTTATCACTTTTTATCACGTTGATTTTCTTCTCGCAAACACTAAAAAACCGCATAAACACTTGATATTCAAGCATTTATACGGTTTATAAATTTTGGTGCAGATGAGGTGATCACTTTTTGACATACACGAATTATATGCTATTTCACTTTGTAATAGGGATGTTTAAATAAACGATTACATCTTCTTCATTTACTATTATTTCATTTACTATAAGATCCATCAGCTCTTTTAATTGTGGAACTGATTTTTCCTTTAACATTTTTTTTATCTTTGTCAATAACAAATTTATTTTTTGCTTTGATAATATTTTACCTTTTTCTTGAGATAAAGCTTTAATCCTTAACTGTATTTCCGCTTTTTGTTGCTCTAAATCTGTAAGCTTTTCAATTAAAGTGGGGGAGTTTGTTATTGTAATAACATCAACAATTCTTGAAAGTTCTTTGTTTAAACTGTTTAATCTTTGGTTAAGGATAGATATATCTGCTTTCTTAGAAGACTGAACACTATCAAAACATAGTTGATAAATATTTTGCTTTTGTGCTTTGCTGAGATGATGAATGTAATTATCAATAATATTTATCATATATGATTCTATCCAATCTCTTTGAATAGAATTGTTATTGCACTTGTAATTTGGATTACGCTTTCCGTTGCAAGCGTAATATATGTATTTTGTACCACAACTATTGAAACTGCGTCTACCATCATAACTGCCACCACATTTGCCACACCGAATCTTACCGGAAAGCAAATAGGTTTCTTTTGCATTATTTCTGAATGCCTTTTTTCTGCTATTCAAAATCAACTGTACGTCGTCCCAATCTTCGGGAGATACAATCTGTGGAATGACACCATCAACTCTAATGACTTCTTCATCGGATTTATAACGATGTCCCGAACGCTTACCTGTTATCTCGTCACGGCTTTGTGTTTTGTTGTAAACCAATATGCCTTTATACTTTTCATTCCGCAATATCTCATAGAGTGAATTTCGTGAAAATAGTCGATTGCATTTTGTTCGATATCCGGATGTATTTAACTTGCTAATGATTTCACCATATGTCTTACCCTCAAGAAACAACTGGAAAATAAGTTTTACCGCTTGAGCTTCAAACTCATTAATTTTGTAATACTTACGCTCATCTAAATCATATCCCAATGGGGGAGTACCACCGCAAGTTTTACCTTTCAGTGCATTTTCGGTTAAACCTTTCATAACTTCACGAGCTAAGTTTTTTGAATAAAATTCAGCCATTGATTCAATGATACCTTCTAACATACAACTTTCAGGAGTGTCATCAAATTGCTCAGTAGTGCTAATCAGATATTTTTTGTTTTTTCTTAATTCCACTCGATAAGCTGCACTATCCATTCGATTTCGAGCAAACCTGTCTAATTTATGTACTAATACAAGTTGCCAATCTTTTTGCTTTTTTGAATCAGCTATCATTTGTTGAAATTGTTTTCTTTCATCGCTTTTTGCACTCTGTGCCTCATCGGCGTAAATTTTATCGATTACAATACTATGCTCATCAGACCATTTTCTTATCAATCTTATTTGTGCATCAATGGATTCTCCACGTTGCATATCAGATGAATATCTTGTATACACAACAGCGTGAAGAACTACAACATTCAACCTTTGCTTAATTTTGTCTAAATAGTTTTCTATCATAATACACGCTCCTTTTTTGTGTGTGTACATCTGATACTTTCTATAGACCCTACGTTGTTACATTATGGAGTATATCGCAAAACTATTGGATTTGTCAAGTACAAATTCCAAGTTTTTTATTTATTCTTGTATTTCCATCAATATTTCTGCTAAAAGTTTAATGATTTTTTCTTCATAAGCCTCTATTTCTTCAGCATTTTCATTTTCTTTTATAATTATAGTTCTTTCTTCTTTCATCTTTGTTTTCTCCTTTACATTTTTTTAGTGAGAATAGTCTAAAATAGACTATTCTCACTTATTCCTAATATTAGTATGTTGATGTTGTATAAGCGTCCTCATACATATCTCCGTTTATAACAAAAGTTTTTTCGACAGTTGTACACCATTCCGTACCATCTACACCGCCACCGTAAATATCAAAGGCAATTTTGTGCCTTTTCGGCTCTTCTTTTGTTCCACTTAACCATAGGTCAGTATAAAGCTTATTTTCGTTTACGATGTTATTATGTGGGGCAGAGAATGTAGCGGAAGTGCTATTACTTGATACTTTATCCATATTTACTGTACTACCTTGAATAAAATCGCCGTCAAAGGTTTTTGATGTCCAACCAAGACGAGCGGTTACCTTAGTAGGTGGCTTTGGTTTATCTGATGGAGTGTGTGTTCCTAAGCGTTGCGAGCAAGAATAACTTTTCTGTGCATTGGTTTGCTCATAGCTTATACTTGTTTTAACTTCTGCATCCAATCCATAACCGCTTTTTATAGGGTCAGGCGATAAGGTAATACTGTCTACTTTTAATTTTGCTTTATATGTGTATGTGTGATAGCAAGTATGCCTTTGTCCGTCAGAATCTGAAACAGTGTGTTTTGTTTGTTCTTGCCATACAATAGTATTTGTATCACTTTCGCAAATTGGCGGGTCAATAGGTACTGTTTCTACTTCATCATCAGGAATTGTTTCATCACTTGGAGGACGGTTTGAATCGTCTGGTTTAGGAGTTTCTGTTGGAGTGTCGATAGGTGTATTGGGTCTAACATATATTTCAAGCGTTTTGTTTGGTATATTTGATGACAAATCCACATCGACATATACCGATGTATCTTCAGTTAATGTTTCGCCATTTGAACTGTTTACCACTTTGTAACGCTCATATATATAATCTGTTTCCGAATCGTTTATGATAGCTTTGCCGGAATTATCAGCTAATATATATGTTTTTGTTATACTGTCTGATTTCCCGAAAGGTATTGAATCAGTATTCTCAAAAATTATTTCGCCCGATGAACTGTTTATAAATCGTTTCGTTACAGTTCCGAATAAGTCCAATCCAAGCGACACCTTAAACGGAAACTTAAAATTATATCCGACTGCTCCGCCGTAACTGTAATACCACAAATCGCCTTTTTGCTTATATTGCTGTCCAATGCGAATGATATTACTGTCAAGAGTATCATCTTCAACCATACCTGTCCAATCGCCCTCTTGATTAATTTCTCCGGATTCAAAGTTTGGATAAACCATATTGTTTGGTATTTTGCCTTTTTCTAATATATCGCCGTATCCAAAGCTTTGACCGTAAATATATTTAGGGTCATTACCCTCGACTACCTCTAAAGCTCCGTAATGCTTATTAGAACCGCCTTCATATCCCCACATAGAGAATATAACGGAGCTATATGGATAACGTGCTCTTGGGAGTCGTTTTTTAGGCATATTGGGTAAAACCTTTTCTTCGTCACTCAAACTTTCATCATTGCCATCTATCAAGTAAAACTTTGGACTGAATTTCATTTCAATCTTGCAAGTATCTCCGTCACGATATACTCTGTAACCTATATCTCCGTTAAAAAGTGTTTTTGCTTTATCTAAATTTGACTTTCCATCTACATCTGCATCAATGTCAAATTTGAATTTTAGGTCGGGAACGTCCTCATCAACGTGGTCATATATGTATTGACGTATATTTTCATCTTTAATGTTTGCAACATCAACACTTGCTACTACATATTTTTCATTCAACTTACCACGCCATATTTTTGTAACTTCATCATCTGATAACTCATCTCCATATATACTTTTCCATATTGCATTATTGTTTGCAGGGTCTGTTTTATTTACATATCGCCAAAATGGAATGTTACCACCGACAATAACGCCATTCTCATCAGTGGTTTCCATATCCCTGTTCCAAGACCAATCAACCTTTGTGTATCCGTCAAGCTCATCTGCATTTACAATATAGCTTGATGTTATTGCAGAAAAAATAACGGTAAATATAATTGTTAAAAATATTATTGTTTTTATTTTCATATCTAAATTCCTTTCCTTGTACTAAAAAAGAGTGCAGTTAAAACTCCACTCTTTACATTTATATGACTTTATATGAATATTGTTGAATTTTGGATATTTTTGATATATAATGTTTCTGTCGGATACTTCCGATGTTAAAGGTAAGATGAAAACAGTGTAAAAACTGAGCGGTTATGCCACCTCATATATGTTTTATACATATATGCCATCCCTACATTATCAGTCGGGAAAGGAGGTGGATACTATGGATAAAAATTACATAATAACTTTTATGTTGATTTTATTGCTATTAGCATTAACCATAAAAAAATAACACGCTCTCCTGCTAAAGATTCGTGTTATTTTTTGTAACAATCTTGGCATAACTGCTTGAAGTCTTGCCTTTTTCTATTATCATTATATATCTATTATTTTAATTTGTCAATATACTTTTACCAACTTAATTCAAACTCGTATTTATTTTCGTCAAATACATAATCTTTAAAATAGTCTTTATATCCTTGACCTTGCACCCACTCAAATGTTGTCTGTGCATTATTAAAATCAACTATTGGTTTTTCTCGTCTTTCTAATGAAAGGTTCACACCGTTATCAATAAATATACCGGATGTAAAGCTACTGCTGTTAAGTGGCAATACTTTTATCGAAATTTCTTCCAACACCTTTATATCATTAAATTCAAATGTTCCCGGTTCTCCGACATAGTGACTTTTCATTGTTGTAAAATCATAATCTTTGTCTGTATCCCAATAAGCAATACTTATTGCCCATCTTTGGCTTTCCGGCAATACATCTGGTACAGTTAAAGTAATTGTATCACCGTCATATCTGATAGACTGCAGTACCAAATCTTCAAACATCATAGCTTTTGAACGGCTTAAACAATAATCAGATGGTGTTCCTCCTAATTGTACAGATTCATTATAATTTGCCTGTGATATTACATCGTGGTCTGAAATACTTACTTGATACTGTTCGGGAACGTCTGTTCTAAGTGGCTCTGTCCAAGTAACTTTTCTTCCGAAGTAGTCATATAGTGTTTCATCAGCATTAATTCTCTCGCTCTTGTCAATTAATCTTACAAGCACCGATGATGCCTCTGCTCTTGTAAGTAAGCCGTCATCTCTGAAAGTGCCGTCATCATAACCACTTAGAATACCTTTTGCATAGGCTTGAAGAACATAAGGCTTGTATTCTTCTTTCATTCTGTCATAATCGTTAAGCTTTGCAATGTAAGTTGAAGTATCGGCTACCGGTTCTTCCTTGAGGTATTCGACCGCACGAGTGATAACTTTAGCCATCTCACCTCGAGTGCAAGGGATTCCTACAAGTTTAAACTTTGTATCTTGTTCTGTTATTAAGCCAAGCTCAAATGCTTTATCAAGATATGGAACAGCCCAAGAGCTCCACTTACTGTTCCAAGTATTTTTTACTGTTGGAGCATTGCTTTCGTTAAGCTCACCGCATATTAAACAAACAACTGTTTTTATAAATTCTTCTTGTGTAATTTGGTTATCCGGTCTGAATGTACCGTCCTCATATCCTGAAAACGCATTAAGTTCGGAAATCTTATTCACATAGCTTGAATACCAAGCCGATTGATTTACATCAGAGTAATTTGCAGCCAATGCAGAACTGCAAGATACAAGTGTTACTGCAGATAGAAATGTTGCTAAAATTTTCTTTTTCATAATGAATTCCTCCTTTTTCTCTATTTCTTTTATTAACTATATTATACCATAAATGTATTACTTTGTCAAGCTATTTTTTGAGGTTTTATCTTGTTTTTCGACCGTTTTGTCTTTCTTTTTCTGACATATTTAATCATCTGTTCTTATGTTGTTTGAACTTAGTTCAAATGGAATATCAAAAGTTTTTGGAAGAATACTTCTAACTGTAACAGGTTGCATTCTTATTCTTCCGGCAATCGAATACTTTGCCGGAGATTTCTGTATATCTGATTTATCAATAATGATTTGATATTGAAAACTTCCGTCATCGGCATATTTCTCATAATCATTATTCAGTTTCATATCTTCGGTCAAATATGTTTTAAATTCTCTCTGTGCTTTTTCTGTATCCATAACGGAGTTATGCTGCACCCAATCCATATCTTGAACAGCCATAGTAACCGATATATTCAAAGCTCGGGATATATCGGTTTCTACACTTTCTTTTACTGTGAATATGTGATAATACTCCATTGTTATAAATAAGGCTATTCCGAAAATGAATATTGCAGCTATAAAACCAATACCTGAAAAAGCGGCTTTTTTATAATTAAATAAGTTTCTCAAAATCAAAACCACCTTAATTATTTTTTTCTTCGATTGCAATTCTCAAAGCATTAAGTTCTTCGCTGACCTTTTGAATAGCCTCTTGAGTTTTTTCAAGATTTACACTTTTTAATTTACCTTTATTGCATCGTGTAACAATTTTATCAATATTTTTGTTAATGTCTCTAAGCTCTGATGTGAATTTTCGGATATCTTCACTTGGTAAGGCATAAACGTTAGAGTTTCGTATTGCTTGTCTGACGAAATCACTTCGTGAGATTTTTAATGTTTCTGCCTTTTTAATCATTATTTCAATATCTTCAGGTGATACTCTCATCTTTAAAAATTTTGAATACTTTGCCATTTTAAATCAACTCCTTATAATTTTCAACTGTGTTCATTTAGATTTTTTATTTCCTGTCGCAATTTTTTCAATTCTTCCCATACCTTTGTAATTTCGTTTTTCGTGTCCTCGATATGTACACATTGCAACTTTCCCATATTGCAGAGTATCGCAATCTGATTTACATTGATACCGATTTTACGAAGTTCTGAGGTAAGCTGTTTAATTGCTGTATTATCCAACGTTATTATCTTCTGATGAAGTGCTGACTGTATTACATATTTACTGCGTGTCATTCTTAATTGACGTGCTTTTTCATCTATCAGTTCCAGTTCATCGTCTGATATTCTAACGTGAAAATCTGTACTCTTTTTCAAACTATCACCTCGCTTTTTATGGGTTTGGGCAATGCCCAATTTTTTGCACACTCAAACGGTGTGTGCCTGCCTTTGTGGATACAAAGGCGTATCTTGCCATACCATTTTCAACTCAATATTGAGTTGAAAAACAGCCTGTAAAATAGCAGAAAACAAAAGATGATTTTACTGCTGTTTTTGATTATTCAGCAAATTTATTATATTGTTTTTTATATCATCAACCGCTGTATCTGGGTAAAAGGTTTTGATTTCTTGCCATACGTCCATACTTGCCTCAACATCTGATGCAATCACATCTTGAGAAACGGTAGGAGAGTAGTATTTTGACAAGAATTTAGGCTTTATCGTAAATGATTTTAATTTTTTGTTTACTGACTTGCCGTATTTTTCCTCAAAAACTTCAACTACGATAATTCTGTCAAGCTTGTGAGCTTTGGAGAGTTCTCTAAGTTGATGAGCCTTATGTTCATCAAGATGAAAGCTATATTCATCTATGATTTTAGCGATAAGTGCTTGCTCAAAAACGGTTATGTAAGACAATTCTACTCCGGCACGAACCGATATTTGTTTATTGTCAATATGCTCTTTCAGTTGTGGTAACAGTGTGTCAATGCGAATAAGCCTTGCCACAGTATTTTTTGATACACCGTATTTATCGCCCACTTCTTGCACTGTATTTAACTTTTTCCCCGATGGGGAAAATGTCTCAAAATCCGCACCGTTACTAAGGATTTCGAGATTTTTTTCGATGTTTTTTATTAAGTCTGAACGCTTACCCTGTCGTTTGTTTACTGCCACATCAAGTGCGTATATATGAGCCTGTTGAGATATTGGCATTTCTGAAACACTACGTTGATTAGTGTTGCTGTCAAGCATTATCATCAATGCGTCATCATCGGTCAAATCAGATAATACAATACAGGGTACTGTTTTAAGACCTATTGCTTTAGCTGCTTGATTGCGATTATGTCCCGATAAAATTTGATATGTATTATCGTCAAGCTTTCTGATGAGCAACGGTGTAATAACACCACAAGCCTTAATACTATCCGTTAAATCATTAAATCTTTCTCCGGTATAAAGCTCAAACGGGTGATTGGGGAATGGATTTAGTGAATCAACAGACAGCTGAACAACTTTGCTATTGTCAAAACTGATTGTCGGTATAGATGCCTGTTTTTCTTTTTCGATTTCTTGAAAGTGTTTAGACATTTTTTCATAATCTCTTTTTAGTTCCATTACTTTTAACCTCCGGTTTCGTACAAATCGCTATTTACCATATTTTGCAATACAATATTTGACGTGAGTGGAATGTTGTATAATACGCTTATCCAATAAGCCTTTGGATTTCTGATTCTTTGTCTTTGCCGAGAATATGCAAGTAGACATACTTCAAGTTGTTCAGCTGTTATCTTCTTGAGATTATTTAAGACGGCATCATATTCGACAAAATCGCCCTCGATTTTGTATTTAGGGCGTGGAACTGTCATTACTTCAGCCATAATATTTACAACTTCATCAACAATATCACGTTCGGCATAGTCGATGAGATAGTCGTAATCAATTTGCTTTTTTATTTCATCTACTGTTTTTGTATATCTATCAATCCATTCTTCTTCAGTTTGAGTATCACTATTCTGTATATTATAATTATCTTGATTGATAGGATAGATATAATTAATATCAGTATTATTAATATTATTATAATTACATTTCGATTTTCGAAACTCTAGACTTTCGATTCCCGAAAGTCCTGACTTTCGATTTTCGAAAGTCTTGTTTTTCGATTCCCGAAAGTCTTGACTTTCGATTTCCGAAAGTCTTGTTTTTCGATTTTCGAAAGTCTTGTTTTTCGATTCCTCGAAAGCTTGATTTTCATTCTTCGAAGTGCTTGATTGTGATGTAGTATCCTTATCTTCAATATCATAAAACTTTTTTAGATATATTATTGCAGGTCTTCCTTGTCCCTGTTTTACTCTTTCAATAAGACCGATACCTTTTTCGCTGTCAAGCTCTGCAAGCATTTTTGTGGCTTTTTCAGTTCCGCAACACATTTGCTCCATAACATCATTCGTAGTAAAGAAAATATATGCTCTGTTGTCATCATCAAGCCAACCATTACGAATAGATAAACTCATTCGGTCAAGCATAAGACCGTAGAGTAATTTTGCACTGTCAGATACCTTTTTGAAAAACTGTGATGTTATAAGAATTTTTGGTATTCTGTAAAATGTAAATTGCTCTGCCTCAGAGCCATAAAAATAATCAAATTGCATATTTAACCCTCCTTTTAAAAGATTTTGTTTTTCGGAAAATAAGTAAGACGTGGGAAGTCACATTATATCTTAAGATATACTCCGTCTTCATTGTGACCGAGCGGCGAATTACCGAAGTATCATTATTACTGATTTTCGAGTTGTGGCAAAGAGTTTCCCATATTCTTTTTTCTTCTTGCACATAGTTCGCAAATGCGTGTACAGCAGACGGCTCGTCGAAAATCTTGTTTACTTAATTACCTTTTATTTAGTTTTCTGTGTTTGATTGCTCAAAATAACACATCAGAAATGTCCGATAGACATTTCTAATCTATCATCTTGATATAAATTTTTTGTAACAAAAAAGGGAGTAATAGTATCAGATGTACACTTACATCGTTTACTATTACTCCCTAATTTTTCAAAATAAAAAAGGTGACTTACAAAAAGTAAGTCACCAATTTGGTGCAGATGAAGTGAACACGTTTTGACATACACAATTAAATATAAGTTTTATTAAAGGGAATAATAATAGATTTGAAAGTTCTGTTATTATTCCCTTTTTGATTGCACAAAACAGATTTTATAGGAGGAAAAGGATATGAAAGTTATAGCGGTATCAACACAAAAGGGCGGTGTCGGTAAGACAACGACATCAATAAATTTGGCGGCAGCATTGGCAGAAAAAAATAAAAAAGTCTTATTGGTCGACTTCGACCCGCAAGGAAATGCAACGATAGGTTGCGGCATTGCGAGTGTAGAAGAAACTATTGTAAAGGCTATGATGGCTGATATAAATAACAGCTTTACACCATCAGACTTAGCAATAATACACACAGATAAATTTGATGTACTTCCAAGTAACATCGAGCTTTCAAATTTAGAACTTGCGTTAGTAAGCGTCATAGGACGTGAGGGGGTTTTAAAGAGAATATTAGAGCCTATAAAAAGCAATTATGACTACATAATAATTGACACATTGCCGTCATTGGGCATATTAACGGTCAATTCATTTGTAGCTTCGGACTATGTTATAGTTCCAGTACTTGCAAAGGATTATTACAGCTTACAAGGTTTTGATGCCTTGTTACAGTCGGTAGAATTGACAAGACGTTGCATTAATCCTAATTTAAAGGTTTTAGGCGATGTGATTACAATGTATGATGGCAGAAATAAAAACGATAACATCATTTCAGAAACGATAAGAAACGATGAGCGAACGGAAACATTTAATACAGTAATTCCGCTATCAACTAAAGCTGCGGAAGCAAACAGAATGGGAAAAACAATATTGCAGCATGACCCACAAGGTAAAGTTGCTACGGCATACAGGGAGTTGGCAGACGAAATGTTAAATAGAATTGGAGAGTGATATTAAAATCTATCCGCAAAAGGATAGATTAGAGTTACTAATTATAGTGGCTCTAATGTGTTCTTTTGCAAATCAAGAAGATTTGGTACTATTATAGGACACATTAATTTGTTACAGTTCAATAAAAGGTAATATAGGCACTTTTTCAAATTGCGAGCCTTATACAGCGATGGACGCATTCTGCGGGAAACCATATAGGCTGTAGGAGATGTTGTAAATCTTTGCGACGACCAATTTGATTATAATGATACTTACACTGAGTCAAGATAACTTCAAAGACAGTGTTCCGTCGATTAGGGGGATATGCGAAACATTTTGCGGAATCTGCCGGTAGAGCAGTAGTCGCGTTTGTTTGGCATAATGTGGTGAACTAACATCAACTTATGTTTCCGGTAAGAAATGTATTTTCGGTAAAGCGAAATAGTAAAAGGAATTAGAAATGAGAAGATATATATTACTTGACAGTAAAATCTTTTCGTGTTTAAATCCGTATGAAATAGCATTGTACACAATATTGAGTAAATACAAAAATGCAAAAGGTGATTGCTTTCCGTCACGCAGAACATTGAGTGAAAAGGGTGGCTTTTCAATATCAACATACACCAAATACATAAAAGAGTTGATAAAAAAGGGACTTATTAAAGTTAAAGCAAGGTGGAGAGCAAATGGTTCTCAGACAAGTAATCTATTTAGTGTAGCAAATATTGATAAAGGATTTTTTATTCATTCTGACATACTAAATAAAAAGCTTACAGTTTATGAATTGACTGTTCTTATCTATCTATGCAGTAGAAAAAATAACAAAAATAAATGTTATGTATCACAAAAAGAGATAGCTAAAGCGTGCGGAATGAGTGTAAGAGAAGTCAGTATAATTATATGTCGTTTGAGAAAAAAAGGATTGATAAATACTCGTATGCAATTCAATTTAAATAACAGAGGTAACTATGTTTTAGAATATACGGTTTGCATATGTAATGAAACAGAAATACGAAAAGAATTAAACAATGAATTAATTGTAATTGACGATATTAATATCGATATGCGAGATGATATTAATATCGGGATTATTAAAAGTATAAGATAAAAGGAGAATATAAAAATGGCAGAAGTAAAAAGAGATTATGCAAAAATGATGAATATGTTTCAATCGACTGCACCGGAAACACAGACAACAACATCAGGTGAGCATATAGACAGAGAAAATGGTTGTGTTGAATTGTCAATCAGTATGCTTGAGCATTTCCCACAGCATCCGTTTGAATTATATACCGGTGAACGATTTGAAGATTTAAAGGAAAGTATCAGAGAGCATGGAGTTTTAACTCCTGTCCTTGTACGAAAACTGGATAACGATAACTATCAAATTCTTTCCGGTCATAATCGTTGTGAATGTGCTAAAGCAGTCGGTTTTAAAACAGTGCCATGTGTTGTGTTAAGTAATTTAACTGATGATGACGCTCTGATGATTGTACTTGACAGTAACACAAAACAACGTGGCATAACAGAAATGAAAATATCTGAACAGGCTCATATATACGCACTTGATGTGGCAGTAAATAAACGTCAAGGTAAACGTTCTGATTTGATAAAAAGTATTGAAAAAAACCTTGAAATCCTTAGTAATGATGCGGTTTCCGAAACTTTGTATCCAATGGATACAAAGTTAGATACAGTATCAAATATAGGAGATAAGTATGGTGTATCTCGACCAACAATAGCAAGGTTATTGAGAATTGATACCCTTATCTTTGAATTAAAAACAAGAATAGATGACGATGAAATAGCTGTTCGTGCCGGAGTGGAATTATCATATTTAACGCAGTCGGAACAAGAAATAATTGATGAAGTGATTTGTGAATTTAATTACAAGTTAGACATCAATAAATCAAAACAATTAAGGGAGCTATCGAAGTCGGGCAAGCTAAATAAGGTTACTGCGGTTGATGTATTCGAGGGACGATATAAAAAGCCTAAAACAAGCAGTAAACCGTCTGTTAAAGCTGTTACGTTAAAGCCAAAGTTCCTTTCAAAATACTATGCGGCAGACGTACCGCAAAATGTAATTGAAGAAGAAATTGAAACATCAATAGATGTATGGCAGAAAATAAAAGATAAATTCAACGGTTTATCAGTTGAAGAAATCAAAGAGCAAGTAGAAAATTTGCTTGAAGAAAATATATAATAAACTCCCAAAGGGAAGTTTATTGGACTAAAGAAAATTTATAATTTAATCAGGAGGTAAATAATTATGAAAGCAATAGGTGTTGTAAGAAAGGTCGATGAACTTGGACGTATTGTAATTCCGGTGGAATTAAGAAGAAATATGGACATTGAGGTTAAAGACTCATTGGAAATATATACAGAAGATAATTGTATAATTCTAAAGAAGTACGAACCGTCATGTATATTCTGCGGTGAGGCAAAAGATATAATTCAGTTCAACGGTAAAAATGTTTGTAAGCATTGCATAGAGGAGATTGTAAGTAAATGCGAATAATAAGCATTGATATTGGAATGAATAACTTTGCAGCTATAACTAACAACATCGGAAAAGAACCTAACCTCATAAGAGGTAAGACTCTCAAAGCCGAGAATCAATGGTATAATAAAATAACACAGCCGTTAAGGCAACAGCTCAAGCAAGCATATGATATTGAACAACGGGAAAAATTGAGTTATAGTATTAATAAGCTTGCCAAACAAACTATTGAGCATATATTTGAATATTTTTGGTCGGTTAGTGAATGGATTATTACTTACTGTATTGAGAATCGAATAGATACACTTCTTATCGGACAGTATAAAATGCTTGTAAGGAAAGATTATGTAACAATTCCATACGGATATTTTTATTCACTACTGGAAACAAAATGTGCATATCACAATATAAAATTTGTTCGTGTAAATGAAAGATATACTTCCGGTACATCATTCTTTGACGGTGAACCGCCAACAAAGGAATTTTACAACAAGGAACGAAGAATATATAAGCACCTTTGGAAATGTAATAACGGAGAATGTGTTAATGCAGATGTGAATGACAGCTATCAAATTATGCGAAAAGTATATCCGCAATTATTTGATAATGGTGTTGAGGGGTATTTGAAAGACCCTAAAGTAATCGATATTAAAATAGGCAGAGATAAAGGAGATGTAAAAAAATGAACGCAACGGAATTTGAAAGAGAACTGAATAAATTAACTGAGGATTTGGCTGAAAAATATATTAAATTAAGAGATTTAGAACTTGCCGGGTATAAAGATGAAAAACTAATGGATATGCTATTCTATGGACACGTTGCTCGTGTTGAAGCAAGACGGATTCAGGAAGAATTTTTCCCAATGGCAGAAAACAGCGAAGAAATTGTTATGACATTACTTAATGAAAATTTCGTTTATGAAGAAGTTGATTACAGTAATGAAGTTGATGATACATCGGTACAATATGCAAAAGTAGGATTGTTCCTATATGTAGAATATGAATTGTACAAGCAGATTGATGCTATTGAAGAATCAATAGGTGATGAAGTTGAACTTAGACTTTTTTAAGATTGTTCGGAGGTGCAGAATATAATGTCTATAATAGAAGATTACAAGGTATTAGTCAAAAATGGTACTGAAAAAATATTATCGAACGGCGGTGAATGGAATAAATGGTTGAAGTTTGCCGGAAATACATATACATATGATGTAAACAACAGTATTGCAATATATATGCAAAATCCTAAAGTAACAGCAGCTGCTGAATTGACGGAATGGAACGATTACAGCCGTAGAGTTCACAAAGGTCAAAAAGGAATTATGATATATAAAGATGGCAGAATAAGATATATATTTGACATTTCACAAACATATTATACGGGCGGTAAGAAGTACGGCAGATGGTCTATTTCGGAAACGCACAAATTTATAAATTTCATAAATCAAAAATACGATATAGATAATAAAAATTTTGACGAATATCTTGCTTCTATGATAGCTTACCTTGCACATGATAAAAACAATTCAGATATATTGTTTCAAAGTGTACGGTGTATGGTATCCGAAAGAGCCGGAGTTGCATATACAGACAATAATTTATCTGATATGTTTAATGCACTTATGACAGATGAAAGAAAATATATATTAACTGAAACACATAATATTTCATCGAAAATATTACATAAAATAGAACGTGAAAACAAGCAATATAAAATTTGGAGGAAAGAAAATGAACAAGGAACTATTAATACAGGTGTCCAAGAGAACGCAATTGACAGTGAAACAGGAATTGCCGACAAAAGCATTCTTGACGGAGAAACAAATAAACCGCAGACTATCAGTAGGAAGTTACGGACGCAGACTGATGGAGTGGATGCAAGAGGAACAGCCGGAGAGGTATCAACAGCTGTTACAGGAGGGCGATCTGTTTCCGATATTAGTCGAAGTTCAAGTGGAAGCGAGCCAAACGAAAGACAATATGGTGGACGAGATGTTGAACGATCCGGAAATCAAAGCGATGGATTGGTTGGAGAGATCAAAAGTGATAACGTTACAGTCGGATTTGATAGATCAGCAGATTATGAGAGAAATAGTATTAATTCCGAGATAAAATCAGATTATGAACAAATGGACTTGTTCAAAGATGAGAAAGACGAAAATGATACAACGGGTTTTACAGATGAGGAAATCAATGAACTTCTCAAAAAGGGTAGTGGCTTTGAAAATGGCAAAAAACGTATTTATTCCTTTTTTGAAGAAAACTATAATACACAAGAGCGTGCTAAATTCTTAGCTAATGAATACGGAGTTGGTGGTAGATATGCAAACGGCTTAAATGAAACACATAGCGGAAAAGGTATAACATACAGTAAGGGCGATATTTATCGCCCTTCTTCTGTTATTAGACTTACATGGACTGATGTTTCAAAAAGAATTGATAATTTAATTCAAAATGATGAATATCTTGATGTAGAAGAAAAACAAAATGCTGATGCTGAAAGTCAAATCAATTTATATAAAGTGGGAGATTTTTATGAAGTATATGGTGATGAAGCAGCTCAAGCATCGGAAATATTGGATATAAAATTAATTTCCAAAGTTGTTGATGGTGAAGAAATACAGATGGCGGGATTTCCTCAACACGTTTTAGACAGATATACGGAAATACTTGCAGAGCAGGGATATGAAATAAATATTAACGAACAAGCTCCGGAAGCACAAGAAGTGACTGACAAGTTTGAGATTGTCGCAGCAAGACATACTAAAACAAATGCTGATATATGGGTTGTATCACTTAATGAGAGGATTGATAGTGACGAATTTAAAAAACTTGCTATTGACGTAAATAAAGTCGGAGGTTATTATTCAAGGTTTCCCAAAACTTTGGACGGTAAATCAATTTCAGGTTTCGTATTTAAGAGCGAACCGACAGAAAAAGAGTTATCTGTTTTCAATGATTTCTTTAATGATGAAAAATCGGAAGAGGTTACAGAAGAAAAAGTCGATACTGCTGAAATAAATGATACTGAAGTTGAAATGGCAGAACCTGAAATAATTGAACCCGAAATGATTGCACTTGAAACTGACACAAAACCTGATTTACAAGTCGGAGATGTAATTGAATACAACGGCAAGCAATGGCGAGTATCTCAAACAGGATTTAATATGAGCTTTGAAAATCTTGATGAGAAAACATTTGCTCACTATCATTCTCATCAAGATTTTCA
>OLSE01000805.1_pt1 | contig 32775 bp, 21 predicted proteins | sample 1673191 | NCBI WGS metagenome assembly OLSE01 (sample SAMEA3136764, study PRJEB25190) | human gut metagenome | biome: human gut; feature: human-associated habitat; material: faeces | place: Austria | collected 2013
CTTTAACTTTAGATGGTCAAGGTAAGCCATTAGCTAATCAAAATGTATCATTTAATGTAAATGGTGTCTTCTATCATAAAGTTACTAATAATGATGGTATCGCAAGCTTAGGAATCAGATTAATGAGTGGTGAGTATATTATTACTTCCTACTGGAATGATTTCCAAACTGGAAACACTATAAAAATTAGTCCTTAAGAGGATTTTTCATAAATTCTCTTAATCTTTTTCTTTTTTTATTATAAATTTTAAAGATAGCTATTTTAATATTTCAAGTATTTTTAATCCTAATTTTGTTGTTTTGTAAAGTCTGCCTTTTTTAGCATTTTCATTAAGACATATTACTAGTTTTTTACTTTTCAAATCATTTAATGCACTAGATACTTGTGTTGGACGCAAATTAGTCTCTTTTGCAATTTCTGAAGGCATCTTATAATCATTGCCAGACAATGACTTTATTGTTTTGTATCGTGAAGGGGATACTTTTATAAACCCAATAATTTCCCAAGTATTTTCTTCACTTTCTTTTTTATTCATGTTATATGTCTTTATATTGCATTAATCACTTTCTTATTTATAACTTTATTCTGTATTATTTAGTTTTAATTGGTATTTATTCTGTTTATTTTGTTTTAGTAACAATTTTATACTACTTATAATATATACAATTATGTAAATTAAATTTGTTTTAATTTACATTTTATAATGGTAGTTTATACTATTGTTGTTAAACATCATTTACTATTAATTTCAATGAAAATGTAGTAAATTTGGAAAATATGGGATAAATTAACTTAAGAATTATACTTATCTATTTAATAAATTAAAATAAAAATTGACACGTTTAGGGGTTTGTGTGATTTTTAAAATAATAACTGTCATTCATAGATAGTTTAAATTAAATATTTTTAGTTGATTATTCTTCTAAAAGTAAATATGAGTATAATTCTTGTTAATTTTAATTATCAGTACTTTTTTTATATTCATAAATCTTTAAACTTAAAAACATCAATTTATTTTTTTAATATTATTTTACTTACTTAAATTTACTAAAATAGAAAGCTTTTTATATAGCAATTTGCCAATATTTAAATAGTAAATTAACTTAAATTATTTATTGTTGAATTATATTGAACTAAAAAATTATGTTGAGGTAAGTTTCATGAAATTTGAAGAACAAGAATCAATAGATGATTCCTCAAAAGAAACTGTATTAAAGCCTGAAATAGAAGAAAATGAGGCTTTTGAAAAAATTGAACCGATGTTAGATTATGGTAATATTAAAAGTTCAAAAGACATTGAAGTTCCTCCATTATTAATTGATCAAGTTATTGGACATGAAGAGTCCATTGAAACTATTAAAAAAGCAGCAAAACAAAGGAGAAATATTTTACTTATTGGTGATCCCGGTGTTGGAAAATCAATGCTGGCTAAAGGTATGGCTCAAATTTTACCACATGAATCATTAGAAGATATTTTAATTTATCCGAATGTGGAAGATAATAATCATCCTTTAATAAGGTCAGTTCCAGCAGGTGAAGGTAAAAAAATAGTAAAGGCAACTAAAGGGTCTGCTAAAAACCATGAAGAGAAAAAAACACTAATTACAACATTTATCATTGCAGCTATTGTTGTTATTGGATTTATGTACGGCAGAGTACTTGAAGCTATTATTGCAGCAGCATTAATCCTGCTTATTTCTATTCAAATAAAGCCTAAAAACAATAACATGTCTCCAAAATTATTGGTTAACAATGAAGATAAAAGATTCGCACCATTTATGGATGCAACAGGTGCTCATGCAGGAGCATTACTTGGAGATGTTCGTCACGACCCTTATCAATCTGGAGGTCTTGGAACTCCTGCACATGAACGTGTAGAATCTGGAATGATTCATAAAGCTAATAAAGGTGTTTTATACATTGATGAAATTGGTACAATGACTATGAAAACACAACAAGAGCTCTTATCTGCAATGCAGGAGAAAAAATATGCCATTACTGGTCAAAGTGAAAACAGCAGTGGTGCAATGGTAAGATCTCAGGCAGTACCATGTGATTTTGTTCTTGTAGCATCAGGTAATCTTCAGGTCCTTGAAGGAATGCATATAGCTATGAGATCAAGAATCAGAGGATATGGTTATGAAGTTTTCATGAAAGATTCAATGGAGGATACTCCGGAAAACAGGAAAAAATTAGTAAGATTTGTAGCTCAGGAAGTTAAAAATGACGGAAGAATTCCTCACTTCGCTCCTGATGCATTAGATGAAATTATTTTAGAAGCTAAACGTCGTTCAGGAAAACAAGATGCTTTAACTCTTAAATTAAGAGATTTAGGTGGGCTTGTAAGGTCATCTGGTGATGTAGCTATTGAAAAAGGTGCTGATTTAGTAACTGCAGAACATGTAATTGAAGCTAAAAAATTCTCCAGAACCTTAGAACAGCAAATAGCTGACAGATCCATTAAACAAAGAAAAGAATACAGTATGGTTCATCCTGAAGGTGGAAGAGTTGGTCTTGTAAATGGACTTGCAGTTATTGGAGATAGAAGTGGTATTGTTTCACCTATTGCTGCTGAAGCTGCACCATCCCAATCTAAAGAAGGTGGAAGAATCATAGCTACAGGTAAACTTGGTGAAATAGCTAATGAATCAGTTCAAAACGTAAGTGCATTAATTAAAAAATACACCAACAAAGATGTTTCTGATTATGATATTCATGTTCAGTTTATCCAAACTTATGATGGTGTAGAAGGAGACAGTGCAAGTGTTTCAATAGCTACTGCAGTAATTTCAGCTGTTGAAGATATTCCTATTGATCAGACTGTTGCATTAACCGGATCTTTAAATGTTCGTGGAGATGTAATGCCTATTGGTGGTGCAACAGCTAAAATTGAAGCTGCTGCAGAAGCAGGAATCAAAAAAGTATTAATTCCTAAGTCTAACATGAAAGATGTTATGCTTGAGAAAAAATATGAAGATATGATTGAGATTGTTCCAACTGAAACTTTAAGTGATGTATTAGAAAATATTTTAATTAGCGGTAGTAAAAAAGACCATTTAATTGAAAAAATGAAAAATTTAAGTTCTAAAGTTGTAAGTAAAGTTTCTAACTCTCAAATTGAAAAACCAACTACTAACTAAGTTGGTTTTACTTATTTTTTTTTATTTCGCTAACTTGTTAACGGGGTTTTCTCAATAGCTTTGCTGATTTGATTTTATTTATTTTTTAAAATAATATAGTAAATTTAATATGTTAATCTGTACATATTAATAATATTATACAGAATAATGTCATAGGTTGAATTGTGATTAATATGGTTAATAAACTTCGTTTTAATATAGCTAAATTTGGAGCTAAAATAGCTTCTCAGGTATCTAAATTAGGATTTGGAAGTGGTAATAATCTTCCGGGATATGTTTTTTATAAGGTTGCTGGAAAGGAAGCACTAAAAGACTTAGCTCATGAAATGAATGTATGCCCTATTTTAATCACAGGAACTAACGGAAAAACTACTACAACAACTCTTTTAATTAAATTACTTTCATGTGATACTGAAATCCGGAAAAGTTTTGAAAGCAATACTATTCATGCAATAACTACAGGTATTTTAAAAGGTAGTGGAGATATTGGTGTTTTTGAATATGGAATTAGAAATAAAATTTATGGAATTCCAGATACTGTTCAAAGGCTTATTGATCCTGTGGGAGTTGTTTATACAACAATTTCACGTGAACACTCACAGGTAGCAGGTGTTAAAAATCCATTTGATGAATATGTAGATGCCAAATCTCTGCTTTCACAGGCTATGACTCGTGGAGTTATTATTTCCAATGTAGATGATCCTGTAACAGCAAACATTGCTTTTAATAAACAGGAAGATGTTCATGTTAATTTTTATGGATTGGCTATTGATGATATTAATGATATTTTTGAATCAGAGAGTCCAGATTGTCCGAAGTGCGGTAAAAAGCTTGAATATTCTCAAAAATTCTTAAATCACAGAGGAATTTATAGTTGTGAGTGTGGTTTTAAACGCCGGGAGCCTAATGTTAAATTAGTTGGTGCCGATTTTAAGCCGGACAATTGGGATTTGACAATTGAAGGAAATTTATACAATTATACAAATAACAGGGATATTTCATTTAAAGTAACTATAAATGTTCCTCCATTTGGATTCCATAATATTTACAACACATTAGCTTCTGTTTGTACATATGCTACTTTCACTCCAAAAATAGCCAGTATTGAAAATACTATTAAAGAAGTTTTCAATAATCTGGACATGTCTTTTATTCCTCCTGGAAGATTTGAAGTAGTTAAATTAAAAGATAAATATGTTGGTTTAGGACAGGGAGATAATGGTGATGCAGCTAAAATCAATGCATTATTTATGAATCAATATATTGATGGGCCTTTAGAGTTTATTTATACAACTCCGGATGAACATGAAGAGGAAATCTTTGAAGACCATTTGGATGTTATTAAAAATTTAAATCCGAACCATATAATTGTTGTTCCTGGAAGAAAATCTATTGAAAAAGCTCAGGATTATTATAGTATAATATCTGAGGAATTTGATAATACTGATTTTTATCCCTTAAGTTATGAAAAAATGGATGAAAGAATTAAAAAATTAGTGGATTTAGCTAAAACTTCAGATTATGGTTATGTAATTATGACTGGTTGCGGTGAAGAGCAGGAAATGTGGGAAAATATAAAACAGAAGTTAATCAATAAATAATATTACTTTCAATTATAGTATTTATTGTTTTATAGAAGTTATCTTCGCTTTTTTTGATTTGTCTAAATGATGAATCAATTTTACATCCACATAAATCACAGCTGCCGATAATAAAGTTATTGCTGTTTTTCTCAATTAAAACTCCAAAGTATTCTTCTTTTAAATCACCATATTTTTGAAATTCTTCACTGCTGAGACTTATAGTTTTATCTTCAATGGAAAAAATATCACATTCATTAAATAGTGGTATAAAAGCAAGCATTCCGAATGTTATAAATATATTTTCATGTTTTAAGACTTTTAAGACTTTTTCAACATAGCTGTCTTCATTTTCAATATCATATTTTTTCAGTTCATCAATATTGTTGGAACCCATTGTGTAATTATCACGGATTATGCAGATAGCTAGTTGGGGATCTATATAATTATCACATTTAGCTATAATATTTTCAATAGTTTTTTCAACATTCATTGATAACACCTTCGTAACTTTCACATAATGAAAGAACCTCTTCAATTTTTGGAATTTGATTGAGCCAATCTATAGGGATGGAATCAAATCCATAATAAATTCCAGAAAGTCCGCCGCAAATAGCTGCAACAGTATCGGTATCCCCACCTAAATTAACAGCTTTCAGTACACTGTCTTTATAACTGTCAGTACTTTCCAAACAATAAATAACACTTTCAAGAGTGTCTATTACATAACCTGAACTGTTGATATTGTCTTTCAGATTATTATTAAAAATTCTCTCAAAATGTTCCAGCTCTTTGGAACCTTTATAGTGTTTCCTGATTTTATCACTGGCTATTTTAACATGTTTCTTTATTGTTAAATTACTTGAAAGCATAGATTTAGCCAGTTCAACATAAAATACACAAGCTATTTTTGATCTTAAATGGCCATGGGTCAAACCGGATACATTTTCAATTGTTTCATAGTCAATATCGCAAATGAAAGCCAGAGGCAATATTCTCATCAAAGATCCGTTTCCATTATCTCTTTCGCTAGTTCCACCACAATTTAATGCTTCAAAACCATTTTTAAACCTTAATAATGCTTCATAAGTGGTGTTGCCATAATCAAAAGTTTTTTCATATTGTGTGTATTTGCCGTTAATTAACCATTCTAAAAATTCACTTTGGATATCTTCATAGTCAATAGCTTTTTTATTACAGATACTGCTTATAGTAGCTAGTGTCATTGAAGTATCATCTGAAAAAGTTCCGGGAGGCATATTGTATGTTCCGTAACCTGTCATTGTTTTTACCGGATTTTTTTGAAGTGTTTCACGGGAACTGAACTCAACTGGAACACCTAAAGCATCGCCAACAGCAAATCCGCAAATTCCATCTTTGATTTTCATGAATATAATTATATCTTTAAAGTTGATAAAAATAGCAGTTTTAAATTCACAAATTATAATTAGTACTTTAAATATTATTTAACATAATGATTCTTAAAACACAAAATTTAATTTTAAGACCTTGGGAGATAGATGATGCTGAAGAATTATATCATCATGCTAAAAATCCAAAAATTGGTCCAATTGCGGGATGGTCACCTCATAAAAATGTTGAAAATAGCTTAGAGATAATTCAAAGTGTTTTTGCTCGAGATGAAACTTATGCCGTAACTTTAAATGGTCAGATTATTGGATGTGTAGCTTTGCTTATTCATCCTGACGGAAATTATTATTGGGGAGATAATAATGCAGAACTTGGATATTGGATTGCAGAAGATTTTTGGGGAAATAACTATGCTTATGAAGCATCTGAAAAACTATTGGAGCATGCTTTTGAGGATTTGAAATTAAATAAAATTTTTGCATCATTTAAAAAAAGCAATTATCAATCAAAAAGAGTTCTTGAAAAATTAGGTTTTAAATACTTTGATGAACTACAGAATATTGATTATGCGGGAAAATCTTATTTAGAAATTGTAATGAGTTTAAAAAATAATATGATGAGCTGATAATATGGAAACATTGGAAGCAATTAATAAAAGAAAAAGTGTCCGTGCTTATAAGGATGAACAGATAACGGAAGATGAATTGGATACAATTGTCGGAGTAGCTAATAAGGCTCCAAATGCAGGTCCGTTTCAAGTTAGTGTAATTCAGGATAAAGAATTTTTAAGTGAAATAAATGATAAAACTAAGGAGTTCATGTTAAATTCTGAAGGTTTTATGCGTCAGAGAGCTTCTATTCCAGGTTATGAACCATTATATGGAGCACCAACTTTAATTGTTATTTCTGCACCTGAAGGTCCTTTTACTCAAATAAATGTTTCAGCATCTGCAACAACAATGATTTTAGCAGCTACTGATTTGGGATTGGCTACATGTTATGTTGTATCTCCAATAGCTATTTTAACTCAACTTAAAGATAAATTAAATCTTCCAGAAGATTTCACACCTGTTTCAGGTATTTTAGTTGGTTATGAGGCTCCCTGCAAAATCCCATCTCCTGAACGTGAAATTCCGGACAATATAAATTTTATTGGTTAGATAATTATGGTTAGAATTTGTAAAAATTGCGGATTTGAAAATCAGGACAGTTATGATTTTTGCGCTAAATGCGGAACCCCGTTAGTGGAAGGGCTTCAGTCCAATACATTTTTTGTTTATAGGAATGTGGAACCGGACATTAGCAAGAAATTTATAGTTATTTCTTATATAATCACTATATTTTTTTCATTTGGAGGATTTATCATAGATTTGATAGCTAAACATACTTCAATGGGATTTTTTAGCTTTTTCGGATTTTTCATGCCCTTTTTCTTACTTCAGGCAAGGGATAATAAAATTAAAAAACATGGTTTTATTCAGTTATTTATATCCTTTATTGGATTCGTCCTGTTTATAAGAACATTACCGTTATAAAAAAAGAGTTTTTAAGTATTGTTTTTAAAAAACAATACTTTTTTTTAATTTAAACAAAATGTATTTTCATATCTCCAGTTAATAAACATTCTGGAATTGCCAGATAATTCATATGGAAATCGCTCATTGCTTTATCAGCAGCATCTCCACGATCCATTCCATCACCCCAGTCGTATTGGCGAATATCGGATATGATATCTCCACCAAATATTTTTTCAGATGCATTATTGTTTACTGTTATAATAATATTTGGAGATATATGATAAGTGTATTCCATTATTTCTTTAGCTGCTCCATAAGGGTCGTCAGGATCATCTAAGTGAATATTATGCAGAGTTTGGTGCTGTGCATTAAATGAACTTCCTGGGTAAATCCAGGTAAATCCACTACTTAAATTCCATGTTGCCCCCATGTCAACACCGGGAATACCTCCTTCACTTTCGTCTTCAGCTATTATTAACACACTAGAAGTTGCAGCTATTCCTACTACAACAATGACAGCAAGTATTATAACTGCAAAAATAATTCTTCCAATTTTCATGATTTACAATTGTTTTTAGCATTAATATAGTTAACTTTTTTTATGTTAAAATCAAATATTAATTATTATATTAATTTTTGGTGATAATGTGATTATTGGCGGTTCAGCATCTCAAGATTTAGCTGCTCATGTAGCAGAAGAATTAAATGATGATTTATGTTATGTAGAAACTAAAAAATTTCCAGATGGCGAAAGATATTTACGTGTTGATGGAAATATTGATGAAGAAGTTACGGTTATCCAATCTACAGGATATCCTCAGGATGAAAATTTAATGGAATTGCTGTTTTTAATAGCTAATCTTAAAGACCTTGGGGCAAAAAAAGTTAGGGTTGTTGTTCCGTATATGGGTTATGCAAGACAGGAAAAACGTTTCCATGATGGAGAAGCAGTTTCTGCAAAAATTGTAGCTAATTTAATTCAAGCTGCTGGTGCTGATGAATTTATTACATTTAATATTCATGAAAAATGTGTTTTAGACTTTTTTGATATTCCAACTACAAATATTTCTGCTATGGGTGCAATAGCTGAATATATTGATAAAAAAATTGATGAAAAACCTTTAATTGTTGCTCCAGATAAAGGGGCGTATCCTTTTGCTCAGGAAATAGCCGGAATTCTTGAGTGTGAATGCACTTATTTATCTAAAGTTCGTCTTGGACCGGATAAGGTAGAAACCAGAATTGTTGATGTTGAGGGCAGTTCTGATGAAACAGTTAATGTAGATTCAGTTAAAGATAAAAAAGCATTTATCATTGATGATATTATAGCTACCGGCGGAACTATTGTTAATGCAGTTAAGATATTAAAAGAATATGGTGCCAAATCAGTTGATGTTTGCTGTGTTCATCCGATTTTGGTAAATGGAGCTACTATGAGAATTTATTCAGCTGGTGCTAATAGTGTAATATCTACCAATAGTTTATCTGCAGACAGTTCTCGTGTTTCTCTTGCAAAAAGTATAGCAAATGTTTTGAGGGATTAAAATGTTTGATAAGGATGCTATTAAAAAAGAAATTATTGAAGGATCTAATATCATTTTAAAGAGATATGATGAAAACGATGTTGTTGAATCTATATCTGTTATGAATACAAAAGGTCATGTTATTTTTTTAGGGTCTTTAAGAATTTATAATGAGATGAATGTTAAAAATATTGAAAAAGCTTTGGAAAACAGTTTTGAGGACTATGGTAGAATTAGCATAAGAAGCAGTAAAGTTACTCCATGCTGTTCTGTACCATATTTCCATGTTAGTTTTCACATAAATGTTGATGAAATAATTTAGAATAATCATGAAAAAATTTAAACTAAACTCACCTTACCAGCCATTAGGTGACCAGCCAAAAGCCATTAATTCATTAGTTGATGGAATAAATAAGGGTGTAAAGGAACAAACTCTTTTAGGAGTTACCGGTTCCGGTAAAACATTTACAATGGCTAATGTCATTGAAAAAGTTCAAAAACCCACCCTTGTTATTTCCCATAACAAAACATTAGCTGCGCAACTTTATGAGGAATTTAAAGAGTTTTTTCCTGATAATGCAGTTGAATATTTTGTCAGTTACTATGATTATTATCAGCCTGAAGCATATGTTCCAAGAACTGATACTTTTATTGATAAGGAATCCTCAGTTAATGAAGAAATAGATATAATGAGACATTCTGCTACTCAATCTTTGTTATCCCGTGATGATGTAATTGTAGTTAGCAGTGTTAGCTGTATTTATGGTGTAGGTTCTCCTGAAGATTACGGTGAATTTGCATTTGGAATAGCTGTAGGAGATAATTATGACCGTTCAGACATTATTCGCAGACTTGTTTTTATGCAATATGAACGAAATGATATTGAATTTGGAAGGGGGCAATTTAGAGTACGTGGAGATGTAATTGAAATAAATCCTGTTCATGGTACTCCACCTGTACGAGTTGAGCTTTTTGGTGATGAAATAGATGCAATCAGTTTAATTGATAAGGTTACAGGTAAAAAAACAGAAAGTTTAAAAAGGTACATGATTTTTCCGGCAAAGCATTTTGTTGTTGGTCAGGATAAGATGGATACTGCAATTAGAAATATTTCTGATGAGTTGGATGAAAGATTAAATGAGTTTAATTTATCAAATAAGCTTCTTGAAGCTCAAAGATTGGAACAAAGAACACGTTTTGATATTGAAATGCTTCAGGAAATGGGTTACTGTCCCGGTGTGGAAAACTATTCTATGCATCTGTCTGGAAGAAAATGGGGTGAAAAACCTTACTCCTTATTGAAATACTTCCCTGAAGATTATCTGACTATTATTGATGAGTCTCATGTTACACTGCCTCAAATTCGCGGAATGTATAATGGAGATAGGGCACGTAAAGAAACTTTAGTGGAGCACGGATTCAGATTACCTTCTGCAAAGGAAAATCGGCCATTGAGATTTGATGAATTTGAGTCATCTATAAATCAAATCATTTATGTTTCAGCTACTCCCGGAGCTTATGAATTATCAAGATCAGGTAATGTTGTTGAGCAGATTATTCGTCCAACAGGTTTGGTTGATCCTGAAATAATTATCCGTCCGGTTAAAGGTCAGGTTGAAGATTTGCTTGGAGAAGTTAAAAAAAGAGCTAAAAAAGATGAAAGGGTATTAGTTACAACTTTAACTAAGAAAATGGCTGAAGATTTAACTGATTACTATGCAAAAATAGGCGTTAAAGTCAGATATATGCACTCTGAAATTGACACTTTAGAGAGAATTGACATTGTAGATGACTTAAGAAGAGGAACATTTGATGTGCTGGTTGGTGTAAATTTACTTAGGGAAGGGCTTGATTTACCTGAAGTTTCTCTGGTAGCTATTTTAGATGCAGATAAAGAAGGATTTTTAAGAAATGAAACTTCATTAATTCAGACTATTGGAAGAGCTGCAAGAAATATTAACGGTCAGGTAATAATGTATGTTGATGAAATGACGGATTCTGTTAAAAATGCAACAGCTATTACGAATAAAAGAAGAAAAATCCAGATTAAGTATAATAAAAAACATGGTATTGTTCCTAAAACTACTAAAAGGGCACTTAAGGATAAAAAAGTAGCTGAGGATTTGGATATTGAAGGAACTGATATTAGTAAAATACCTAAAGATGAATTACGTTTACTTATCAGTGATTTAGAAAATGATATGAAAGAAGCAGCATCTAAACTTGATTTTGAAAGAGCAGCTAGTTTAAGAGATCAAATAGCTACTTTAAAAGGTTTAAAAAAAGATTCTTCATAGAATAATTTAAAATGGGAACTGTCCATTAATTTTAATTTTTGCATTTTATTTAATGGACAGCTAGAACTTATTTTTTTTTAGAAAGTTGTTTTTAGTGTTTTTAATATTTCGTCGGAGGTTTTTCCTTCGTTTTCAAGAGTTTTTATTGTGTTTTTCATATTTGTTTTTTCTTCTTGTATACCTTCTTGTTTTCCTTCTTTTATTCCTTCTTGTTTAAGTTCTATTTCTCTGTTGTGTAGTTTTTCGTTTATGCTTTCTCCTTTTAGAATACTCATTGTTCTCACCTTTTCTAATGGTTTGAGATTTTTTTTTAGGATTTTTTTTGTTGTTAATCAAAGCAAGTGGGTTTAATATTATTTTATAGAGGGTTCTAAATTTTTTTTGTCTTTTTTTAAAGTATTTTATTATTTTTTTAGAAAGTTGTTTTTAGTGTTTTTAATATTTCGTCGGAGGTTTTTCCTTCGTTTTCAAGAGTTTTTATTGTGTTTTTCATATTTGTTTTTTCTTCTTGTATACCTTCTTGTTTTCCTTCTTTTATTCCTTCTTTTATTCCTTCTTTTATTCCTTCTTGTCTAAGTTCTATTTCTCTGTTGTGTAGTTTTTCGTTTATGCTTTCTCCTTTTAGAATACTCATTGTTCTCACCTTTTCTAATGGTTTGAGATTTTTTTTTAGGATTTTTTTTGTTGTTAATCAAAGCAAGTGGGTTTAATATTATTTTATAGAGGGTTCTAAATTTTTTTTGTCTTTTTTTAAAGTATTTTATTATTTTTTTAGAAAGTTGTTTTTAGTGTTTTTAATATTTCGTCGGAGGTTTTTCCTTCGTTTTCAAGAGTTTTTATTGTGTTTTTCATATTTGTTTTTTCTTCTTGTATTCCTTCTTGTTTTCCTTCTTTTATTCCTTCTTTTATTCCTTCTTGTTTTCCTTCTTTTATTCCTTCTTGTTTTCCTTCTTGTCTAAGTTCTATTTCTCTGTTGTGTAGTTTTTCGTTTATGCTTTGTCCTTTTAGAATACTCATTGTTCTCACCTTTTCTAATGTTTCTGGGTTTTTTATGAATATTTCTGTTGTTAGCCAAAGTCCCCATGTTAATATTTTAGTTTGTTTGGTTGTTATTTTGGTAATTTTGCTAACATAACCGCAGATTTCTTTAACTATTTCTTCAGAATTTTTGGTTGTGTTTAAAAATGGTATGAAGATTAAATCTAATATGTCAAAAGCTGTTAGTTTTTTGTTATTTTCTATTTTGATTTTAACATTCTTTAATCTTTGGTCTCCGGGATATTTTTTTAGAAAAATTATTCTTATTGGCGTATATTTATTTACTTTTCCAATCCAGCATTCTGTTTCTGATTTGTTTGGATTGCCTGTAGATATTATAATCGTATTTATGGGTTTTCCAGTTTCTTCGTGTAATTCCATGTCGTAACGTCCAGTATGGGTAAGATTACCATGAGTTAAGTTACCGCTGTAATGTTCATAATGGATATATGAATCATCAACCATTTCATATACAAAATCCATTAATAAACCCTTAAAATTAGGTGTTATTAATTCTGTAGAATATACCTTTTTAATTTTTGTACAAGGCAATGGTTCATGTATTTCATCTGTTTCTTTTTCTAATGCTTCTAAATAATCAAAGAGGTCTTGACCATAATATTTTGCTAATCCTTTTATTAATTTATCCTGTTTTTGATAAATCATTTTTTCTCTCCTTAATTGTTTAGTATTCTATAAATCGATTTGATAAAATACACTAATACTTTGTATTGACCACTATATAAGTTGTTAAGTTGTAAATAACTTAAATAAAACAGTTTTGAGTAAATTTAACACTTTTAAATCAATATTTTAATAGTTTTTATAATAGTGGCGCGGATACAATTCCAAAATATTAAGTGGAAAAATGATTAGATATATTTATATATAAAAACATCTAATATTTGTTTGATACATTACGAATGTTTTATTTTTCAAATGCTCTTAGATTAATATTTAATAATGGAGTATTGGATAATTATTACTAGGAGGTTATTATGACAAAAGACTCTAAAAAACAGATTATTATTAAAGGAGCTAAAGAACATAATTTGCAAAATATAGATTTAGCTATTCCCCGTGATGAATTTATTGTAATAACAGGATTAAGCGGATCGGGTAAGTCTTCACTTGCATTTGATACAATTTATGCTGAAGGACAGCGTAGATATGTTGAATCTCTATCAGCTTATGCAAGGCAATTTTTAGGGCAAATGAAAAAACCTGAAATGGAATATATTGAAGGTTTGTCTCCTGCTATTTCAATAGACCAAAAAACCACAAAAGAAAACCCAAGATCAACAGTAGGAACTATTACTGAAATTTATGACTATCTTAGATTATTATTTGCAAGAATAGGAACTCCCCATTGTCCAAAATGTGGAAAGGAAATATCTCACCAGACATTAGGCCAGATTGGAGATAGTATAATAGAAGAAGGGGAAGGTAAAAAAATACATATTCTGGCTCCTGTTGTTAGAGATAAAAAAGGCCAGCATAAAGATGTTTTAAATGATTTGAGAAATAAAGGTTTTGTAAGGGCAAGAATAGATGATGAAATTAGAGATTTGGAAGAGGATATTGACCTTCCAAAAACCTACAGACACAGCATTGAAGTAGTTGTAGACAGACTTAAAATAAGAAAGGATGTTGACTTTAAAAGAAGATTGGTTGACTCACTTGAAACCGCTTCAGAGTTTGCAGACGGATTAATAAATGTATTGTTCTCAGATGATGATGGAGATTATGAGAAAAAATATTCAGAACATTTTGCCTGTGTAGATTGCGGAATAAACTTTGAGGAGCTTACTCCAAGAATGTTTTCATTTAATGCGCCTCAGGGAGCATGTCCTGAATGTAACGGTATTGGAGTTAAAATGGAGATTGATCCTGATTTGATTATTCCAAATAAAAATCTCTCATTAAATGACGGAGCAGTTACTCCATGGGCAAAATCAAATAAAAGGGAAAATTATTATCATCAGATGCTGGAAGCAGTATCAAAGCATTTTAACTTTAGTATGGATACTCCATTTAATGAATTAACTAAAGAACAGCAGGATATAATATTATATGGCTGTGATGATAAAATACCATTTTCATTTAAACGTAGAAATAAATCTTATCAGGTTAATCGTCAATTTGAAGGAGTTATTCCGAGAATGGAACGTTTATACATTGAAACTAAATCAAATTACAGTAGGAAATACATTTCCAAATTCATGAGTGACAGAAAATGTCATGTATGTCATGGAAAAAGACTTCGTCCTGAAGTACTGGCTGTAACTGTTGGCGGAAAATCAATAGCTGATGTAGTGGAAATGTCAATTAAGGATTCATATCAGTTCTTCTTGAATTTGGAACTTACTGACAGGGAACAGTTCATAGCTAAAGAGGTTTTAAAAGAAATCAGACAAAGACTTAAATTCCTTGTAGATGTTGGACTTGACTATTTATCAATGGCACGTTCATCAGGTACATTATCTGGTGGTGAAGCTCAAAGAATCAGATTAGCTACTCAAATAGGCTCCGGATTAGTTGGTGTTCTTTATATTTTAGATGAACCAAGTATTGGTCTTCATCAAAGGGATAATGTAAAACTTATTGAAACACTAAAAAGACTTAAAAACTTGGGAAATACTTTAATTGTTGTAGAACACGATGAAGAAACAATATTGTCTGCAGATTATGTTGTAGATATAGGTCCTGGAGCAGGAGAACACGGTGGAAAAGTAGTTGCTTGCGGAACTCCGGAAGAGATTATGGAGTCTCATGAATCTGTTACAGGTCAGTATATTTCAAGACGTGAAACAATACCAATTCCACAAACACGCAGGTCAGGGAATGGTGAATCACTTATAATCAGAGGAGCTAGACAAAACAATCTTAAAAATATTGATGTTGAAATACCTTTAGGTAAGTTTACATGTGTTACTGGAGTAAGCGGATCTGGTAAAAGTAGTTTAATCAATGAAATTCTATATAAAGGGTTAAGCGGAAAATTAAACAACAAATTCACTTTTGCCGGGGATTATGATAAAATTGAGGGTGTAAGTAACATTGACAAAATCATAGCTATTGACCAAAAACCGATAGGACGTACTCCAAGATCAAATCCTGCAACTTATACTGGAGTTTTCACTGATATTCGTGATTTATTTGCAGAAACTCCTGAAGCTAAAGCCAGAGGATATAAACCTGGCAGATTTAGTTTCAATGTAAAAGGAGGAAGATGCGAAGCATGTTCAGGTGATGGAATTGTACAAATTGAAATGCACTTTTTAGCTGATGTATTTGTTCCATGTGAAGTATGTGGAGGTAAAAGGTACAATGAGGAAACTTTGGATATTCGTTACAAAGGTAAAAATATCTATGAAGTTTTGGAAATGACTGTTGAAGAAGCATTGGAATTTTTTGAGCATATACCTAAAATACATAAGAAACTTAAAACCTTGCTTGATGTAGGTTTAGGATATATGAAAATAGGTCAGCCAGCCACTACCTTATCTGGTGGTGAAGCTCAAAGAATCAAATTAGCTAAAGAGCTTTCAAGGTCAAATACTGGGAATACATTATATATTTTAGATGAACCTACAACAGGTCTTCATTTTGCAGATATTAAAAGATTATTATCAGTACTTGCCAGATTAACTGATGCAGGTAATTCAGTTGTTGTTATTGAACATAATTTGGATGTTATTAAAACAGCTGATTATATTATTGATTTAGGTCCTGAAGGTGGAGACGGTGGTGGAAAAGTAATAGCTACCGGAACTCCTGAAGAAATAGCTAAATCAGGAACATATACTGGTGAGTTCTTACAAAAAATCCTTAGTGAAAACATCACGCCTTATGCCAAACAGCTTGTTAAAGAGAAAATGAGCAAATAAATTTTCTCTTTTCAACAAAGTATTTAATAAAGTTATAACATATTAATTTTAAGTTCACTTTTTTAGAAGTAACTAATATTTAAGGTGAAATATTTTGAAATTTATGGATTTTTTCTCAATTTTTATTCGGGGAATACTTATGGGTTCTGCAGATATTGTTCCGGGAATTTCCGGAGGAACAATTGCATTAATCACAGGTATTTACGAACGTTTGGTACATTCAATCAGTACAATTAATTTTACTTTCATAAAACCATTACTTAAAGGAGATTTACATGGTTTTAAAGAAAGATTATTCTATGAAATCGACTTTAAATTTTTCATACCATTATTATGCGGTATTGGACTTGCAATGTTGACATTAGCTAATGTTATATCCTATTGTATGGACGTATACACTGCTTTAACCTATTCCTTCTTTTTAGGATTAATTATAGCTTCATCATATGTGTTATACAGACAAATGGATGAACTTACTCTTAAACATTTAGTATTTACTATTATTGGAGCTGTTTTGGCATATATTTTTGTAAGTTTAAATCCAATAGCTATGAATCATACTTTGCCGATACTGTTCATGTCAGGTTTAATAGCTATCTGTGCAATGATTTTACCGGGTATTTCAGGATCATTTTTGCTTTTATTGTTAGGTCAGTATGAGTATATGTTAAATGCTTTAAAGACCATGAGTTTAAGTGAAATTGTTGTATTTTGTGCAGGTGCCCTTATTGGTATTTTAGGATTTTCCAAAATCTTAAATTATTTGCTTGAACATCATGAAGGTATTACAATGGCATTTCTTATTGGTGTCATGATCGGTACACTGAAACTTCCTTTTGTAAATATTGTAAATACGACTCCACTTACATTTACTGCATTACTGCCTTGTATTATCCTGGCGGTTATTGGATTTGTTATAATTGTTGTTATGGAAACTAAATTCGATTATATCGAATAAATTTCTACTTTTTTTTAAAGTATTATTAACTTTAACAACATAATATTATATAATGATAATTCTTAAAAAAATAAAAAAACAGTGGAAATTATACCCAATCGGTTCTCCAAAAGGCGCATTAAACAATAAACGAGAACCTGAATATGTTGGAACTGTTAAATTTAAAAAATATGATGATTCAATAGCTATTTCCAGATTTGTAGCTGACTATAATTATTCTGATTCATCTAATTTGTCCGAGAAACTGATTCCACCTCAGGAAGTAATTAAACTTTTAAGGAGTCAGGCTGTTTTTTTAGCAAGTAAGGATGAAGAAGTTGGGAATTATCTTAAATCACTGAATATTAAGGTAAGACACACTAGAGTTTGTGATTTTTGTGCATTTGAAGGAAATATTACAATTGTAAACTCTGAATTTTCATATAAACATAATAATCAGTTAATATGTGAACAGTGCGCATATGAAACAATAAAAAGAGAAATTAAACTTCAGGGTTTTGATAAAAAAATATTCAGAAACCTTAAAGATATTTTAGATAAAACAGGAAACCTGGAAAAAACATTATCTGTCTTATCACCTAAGTTTGATCCCCTTTCTAACAGAAATTTAACATTATTTGACAGGGTAGATACAAAATCCAAGTATAAAATACCTGATGTATCAATGAAAAGGCTTAAAATACCTCATAAGTTCAGGGATATTTTAATTAAAAATGGAAATGAAAAGCTATTGCCTGTTCAGTATCTGGCCATTAAGGAAGGTCTTTTAAAAAATCAGGATTTGCTGGTTGTAAGTGCAACAGGAAGCGGAAAAACTTTAGTTGGTGAGCTTGCAGGAATAACTAAAGCACTGAAAGGCCAAAAATTTATATTCCTGACACCTTTGGTGGCACTGGCTAATCAGAAATACCGTGATTTTAAAAGAAAATATAAAAAATTAGGCTTAAAGGTAGCTATTAAAGTTGGTAGGAATAGAGTTAAAGCTAAAGGTGAATTAAAATTACCTGACAGTGATGTTAAAGATGCAGATATAATTGTTGGAACATATGAAGGTCTGGATTATCTTTTAAGAAACGGGAACTCAGCTTTATTGTCTAATTTAGGTGTAGTTTTAATTGATGAAATTCATATGATTGATGATGAAGACAGGGGAACAAGACTTAACGGATTAATAAAACGTATCAAGCATTTATATCCCAAATCACAAATTATAGGATTATCTGCTACTGTTAAAAATCCTGATTTTTTAGCTGATGAATTTAATATGAAATTAGTTGAATATTCTCAAAGGCCTGTTCCATTGGAGCGTCATTTGGTTTATATCAGATCAGAATCATCAAAACATCATATAATGCAAAAACTGGCTAAAAGGGAATACAATACCAAATCTAAAAAAGGTTACAGAGGACAAACTATAATTTTTACCAATTCAAGGCGAAAAACTCACAAAATAGCTAATTTCCTGCAAAATAAAAAAGTTAATGCAGCTGCTTATCATGCAGGATTGTCATATTATAAAAAGGAAAAAATAGAAAAGGACTTTGACAGGGGAAAAATATCAGTTGTTGTAACTACAGCAGCACTGGCAGCAGGAGTTGATTTTCCAGCATCTCAGGTTATATTTGACTCATTGGTCATGGGAAACAAATGGATTGGCCCAAATGAATTTTCACAAATGCTTGGACGTGCAGGAAGACCAAGCTATCATGACAGAGGAATAGTTTATCTCTTACCTGAAGTAGGGCATGACTTTGACGGTGAAAGTGAAGAGGCAAAAGCCCTGGATTTACTTGAAAGCGACAGTGAAGATGTATTTATAGAATATGATGAGGAAAGCTCATATGAACAGATATTGGCGGATATTTCCTCAAGATCAATAAAAACGATTGACGAGTTAAATAAATTCTATAGAAATATAAATATTCCTGTAGATATTAAAACAGCTATTAATGAAATGGAAGATTTGGGATTAATAGATATTGTAGGAAATAAATTAAACATAACAAAATATGGCCGTGCCGTATCAGTATCATTTTTATCACTTGATGATGCCTGCTATATTAAAAAATCAATTGACGACAAGGGATATTTAAAAATCTATTTAAGAAAATCTCCGTATTATAAGAAAAAAGACAAATTTAATAAATTAAGAGTAAAAATATTAGCTATTGGACTGCAGCTGGAAATGTTTGAAAATGCATATTTATCTTCAGTTGTTCATAATCAGATAGCAAATGCTTTAAAAATTAAATTTTCAACAAGGCTTTTTGCAGAGTCAACACTGGATATTATTTCATCAGGTGAAGCAATCGGCAAGCTGGACAAGAAATTCCAGGATGCTCTAATTAATATTCAATCAGATTTCTTAAAATGCAAATGTGAAGACAGACCATTTTGTGACTGCCTGCAGAAAGGAATATCTGAAGTAATAATAAATGAAAGGCTTAAAGGAAAAGATCCGATTGATATATCAAACAAACTGTTTAGAAAGTATCAGATACAGGTCTATCCTGGAGATATATTTTCATGGTTAGATAGCTATGTTAAAAATTTAGATGCAATAAAAAGAATAGCTAAAGCATTTAACCGTAAAAAAGTTGAAAGAGAGGCACATAAATTAATCAAAGCTATCGAGAACGGATGAAACTTTTAAATTAGCCAATTTTGAGTTTTTAAAATAAATTAAATGGGAGTGGCATTTGCAGTCACTGCAGCCGAAATCAGCTATTGATTCCTCATTTTCAATTATTTTTTTAGCTATTTCACATTCCAGTTTTTCACCGGACTCTTTTGTATAAACCTTTTCAATTTCGCTGTTTTTATTTAATAAAAGGTAATCAACATGCCAGTGCTTTTTCTTATTGTCTGACAGATGTCTTTTAACTCTGGATTCAAGGTAGTTCATAGCTGAACCGACATAAACGTAACATCCTTTTTTAAAGTTGATAAATCCTAATTTTTTGCCGATTTTAATATCAGTATCTTTTTTAATGTTGATTATTAGACAGTAACTTCCTTTCATGTTTCCCACACTTTTTATAGCGAATAAACACATTTATATAATATGTTTATTATATTAAATAGTGTATATAGTTTTTTACATTTTAAAATTGTATATATGATGTAAAATATGTATTAATAAATATTGGGGTAATAAAATGAAAAATAACAGAGTTTTGTTGTTGATTATAATTATTCTTTCATTTATTTGCATATTGTCGATTTCAAGTGTTTCTGCTACTGATGTAAGTGGTGGGAACTTAAGTGATTTAGATAATGCTATTAAAAATAGTGATGATGGACAAGTGTCTTTAAGTGGAGATATACAGGCAAGTTATCAGGATCATAATCATGATAATGGTATTGTTATTGATAAATCTGTAACTATTGAAGGTAATAATCATAAAATAAATTTACTTTCAGTGTTTCAGTCTGAAAGTTCAAGAGCTTTTTATGTATCGGGTAATTTGACTTTAAAAAATCTTGAGATTAATAATGGTCATGTAAGCGGTTCTGATATGGGAGGAGTTATTTATGTTACTTCTACTGGTAAACTGACTGTTACTAATGTTACTTTTGTTAATTCTAAAGCATTTTTAGGGTCTGCAATATATAATTCAGGCACTGCTATTGTACAAAATTCCACATTTAGGGATATGGATGCTAAAGATATGACGGTATTTGGTTCAGTAATATGTACTGATACATTTAATGCAAAATTGTACGTATCTGATTCTATTTTTAAAAATAATGTTCATATTGCTGCAATATATTCAGATACATCCAGATATATTTCAGTCTATAATTCTGTTTTTGAAAATAATACCGGTGCATTTATGCCTATTATACAAGTTCAAAGTGTTAATGAATTTATTGTTGATTCATGTACTTTCATGAACAACAAAAGGGATTCTTTAATTTCCCCAACTATGGCTAATTTTAAATTAGTTAGTACATTGTTCATGGATAATGATGTTAAAAATGCTGTAATTGATTATGTTAGAGAGGACAGTTATGTTGATAGTAATGTTTTCATTGGGAATAATAAGAATAACGGTGTAGTTATCAATTCTCACAAATCAGCGGTTATTTCAAATAATTACTTTGGAACCAATGATGCATCCAATAAAGTTATAGGTTCCACTCCTATTAATAATATTCAATTACATATTGTTGGAGAAAATAATATTGATTATAATAATTTATCAATAGCAAATTATACTCATGTTTTTGCTTATTTGTCAGGTAATACTGATAAATTACCTGTATTTAATGTAAATATTGCTTCCAATTCAAAAATTAAATTGAATCAATCACAAATTACATTTAAAGACAACATACCTGCTCAAATAGATTTTTTACCTATTAAAAGTGGTGCCGGTTCTATTGTAATAGGGTCAAATTATGATGTTCCACTTAATATTTTCAATTTTACGGTTGAATATATTATATTAAAAAATTATACTCTTGATGTTGATGTTGATGATATTACTTATGGAGATATTTTAAATATTAATTCATCTGTTGTTGATGAAAATGGAAATTCCGTATCTGGTATTGTTAAAATTAACATTGGTGGTATTTATTATAATTTAACTCTTATTGATGGTAAAGGAACTTTACAAGTCAGTAAAGTATCTGCAGGTGAACATAATTTAAATGCTACTTATGAAGATACTACTTATTTCTATAATGATGCTAATTTAATTAAAACATTTAATGTAGCTAAAGCTAATTTGGCTCCTTTAATTAATGTTTATGATATTAATGTTGGCCAAGTGGAAGTAGTTACTGTAAGTAATCTTCCTTCTGATTTAGAAAGAAGCATTTCTATTGTTATTTCAGGTAGTGGCGGTGAAACTAAAATAGTTGATGGAGTGGCTAAAAGATCATTTTCTGGTTTGTCAGTTGGTTCAAAAAGTGTTCTTATCTCTTATTATGGAGATAGTAATTATAATTCTTTTAAAACCAATGCATATTTCTATGTTTCAAAACAAAGTAATCCAGACCCAGTTAATCCTCCAAGCCCAATTGTTCCTGATCCTGCAGATCCAACTCCTGATCCTGTAAAACCTGATCCAATTACTCCGGATCGTCCTAATGTGCCTACTGGTCCGGACAGTCCTGATGTGCCAGTTGGTCCTATAGGCCCTATTGGTCCTATTGGTCCTGTAGGTCCTGTAAGTCCAGTTGGCCCAGATAATCCTGTAGGTCCTGTAAATCCATTTGATCCATTTTCACCAGATTCTGTTCCAGATAGTTCTGAAAATCAAGGAGACTCAAGTAATTCAGATTCAAATAGTGGAATTGATGATAATACACTTACACCTTCTGAAAGTACAAACAGTGGTGGAGAATCTGATGCTATTAATTCAAATAATCAAAATGCACAACTTCAAAATGCTTTAGTAGGTTCCAGTAATAATAATGTTGCATCTCAAGCTAGCAGTAATGTAGGAATACAAGATAGTAATAATGCTCAACAATCAAGTGCTGCGGATGATTCAAAAGCATATGAAATTGATAAAAATGTTAATAAACAAATTGATGCTAATACTTTTGTTTATGGTATAATTGCATTAATTATTTGTGTTTTATTATTGATTGTTGGATATCGTAGACAAAAGGATAATAATAATAAATGAGGTTTAATTATTAAATTGAACAGTTGTTATTAAAATAATTATTATTTAATTATTTTAATTTTTTATTTTTTTATATATTTTACATAAATTTGGTTTTTATAAGAATTTCCTTATTTACCAAATAACTAATATTTTATAAATAAAATTTGATAAATTAAATTAAAAAAATTGGGGGTTTATGATGAATAAGAAAATTTTTATATTGCTTGCATTGTTTATTTTGGCAATATCAGTTTCTACTGTTTGTGCAAATGATGTAAATGATACAAATATTCAAAATGATGATTTTAATATTGATGATTCACTATTAAATCGGGATAATTCAAATGTATTAGGATATAATCAAAATAATCATCACATATTATCTGATAATGGTACTAATAAGAGTAATATTACAAAAATAAATACTGAAATTCAGTTATCTTCTAATGCATCCGGATTAATAAAATCAAATTCAAAAGTTGTTTTTAATGTTTCTTTAACCGATGAAAATGGAACACCTATGAATAATTCCATTGTTAAATTGGTGAATAAACACTTTGAAAAACCTGTAATTATCGGTACGATAAAAGTAATTAATGGTACAGGTAATTTTTCATATGTTCCTGAAAAAAGTACAATGTTAGATGTTTATGCATTTTATGAAGGAAATGATAATTATACTAATTCTTCATCTAATGATTTTATTATGGGATTTACTTTTGGAAAACTTTCTTTTATGGATATTTATATTTTAATGTATTATGATCAGAAATCTATAAATTTGGAGTATGATATTAAATATGATTATAGTAAAGATTCTCCTTTAGAAAGAGGAATTTCTTTTTCTAAGTCTATGGTTATTAATGGTAATGGATTTGAAATAAATGGTTTAGACAAAGTTTGTTTAGGTAATGTTAATTCTGGAGCTAATCTTTTATTAAAAAATATAGTATTAAATAGATTTTCTGGTGATTTTGGCCCATATTCCGGTCAAATAGTTCATCTTGTTAATGGTAAACTAAACTTAGAAAATGCAATAATTAAAAATACAAAAAATACTTATGCTACTCCATTGTTTTTCTCTTCATATGGTTCAATAGATATAAATAATTGTACTTTTCTAAATAATAATCTTGCAGCTTCTTATTTATTATATGAAGTTTGGAATGTTCAAAAATCTGTTTTTATCAATAATACTGCAGCAAATAGTATTGTAGGTTCTGAAATGGGTATAAATTCATTTTCTTATAATACATTTTTTAATGATGGGAATACTATTTTAAAGGTTTCTATTTACTGCGGTAGTATAGTAGGTAATTATTTTGGTACAAATGATGATGCAAAGATGAAATCATATTATTCTATAGATAATTATCTTATTGGGCAAATTAGTCAATGGAAAGATTCTAAATTAGATATTTCAGGTCCAGATACCTTTTCTGAAGATGATTTGCCTAATTATAAATTATATCTTACCAACAGGGTAGATGGTGCTTATGCATTTGATGCTGTTGTGGAATATGATGAAAATTATGGAAAAGTTAATCCTAATATGATTACACTTAGCAATAAGCAGGTTAATGTAGCATTTACTCCTGTAACTTATGGTAATACTGCACTTGTTGTGTCATCTAAATATGGTATTTTAGCTACTAAGGACATTGAAATAACTAAATCTAAATTAAATAATTATGATATGACATTGGTTAGTGATGATGTGTTATATGGTGGAAATCTTGGAATAAATATTGCATTAAAAGATATTGATGGAAATTTAGTTTCTGAAAAAGTGCATGTGGATATTAATGGTAGTTCATATACTTTGAATATAGTTAATGGAACTGGATTTATGAGTATTCCTGATTTATTGCCAGGTAACTATAAAATAATAGCTAAAGTAATTTCAACTAATCCTGGTTATCGTAATACTACTATTATTGGTGAAGCTAAGGTTAATTTAGGTAAATTAAATATTAATTTAACTACTTCTAATAACACAATTAATGATGAATATCCTATAAATTTAACTGCTGCTGTTACTAATAGTTATAGTAATTTTGTAGCTAATGCATTAATATGTATTAATGATAATGATAAAAATATACTTAATATAACAACTAATGACAAAGGTGTGGCTATAGGTACTATATATCCTAATGCAGGCAGTCATAGTTATACTGCATATTATTATGCTTCAAAACTTTTTGAAAATGCTCAAAGTAATCAAATTAATGTGTATGTAAATGATAAAATACATACTAAATTAACATTAACATCAAATACTACTAATAATGTAAATTTAAATGATAAAATTAAGTTTACAGTTAAATTAGTTGATGGCAATAATAGTCCGATAGCTAATGAATCAGTCATATTATATAATGATGAGTCAATATGGACTAATTTAATTACTGATGAAAATGGTAGTGCTGATTTTGTATATTCTCAAAGTGATTTTGGCATATTAAAAATTAAAGCAGTATTACCAGTTTCTATGAAATATTATTCTGCATACTCTGATATTCTTAAAATTGCAGTTTCTAAGGATAATTCATTTTTAACTCTTGCATTTATGATTGATGCATTAGATGAAGGTGATACATTAAATTTAGCAAAAGATTATATTTTCAATAATTTTTCAGATGCAGATTATATTAATGGAATTTTAATTAATAACAGACATTTTACTATTAATGGTAATGGTCATAGAATTGATGGAAATAATTTAGCTAGGATATTCCATATACTGAACTCCAATATTACTTTATCCAACCTTTATATAAGTAATGCAGGAAGTTATTTTAATGATGCTTTAGAGCATGGTGCTGTTTTAAATGATTATATGGGAATTTTAACATTAAATAATTGTACTTTTGAAAATAATTCCTTAAAAGGAGAATCTTATATTTGGGGTGGTGCAATTTATAATAAAGGTATTTTGAATGTTTCAGATAGTGTATTTAAAAATAATTCTGTTATTTCCAACAAATCCTATGCTAGATCAGGAGCAATTTTTAATAATTTCGGAGGTATTGCAGGAATTTCAAACTCTGTTTTTGAAAATAATTATGCTATAGGTTCTAATTCCGATGGTGGTGCTTTATCCAGTTTTGGTGTAGTGGATATTGATAATTCCATTTTTATTAATAATTATGTTAATGGTAGTGGAGAAAGTATGGGTGGCGCACTTTGTATTGGTCAGGGATCTAATGCTACTTGTATTAAATCAGTATTTATTAATAACAGTGTATTATCTTCCAATAAATCTTTAGAATATGGTGGAGCAATTTCTGATGATTCTGAAATTAATTGTTATTATAATATTTTTATAAATAATAATGCAAATAGAGGTTCTGCAGTTTTTGTTTATTTTAATAAAAGAATTATTAATGATAATTATTGGGGAAGCAACTCTGATTTGGATAATGTTGTTTCCGGATCAGATATTGGTGACTACATTACATTAAAAGTGATTGGTGATAATGTAACCTATACTACAATTCCTACTGAATATATAATTAAGTTTGATGGTAAAAACAGTGATAAATTACCTGAGTTTAATACTTTAATTAAATTAATTCCTAATTTGGCTTCATTAAACTGTTCAATAGTTAATGTTTCCAGTAATGATTTTAAAGTTTTATTAATTTCTAATCAGGTAGGCAATTTAACTTTGATTGTAGGTCCTGAATTTAATAATTTAACTACTTTGGATATTGAAATTAAACAATTAATTAAAAAGAATTATACTATTGATGTAATGGGTAATAATTTCACCTGTGATGATGATGTATCATTTGATATTAAATTGGTTGATGTAAATGGAAAAGGAATTAATGGAGTTGTAAATTATACATTTAATAATGAAACAAAATCTGTGGAACTTAAGGATGGTATGGGAAGTATAGAGTTAGGTAAACTTGATGCTAAAGAGTATACTATTTTAATTGATTATGTTTCTAAGGATTTATTCTATAATAATCTGTCTGTGGTTAAAGCATTTAATGTAACTAAATCTGAGGTTGTTATGGATGTGAATGTTTCAAATATCTATTATGGTGAAAATGGAACTGTTGTTGTTAAGTTACCTGTATTAGCTGATGGAAATGTTACATTTATAATTAAAGATGTGTTAAATAAAACTTCAGACGTTAAATTAGGATATGTTTCCTGTATATTGCCTATTTTAAATGTAGGGGATTATGAAATTATTACTATTTACAGTGGTAATGACAGATACAATGCAATAAATACAACTACTGCCTTTTCAGTAGTTAAGTCAAATCCACAATTAACAGTAAATATTTCCAATGTTAATTATGGTGATGAGATTATAGCTAATGTTTCTTTAATAACTGGAAACATTAAATTAAATGGAACTGTTGTACTTAATATCAAAGATAAAACTTATGAAGTGAATGTCGTTAATGGTAATGGAAATATTACTATTGGTGCTTTGCCTGTTGGTTTCTATAATGTTTTAGCTAATTATAGTGGAAATTCAAATACAAATTCAGTTGTTAATAGCACAGCATTTAATGTAACTAAAACAGGTTCATTTTTAAATGTCAGTGTAGATGATATTGTTGTTGGAAATGATGAAATTATCAGAATTTCTGTTCCTGAAGATGCAACAGGCAATATAACAGTAATTGTTGATGATGTTAAGTATGAAGGGGTTATTTCTAACGGAAGTGTTGTTATAACAGTTCCTGGTTTGTCTAAAGGTGAACATAATTTATCTGTAATATATTCAGGTGATGAAAATTATAATTCAACATCTGTAAATTCAACATTTATTGTTAAAGCAGGTACTTCAAATCTTGCAATAAATGTTAAAAATATCGTTTATGGTGATAATTTGGTTGTTGTAGGTTCAGTTAATTCAGATGCTGCAGGAAACATTATATTTACAGTAAATGGTCTTTCTCAAGATGTTAAAATTGTCAGTGGTAAAGCTGTTGCTACATTTAAAGGATTAAATGCAGGCAATTATAATGTCCTTGCCAAATATTCTGGAGATAAATATTATGTATCTACTCAAACTAATGCTACAGTTAAGGTAAATAAAGCTCAATCCACTATTGACCTTATTATTGGTGATATAATTGAAGGTAAAGCAGTTAATATTACTGCTATTGTCAATAAAGATGCAACTGGAAATGTTACTTTTGAAATTCCCGGTCTCTACACTCCTAGAGATAAAAGCATCATCAACGGTTCTTCATTATGGGTAATTGCACCGTTAACTTCTGGAGAATATATGTTTATTGCAAAATATAATGGGGATAATAATTACCTATCTTCAAACATATCTAAAATCATAAGTTATAATCAGACTAAAACTATTTTGGATGTTGATGTTGAAGTTAAAGGTAGTGTTATTATAAAAGCTAATCTTACAGCTGTTGATGGTCAAAAGATAACTGCATGGGTCTATGTTACAATAAAAGATAATGTTTATAAAGTTCCTGTATTTAATGGAACAGGATATCTTGATATAGGTAAATTACCTGGAGGAATATACAATTATTCAGCATTATTTGAAGGTACAAATGTATTTATTAAAAGTATTGTTAACGGCACTTTTGAAGTACCTTCTATTAATTTAGAAGTTCCATATCTTGTAAAATATTATTCTTCAAGTGATAAACTTGTAGCTATTTTAACTGATGGCTTAGGAAATCCTATTGTTGGCAAAAATGTTACATTTTGCATAAATAATGTAAACTATACACGTGTCACAGATAATGAAGGTAAGGCATCTATGGGTATTGGTCTAATTCCTGGAATTTACAATGTCACAGCATCTTATGAAAATATTACAGTTAAATCAGGCATAACTGTTAAATCAACTATTTTAGCTAATAATATTACTAAAATTTTCAGAAATGGAACACAGTATTATGCTAAATTTTTAAATAGTGACGGATCTCCATTAATCAATCAAAAAGTTACATTTAATATTAATGGTGTATTTTATTATCGTTTCACAGGTGATGATGGTGTAGCTAAATTAACAATTAGTTTATGGCCTGGAGAATATATTTTAACAGCTATGCATCCAAACGGTCAAGCTAGAGCAAATCTTGTTAAGGTTTTACCTCCTTTAATTACCAGTGATTTGATTAAATATTATAAAAACGATTCCCAATTCTCTGTTAAAGTAATAAAACCTGACGGAAGTGTTGCAGGAGCTGGTGAAAAAGTTACATTTAATATTAATGGTGTATTTTACACACGTATTACTGGTAATGATGGCGTAGCTACTTTAAAAATCAGTCTACGGCCTGGTAATTATATTATTACCTCTATGTATAATGATTATGCTGTTGGAAATAATGTAACTGTTTTACCTACATTAATTACTAAAAATTTAGACATGAAATACTTGGACGGTAGCAGTTTTACAGCTCAAACCGTAGATGGTCAAGGTAACCCATTAGCTAACCAAAACGTATCATTTAATGTAAATGGTGTTTTCTATCATAAAGTAACTGATAATAATGGTATTGCTAAATTAGGTATTAGGTTGATGTCTGGTGAATATATCATTACTTCAATCTGGAATGATTACCAAGTTGGAAATACAATTAAAATAGCTTGAAAAGAGGTTTAATTATTTAACCTCCTTTTTTTATTTTTAATATGAATTAACACTTTTTTTACATATTTTAAAATTAACACTTTTTATTAAATTAGATAATTTGACTCCAAAAAGATTTTACTGTATCTTATCATTTTTTTTAAATAAACTGAAAGATGATTTCAGTTAATGAAGAGTTAAATATGTATAATAACATTTTTCATAGAAAATAAAAGGAATAGAAATTTTTAAAAAATTATATTCTAAAAACTCGATTATTAGAATTAATAGATGAAAAAACCAGGTATTTTTTTGAAATAGCTAAAAATATATTAAATATGGATTTAATATATATTAATGGTGCTCATCATGTGTAATTAGGAAATATTTTAAGTGTTTTGTTTATGCAAGTTATGAAAAAAGATTTCATTGGTTTAATATATGATTTAAATGTATTTTTCTGATGTTTTTTTTAGTAAATGAGCACATATAAATAAAAAACTTATGTGTGGGGGTAAAAATGAATAAGAAACTTTTTAGTTTGTTTGTTATAATTATCATTGCACTATCATTGTCCTGTGTTAGTGCTAATGATTCAAGTATTATTTCAGATAATTCCTCAGACATTGTTGGAGTTAGTAATGATGAACCTATAATATATGACTCAGGTAATGCTGGTGATGAAGCTGTAGGTAATGTATCCAACAATGTTGGAACTTATACTGATTTAAATAATGAAATTAATAATGCTGGAAGTACTCTAATATTGGATAAAGATTATAAATATAATTCTACTTCTGATAGCGGATTAGCTACTTCAGGTATTGTTATTTCTAAAGATATTACTATTGATGGTGCAGGACATACTATTGATGGAAGCGGTAATTCTGTGTTTGGAAATAGTGTTTCAAGATTATTTGTTATTAATACAGGGTCTTTTACTTTAAAGAACTTAAATATTGTTAATGTAACATTTTGGACTGGAATTTCATCATTTCCTTTAGATGTTGGTGTAATTAGACTTAATGGAGGTACATTATCATTAGACAATTTGACTTTCCAAAAATGTTCTGTTAATACGATGATTTCCGCACCTGGACAAGGAAATTTAAATATGGTAAATTGTGCTTTTTTAGATAATAAAGTTGCAAATTTGATTGGCATTACTCAAGTAAATATGAAAATGGATAATAATATATTTTTAAATAACTCTATTGAGATGGGTTGTTTAATAAATGATGAGGCATCTACTTTCAGCAGTATTAGTAATAATGTATTCCTAAATAATAAGAATAAAATAAATGTTTATTATGTAATAAACTGTAATAATAATTATTGGGGATCTAATTCTGCTTCTAAATCTAATGTAGGTACATTTGATGAGTGTAATTCTTTTAGTGCTGCAAAATTAACCATAACTGGTGATGACTCTATTTCTGAAGTAGCAAATTATCAATTTTCATTTGGAAACACTAATTTACCTACATTTACTCTTCCAGTATCCATTACTAATGAATATGCAACTGTAAATACTACAGTAACTATTAAAAATGGTGTGGGAACTGTAACTGTAACTCCTAAAGCAACAGGTAATGCTACTTTAACGGTAGGTCCTGGTTTAATAAAAGATTCAAATACTAAAGCTATTTCCATTAATTATAGTAAAATACAATCTTCTATGGTTGTTGCTGCAGAAAATATTAAATATGGTAATGATGCAGTTATTACTGCTACTTTAACACCAACTACTGCAACAGGAAATGTTACATTTACTATTAATGGCAAAACCGAAAATGCCAACATTGTTGATGGTGTGGCTAGTGCTACTTTTAAAGATTTAACTCCTGGGGATTACATTGTAAATGTTAATTATGATGGTGATGATGCTTGTGATGGTAGTACTAATTCTACTTCATTTAATGTAGCTAAAGCTGATTCTGATGTTGTTATTTCTGTTGATGATGTTGTTTATGGTGGTGATGTAACTGTTGTAGCTGCTGTTTCTAGTGGTGCTACAGGTAATGTTACTTTTACTGTAAATGGTGTTAATAAGTCTGCTGCTGTTGTTGACGGTAAAGCTAATGCTACTTTCAGTAATTTAGGTGCTGGTGATTATAGTGTTGTTGCTAGTTATGAGGGTGATAATAATTATAAAGCTTCTAACAGTACTGCTAAATTTAATGTAGCTAAAGCAGATGCAAATCTTGATGTATCTATTGCAGATGTTGATTACCAGAACATATTTACTATTGAAGCTGTTTTAACTGGTATTAATGGTGCTAAATTAACTGGTGATGTAATGGTTAGTATTAATAATATCCTTTTATTTACTGTTAAAGTTGTTGATGGTAACGGCACTTTTGCTGGTGATACATTAATCGTTGGTTCTTATAACTTTACTGCTAGATGGGCAGGAAATGACAACTATAACAATATTAAATCTGAAGGTGTTTTCAAAGTTAACAAAATAGATTCAAATATCACTGTTAATGCTGATGACATTAAAGTCGGTGAAAATGCAACAGTAACCGTAAATGTGTCTTCTGATGCTACAGGTGATGTAATTATTACTGTTGACGGTAAAAATTACACTGTAGCTATTGTAGATGGTAAAGCAGTTAAAACAATAGCTGATCTTAAAGCAAACAATTACACTGTAACTGTTAAATACGCTGGAGACAACAATTATAATCCTAATCAAAACACAACCAAATTCACAGTATCCAAAATATCTGACTATAATATGAACATTACTGTTCCTGGTGATGTTAAAGTTGGAGAAGATGCTGTTATTATAGTAAACGTTCCTAAAGACGCTTCAGGTAATGTTACTGTTAGTGTTGGTAAAGATGTTTATAATGCTGTAATTAGTAATGGTTCTGTCAAAGTTGTTGTTTCTGGTTTAGATGCGGGTAATTATAGTGTTGTTGCTAGTTATGATGGTGATAATAATTATAAAGCTTCCAACAGTACTGCTAAATTTAATGTAGCTAAAGCTGATGTGGATGTAAAAATTAATGTTGGTGATATTAAGGTTGGTGAAACTGCAATTATTACTGTTATTGTTTCTCCAGGTGTAACAGGTAATGTTACCGTTATTGTTAATGGCAAATCCGAAACAGTAAATGTTACTGATGGCAATGCTACTTTAAAAGTTGCTAATTTAGCAGCTAATAAATATGATGTTACTGTTATTTACAATGGCAATGATAATTACAATGTGGCTAAAGCAAATGCTTCATTTGTT
>OLSE01000817.1_pt1 | contig 32220 bp, 26 predicted proteins | sample 1673191 | NCBI WGS metagenome assembly OLSE01 (sample SAMEA3136764, study PRJEB25190) | human gut metagenome | biome: human gut; feature: human-associated habitat; material: faeces | place: Austria | collected 2013
GCACAGCGCAGAATATAGGTGTAATTGCTCATTGGTGTGAGCGGATATCCCGCTGGGCGACGACCTTGCAGCCTTTGCTGCGAATCAGGGCGCGTACCTTATCGTGACTTTTTTCGCTGCTGCCGCTGCTTCGGCTGCCTCTTTTTGTTTTTTCTCAGCTGCCGCTGCCGCTGCTTCTAACTGAGCCAGCTTATTCTTTGTATCGCCAAGTTCACTGTCCAGCTTCTGTATCTCGCTTTGTTTGCTCGTCAGCAGCTGATTGACATTATCCTGTTTTGCGATCAGATCATCCTGCATTGTCTGCAGTTGTTTGTATTCTTTCTGAAGCTCTGCTTCCTGATTCTCCACATCTGTTACAACCTTCTGAAACTCCACCAGCATATTTCTGTCATAACCAGATATCGTACTGATATATTCTGCATTATTCAGAAATTCTCCGATTGATTTAGAAGAGCATAAGATTTCAATAAATCCGGTATTTCCGTTCTCATACATAAAACGGATTCTCTTTTTCATGCTTTCATACTGGTCATTTTCTTTTGCTTTTGCAAGAATCAGCTCGTCTTCTTTATTCGAGATTTCACTTTCCTTATCCGAGATTTTTTTCTTTGTCTTTTCCATCTCATTTACCAGATTATTCAGTTGATTGGCAAGAGATGTCTTCTCACTCTCGGCAGTTTTTTTCTTGTTCTCCAGCTCTTCTGCTTTTTTCTTTGTATCATCTATCTCAGTTGCATACGCCGGCATGAACATTCCACATGTAAGTGCCATTGTCAGCAGAAGACTTATCCTCTTCTTTCTATTTATCATATGTCGTTCCTTTCCGGATCAGAAGCATTATACTTTCAAATGCTTGCGGATTGTAAAGAAACTTCCAACAAAACCAATTCCCACACCTAATGCGATTCCGATTGGAAGCAATGTTCTGTAAACAGTTGCTACTGGAAGGAAGTCTACAATGTTATTCAGCAGGCTGAATTTTGTCATAATATATGTAATTGCTTTATCATACATAAAGTACAAAAGTACCAGCGGAATGACCGCTCCCACAGCTCCGATGATCAGACCTTCGATTACAAACGGAGCACGGACGAATCCGTCTTTTGCACCGATATACTTCATGATCGCAATCTCTTCACGTCTTACTGTAATACCCATAGTAACCGTATTACTGATCAGGAATACAGATACTGCAAGCAGAATTGCAATAATTGCTACAGACACATATCCCACCAGCTTATTCACACTTGTCAGCGTCTTTGCTACCACATCTGATTTATTAACTTTACGTACTCCCTCCAGTGATTTTGCAAAAGATACAACACTCTTCTGCCTTGATACGTCCGAAAGATATACTTCATAGTTGTCAGAATTTGCAAGCGGGTTATCACTCTTAAATCCTTCCGCCAGATCACTGGACTCTCCAAAATACTGATCTTTGAACTTGTTCCATGCCGCGTCTGCACTTACATAATTCACTTTCAGTACGCCGTCCTCTTTCTTGAGCTGGGCACCAATCGAGTCTTTCTGTTCCTGTGTTGTATCTTCGTTGAAAAATACGGTGATCGCCACACCTTCTTCTGCTTTTTCCACGATATAATTAAAGTTCACTACAATGGAATAGAACAGTCCAAACAGGAAGATGCATGCCGCCATCGTTGCAATCGAAGCAATGGAAAACATCTTATTTCTGCGGATGTTCTTAACTCCTTGTTTCATCGAATATCCTATTGTACTAATTCTCATGCTTGTACCCACCTTTTTTCTCGTCGCTTACAATGACACCTTTTTTCATTGTAACAACCCGCTTCTGCATTTCGTTCACGATTTCCTGGTTATGCGTAACGACCAGAACTGTAGTTCCTCTGTCGTTTGCCTCTTCCAACAGCTTCATAATCTCCCATGAATTTGTCGGATCCAGGTTACCAGTAGGCTCATCTGCAAGCAGAATTGCAGGTTCATTCACGATTGCTCTTGCGATTGCAACTCTCTGTTGCTCACCACCGGATAATTCCTTTGGAAATGCCTTGTATTTTTGGGCAAGCCCTACCAGTGACAATGCCGCCGGTACTTTTTTCTTGATAATTCTTGTAGATGTCTCTGTTACTCTCTGTGCAAACGCAATATTTTCATAGATATTGCGATCCTTTAACAGACGGAAATCCTGGAATACAACACCGATATTTCTTCTGTACATCGGCACTCTCCGATGTTTCATACGGCTTAAGTTATTACCATTTACGATAATTGTTCCAGATGTAGGCTCCAGCTCTTTCATGATAAGTTTAATCAACGTAGACTTACCAGATCCGCTGTCTCCCACGATAAACACAAATTCACCCTGTTCAATCTTCAGATTGATTCCATTCAGGGCTGCAACCCCTTTTGAGTACTCTTTCGTTACTTCTCTTAGTTCAATCATAAGTTCCTCCTGATTATTAATACTCCAGCGACTCCATATACTTCATATACTTCACTACCATAAGTGCGATTTTAAATGTAATGGCGTCTTCAAACACACGCAGATCCAGACCGGTACTCTTCTGCAGTTTATCCAGTCTGTATACCAGTGTATTACGGTGTATATATAATTGTCTGGATGTTTCTGATACGTTCAGATTATTCTCAAAGAATTTATTGATCGTTATCAATGTCTCCTCATCAAAATCATCCGGCGATTTTCCCTCAAAAATCTCACGTATGAACATCTTACAAAGTGGAATCGGCAGCTGATAGATCAGACGTCCAATTCCCAAAGCACTGTATGCAATAACGCTGCGTTCACTGAAGAATATCTTACCGACATCAAGAGCTAATTTGGCTTCTTTATATGATTTTGAAACTTCTTTGATATCACCGACAACTGTTCCGTATGCTATCAGAATATCTTCTTCTCCATCTTCTTTCAGGAGCGTATACATATTCTCCGCAATCTTCTCCAGTTCCGCATGGCCATCATTCGGTTCCAGTTCCTTTACCACGATAATATTCTTCTCATCAACAGCTGTCACAAAATCCCTGGTACGGTTACCAAGAAGTGTTCTCACGTTGTCGAGCGCATTCGTATCTTTTTCATGCTTTGTTTCAATAATAAAGATAACACGTCTTACTTCTGTGTCAATATGTAATTTCTTAGCACGGTTGTAAATATCTACCAGCAGCAGATTATCCAGCAACAGGTTTTTAACAAAATTGTCCTTATCAAATCTTTCTTTATATGCGATAAGAAGATTCTGAATCTGAAAGGCCGCGATCTTGCCTACCATGTAAACATCATCACTTCCCCCATTGGCAAGAAGTATGTATTCCAGCTGATGTTCATCAAAAATCTTAAAAAACTGATATCCCTGCACGACCTGACTGTCTGCCGGGGATTCAACAAAGGAAAGTACCTCCTCTACGTAGTTCTCCTGTTCTGAGAATGTGCTTGCAAGAGATTTACCGTCTGTGTCCATCACGCAAAAGTCAATTCGTGTAATCCCTTTCAATCCTTCAATTGTGTTTTGAAGTATTTGATTAGATATCATATTCCATCTCCTCCACTCTTTTCAATATGCATTTTACACAACAAATTCACTACAATAATCTACAAAATACATATCGTCAAATCTTATCTTAATATATATAACCAAAAAAATAAAGAGGAAATCACACTTTTTTGGTGATTTCCTCAGTTTTTTTACATTTTGTACATATTTATTGCATAGACATAGTGACGAAATAACTTTCTTATATTTTTCTTAGGATTTCATTTTCAGCTTATTTTTTTCCATTTCACGTCTGAAAATGTGATTCAAGAGATACTTTGCAATTTTCCCCTGACCGAATCCCGGCTTACGTGGCGAGAATATCTTCTTTCCAACTCCGATCCAAACTCTTGCATCCAGAAGATTTCTGTTTTTTGCAATAAAATCTTCCTGTAATGGAACCGATAATGCCGAAAGGACACAATCCACTTCACTTCCGTTGATCGCATTCACCAACATATCATCCGCTCTGCCTTCTGCAGATACCTTCGCCAACCCAACTAACTGAATCCCACTATATGCCTTCTGCAGATACCGGAATGCCTCCTGCCCTTCTTCTTCTGACTCCACCAGCAGATAGAGTCTTTTATGGTTCTTATGCAAATAGCGCATAAACATCTTCAGATACAATTCCATATTAATCTCTTCCGGCAGTTCCGGTTCTTCCGCTGCTTCAAGGATCAGCTTTTCCCCCGGCAATATCATATCAAATTCATTCATCTTTTCTTTCAGTTCCGGGAGATCGTTCATCTGCATCAGCGCATCTACCGATACAACATCTATCACACTCACAGGTTCAGATTCCAGAAATGCAATTGTTTCCTTCATGGCTTCTTTCGCTGTAAAACTGTCTATATTTACACCTAAAACATTAATCTTCTCGTTCATATCCTCACCTGCTAACTCTTTTACCAGTTGTTCGATTATAGCAAATGGATATTTCCTTTTCAACCTTTATTACATAATATTCATACTAATTAACATTCGTAATATTTTTGTCATTTTTTTTATTGTTTCCAGTCTGACGCTTCTTTTTCGTAATCAGGCCGCCGATTTTTCCTGTTTCTTTTGATGTAAGTGATTTCCATCCGTCCTGCATCACTCTGTCTAGCAGACCAAGTTCTTCAGCAATTTCATATTTTACTTTTTCATCCGGAGTAAGTTCTTCCAAACGGACGGGATATTTCTTTTTTGCCGGCATAATGATTGATTCCTTTCGTTTTTCTTTCATTATGCCCTGATTTCCTTTACCTATACATTTCTGCTGCTTTAATCTTCATCCGGTATAATGATCGCCGCTATTATATATGCAAGAATCCCCGAACCTGCTCCCATTGCAATCAACACAAATGCCAGTCTTACCAGTGTCGGATCAATATTAAAATAATTTGCAATTCCGCCACACACACCGCATATCATTCTGTCTTTTTTTGACCGGTATAATCTTTTTCCATCCATTTTGTTACCTCCTGTATCTCTTTCTTTTTTACATCTGATTCATATATTTCACAGTAATCTGTCCAATGCCACATTCGATTTCCATATTTTTTGCCGCATGATTGTCTATCGTATAGTCTTTTCCAAATCCAGAATAGCTCTCATCTGCACATCTGATTTCTCCGATACCACATTCCAGATCGTAATTATAATCTTCTTTTACACCTTTTAAATTCAGCAAAAGTTCTCCCACACCACAGTCTGCTTCTAATTTCTTTCCGGCATCTCCTGATGCTGTGACGGATCCGGCACCACATACAAATTCTGCCTCCTCTGCCTGAAACTCAAGGATATTCACTTCTCCTGCTCCGGCATTTACCTCCAGATTTTTCGTTCTGATCTGATCCGCTTTTAATTTTCCGGCTTTCATATTCAGTTCTATTTCGTTAAATGCCATGTTTTCCGGGATCGTCACGGTAATTGTGCCTTTTCCAATGTTATTACTTTTTTTAATCTTTTTATTTGAAGTCAAATATAAGATTCCATCTTTTTCAAATGCACGAAAGCCCAGTTTTTCATTAATATCTATGCTTTCTACCGTAATTACATCCGTATCCGTCCCCTTTTTCAAATGGATACTTCCTGTATAAACATTACTCTTAATCGAATTGATATCTTTATATGAAGCCTTTCCGTTGTTTTCAAGTATATTTGCTATACCATTCATATTATCACGTCTTTCGTCATCATCATCCCAGTCATCCTGCTCATCATACCGGTCATCATCATCCCAGTCATCATCATCCCAATCATCATTGTCCCAGTCATCATCATCCTGGTCCCACTTATCTGTGACGATATATTTTGTAACTTTTGATCCCCATTTCATTTCTTCCGGGAATCCATGCATAATATCGTCCAGTGTTGTTCCAATTCCCCACGCTACACCACAGCATATGATCCCAACCAGGAAACATATACCACATACAATCCAAAATATTTTCCATCTTTTTTTCATATCTTACGCCATCGCCTTCCTGTGAAATGGTTTTCTGAGAATCCATACAATTCCTCTGATCATCCCCGGAAATACAATGATACAGAGTCTTATCCCTGCCACGGTTCCGATCGCACCAACAGCAATCAGTATCATACCGGCTCCGAATAGCGCAAGACCGGCTCCTATATTCACAAACATACTTCCAATACCTGCTGCTGTCAGAACGATTGCCACGATCACAATTGCCGCAAAACCTATTACAATTGCGATAAAGAATGCAAATGCTGCAATGAGGATTCCTGCAATTGCTGCCAGCAGGCCGATTGCTACAGGAACGATAACCGGGCATCCAACCAGAATGATTGCCACAATCAGAATCATTTTTAACCATTTATTCGTCCATGGTTTATTGTCCTGCTCCATCGGCATTCCGGCTTTTCCATCTTCCGGATCCTCTCTGTCTGCCTTGATCTTTGCAGCCACTTTTTCAGGACTTTCCAGTTCATCTATCACATTCTTTTCATTCTCTACTCCTGCATCATCAAAGTAATCGTTGTAATAATTTAATGCATCCATTCTGTCCTCTTCCGGAATATCCTGCAAAAGTCCGGATAGTTCTTCCATAAACTCTATTCGATTCATTCTAATATCCCTCCCTCAAATAATTCATTAATCTTTCCGGAATATTCTTTCCACTCTTTCCGGTACATGATAAGCTGGGTCCTTCCGGTTTCTGTAACTTTATAATAACGTCTGTTTCTTCCATCAAACTGCCTGTCATAGACTTCCAGATATTCCCCTTTCTGCAGCCTTCGAAGTACCGGATACAATGTAGATTCTGACACATCGATCGCTTTTCTTACATCCTGCGTAATCTTGTATCCATACGTTCCTTCATCTTCCCGTGATACTACCGCCAGCACAATTGCATCCAGAAGAGCTGCACCTGTATTAAAAACCATGCCCTCACTCCTTTTCGCATTATGATTTAATATTATTTTGTTACACATATTATACGATGTATAATATAGTGTGTCAACATATATTATGTATGTTACAAAATTGTAAGATATCGCAAAAAAAGTACACCCGTGACTTCGGATGTACTTCCCTGTTTCTGATATATTTCCCAATATACTATTCTATATAAATCTCTTTTTTTAAAGTAAATGAATAGATGATCTTTTCTTTTACTTTTTTCCCAGACATCTGTTCCAGTGCCTTCGCATAATAACGTAACTGCTCCTGATATTTCTCTGCCAGTTCTTTTCCGTTATTCACCTTATCCGTCTTATAATCCAGCACAACCAATCCATCCGGTTCTTCAAAATAAGCATCTATGATTCCCTGTATCAGGATCAGTTCCCCGTCTTCTTCCTCAGGATACAGCTCTTTTGCATCCACACCGAGTACAAATGGCTGTTCTCTGTAAAGTTTCTGCTTTCGGGCTGCTTCCTGCATCCGCTTTCCCGAATTACATTGCAGAAATTCCAAGATATCTGCCTGCCGGATACATCCTGCTGCTTCTTCTTCCAGCCTTCCATGCCGCACCTGTTCTTCCAGCCAACCGCCGAACCACTGCATATTCCCGTATTTCTGCATGCCTGCAAAATCTAACAGCTCCATCACCCGGTGGTATGCCGTACCTCTCGGTGCCCCTGTCAGACCTTCTTCCTGCTGCATAAACCGGGGCAAAAGCGGCACCACTTCCGGTTCTTCATAGAAACATTCTCCCTGCTCTTCCTCCCTTTCGTCTGATGCAATCTCATAGGCTCTTTTTTTCAGTTCCGTGACAGTGAATTTCAGCTTCCTTTCACTGCTCTTTTCATAGGGATAGGAAAATGCAAACTGTTCCTGCATCATCTCATGCAAGCCAGGCTCATAGATTTCTTCTACGTTCCAGTTTTCAAGAACAGTTCTTGAAAGACCACTCTTTTCTTCTTCCTCTATGCTTTCTTTTACCACATCCTCTATATGCAGGATCTGTATTCTGAACAGATCCTCCCTGCACTTTAACACTGCTGGCAATATCCAGTCCCAGTATGTGGAGGCATGACTAAGCTGAGAAAATGATAATGTCCCTTCTGTATCTTTCCCAAACATCTGATACCCGGCAATCTTATCCTCTGGTTTTGAAAGCGTTCCTGTAATGATCAGTTTCTCTTTCGCACGCGTCAGGGCTACATATAATACACGCAATTCTTCCCCGAGACTCTCTAATGTTTCCTCCTTTTGTATCACTTTTTTGATGATACTTGGAATCTTCGTACGATATTCCAGATCCACTGCATCCAGCCCGACTCCCATACCAGCATGGAGTGCCACCGCACTTCTTGCATCCTGCATATTGAAACGCTTTCCCATTCCGGCTGTGATCACGACAGGAAATTCCAATCCTTTGCTTTTGTGAATCGTCATTACCCTCACTGTATCCGCATATTCATCTTCTATGCTCGCCTCACCATAATCCACGTCATACTTTTGTAGTTGTTCGATGTATCTCACAAAATGAAACAATCCTTTATAACTGGTTGCTTCATATGCTCTGGCTTTTTCAATCAGCATATCCAGATTCGCTCTGCGCTGTGCTCCACCAGGCATTGCTGCCACATAATCCCCATATCCCGTTCTGTCCAGTATCTTCCATAAAAGTTCATGCATCGGTGTATATGGTACGATCAGGCGTAATTCGTCCATCTGTCCCAGGCACTTTTCCAGCTTTTCCCGGATCTTTTGTTCACGCCCATGTACTCTGTACTCTGCCACACTCTCAAAGAACGGCTTATCCGGATACATACACCGTATCTCTGCCATCTCTTCATCCGACATTTCTGCAAATGCAGAACGCAGCACTGCTGCCAGCGGAATATCCTGTCTCCGATTATCCAGAACCCTCAGATAATCCAGAAGTACACCTACCTCCTGTGTCTGAAAATACCCTTCACTGGTTCCCGCATAAGCAGGGATACCTTCACGGTTCAACACTTCTGTAAATACATCGGCAAATCCTTTGATACTTCTTGTCAGGATCACAATATCCGAATAACGCACATTTCTGAGTTCGCCGGTCTCCTTATCCACAACTTTCTGCGAACGCAATAGTTCGCGGATACGCATGGCAATCATACGGGCCTCCAGTTCCCTTTCTGAGACAATTCCTTTTGATGTATCCCCATCCGTTTTCTGGTATTCATCCAGGTCACTGTCCATTAACAGAATCTCTGTCTTAAGATTCTCTGTCTCCGGATATTCTGCCCCCGGATACAATGCCGCCTGCTCATCATAGACGATCCCGCCCAGTTTCTCCGTCATGATCTGCCGGAATATCGCGTTGGCACTCTCCAGCACTTCCTTCCGGCTTCGGAAGTTTCTGTGCAGATCAATTCTCTGAGTCTGACTTTCTTCTATATTATATGTATAAAACTTTTCCAGAAATAATTCCGGTCTCGACAGACGAAATCTGTAAATACTCTGCTTTACATCTCCTACCATAAAGATATTATACCTGCCGCTTCTGCAGGTTGATACACTGTTAAGGATTGCTTCCTGAATCAGATTGCTGTCCTGATACTCATCGATCATAACTTCCTGAAACTGGTTCTGATATTCTTGCGCTATTTTTGATGGTACAAACCCATCTTCTGATTTTTCTGTCAGGATACGCAGTGCATATTGTTCCATATCCGAAAAATCAATGATGTTCTGTGCCCGCTTCTGCTCTTCAAACTTTTCTCCAAACAGCCGCACAAGATTCCCCAGCTCTTCCATCGCCGGAGCACACATTTTCAAATCCTCCACCAGTTCCTGCGGACTTTCATAAAAATACTGCCCGCTGATATTCTTTACAATTCCCTTTACAAGTTCCCGGATCTTCTTGACTTGTTCGATCTTTTCTTCTAATACTGTCTGATCTTTGTTTGCCGCAATCCTCGCCCATTTTACATTCGTAAATGCTTCCGCCATCTTCTCATAAGACCGGATAGCTGACAATTCTTCAATCACCTGCATATCCTTATCCAACGTTGCTTCATACACCGCCGGACCATCCGGACTTAACGCAATCATCTCTGCCTGAGCCAGCAATTCTCTGGCATCCTCCAGATTCTTCCTTATATCTGCCATTACTTTTTGCATGAAGCTGCTTTTTTCCAGTGTCTCGACATCCGGTATCCTGTACGCTTCCACACAAGACTCCAGCCACGCTTCACTGTTTGGATAGCTTCTGGAAAACTCATAGATCTTCAAGATCAGATCTTCAATCTTTTTATCATCTCTCCCGGTACTGTAAGCTGCTGCAAAATCAAGGAAGCTCTTACTTCCTTCCTGATATTTTTCCTCCAGCATTTCTTCCAGTACATCATGTCTTAGCAGTTTCAGTTCCCCTTCTTCACCGATCCGGAATCCCGGATCGATATCAATCGCATGAAAATGATCACGGATCACTGAAAGGCAGAAGCTATGAATGGTTGTGATCTGTGCATTATGGATCAGTGTTGCCTGTTGTTTCAGATGCTCATCTTCCGGGTATTCCAATAGTTTCTTCTCAATCGCCAGACGTATTCTTTCTTTCATCTCTGAGGCCGCCGCCTCGGTAAATGTCACGATCAGAAGTTTATCTACATCCACCGGAGGGTCATCTTCTGTCAGCATCGTGATGATACGTTCTACCAGAACAGCTGTCTTTCCGGAACCTGCTGCTGCCGACACCAGAATATTACGATTTCTCAGTTGTATGACCTTCTGCTGTTCTTCTGTCCATTTCACACCCATTCCTGGTTTCCTCCTTTCCTGTCATTTTCAGATTCACGCTGTTCTATCCGCATTGCCGCCATGGCCTCTTCTTTTCCCATTGTTCCGATATCACGGTATTCATATCCCGGAATTTTAACATCGAATCCGCAGACATGCCTGTATGGACAGTAATCGCATCCACTTTCCTGCCCACGCTTATAAGGAAGGGCTCCTGCTTCACCATTCAATATCTTCGTTCTTGCATCTTCCATCTGCTTTTTGGCATGAGTCATCATTGCAGAAAAATCCTCTCCCGCAACCACTTTGGAATACCCTGATACGCTGCCGTTCTTATTATATTTTACCGGAACTGCCAGAGATTCGCCCGAAGTATTATGATCCAGATGTTTTAATATCTCTGTCCCAAGCGGAATGATACCATCCGGCTTCAACTGCTTTAGAACCGCACGCTCTGCTTTTTCTTTGTCTTCTGTCTTATCTACCAGAGGATCCTGAATACGGTAATAGAACACACCAGCCGGGATTACCTCCTTATCCGGATGGCGCTTTTTCTGAAATTCGACTGCTGCATCCATATAGACCATAAGCTGTAATTGTAAGCCATGATACAATGCAACCACGTCAAATGCCTTACTTCCGGTCTTGTAATCCATAACTTTGACATATATCTGCTCTTCCGTCTCACATATATCAATGCGGTCAATCTTTCCTCCGAAGAAACGCAGTTCATATGCCTCCGGCACAAAGTCCCCGGCTTTCAGCTGGTTCGTAAGTGCCCATACTGTTCTCTCCAGCATTTGCTTCATGCGCACGATCATCTGTTCATTTCTTGCCGTACTGTATAATACAGAATTGCCATAATCTGTAATCGCTTCCTCCACACTTGCATCGATCAGCTTTTTTCTTTCTTCTTCCGGCAATACTGTCCAGCCGCCCGCCTCCGACGCCTTTTTCGAAAACAGTTCCAGGGCCCTGTGACAGACATTTCCCAGATCGACTGCTTTAAATTCATACAGCGGCCGTTCCTTCAGGCGGAGCCCGTAAGCAAGGAAATGTGCACACGCACAGGTCGCATACCGTTCCATTCTCGTGATGCTTCCTTCGAAATTCTCTCCATAAAGTTCTCTTGCTACACGTTCCGATAATGGATCTTCCGGACGTCTGTAGTACCATGCGCGCAAAATCCGGTCCACCGCAGCTTTCCATTCTGGAGATTTCTGATACCAGGTATATAATTCCTGCCAGGTGAGGTCCAGATTCTTCTCCTGCAGTCCACGGATCAGATAAGCAACTCCACTTTTCTCCGTCAGTTCTTTTTCCTTTAGTTTTTTTGCTTCTTCATCCTGAACCTTTAACTCCGGATATAATCTTGATAATTCCTGTATCAGATAAGACGGACGCTGTGCTTTTCCTCCTGCAGACACTTTACTATAATAAATCTTCAGTTTCTCCGATGGCTTAGTCAGGTTCATATACAGGTAAAACTTTTGGACATACGCTTTTTCCTTTCCGCCTGCCGCCAGCGCATGATCCGCCTGCCGGAACTTCTCTCTGTCCTGTTCTGTTAACAGACCGGTTCTCATAAGTGCTCCGGGAAGGAAGCTGTCATTGGCTCCAAGAAAAAAAAGTGCCCTGATGTCTTTTAATCTTGTTCTCTGCATATCTCCTGCCACTACCTGATCCACACTTGGAGGAATCACACCGACTCTTGCCTCTTCCAGTCCTGCATCCAGAAGCTTACAATATTCGTTCAGTCCCACCGGTTCCTCACCCAGAAGTTCTACAAATTTATCAAATAATTCTATGATGATCCGGTAGACCTGTGAATATTCCTTCGCCAGTGCCAGCTCACCTGCTTTCTGAAATTCTTCTTCTGTTCTTTGCAGGCGTTCCTGGATATTTTCCTTCACCATGAACTCATATACTGCCATCGTGATATCTCGCACCGTTTTCCTCTTTTGTTTTAATACAAACATCAGGTTATCCACTTTTTCTACCAGTTGTACACGGTAATGATTCAGCCGGTCCAGTTCCTCTTCTTCCATCCCCTTCAATCTGCGGATCCAACGGTTCTGCCAGCCTTTATATCCCCTGATTCCCAGTCCGAGCACATAGTTTTCCAGTTCATCGACTTCCTCGCAGGCAAATCCTGCAAGATTCGTTCTTAAGAAGCGGAATACACTTTCATAGGAGAAATTCTTTTCCGCCATATTCAGAAGACTCCTTATATATTCTACAAATGAATTCAACAGGATGCTTCTCTTATGATCCATAAACACCGGAATCCCGTAATTCTCAAATGCCTGTTCCAGATAGTCTCCATATACATTCATATCACTGACGATCACACCGATATCTCTGTATCTGTACTGCTCTTTACGTACCAGTCTGCGGATTCCCTCTGCCACTGCATCTGCTTCCTGTCTTGGGTTCCCTGCTGCATGGATTTCCAGATTCTCCACAGCTTTATCATACCTTCCAGCCCCGTACCGGAAGATATTTCTCTCCAAAAATGCAAGTTCCTGGTTCTTTTCAAATCGTTTCACCGGATATCCATACAGGCAGACCGGTTCTTCTACCTCTATATGATCTTCCCCCGCCATTCTGACCAGTGTCGTTACCATCTGCTTACTCAGTCCAAACAGCTGATATGGATGTTTATAAGCATACGGATTCTCCCGTTCATCCATCGTAACTGTCACCCAGACTTCCTTGCAGCACCGCATAAGTTCCAGTATCAGCCGGTTCTGCACCGGTGTAAATCCGGTAAATCCGTCAAGAACTACAACACTGTTTTTCAAAAGTTCTGATTCTTTTACCTGACTGTTCAATACATCCAGCAATTCTTCCTTCGTGATATACCGCTCTCTTAAGTAATCCTGAAAACCTTCATACAAAAGCCTGATATCTTTTAACTTGTAATACAATCTGGAGTCTTCATCCAGATGATCCAGCATCTCATCCATCTCTTCTTCCCCGATATCATACTGTGTAAATTCGGATATCACGGATTTTACCTCACTGATATAGCCAAGTTTCTTAATATTCCCTTTCAATACCGTCAGTTTGTTCTCATAATCCCCTGCAATCTTTCTGAGGATCAGGTTTTTTCCCTCATCATCCAGAACCTGCATCTGCTTTGTACCGGTCTCTTCAAATACCCGGTAAGCAAGTCTTGCAAAACTCAGTACATCGATATTCATGATACCGTGTCTCGGATGCATACTGACCAGATCCTTCTGCGTCTGCATTGTGAACTGTTCCGGTACGAGCACTATGAAATTCTTCAGTGGATATTTTTCTGATTCTTCTATGACATGCTGATATAAATAAGTTGATTTTCCTGAGCCGGATGGCCCGAATACAAATTTTAAAGGCATAAGGTTTCCTCCTTATGCCCTAGTATAACACGAATATATGTTTGTGTACAGCCGTAAAACCTGCTTTTATACTGTCATTCACGACAGCTTTCGCAAGATTTCCCCGGTATCTTATAATGCACGCAGTCTCTCTGCAAATTCATTACTAAGTGTCATCTTCGCAACGTAGAACACATCTCCTGTCATGTATACATTCCAGTCATCTTCTACTTCTACCTGGAGTTCTCCTCCCGGCATATGAACGATCACTTTACTGTTCGTAAGTCCCAGTTTGTACGCTACACCTGCTGCCGCACATGCTCCGGTTCCGGATGCTCTGGTGTATCCTGCACCACGCTCAAAGATCTCGATCGCAATATTCTCTTTATCCATCACCTGCATGATCTGTGTATTGATTCTGTTCGGGAAATATCTTGCGATCTCGGAATAATCACCGATCTTGCATACCAGCGGTTTGGAAATCTCACGCATAGGGATCACGCAGTGTGGATTACCGATGGATACACAGGTAACCGGATACAACGTCCTTCCGAATACCATGTCCTCGTTGATCACTTCACGCCTCTCGCCGATGACCGGGATCTCATCACTCCAAAATGATAATTTTCCCATAGATACACGCAGCCGGCTTCCATCTTCATTTAAGAATGTCACTTCCACCGGACCGTTTCCTGTATATAATTTGAAATTCTTTTTCTGTACGTAACCGGCATCTTTCAGATATTTTGCAAAAATACGGACACCGTTTCCACTGGTCTCTGATTCACTTCCGTCCGGATTCCATACTTTTACATGCATACCGTCTTCTTTCAGGATCGGTCCTTCCAGAACTCCGTCAGCGCCAAGCCCCTCATTACGATCACAGATCATTTTTACATTTGCCTGATCCAGTTCTAATTCATTGTGATTCGGATCAAATACAAGATAATCATTCCCCAATCCATGATAACGTTCCAATACTACTTTCATCTTTCTTCCTCCTGATTTTTAATCCCCGTCTTTAATTACATTTAAAAATTTCTTCTGTTGTATTTTTATTTCTTTTGACTGTATATAGTTCACACAGAGTATTCGCCGCTCACTGCATCTGTTAGCTGCATCTTTCTCTTTATCCATATCATAACAGGCATTATTTCCATAATCTACACAAATAATGCCATGTTTCTTGCAAATAATGCCATTTTCCTATAAACTGATTACAGATACTATTTGCAGCTTTTTATCTGTCTAAAATCACTCTGATTTTGATATTGTATTTTTAATAATATATGGAGGATATATATGGAACAATACGAGAAAAAAGGATATCTGAACAGTGAATTCAGACTTTTTCACCTGACTGATCAGGATACCAAAGAAATCGATTACCATTATCACGATTTTGATAAGATTACAATCTTTATTCGGGGAAAGGTCAATTATATGATCGAAGGCCGCTCTTACGACTTAAAGCCTTATGATATCGTTCTGGTAAAACAGGGAGATATTCATAAGCTGTCAGTAGACAATTCCTGCCCTTATGAGAGAATTATTGTCTACATCTCTCCGAATTTTATGAACGCATATCAGACCGAAAGCTACGATCTGAGTTATTGTTTTCAAAAAGCTGATCAGGAGCACTCCAATGTTCTGCGCATCCCCTCGCCGGAAAAGAGTTCCCTGTTCCGTTCTATCTCTAATCTGGAACACTCTTTCACTGACGGCGGCTATGCCTCCGAACTCTACCGGCAGGTAATGTTCCTGGAATTCATGATCCATCTGAACCGTGCGGTAAGAAAAAACCGGCTGGAATACATTGACACGGATAATTGTAACGAAAAGGTGCTCGCCATCCTTGATTACGTCGGCGAGCACCTCTGTGAGAACTTATCGATCGACCTGATCGCCGGGCAGTTCTATATCAGCAAATATTATATGATGAGATTATTTAAGCAGGAAACTGGCTATACACTGGGACAGTACATCTCCCAGAAGCGGCTCTTGCTTGCAAAAGAACTATTATCTTCCGGTGTGCCGAGCACACAGGTCTGTTATGATTGTGGATTTAAAGATTATTCTACGTTTTCCAGAGCTTATAAGCAATTGTTCGGTGTGACGCCTTCCGGACGCACCTGCCCATAAAGTTCTGCCGGAACGAATGCCCTCACGAAGATACCATCCTCCCGGTATTCTTCCTCCTGAAGTTCTCCGTACTTCCGGATCTTTTGGATCTTTCCGGCTTCTTTATATGGATACAATGCCTCAATCTCCACTTTCCGCTCCCTCAATACAGCTTCTATGGACTGAAGGAATCCTGTAATTCCTTCTCCCGTCTTTGCCGAGATTTTTACATGATAATCTGCACGCAGGTCTCTCGGAACCCAGGTATCTTCCATGCGGTCAATCTTATTAAATACCGTGATCACCGGCTTATCTTTCACTCCGAGATTCTGCAGTGTCTCATATACGGTATACATCTGTTCATCCATCTGTGGATTCGAAGCATCCACTACATGCAGGATGATGTCCGCGTATTTTGCTTCTTCCAGTGTACTCCGAAAAGCCTCTATCAGATGATGTGGAAGCTTTCTGATAAATCCTACCGTATCCGTCATGAGAATTTCCTGACCGCTTGGCAGTTTCAGATCCCTGGTAGTGGGATCCAGAGTTGCAAATAATTTATCTTCTGCAAGAATTCCTGCACCGGTCAGAGTGTTTAAGAGTGTAGATTTCCCTGCATTCGTGTATCCTACGATTGCTGCTACCGGAATGTGGCTTCTGCTTCTCTGCTCTCTGGTCACTTCCCGGTGTTTTTTGACATCCTTCAATTCACGGTTCAGTTGTGCGATCCGGCTTTTGATCAGGCGGCGATCCATCTCCAGTTTCTTCTCTCCCGGTCCTCTGGTTCCAATTCCGCCTCCCAGTCTGGACATCGCTCTTCCCCAGCCGGTCAGTCTGGTCTGCTGATACTTAAGCTGCGCCAGTTCTACCTGTATCTTACCTTCACTGGTCGATGCCCTTGCCGCAAAGATATCCAGAATGATCAGGGTTCTGTCCATAACTTTCACATCCAGTTCATCCTGCAGGTTCTTCATCTGCGCCGGAGACAATTCATCATCACACACAATCCCGGTCGCACGCAATTCCCAGATCATATTTTTTAATTCTTCAATCTTTCCCTTTCCGACATAAGTTGCCGGATGCTGCTGTTCCCGGTTCTGGATCAGCATTCCTGCCGTCTCTGCCCCGGCTGTCGATACCAGATCTTTTAATTCTTCCAGTGATTCTTTTGTATCATCCTGATCTGAGAGAGCAACTCCGACCAGAATCACTTTTTCTGTTTCATCTTTTATTTCTATCATATTCTATTAACGCGTCTCCAGGAATTCTGCTTCTTTTTTGGCTGCTTTGTCATTCGGATAACTTTCCAGATATTCTTCCAGTTTTACTTCCGCGCTCTCCCAGTCTTCCATCTTCTCATAGGCAACGATGATATTATATTTCATTTCTTTCTTCATCTTCTTGCTGACGTCATCCTGTTCCAGTCCAAGATTATAATAGTTCAATGCTTCTTTTGCTTTGCCCAATTTCAGATCACAGTTTCCAATGAGATTATAAATGGTTCCTGTCTTCTCGGCATTATTATCCAAAGCCTTCCTGAATGCATTCCTTGCTCCTTTATAATCTTTTTGTTCCCATTTTGCGATGCCGATTCCTCTCCAGGCATCTCCGGTATTCTTATTCTTTTCTATTGCCTGCTCAAACTGTTCAACCGCCTGATCGTATTCTCCTTTTTCAAGATACTCGACTCCTTTTTCCGAAGGATTCCCACAGGCAGTCAGTAACAGACCTGCACTGAATATTGCAAGTAGTGCTTTTCCTCTTTTCATACTTTTTCTATATACTCCTCATTTATTCGATCTGCCAGTCGATCGGCTCTATTCCGTGCGCTCTCAGATAATCGTTCGTCTGACTGAATGGCTTACTTCCAAAAAATCCGCGGTACGCAGACAACGGACTCGGATGCGGTGCTTTCAGGATCAGATGCTTCGGATTATTCAGCATCCTCGCCTTTCTCTGCGCCGGCGCTCCCCATAAGATAAACACGATCGGACGATCCTGACTGTTAAGTGCCATGATCGCCGCATCGGTAAATTCTTCCCATCCGATATCCTTATGGGAATTCGCCTGATGTGCCCTTACGGTTAATACCGTATTCAACATCAGCACACCCTGTTCTGCCCATTTAGTCAGACAGCCGTGATTCGGGATCGTACATCCCAGATCATCATGTAGTTCTTTATATATATTCACAAGCGAAGGCGGCACATCCACGCCTTTTTTTACCGAAAAGCAGAGTCCATGCGCCTGTCCTACATTATGATATGGATCCTGCCCCAGAATTACTGCCTTTACATTATGAAGCGGTGTCAGATGAAATGCATTGAAGATATCATCTGCCGGAGGAAAGATCTGTCTTGTTCTGTATTCCTCATTTACTGTCTCGAATAATTTCTTATAGTATGGCTTTTTGAACTCTTCTTTCAGAGCGTCCAGCCAGTCATTATTAATCGCTGCCATTATTTTTCACACTATCCTTTTTATTTTTTTGTCCATGCTGTCATGCAGACTACAAACTATAGACGGACAGATACACCTTTTTCTCTTAAATATTCTTTTACTTCCTTGATCTCCAGCTCTTTGTAATGGAATAAGGATGCCGCCAGCGCTGCATCTGCCTTTCCCTCTGTCAGTGCATCGTAGAAATGTTCCAGATTGCCTGCCCCGCCGGATGCGATTACCGGAATACTCACTTCTTCTGCGATTGCTCTTGTAAGTTCCAGATCATATCCTGCTTTCGTTCCGTCACAGTCCATACTGGTCAGAAGAATCTCTCCTGCACCAAGCTTCTCCACTTTCGCTGCCCATTCCACAGCATCAATTCCTACATCGATACGTCCGCCATTCTTATAGATATTCCATCCGCTTCCGTCTTCTCGTTTCTTTGCATCGATCGCCACTACCACACACTGGCTTCCGAACTTTTCCGCCGCTTCAGAAATTAAATTTGGTGTATTGATTGCAGATGAATTAATAGAAATCTTATCCGCACCCTCTCTCAAAAGAGCTTTAAAATCGTCCACTGTACGGATTCCTCCACCTACCGTAAACGGAATAAACACATTTTCCGCTACTTTGCGGACCATATCGACGACTGTACCTCTCGCATCCGAAGATGCTGTAATATCCAAAAATACCAGTTCATCCGCCCCTGCCTTATCATATGCCTTTGCAATCTCGACAGGATCTCCCGCATCCCTTAAAGATACAAAATTGACTCCTTTTACCACTCTTCCGTTATTTACATCCAGACATGGAATAATTCTTTTTGTATGCATTGCCTTGTCCCCCTATAATTCCACAAAGTTCTTTAAAATCTGAATTCCTATATCACTGCTCTTTTCCGGATGGAACTGGCATGCAAACACATTTCCCTGTTCTACCGAAGCATGGATATGTGTACTATACTCTGTTGTTGCAGTCACAATGCCTTCATCCTCTGCTTTCAGATAATACGAATGTACAAAATATACATAGGAATCTTCCGGAATATCTTTAAATAATCTTCCGTTATTTTGGAATTTTAGTGAGTTCCATCCCATGTGAGGGATCTTAAGTCCTTCCTGATCCGGGATTCTTAATATCTCTCCCTTCAAGATCCCAAGGCCTTCCACACCCGGAGTCTCATCACTTCGTTCAAATAATAACTGCAGTCCGAGGCAGATTCCAAGAAATGGCGTTCCTTTGGCTGTTACGTCTCTGATTACTTCATCAAGTCCATACTGTCTGAGTTTTCCCATCGCATCTCCGAATGCTCCGACTCCCGGAAGGATTACCTTATCTGCATTCATGATCGTCTCTCTATCTCTTGTGATTGTTACTTCCTGTCCCAGAAGCTGCATGGCTTTTTCCACACTCTTTATATTTCCTGCATCGTAGTCAATAATCGCTATCATCTCGTCGTCCTGCCTTTCGTATGTGATCTGGGACTCTCCGGCCGTTCATTCCGTGCCCATTATTCTTTATTGTACATCAAGTTCAAACCAGAATTCAACTCCATTATCATAATTCTTTACTCCATATTCCTGATGGAACGATTTCATAATCGCTTTTACAATAGAAAGACCGATTCCATTGCCGCCATATTCGCGTGTATGTGCTTTATCGACTTTATAGAATTTATCCCAGATATGTGCAATATCTGCTTCTGGTATCGGAGTTCCGGTATTAAATACGGATACCCGCACTTTACCGTCTTTTTGAACCATTTTTACCTCTATCACCATATCCCCGCTGACATGATGACATGCATTGCTGACATAATTTTTCACGACCTGCTCTACTTTAAATTCATCTGCCCATGCATAGATATCTTCTTCTGTATGCAGGAGAATTTTTGCCCCTGCCTGATCTGCCATGATTTCCATACTCTGGAGCACACCTCTTACAAGTGCTGTAAGATTAAATCTGTCAAACACAATATCCTCATCGCCGAATTCCAACTGGTTTAATGTCAGAAGATTCTTAACCATCTGATTCATCTTGGAAGCTTCATCCATGATTACATCACAGTAGAATTCCCGGCTCTCCGCATCTTCATTCACACCCTCTTTTAATCCTTCGGCATATCCCTGGATCAGTGCGATCGGTGTCTTTAATTCATGCGATACATTTCCCAGAAACTCATTTCTCATCTTTTCCAGCTTGTCTTTCTGTTCGATATCTTTCTGCAGGCTGTTATTCGCCTTCTTGAGCTCCGAAATTGTACTTTCTAGTTTTTCCGACATCCGGTTAAAGTTCTCACCAAGTTCCCCAATCTCATTACTTCCACCACTGGTATATTTCGCATCAAAATCAAGATCTGCCATACGGTCTGATAATCTTGCCAGTTCGCGGATCGGTTCTGTGATACGTTTTGCAAAATACCAGATCAGCAGGATAGATACAACCATCAAAATACTTCCTATATATAATAAGAAACGATTCGATATCGCCGCACTCTCCCGCATACTTTCCACCGGACTTCTGAGCAGGAACTGACTGCCATCATCCAGGCTTCCCCACATATCTACATAATAGTTCTGATTCCATGGATCCCATGACTGATTGATCTGGTAAACTTCCGTGGAATCCAGGATTCTGCTTTCTTTCTGTGCCTGATTCAGAAAATATCCCATCATCTGATTCTTCAGCATATTCTTATCATGCACATTTGTATGTACATCATTATCTTTTTCTATGACCAGATAAGAAATATTATTCTTTTCAGCGAAATGAATAAGTGAACTATTTTTCCTTGCACTGTTCCACTTATCTTCATTTGATACATTATTCAGCTTTTCATAAAGCTCTATAAAACGGGATTCCTTCTTACTGATATAATATGGTTCCAAAAATTTTCCATTGATGAACATTAATGTCACTACCAGGCAGATCAGCAGTCCTACAAACGCCATGATCATCTGCGTCTTGATCGAATGATGCCTGTTTTTGATCTTTGCTTTTTTTTCTTCACTTATGATCTTCATTCTTCATCAACCTCAAATTTGTAACCCATCCCCCAGATTGTCTTGATATAATTTCCTTTTTCTCCAAGTTTGCTTCTCAACTTCTTAACATGTGTATCAATGGTTCTTGCATCTCCAAAATAATCGTAATCCCATACGTTATTCAAAATTTTCTCTCTTGATAATGCAATGCCCTGATTCTCAACAAAATATGTCAGAAGTTCAAATTCTTTAAAGCTTAATTCAATCTCCTTATCATCAATCTTCACCTGATGTGCCGCTTTGTCGATCACAATTCCGCCGGCATTGATCTCATCACTCTCTCCTATTACATTGGCTCTTCTTAAGATTGCATTCACTCTGGCTACCAGGATCTTCGGACTGAATGGTTTTGAGATATATTCGTCAACGCCAAGATCAAATCCCTGTAATTCGTCTCTCTCTTCTGATCTTGCAGTCAGCATGATAATCGGAACTTTGGATGACTGGCGCACTTCACGGCATACCTGCCAGCCGTCCATTCTTGGCATCATCACATCCAGGATGATCAGCGCAATATCTTTTTCATCATAAAATTGTTCCATTGCTTCCATACCATCTCCGGCTTCGATCACCTGATATCCTTCTCTTTCCAGAAAATCCTTCACCAGTTTCCGCATCCTGCTTTCATCATCTACTACTAATATTTTGATCTTATCCATAAGACCCGGCCCTCCTCTTAAATCTATATTTTCATGATATATTTTTCTTTTATCTTTATTATTATAGCAGAGAACTATGTAGTCTTTGTGAATTTTCCGGTATATAGAATAAAAAGTACCCGCGATATCATATTACTTATGTTATCACGGGTACTTTTTCTTAAGTTACTCTAATCTGTAATTTGTTGTTTTATACAACTCATACTATTCTTCATCTTCTCTTTTCTTTCTCTTAAGTGAGAATCCTCCGATTCCGGCTCCGAGAGATGTTACTGCAAGTCCTAACCACGCAAACATACCGGACGGATCTCCAGTCTTCGCAGCTTTTCCACTCTTCGTATTCGATGTGGATCCTGTCTTACCGGATTTGCCTGATGTACCGTTTGTACCTGTTGTACCGGTTGCTCCATTTGTACCGTCAGCTTTCTGTCCTACATCCTTTTTCACAAGTGCACTGATTGCTTTATTCAGTTGCTCAGTTGCTTTATCAACTGTATCCTGATTTTTCTTTTCTTTCAGTGCTGTGTCAGCCTCAGCCAGTGCTGACTGAAGTGCTTTCCAGCTGTCTGTTGTATAATCTGATTTGTTTAAAGCACCTGCTGCTTTAATTGCTTTTTCAAGTGCATCTGTTGATACCTGTTTCGTTGTGTCTTCAGATGGCGCCGGAGTTTTTCCCGGAACTTTGTATGTAAATGTAAGAGGTGTTGTATAACCAGTTGATGTAACCGTGATCTGGAATTCTGTTCCGGCCACCGCATCTTTAAATGGCGCTGCATCTGTCACCAGTGTTCCGTCTTTATCAATAATCTTTACAGAACCTCTTCCACTTGCTGCATAATCGGTGCCGTTCACATTTACAGATGTAATATTTCCGATATAAGTATTGAATGCTTCCTCATTACTGTTTTCTGCCACTGTAAGCTTTTTGTTATCTGCATCATATGTTGCCGGCATATCTGTTGTTGACAGAATGAATGTTGTTTTCAAATCTGCATATTTTCCATTTTTATCTTTTACTGTAAGTGTATATTTCCCCGGATTAATTGAAGAATCTGCTTTAAATGTTAATACATTGCCTTCTACTTTCACATTCAATCCTTCAACGGTGTATTCCGGATCAAAATCATCCCTAAGATTCAGCTCTATCGCCGTCTTACCAGCAGAAATATCTGCATCTACAACCTTAACAGCATCCTCTGTTTTTGCAAATTTTACAGGGACATAAAGATCATTAACATCAATTGTATATAGACCATTTGTTGTATAATATTCAATACTGTCAATCGTCTTGCCCATCATAGATGCATAATGCGCTGAAGATGTCGGGCAACCATGTACTGACTCTGTATATCCGGTACTCCAAGCGAGCTCATTTCCTCTCCAGATGTTCTCCAGATGACGCATACCATAGGCAGTTCCATCTGTTGTCTTTACAACGACTGCATTTACATTAGAAGATGTAATCTTATCTTCCGGAAGTCCGTCCAGATTGAGCTGATAATCTCCATAAGAAGACTGTGTTAACAATTCTGCCGTAACACCTGTCAGAGCTTCTGCTTTCTGTCCTTTAACCTCGCTGAATACAAGTTTTCCATCCTTGTCCATAGAAACTTCTTTGTAATTTGCAGGAGCCTCTGTCAATGGATAGTATGCATATGTCTCGTTTTCAAAAAGTGTATCTTTTCCTTCTAATGTTGTGGTAGATGTCTGTCCACGGTTCGTCACTGTAATATCAACTTTATCCGTATCTTTTACTTCTTTGTATTTTGTAAGATCTACGGAAGGATCTACTTTCACAGCAAATCTAATACCATCAATCTGTGATCCATCTGCATTTTCATGATAAGAACCACCTGCAAGTCCTGTGGTACGTGTCTTGTTCTTTGTTGCAGAAGTAAATACGTCAACATCTACGTCATTCTTTGTTGTCTCAGATTTGTAGAATGCTGCGTATGGGATGTTCATAAGAACATAAGTCTCTTTTTTCTCTGCTTTTACAAGTGCGTCGATTGCTGCATTCAGATGACTGGTTGCTTCATCAACTGTTGCCTGTGTATGTGGAGTTTTTATTTCATCTTTTGCTTCCTGAAGCTCTGTCTGCATTGCCGCCCAGCTGTCTGCTGTATAATCTGATTCCGTCAGACTTTCGGCTTTCTTAATTGCTGCTTCCAGATTTGTTGTACTGATCTCTTCTTTTGCATCTTTTACGATGTTTTCATCTTTTGCCTGGAAATTATATGTTACATCTTTATAACCCAGTGCTGAAATTGTAATTGTCCAGTATCCCGTTCCATCCGTTCCTTCCGGTAATGTACAACGAAGAGATTTCGTAAGACCAAGCTGGATTCCCATTGATTTGTGCATCCAGTTATCTGCTGCAAATTTTGTTCCATATGCTGCTTTTGCATTTGTGTATGTACTGTCGTCTCCATAGTATGTCCATTTTACACTCTGCATATTGGCTCCGAGATCTCCATAATTACCTGTCAGATCTACCCTTAAGAATTCTCCATAAGAACCCTTTGCTTCTTTTACTTTAAGTCCTGCTTCTTCTGCGGATGGTGCTGTTTTTAATTCCTGTCCTTCAATACCGGAACCTGTTCCAGCTTCCTTTGCAGAGAGACTAAATGTTCCATCTGCATTCCTGGTTGCTGTCTTAAGTCCGTTTGTATCTGCTGTAACTTTTGCTTTCAGACCGCTATATGACTGCAATTTATTTTCTGCATATCCTCCTGCAAGTTCTCCACCATTTTCTACAACTTTGTATGCTTTGCAGAATGCTTCATAATCTTCTGTCGCTACTTTTACCGGTACATATTTCAGTCCTGTAACATCATATTTTTTCATCTTCGTTGTTGTTCCGTCTTCTTCGGTGATTGCTCCACGGTCAAATGTAATCGTTTTTCCATCTGTCAGAACAGCTTTCTTTGAATCTGTCCAATATGACACTTCATAAGATTTTCCATTTTCTGCCTCTATGGTTGCCGCACACTGATAACTTCCTCTGTGAAGTCCATGGTTCACCGTTGCACGTGTTACAACATCAAATGCACCTTTATCTGACTCTCCTTTTGTATCCAATTCACTTGATGATGAACTGTCTCCTGCTGCCTGTACTCCTTCTGCTGCCCAGTATTCCGCCCAGCTAAGTCCTGCATAGACATATTTATACTCGTCTGTTACTGCTTCTTCTGCAACTACACTCGTCTTAATATCCTGATAGTTATCACTTGTAATCGTCAGTGTGTAGTTTGTACCCACTGTCGGCTCTTTATCCAGTGCAACTTTTAAATATTTCAGATCACCGCTTGTCAGAGTATCTTCTCTGCGTCCTGCTCTGTAAGTCAGTTTATATGTTGGATTTTCCAGATCTTTTAATTCTACTCCATTCAAAGCAACTTCAAGTTCTGATCCCTTTAATGTTGCAGTTGCTTCTGCTGTTGGATATGTAGCTTTGATCTTTTCTTCTAATTCATTGATCAGTTCTGCTGCATCTGCCGATAACGCTTCCTTATTTGCAATCATGTCCTGAGCTTCTTTCACATGCTCTTTCAGATCTGCATTTTCAGAATAACCTGTTGTCTTCTCTGCTTTTTCAATCAGTTTCTGTAATTTATCTTTCTGTTTATCTGTAATTGGTGTCGATATCTTTCTTGTGATATCCGGATAATTACTGCTGCTAATTGTAATTGTATACTGAGTACCAGCTGTCGGTGCCTTTGTTAAAGTAACCTTTCCATCTTTAACACTTGCTTTATCTGCCAGACCGCCAGACACTGATACGGTTACATCTTTCAGGTCCTCTGGAATTCCACTGATTTTAAGTTCTTCTGAATCATTTTCCAGAGAATATTTTAAACCACTGAGATCTCCATCGTAATATTTGTCTAATGTTACATTACACGGAACATTGATCACTCCAAGATCTGTAATCAGTGTAACACTGTTTAAAGCAGCTCCATTCATGTCTGCGAACTGATAGAATGCATCTCCCTGTCCATGTGCTCTCTTTAATCCCTGGCCTTCTTTAATTGACCACGCAATTTCTACATTTGGTGTCTTTGTACCAACCCAGAGATTTTCCAGACTGGTCATTCCGTAGCTCTTTCCGGAAGTTGTATTTAAAATCGCACCATAAAGAGTATATTCTTTTGTTTCATTTTCTCCTACTTTTAAACCTGTTTTTGTTCCAAGTCCGTCAACAGTGATCTGATAATCTCCATATCCTCCGTTTAACTCTAATTCATCTGCAGGAACAGAAAGATATTTATTCGTTACCGTTGCATCTGACATTTTAGAGAAGCTGTATGTTCCGTCTTCTTTTACCGTTAATTTGCTGTATGCTTCCGGCGCTTTGTCTAATGTTGTAAAATAATAATCATCATTTTCCGTCAGATTTATCTTTAATTTTGCATAATCTTCTGCACTTACTTCTACCGGGATTGTTACACCCATGATATATTTTCCATTGTTGTAAGTACCTTTTGCAAGTCCAGTTGTGCCTTTGAATTTATTTGTAGTTGCTGTAGATACCGCATCTACTCCGCTTTCTACTTCCCATACTGCTTTATCTGTCAGATTGTAAGCCTTATAGAACTGATTGTATGGCACGTTCATGACAAGATATTTAGTTTCTTTAACCGCAGGCTTTAAATTGCTGATTGCTGTCTCCAACTCTTTTCTAGCAGAATCCACATCTGTCTGTGAGGTTGCTGTCAATGCTTTTTTAGCTGTTGTCAGTTTTTCCTGTAATGCTTTCCATGTATCAGCTGTATAATCGCCCTCTTTTAAAGCCTCTGCTTTACTAATAACGTTCTGTAATTCCGTTGTATTTACTGTTTCCTTTTTTGGGGCTTTAGATAATGCATCATCTACTGCCTGCCAGATTGCTGTTGACGAACAAGTTGCACGGCTCACAGCATCAATGGCATCCGTACTATTTTTACTCAAAATCTGAGCAACAACACCAGTACTCTTCTTGGTTCCATTTGCAGCGTTCGATATGTATTTTTCATTATCACTACCACCATTCCCTGATATATCACTGATAGAAGTAATTGTTCCATTCGCCACAGTTACCTTTACTGTCAAATCATATGGATCAAACTCTTCATACTCATCTGGTATACACTTTGCAGTTCCTGTATAAGTTCCATCCTGAATCTTCGCAATGTCCGTACTGGAAGTAGCAGCAACCGCCGGTATCGCTGGGCAAATACTGGCTACCATTACAGTAGACATCGCAACTGCCATTACTTTTGTCTTCATTTCTTTCTTTTTCATAAAAGCCTCCTTAATGAAAATATTTATTATCAAGTTAGTATTTCCTAACTTATAATCAAAAAAAATTTTACTAATCAGACATGTGCATTTTTCACACATGTCTGCATATTATGTTATTTTATACTCCAAGCCAGATACATAATCCAAGTAATATCAACGCTCTTAAAATTGTAAACCTGATTTCATTGCCTCTGATCTTTTTCACTCCGCAGTGAATATTCTTCTTCGGACATGTATCTATACATTTCTGGCACTGGAAACAGTCACCTTCTACTTTCCAGGAACCATCCGTCGGAAGTCCGATATTCGCCGGACATTTTCTGGAACATGCACTGCACTTTGGAATGCAGGATTCCCGGTCTCTGTGAAGTGCAAATACCGGCAACACCGGAACCAGTGAGAATACAGCTCCCATCGGGCAGAAATTTCTGCAGAAAAATCTTTCCTCCAGACACATTCCGACAATCAGAAGTACCAGAATGACCAACCCTATGAGATATCCATTCAGTTTAAAATTTCCTGCATGTATCATGGAAAATACATCCCAAGGACTTGTTCCCTGTGCTTTACTGTATACACCGCCATAGCACATAAATACGATGATTACCAGAATCACATATTTCAGATATACAAGTCTGTCTGCAATCCGGTCCGGAATCTGCACCGGTTTCTTTTTCATCTTTTTGCAGATCAGTCTGTATAATGCATTCACTCCATCGCCAAGACTTCCAAATGCACAGGCAAATCCACAAAAGAATCTTCCGAAAACAGCAGTATATACACACACCACAATAAGTACAGTAACAAATGATGTCAGCGCCACTTTTTCACCTGCACCAATCTGTGTAAATATATATTTCACACCTGCAAATGCTGCCGTGTATACCGACGGAATAAAGATAAAATACAGCAATTGGATGATTGCCCTTATCCATATATGTATCTTTTTCAATTGTTTTGCATTCATTTATTTTACCGCCTTTTCTAATGCCTGTTTTGTCGCATTCTTAATTCCTGTAGAACTGAAAGTCGCACCACTGATCGTATCTACTTCTGCACTTTGCGCATCCAGAATCTTCGGTATAATATCTTTCGCCATAGTCAGATAAGAACCATCTTCTCCATCAGCAGAGACAATATTTACTTCCTTAATCTTCTGCTTTTTTACTATTACTTCCACTTTAACAGTTCCACCAAATCCATCCGCTTCTCCGGTATATGTTCCGTCTTTATAAGAACCGTTTTTTGAATCCTCATCTTCTAAACTTTCCGTATTTTCGATTTTGGCATTCAGTTTTGCAATTTCCTCATCTTTTGCTCTGACTTCCAGCACAGAATTATATCCCAATATCAACCCGACGATCACTACAACACTCATCAGGCGCATCCAGAATTCTCTCATTCTTCTCTCCCCTTTAACTCAGTCTCTTTTTACTGTCTTTTTGCAGAAAGCAAGGCGTTCTCACATGCATCCAGGATTGCTTTTGAAGTACAGGTTGCACCCGATACTGCATCAATTCCTTCTGTATTACCTTTCTCGATCAGCTGGCTTGTCACACCTTTTTTATTCGATGTTCCGTTTGCAGCGCGAAGGATATATCTGTCATTCGATGAATCTCCGTCCCCTTTTACATCAGTAACAGCAACAATCTTGTCATCCCGCACTGTCACTTTCAATGTCAGATTATAAGCCGTGAAATCTTCATCTTCATCCGGTCTGCACAGCGCACGTCCTTCATAGATACCATTTTTATATACTGTAGTATCATCTCCGCTATCATCTTTTTTCTCCAGCAGTGCCAGTGCCTGGTTCAGATTCTCAAGAGCCTGGTCCACATCTTCCTGACTGATCTCTGTCTTATCTGCATCAAGCAGCTTCTGTGCGTCTTCCATTCTGGTCTTAAGAACCGCATAGGTTGCTTCTGTATAATCCTCTTGTTTCAGTTCTTCTGCTTCTTTCATCGCTTTTTCAAGTTCTGAAGTATCAGCTTCTTCCTTATCCGGCTCCGTTGTCTGTCCGTTTGTTACCTTTTCTGCTTCTTTTAATGCATTCTTCACTGCATTTATGAGACCATTTGAACTGTAAGTTGCTCCGGATACTACGTCCACATCCGTACTCTGTTTTTTCATAATATTTTTTACTACATCCATTGCACGGTTAAAGAATTTTTCATCATCATGATTCTTTGTTACGAGTACTGCCTTGATTGATTTATCCTGAAGAACCACCGCTACTTCTATCTCACCGTTATACCCTTCTGCCGTTCCGTAATAAATACCTTCTTTATACGGGAAATTGCCTTTGACAGTCGTATTGTCTTCTGTCTTAGAAGCATCTTCCGTCTTCGCATTCACAGACTGTGAATTACCGCTTACTGCAGCCTGGCGGAGTGCATCTCTTACTGCACTCTTAATTCCGTTCGAACTGTAAGTCGCCCCGGAGATTACATCTACATTTGTACTCTGCGATGAAATAATATTGCCGATCAATGCTTCTGCGCGATTCAGATAACTGCTGTCATCATGATTCTCCACAACCTCAATAGACGTAATCTTTCCTCCGCTGATCACAACCTTAACTTTCAAAGTTCCTCCGAATCCGGTTCCTGTTCCATAATAGGTTCCATCTTTATACGCTGCCGCATCCTGTACATCAGCCAGTGACAGTGCACTTCCCTGTGCCGCTGCATTTTCGGACTGGGACTCTCCCGTCTCTCCACTGTCTTTTTCTCCTGTCAATGCATTCTTCACCGCACTGATAATGCCATTAGAGCTAAATGTTGCGCCAGACACCACATCCACATCCAGCGTCTGTCCTGCAATGATCCTGTCTATCACTGCTTTTGCACGGTTAAAGAACGCTGCATCGTCCGAAGAACTTAAGATATCGATTGCCGTAATCTGTTTATCTTTGATCGTTACCGCAACAGTCACCTCGCCGGCATAACCGGTTCCTGTTCCTTTATAGATTCCGTCTGCCAGATCAAAAGAACCTTTTGCCTTGCTTTCTGTCTTCTTCGCTTCATCGGCATCCGTTGTCTTTGTCTCTTTCGTCTGTGCCTGAGCTTCATAAACCGGTGCCTGATAGCCGCTTAATGACACCCCGATACAGGCTGCAACTACAATCGCCGAGGCGGCCGGTGCACCCTGTTTTATTTTTTTGATCACTTTTTCTTTATCCATGTCTTCCACCTCTACTTTTTCATTATGTTTACCTTATAATCCGATTGAAAATCATCCGCAATTCCTTCTGATACATATAATTGATCGTCATCCGTAAGCAGGATCACATCAAATTTATCACTATACTTCTTCCAGAATTTCTCTGCTTTCTCTTTTCCCATGATAAAAAGCGAAGTAGATAATCCATCCGCAAGTGTTCCGTCATCACTTACGATCGTCACCGAAATCAGTCCGTTCTCTGCAGGATAGCCTGTAGACGGATCAATGATATGGTGATAGTTCTTCCCATTTTTTTCAAAGTATCTCTCGTATCCGCCCGATGTGATAACTGCCTTGTCCTTTGCCTGCAGGATTCCAAGATAATTTCCGTCTTCATCCGGACTTTCTACCGCAACTTTCCATGCGCTTCCATCTGGTTTTGCACCAAGAAGCTGTACATTTCCTCCAAGACTTACCAGACCGCTCGTCACACCGCACTTTTTATAAATCTGCATAATCCTTGAAGATGTATATCCCTTCGCAATGCCTCCGAAATCAATTTTCACATTCTTAGGCAGCGTGATTTTTTTTGTCTTTTTGTCGTATTGGATCTTCGATGCATCTACATTCTTCAGTAACGCACTCAGTTCATCCTCCGCAGGGATCCGGTAATTCTCCGTTGTAAATCCCCATGCATCCATGACCGGATAGATGGATATGTCAAATACTCCTTTTGTCTGTTTATATATTTTTTCAGAGCGTTCATACAAGTACGCCGTGTCATCCGAAACAACCGCTTCCCCGTTTTGATTTAATTTGTACACTTCACTGTTTTCATTTCCGGTAGACAACATTCCATCCAGTCGTTTGATCTCTGTCTCGGCTTTATCTACTGCTTCAGATGCATGCTCTCCATATGCTGTTACCGTCATATACGTATCCATTGCAAATATATCGCGGCTCTGCTTTTCTTCACTGGATTTTTCGGAATTTTCACTTTGGGAATCTTCTTTTTTATCTGTCTGCGTCTGTGTTGTCTTGGCGGATGCCGTACTATCTCCACAGCCGATGGTTCCCATCGACACTGCCGCACATAAAATGGCTATTACAATCTTTTTTTTCATTCTTATCCTTTACATCCATAGTTAACTTTGTCTATCAATAGTTAGCTTATGTTATTTTCAGTTTCATTCTTCTAACTCACTAAATGTACCATATGTTTTTTTCTGCTTCAATTCTTTTTTTGATATTGATATTTGTTATCATTTATTTTCACTGTTGATTTCTTGCAAAATCGAGTAGGAGGCGGTGACTAGCCGCCGTCCTCTCACAGCACCGTACGTCAGACTGTCTAACAATTAAGAAAAATCATATATGTCTTTTTGACTATCTTTTTATATCTTCTCAAATGTCCGCAAAGCCTTATTTTAT
>OLSE01000819.1_pt1 | contig 32063 bp, 31 predicted proteins | sample 1673191 | NCBI WGS metagenome assembly OLSE01 (sample SAMEA3136764, study PRJEB25190) | human gut metagenome | biome: human gut; feature: human-associated habitat; material: faeces | place: Austria | collected 2013
TTTTGCTGAATTTGCGCGCGATCTGTTCCACCTGCTACTATGGCAACAGTCAGTACCGAGAGGAGCTTCAATGGCGAACAAGAGCTTGGCCAAGGATCATGCCGATATCTGCGTGCTCGTAACGGGCGGAGCCGGGTTCATCGGAAGTCACACCTGCGTCGAATTGCTGGATCAGGGCTACCACGTGGTCGTTGTGGACGACCTGAGCAACTCGAGCGAGCTCGCGCTTGACCGGGTGCGACAGATCACCGGCCTGGCGGCAAACGACGACCGCCTGAAATTCTACGAGGCGAACATCCTCGATCGCGCGGCGCTCGACCGCGTCTTCTCCGAGAACGACGTGGACGCCATCATCCACTTCGCCGGCTTCAAGGCCGTGGGCGAAAGCGTGCAGAAGCCGCTGGAATACTACTGGAATAACTTCGCGGGCACGCTGGCCCTGTGCGACGTGGCCCGCGCGCACGGCGTGAAGAACCTCGTGTTCTCGTCGAGCGCCACGGTGTACGGCGAGCCGGAGTTCATCCCCATCACCGAGGATTGCCCGAAGCACGACGCCACGAATCCCTACGGCTGGACGAAGTCCATGCTGGAGCAGGTGCTGACCGACCTGTACGTGGGCGACGACGAATGGAACGTTGTGCTGCTGCGCTATTTCAACCCCATCGGCGCGCACGAGAGCGGCCTGATCGGCGAGGATCCCAAGGGCATCCCCAACAACCTGCTGCCCTACGTTGCGCAGGTGGCCGTAGGCAAGCTGGAAAGCGTCGGCGTGTTCGGCGACGACTATCCCACGCCCGACGGCACCGGCGTGCGCGACTACATCCACGTGGTGGACCTTGCGCGCGGCCACGTGGCGGCGCTCGACTGGATGGGCGGCAAAGTGGGCACCGGCGAAGCGAAAACGGCCGGCACCATGGCGGGCGAACCGGCAGCGGACGGCACGCGTCGCGGCGTGGGCATTTTCAATCTGGGAACCGGCACGGGCTCCAGCGTGCTGGACGTGGTACATTCCTTCGAGCGCGCCTGCGGACGCGAGCTGCCCTACCAGATCAAGCCGCGTCGCGCGGGCGACGTAGCTGTAAACTACGCGGCCTGCGACAAAGCGCGCGACGAGCTGGGCTGGGTCGCGCAGTACGACCTCGACCGCATGTGCGCCGACGGATGGCGCTGGCAGTCGCAGAACCCGGACGGCTACGCGACCGCTCGGGCCTAGACCGAATCCTCGACGCGGCCCTCGTTCTTCTCGTCGTACATGGCCCGATCGGCCGCGTCGAACAGCTCCTGATAGGTAGCGCCATCCTGAGGATAGCGCGCCACCCCGACGCTCAAAGCGATGGGCACCCCCAACGAGCGCGAGGCTTCTGCGATCAACGAACTCAGAGCCTCGCGCTTCGCTTCGATAACCGCATCGTCGTTTGCGCCCACGAGGAACGCCACGAACTCGTCGCCGCCGACGCGCCCCACCGGATCGCGATGACGGAACACGTCGAGCAACGAACGCGCCACCTCTTCCAGAACCCGGTCGCCCATGCTGTGACCGTATTCGTCGTTGACCTGCTTGAATCGATCCATGTCGATCACGAACAGCAAGCCCCTGCCCGTCTCGGGCAGCAATGCCGCCATCTTCTCCTGGAACGCCATCTTGTTGAACGTCTTCGTCAGCCCGTCCATTTGCGACTTGCGCGTGAGCAGCTCTTCGGTTTCGCGCTGTTTCGTGATGTCGACGATCTTTCCCACGGCCATGTACGGCTGGGAACCTTCGTACAGATACCGGCACGTGAACGAGAACCAACGATATTCGCCCGACAACACGCGTGCGCGACAGGTGATGGTGCGCAGCTCGTTCGGCGGCGCAGGGTTTTCGAACGCCATCCGGACACGCTTGTAATCATCTTCCAGGAAATCGATGAGAGGAATGCCTTTGGCCAGGTAGCCTTCGGCTGAAAGGGAGCTGAGGGAGAACATCCCGCGCGCATTCGGCGTCAGCTCAAGCGTGTCGCGCGGATAAGAATACTCGAACAGCACCGTGTCGGAAAATTCAGCGAGGACCTCGTAACGCTCCGCACTGCGACGCGCCCTTTTGCGGATGCGGCCAACCACCAGCGCCACGGCAAGGCATGCCGCCGCGCTGATGACGATAAGCAGCGCAGCCGTGTACACCGTCAAACGCAGAATGCTCTCCGAATGCTCGACCAACGAACTTTCCTGCGTGAAGTTCACGATAGTCCAATCGTTCACATCGAGGCGAATAGACGTGAGAAAGGTCATGTAGCCGTTCTGCTTGCCCAACATGACCGTTGCCACATCTCGCTCGTTCTCGATGCTGGCACGTACATCGGCGATCTGATCGGAAGACACGCCCCTTCCCTCAAGCACCTGGTACAGGGTGGATCCCTCATAACCTTCGAATTCCTTCGACACGGGAACGACGGTTCCGTCCTCTTTGATCAGCAGCGTGCCGAGCAGCGTAACCTGCGAGCTCGCCTGGCTCGTATCCAGAAGCTTCTCCGCTTTCACGATGCTGCGCAGCACGCCGACCACGCGCCCGTCGCGATTGACGGGCTTGGCTATGCTGAAGTAGTAGCCGTTCAGGCGGTTCGACTTGCGCACGTCGGACACCACCGTCTCGCCTGCGTACAGATGCCGAAGCGTTTCCTCGTCTCGCTCGTTGCGATTGCTCGCAACGCCCTGCTCCAGCTCCTCGATTGGAGTATAGGTAACCTGGAACGACCCCTGCTGGTTCCATTCCTCCAGATACGCAGCGAACGTCGAGCCGGAAGGATCGATGTCCGGGGACTCGGCCAACACGCACATGGTGGAGATGACGGAGCTCACCTCGCTGATGAACGACTCGACTTCCACCTTTTGCGCAGCCGTGTAGTCGTCCATGCTGACGCTGGCTAAATCGTAGAATTCGTCGCTGAGCTCGTTGGAGTAGACGCGGAAGATCGCGAACATCACGAGGCAAACCGCGATGATGGAGACGATCACCCCTATCACGGTGCGCAAAGAGCTGGCAGGGCCGACGCCCTTGTTCTCTTTCGCATGTTCGTGATTGTGTACGTCGCTCATGTCTTTGCGAGCCCCATCCGTCTTTGCAACCGGTGATCACCAGTATCCCGCAGAGGGTACGAAAACTCAACAGGAGAGCCGAAGCTCAACCTACCGGTTGAGGAGCCGATTAAAAAGCGGCATCGATCGAAGCCGATGCCGCTTGCGCAGTTCGAGAATCCCAACGAGACGCCGGCTAAGCAGCGGATGCCGTCCCGTCGTAGGCGCCCGGATCGGTATAGCCGGGGTCGTATCCGCCTGCACCGTCGGTACCGCCCGCACCGCCAGCAATAGTTCCATTGTCGTACCCGCCGGTTCCACCCGCTCCGCCGGTGTTGTCAACGTAACCGTTGTCAACGTAACCGTTATCAACATAGCCGCCGTTGTTAGCCCCTCCGGTTCCCGATGCATCGGTGTAGCCCGGATCGTAATAATTGGTGTTTCCTGCGCCGTTGCCGGCGCCCGAACCAGTGCTGCCGTAACCGTTGCCGTACGTGCTGGCACCGCCTGTGGTGTCGCCCGGATCAACGTATCCTGACGAGACAACCGAGCTCGGATCCTCTCCAGCCTCAACCAGCTTCATCATCTCCTTCGTCGCCACGGGATCGTTGATGACGTACGATACGTCGCCGATCATCGCCGTGGTAGAAGGAACCATCGCAGAGTAGATGGTAAGATCGCCGTCATCTTGGAACTGCTGGGCCAACGCGGCGATATCGCCCACCGCAAGATCCGTGGTCACGCAGTTGGCCGCTGCTTGAACCGCACCCAAAAGCTCGGCGGTGTTCAGTGCCAGCACCTTGTTGACGATGGCCATGATCAGCTTGCGCTGGTTCGCCGTGCGCGTGAAGTCTCCGTCGGGATACGCGCGGCTGCGCGCGAACACCAGCGCTTGGTTGCCGTCGAGGTGCTGCTCGCCTTCCTCGATGATGACGCGCGGCCACTCGGGATGAGCCGTGGTACCGTCTGCGTCGGGATCATCGACGCGCTCGGTCACTTCGACGTCCACGCCGCCAACTGCGTCGACCAATTCCTTCAACTTGCCGAAGTTCACTTCCGCGTAGTGCGATATCTCGATGCCCAGCAGCTGATTCGCTTCGCGGATGGTTCCGGCAGCGCCGCCGTAAGCGTAAGCGGCGTTGAACTTGTTCGTCCCGTAGCCGTCGATGTCGATCTTCGTATCGCGGGGGATGGATACCATCGTGGCCTGGTTCTTTGCAGGATCGATGCGCACCACGATGTTCGTGTCGGAACGATGCATGTCCTCGGTGCTGTCCTCGGCCTCGTCGGTGCCGATGAGGATCATGTAGAAGGGCTCGGTGAAGGTCATGTCCTTTTCAGGCTTGAGCGCATCGTTGATGGCCATGATCTCTTCGTCAGACTTGTTTCCCTTGATCAGCTTCTCGTTGACGGAGTTCTTCCACAAGGCGAACGCCGAACCGCCCCCCACGGCCACCACGAGAATCGCGATGATCACGCCGAGGGCTATCTTCTTGCCGCGCCCGGCTTTCTTGCGGGCTGCCGAGTAGCTTGGATTGTTGCGCGAATATTGACTTGCCGCAGTCTGCCGGGCGTACGCGCCGTTCGCGCCGGAACCTTGGCTGCCGGGCGTGTAGGCCGCACGGTACGAAGAGCCATCGCCATACGCATCGCGGGAGAAAGCGCTTGCCTGGCTGTACGGGGCGATGCGACCCGACTGCGCGGCCTTGGCCGACCGCACGGCGCGAGCAGACTGAGGAGCCCGCGATGAGCGCGCTTCTTTACGGTTCGTTCGAGAGTTTCTTGACGCCATATGGTCTCCTCATCGACTCCGAACACGTCTGCCAAAGCAGGCACCGTACGTCGCGTACCCCTCGCGACACAGCGCTTCGATTGTCGAAGCCTTCATTTTCTCATACCTACGAGAACCCGCTTTCGCCGGCGATTACACCATTTCCGCAACATAACCCGAGGTCGACGCGCATAGATTCTCACGTATGGCAAATATTGTAGCATCGTTGACCTACCATCATAAAATAGGCATGGGCTGGGTACAAACCGCACATTTTCTAAAAATGAACCGAAACGTATTCGTGCGGTTACAGCCTTCTGCTCGCACGCCGGTACTCTAGTGGACATGCAAGCCGAGCACGAACATAGTCCGCTGAATGATGACGAGCCTGATCAGAGCAGGTTCTCTCCCGTGCTTGGCGAGAACGTCAGACGCATGCGCTCGTACAGCAACATCACGAAAACGCGCCTCGCGCTCATGGTGAGCATAGGTCGCCCGCTGCTCAATAGGATAGAGGACGGCACGGCGGACGTACGGCTATCCGTCGTCACGAAACTGGCGGATTCCCTTGCCACGACACCGAGCTTCCTGCTGGCGAAGCACAGCGATGAGGACATCCGCCACGAAATCGCCCATCGGAAAGCAAGCTCCCCCGTCGCTGCGGTGCGACACGCGCGCTTTTACTAAGAGCGGGCATCTCTTTTTCGCAGCACCGCGTACGCGATCCCGGAACCCAGCGCGCTGCCCGCAGTATCCACCATCCAATCCACCGGGTCGCACATGCGCTCGGGCACGAACAGTTGATGAACCTCGTCGCTCACCCCGTACAAGCTGGCACAGGCGATGGCGATGAGGCACGCACGACGCAGCGGCATGTGGCAGCGCAGCGCGTTGGCCAGAAGCGCGCCGAACATCGTGTACTCGCAGAAGTGCGCGATGGACGACAGCGCGTCCACCCCAGGCCCCAGCAGCTGCTCCTGCACGGCCTGCATTGCCCGGTAGATGCTGGAGAAGATGCCGAGCCCCGTGTTGAGACCCGTGCCGGTGTTCGAAGACATGAAGAAGATGAGGAACGCCCACGCCGCCACGAGAGCCCAGCTGACGATGACGAACCGTTTCGACGGGCGGGGCTGATTGGAGAGGGTCGACGGCTGATGCTCCATAATGCCCGCCGCCTAGCGCTCGACCGCGAACTGCAGCAGTTCGCGCGCGTCTTCGATAACGACGTCCGCGCCCGCCTTACGCAAGGCGTCGGCGTGGTGATAGCCCCACGACACGCCGATGGCGAACGCGCCGGCGTTGCGCGACACCAGGACGTCCCCCGGCGAATCGCCCACGTACGCCGTGCGGGCTGGTGCGGACCCCAGCTCGTCGATGCAGCGCAGCAGCCCCGTGGGGTCGGGCTTGCGCGGAATCTCGTCGCATTCGCCATACTGCACCGGGAACAAGCCGGGAAGATAGGCGTCGATCACGTCATGCACGCCCTGGTCGAACTTGTTGGACAGAACGCCCAGGCCGATGCCGCGCTGGGCGAGGGCAGCCAGCGTCTCTTCCATATGCGGGTAGGGCTTCGTCAGCTTGTTCCCGATGACGGGATAGAGCTCCATCCAGCGGCGCATGGCGGCCTCGGCCTGCTCGGGCGAAGCATCGGCGGGCACGGCCTGGTACATGAGCGCGCGGGCTCCGTTGCCCACGAAGCTGTGGATCTCGTCGGCCGTGCGGCTGGGGAAGCCCTGCTCGTTCAAGGCGGCGTTCGTCAGAACCACCAGGTCGGGCAGCGTATCGAGAAGCGTGCCGTCAAGGTCGAACACAAAGGTATCGAAACGAGCCATGTCAATCTCCTCGCTAAATGAAAAATCCAAGCCGAAGCTTGGATCGTAGGTTCATGGAGCGGGTGACGGGACTCGAACCCGCGAATACAAGCTTGGGAAGCTATTTCCATCCCGAGCTCCATTTCCGAGAAAACCGCTCGTCACCTGCAAAATCGCTTTTAGAGTTTAGCGCATGGCGAGAAGTTCGTCAAAAAGTTCGTCAAATTTCAACTGTTTTCAAAACTGGACATCTGCAAGAGAAAAATCGAAGGGCACCGACAAACGCCGATGCCCTTCGTTGATTGCTGGAGCGGGCGACGGGACTCGAACCCGCGGTACAGGCTTGGGAAGCTATTTCCTTACCCAACCTTCCGCGACTCAAATTCACCGTCTGACCTCGCTGTTCTTAAAACTAACAATGTAATTCTAGCAAACGTACTGGATGAAATACTGGAAAAACGATTAGTTTTCCATCCAATAAGCAATTCTACTCTGAAACACGAAAGCCGCCAAAGAGGCGACTTTCGACACGTTATTTCTGGAGCGGGCGACGAGAATCGAACTCGCGTCAGATGCTTGGGAAGCACCGGTAATAACCATTATACGACGCCCGCATTGGCTGAAGATTATACTCTTATTGCTCGACAACCTTACTCCCATCACCAAATAATCGCGCTTTCGGTCAAGCTGCACGGCGAAGGTAATTCATATATCGTGTGCCAATACCCATTCCAGTATTGGGTACATATCCTGCATAGAGGTCGAGAGTGTATGAAGGGTTAGCGTGTCCGAGAAGGACGGAGATGGTCTTGATATTCTCTCCGTTTGCTAAGTTCAATGTAGCAAACGTGTGACGTAGGGCATAGGGTCGGGTTCCTTCAAAACCAACTGCCTCAACGAACTTGCACCACTCCTTGTACCAATTCTCATAGGGCCATATTCTCGTATCTGGACCCATTAGCAGCATGCTCATGGTTGCTTTCAAGCCCATTTCCTTGAATAGCTCTGCCTTTGTTTTTATCCACTCGCGTGCAACATCAGCCGTATAGTCATCAACTGGCACCGATCTTCGTGATGCGTCCGATTTCGGGTATTCTCGAATGGTGCCGTCCCTATCGAGCACGCTCGTGATTTTGATCACTGTCTCATCTTCTCCGAAGATGATGTTGCCTGTCCGTATCGCGAGCATCTCTTCTGGTCTCATTCCTGTATTCAGGAGAAGAAGCAAGCTCAGTTTGAAATAACCGAGAGCAAGCTTCTCCACTTCTTGCAGAAAACGAGCCGCTTCGTCCTCCATTAAGGGATCGATAAGCGGCTTGCTCTTTTTGAAAAGGCGCGTTAGGAATTTCGCTTTGGCAGTGTTCTTAGCTATATCCTCCTTCTCAAGAGCGTAGTTCATCACTTCTCGTATGAACTTGAGGACTTTTGCCTGCATATCCGGACCCGCGACCTTGATGGGCTTGAAGGGTTTAACGAGAGTGCCGTGCTTTTTCGCCCAGCGTACTGTCATTCGGTTTTCCTCCTGCCGGGCTCTTCTTTCGAGCGCCCATTTCTCGGAAAACTTCGGCACATTCAAAAGGCAATCTTCGATGTTCTCAGCCGTGACCTCGCAGATAGGTATATGCCCTATTGAGGCATTAACGTATTTCAAATATCGAAGCTCATTAGTGGTGGTTTGCGAACTAACGGAGCCGTTGCTTCGAATATCTACATAACGCTCGGCGTAGTCCCCGATAGGCGTTTTGCAAAATTCGTCCTTGTCTTTTGACGCGTCAGCGCTTTGCGATCCTCGCTCTTCAAGACAACGCTCAAGATGAGCGTTCTTTTCGTCTTCAAAGGACTCTACTTGCGATTTGAGGTCATCCTTTTTGTTGAGCGCGTAGACCACTCGGGTGAGCTTCTTCTTGCCATCGAAATAGCTCCGATAGTTTGCAGGGATCCTGATGGTGAGTTCATAGGCCGTCGTTCGCGAATCCTTGCGGTGACGGCGCGGAAGCCCCTTCTGCTTGCGCGCTTCGTCGATGTCATACGGTTTGTCGCATTTGAGCTTCTTCGTCCCCAATCTCATTTCCCGCCTTCCGGTTCTTGTTGAGGTAGTTGAGAAGCCCGAGTTTTGGGACGCACCACTTGATTCCGATACGACAGCCCTGGATATCTCCTCTGTTAAGGAGCTTCCTGATTTCCTGTCCGGTCGAGCCGGTGAAGTCTGCGACCTGATCTGGAGTCATCATGTATGGATAAGGTTCCAGCATGAAAAGGTACAGATCATCGGGGTCGGCATCTCTTAAGCGCTGCTCGTCGTATGGGACTTCTTCTATCTCTTTTTCCATATCAGCCTCCTTTCTCCAAGGTGGCTTCCTGCCACAATCATTTCTTCTGCTGTCTTTTGGAGCAACGATGCGAAAACGTAGTTCATATCGTTGACGTGTCGGGGTAGTTGTGCCTCGTGTATGCGAGGCGATTGCGTATTCGAGTATCAAGGTGCGCGGCCCGGCGCATGTTTCCCAGATTGCGTGAACGAAGCGCTGTGTCGTCTCTCGAACACTAGTGAGAAAAGGGGCAGGAGCTGGAAATATTCACCATGCCGGTGAAATAAATCACTCTGAAGGGGAAACAATCGCAAGAGCGTCTATATCGCCTTTAGCCTAATTAATGTACCTATTGGATTAATGAGAAAGATGCGTTAGGTAGACGAGGATGGAGCTAATCGAGCTAATATCGATAAGGATTGACGAAGTCCGCTCGCAACATGGCCAAGACATCACCGAGCTGGCAAGACGGGCTGGTATCAAGAACAAGACCCTTTGGAAGACCCTTCACGGAAACCGAGAGATGAAGGCAGATGAGCTTGTCGCCCTCTGCTATGTCCTCAGGCTCGATTTCAACCATTTCATCAACGAGAAGATCCAGGAAGACCTCGATGCCAGGTGCTGGAAGGCAATTCGGGACCTGAGCACGAATCCACATAGCTTCGAGAGCTGATCGTCCTGCCAGCATGCAAATCTATTCGAGATGGTTCCATGAGCGAAGATAGTCCCAAACAAGAAAAGCGGCAAATCCTACCCCAAGATTATTACGATTCAAGGCAGGTCATGCGTCTCTTGCGCATTAGCAAACAGAAATACTACGAGTTGATCAATCGCGACGATGACCCGTTGCCGATGCGGGTGTATGGATGGTCAACTCGTGGAGCTCTTGCCGAACGTGGCGAGCTCATGGCCTGGTTCAAGCGAAACACCATATTTGCGCGTGATGGCAAAAGACACGGAAAAGGTTGAGCTGTTCGCTTTGCCGAGTGCGGTCCCAATAGGTACTATCACGCTGACTTCATGCTACAATATCAGCATGAAAGTTCCTTATATGACATACGAAGAACTCTTGAGCGACATGCTGGCACGAAAAGGTGGCGTCCTTACCGCGCGGGACGCCTCGGATGCCAACATCCCGAAGAAGGTCTTCTACCGCTTCATTCAGGAAAACGAGCTTGAGAAGGCGTCGCACGGGGTCTATGTGAGCCCCGACGAGATTCCCGACGAGCTGTACTTGCTACAGCAGCGCTATCCCAAGATCATCTTCTCGCATCAAACAGCGTTGTGGCTTCATGACCTCGCGGAGCGCGAGCCGCTCCCTATCTCGCTCACCGTCGATTCCAACTACAACGCAGGATCGCTTTCCGACCAAGGTGTGAAGATCTACTACGTCAAACCCGACTGGTATGACATGGGCGCATGCGAGGTGAAGTCCCCCGGCGGCCATCTCGTAAGGGCGTATGACAAGGAGCGCACCCTCTGCGACATGATTAGAAGAAAGAAGGCGACGGATCCCGCCGCCTACAGGTACGCGCTTCGGCACTATGCCGCTTCTCCCGAGAAGAATCTCTTAAACCTGAGTGAGTATGCTCAGAGGATGGGGATCGAGCGGCAGGTGGCGCAGGCAATGGAGGTGCTGCTGTGATCAAGAACCCGAGACGAATCAAAGACCTCATTAGGAACAAGGCGCAGGGAGATAGCACGAAGGCGCAAACGCTCCAAAGGCATTATGCGATGGAGCGTCTCTTGGAGCGGATATCCGTATCGCGTTATCGCGACAACTTCATCCTCAAGGGAGGGATGCTCGTCTCGTCCATGATCGGCATCGACCAGCGCTCGACCATGGACGTGGATGCCACGATGACGGGGCAGACCCTTTCACCCAAGAACGCGCTGAAGATTGTCAGCGAGATTGCCGCTATTGAGCTGGACGACGACATGACATTCGAGGTCGGCGATTCGCGCGAGATCATGAAGAACTCGGAATACGGAGGGGTTCAGATTCCCATACGCGCATACCTCGGGCGAATGGAAATAAAGCTCAAGATCGACATCTCGACAGGCGATGCCATCACGCCGTCAAAGGTCGCATTCCAGTTCCCCCTCATGCTTGAGGACAGGAAGATAGACATCTGGGCGTACAACCTTGAGACCGTGCTCGCCGAGAAAGCCGAGACCGTCATCGTCCGAGGCGTGCTCAACACCCGCATGCGCGACTTCTACGACATCTTCATGCTGACGACCGTATACGACCCCATCGATGCCGCAATCTTTAGAGACGCGATTCGGGCCACGGCTGCGAACAGAGGGCACAGCGAATATCTTCCGCGTGCAGGAGAAGCCATGAGCCAAATCGAGAGAAGTAGCGATTTGTCAGAGCAATGGCAAAGGTATCTCGTAGGCAATCCCTTCGCCGTCGAGGCGAAATGGGATGATGTCGTTTTGTCTGTAAGGGGTCTTCTCTCAACGGGAGAGCTCATCTAGCCAGTCCCAAGAACGAACCGTTGACCAAAAGCTTTGCAGAACCCTGCAGAACCCACGCAAGTCATTCCCAAAAGAATAATCCTCGCCTCTCCGCTATAAAGCAAATAAGCGGCGGGGAGATGCAGGTCGCCCGAAACACAACTAACTCGGACCCCCTCAGGGCTAGGCTCGAAAGACATGCGCCCCGCTGCCATCAAATGGCAAACAAGGAGCGCATTGTATGTTCAACCTCACACCGGCAACCCAAGAGGAGCACGACTCGCTCGTCGAGAAGTGCCAGGAGAACGGCTGGCTCAAGCGAGGCGGATTCGATTGGCAAGACGATCCGTGGCTCGAAGAGTACCCGTACGATTTCTCCCGCGCTCCCACGATCAAAGACCTCGCCGACTTCTTCTCAAGCGGCAACTGGGCGATACGCCAAGGCGTGCTCTTCGGCGACCTTGCCTTCATCCAGCAGATCAACGGCGGAGACGAATGGTGGACTCTGAAGAGGTGCCCCGATGGGTCGTGGCTTGCTTTCGAGAGCTACACCATGAGCTACATCCTGCCCGACATGAGTCGCTTTACGCGTGCGATCGCAAGCATGCAGCTGGCAACGCCAGAGGAGTGCAAGCGCCTCGAATACTCGCTGCCGAAGACCTCTCTCGTTTGGGAGGGAGAGGCCTTCCCCGACGATTCGAGCGGCTACGTCAGGGCACGAGGCGAGAATTTCGAGCTAGAAGTCGTCGCAAGCCGAATAGGGCGCGACGTCTCGATGACGGCCCAGGAAGACCTGCTCGAAGGCCTCGATTCAGAGAACTTCGACACATTGATAGAGCAGCTAAGAGCTGCGGTCGAGAAGGCAGACAGGTACGAGAAGGACGCGATGTCCCCAGATGCCCAAGGCCTATCAGACAAGGCGAGGCATGCCGTCATTGCGTCAGAGAACCAAGCACGTTCAGAGCATTCAGAACAGGCGCACACAAACGAGAGATAGATCAGGGGGCGAACATCATGGCAAGTGATTACGGTGACGAGGCAGGAGAGAAGCTCTTCGACTGGATGCTGAGGATGGGTCAAGACGCAAGCCAGGATGCGATCCGAGCGAGCGCCGAGAGGCTCAAAAGCGCCATCAGAAACCTTAGAGGCCAGATCGATGAGCCCCTAACAGAAGCGGAGCGCGAGGATGTGCGAGATTACGCACGGTTGAATCTCTCCGAATTCGAGGAGCTGCCCGACTATGCGAGTTTGCGCGAAATCATCGAAGCTCGGCTCGACGCAGCTGCGATCGAGCACGACATCGCGAACATCGACGGGCATGATCACCTCATATTCAAGATGGAAGATGCGCCAGAGGTTGACGAGGCTTTCAAGGAGCTCGAACGCGAAGCCGACGAGGCATGCGATCGCGCGGTGAAAGAGCGCGAACGCGACCTGAACGCGGAACGCGACGAAGAGCCCCTTGAGCAAAAGGCAGCTGCGGCCCGTGAGGCCAGCCATGCGTATCAGGCAGCGGGCAAGGCCGAACATGAGATGGAGCGCATCGAGGTGAAGGCCCGATGAGGCGAGAGCTCCTCGCCATCGGGCTCATATCACTTGGGCTGTTCATGCTGGGCAACATCTGCACAGGGCTTGTTATGGAGGCGGGAAATGCGCAGTTAGACCTTACCCACGCCTTTGTCGGTCGATTATCTCAAGGTCACGTGCTCTTTGTGGAACCCTTCCCTTTGAGCATCGGTGCGGCATGTTCGTGCGTCGTTTGGCTCGTATGGGTGAGATGGTGGGAACGGCGCGGAAGCTACCGCAAGGGCGAGGAGCACGGAAGCGCCCGTTGGGCCACGGCCAACGAGATGGCATCCTTCTCCGACAAGAGAAACCCTGACAACAACATCATCCTCACGGCATCTGCGCGAAAGCGGCTTGAGGACACTTCGCACGACCAGAGGACGGAGACGAACAACAACGTCCTCGTCGTTGGAGGCCCCGGCACTGGCAAGACGCGCTACTACGTGAAGCCCAACCTCATGCAGGCCAACGCGAGCTTCTTCATAACGGATCCCAAGGGAACGCTCATCCACGACATGGGATGGGTGCTCGAATGGCTGGGATACGAGATTAAGACGTTCGACACCGTAGACTTCTCGCGCTCCATGCACTTCAACCCCATCGCCTACATCAAGGACGAGGCCGGGCTCCTTCGCTTCGTGGAGTGCCTCATCAGGAACACAACCGCAGAAGGCGAGAGCGCGACAGAGCCGTTCTGGGTAAATGCCGAAAAGCTCCTCTATACGGCCCTTGTCGCATATCTCCTTGACCATTGCCCCGAAGAGGACAGAAACATCCCCGGCCTCCTCTCCCTTCTCGCGTTGGCAGATGCCCGCGAAGACGACGAAGGCTACCTGAGCCCACTCGATATGCTTTTCAAAGAGCTCGAAACGGGGCGTCGCCTCATGAAGGTGTCCGAAGGTAGCACGTTCGACCCGAACTCCCGAGCATTCACCACGGATGCGGGCGATTGGTCGTGGGTCAAGGTGGCTGAGCCCATACGGCCCGAGGACGACTTCGCCCTGTCGAGCTACAAGCAGTTCAAGGTGGCGGCAGGCAAGACACTCAAATCAATCATGATCTCGTGCAACGTCCGCATGAAGCCCTTCGACATTGCCGAGATGCGCGAGCTTCTCCGCTTTGACGAGATGGCCCTCGACCATATGGGCGACGCGAATGCGAAGGTCGCCGTGTTCGCATCGATGTCAGATACCGACTCCACCTTCGACTTCGTGTTCGCGTTGCTTATGCAACAAGCGCTCGACACCCTCTGCGAGTGCGCGCTTAAGCGCTTTGCGGGACGGCTCCCAAGATGCGTGCACTTCGTGTTCGACGAGTTTGCAAACATCGGCACCATCCCCGACTTCGAGCGGATGATAACGGTCACCCGAAGCCGCAACATCGCCGTGTCCATGATTTGCCAATCCCTCTCGCAGCTTGACGAGAACTACGGCGAGAACAACGCGGCAACGATCGTGAACGCCTGCGACACGATGCTCTATTTGGGAGGAAAGTCGGCAGACACCAACCAGAAGATCGCGGAGATGATCGGGAAGCAGACGGTCGCGAACGTCTCAGTTAACGACTCTCGCGGGAACAACCCCACCTACACGCACAACTACGGCCTCATAGAGCGAGACCTCATGCAGGGCTCCGAAATCTCACGCATGCCCAAGGACGAGGCGCTCGTGCTCATAAACGGGGCGCAAGCGTTCAAGGACAAGAAGTACATGCTTTCGTCGCACCCCCGCGCATCGCTGCTGGCAAGAGCCGAGAAATCCGGGCTCTTCGACTTCAGGCGATACCGCGCCCGACGGGAAGGAGAGCTGATGGAGACCTGAAATGTGCGGCTGCGGCAAGGATCGGCGGATCCCCAAGACGCCCAAGTGATTCCACGCACCCAGGCGCTGCCGCAGCCGAAAGACGCAAAGGAGCGCAAGCGCCCCTGCGAACCCAATTCTATCATCGGCGCGCAACCGGCCCATTCCACTTTCAGGGCGGCAGCGCGAAAGACGGCAAAGGAGGGCAAATGCTCGCAAACATCATCAGCCTTGTCTCTGGCTGCGTCACCTTCCTCGGCGGCTTTCTGGTCGTCTGGGGCGCGGTGTCGCTCGGCCTCGCCATCAGAGAGCAGCAGGGCGGCAGTCAGATTGCCTCGGCGATATCAACCATCGCGGGCGGCGCGATCATCATCGCCGCAGCGGTCTACTTCGGGATGCTCGACACGTCCTGGCTCCCCGCCTAGGGAAGGCGGTGAGCCATGTCGCTTCAGATCCCCATTCAGAAGGACATCGGCGAATACGAGGAGAAGATCGTCGGGAAGCTGTCGTTCCGCACCCTTGTTTGCGTGGCTGGCGGCTTCGGATCGGCGATCCTTGTGGCAGCGATATGCCATTTCTGGATCGGCATAGAAGTTGCCGATGCGGCGTTTCCCGTCATGTGCGCATCGATCCCGTTCTGGCTCGCCGGATTCTGGCGTCCCTTCGGGATGTGCGCAGAGAAGTTCGCACCCCTTCTGTTTTCACACCACATGAAAGACCAGAGGCTCCTCTACGAGAGCCCAGCGGCAAAGCATCTGGCGCGCATCGAGCGCGGAGCGCCGAGCCGCAGGGCGAAGAGGATGTCCAAACGCAAAGGAGTGGAGGCCAATGAGCCAACCAGAGAACGCGAAGAAATCAAGGAAAGCGATGAAAGAGGACAAGAAGAGGCTAAAGGATGAGAAGAGGATCGCAAAGGCCCGAATCAGAGCCGAGCGAGAGCGAGGCGGCTCTCAAGTAGGCATCTTACGGCAACTCGCCGGCATGTCCACCAAGTCCGACCGTTCGAAGAAGACCCACGAGGAGAGGCTGAAGCGCCAGAAGAAGGCGCGCTCCCAGGCGGGGGACGTCAGCTCCTTCATCGGCTACGACGTCATCTACCAAGACGGCATCGCGCAAGTCGAGGAGGGGCTCTTCTCGCAGACGATCGAGTTCTCGGACATCTCCTACCAGTCGGCACGGCGCGAGAACCAGCAGAACATCTTCACGGTGCTCTCCTCGCTGTACAACTACTTCGGTGCGGACTCGTGCGTGCAGCTGACAATAGCCAACGTCCCCATACCGGACGACGAGATCGGCAGGAAGCGCTTCTTTAAGGCGGCAGATCCCGACACGGCCGAGTACGCCAAGGAATACAACAGGATCCTCAACGACAAGATGCGCGAAGGGGTATCGAACCTCATGCGTCACCGCTACCTCACCTACATGGTGGGCGCGGACGACGTTTGGGAGGCGGTGCCCAAGCTCTCGCGCATCAAAGGCGATGTCACCGACACGCTCTCGCGCATCCGCTGCGAGGCGCACGCCCTCAACGGCTCCGAGCGCATCGAGGCGATCCAGTCCCAGCTGCGCCCGAAGTCGCCCTTCACGTTTTCCTGGGACAAGGTGAGTCCCACGTCGAACACGCGTACCAAGGACCTCATTGCCCCCGCGCTCGTGGACTTCAAGCCCGGCGGACGATCGGACATCTTCAGGATTGACGATACGTATGGGTGCGTGCTCTCCATACGCACGTTCGGATCGATGCTTGAGGACTACTACCTTGCGAACATCATCGACCTTCCCATGCCGCTCTCGGTGAACCTGCACATCCAACCCATCGCGCAATCGGATGCTCTCGCGCTCGTGAAGCGCCAGCTCGACTGGATGGACAAGGAGATCATCGACGAGCAGATGAGCGCCATGAAGAAGGGATACGACTACACAATCCTGCCTCCGGAACTACGCTACTCCAAGGAGGAGGCGGAGGAGCTGCTTGACTTCCTTCGCAACAAGAACGAGCGCCTCTTCACCTACACCGGTCTCATCTACACCTATGCGGGCACGATCGACGCACTTGGGCGACAGGTCGAGCAGATCATCTCGGTCGGACAGGGCAACTCGCTCGGCATCGAGCCCCTCTACTACCGCCAACGCCAGGCCCTGAACTCGGTGCTGCCGCTCGGGATGAACCACGTCGATGTCACCCGATATCTCACGACCGGGCAGATCGCCATGCAGATGCCCTTCGCCTCCCTTGAGCTCAACCAGGAGGGCGGGGGCTATTACGGGCAGTCGAAACAGTCGGGCAACCTCGTTATCTGCAACCGCAAGAAGCTCGCGAGCCCCATGGGGTTCGTCTGCGGCAAGCCCGGCTCCGGTAAGTCCTTCTCCGTCAAGAGAGAAATCACCAACACCGTGCTCGCCTATCCGGACGACGAGATCATCATCTTCGACCCCGCAGGTGAGTACGGAAACCTCATCGAGGCCCTCGGCGGCGTGAACGTCCGTCTCGCGCCCGATGCCGACACTGCGCTCAACCCCTTCGATTTGGCCGACGTGGAGGGGCGCGCCGACGCGGCGCAGCTCGCCTTCAAGATCGACGCCTTCCTGGCCCTCTCAAGCGCGATGATGGCGGAATCCTCCGAAGGCCTTCCCGAAGCGGACAAGTCGATCATCACGCGCTGCGTGGAGGCTGCCTACGCGAGATGCTCGGGCGGCGAGGGAATGCCGACGCTTTCCGATTTCCACGAGATACTCGTCGAGCAGCCGGAGGCCGAGGCGCGCGACATCGCCCTTCGCTACGAGCGCTACGTCACCGGCGCGCTCTCCTTCTTCAACCGCCAGTCCAACGTCGGCTTCGACAACCGCATCACCAACATCGACCTGCACGACCTCTCCACCAACATGCGCGTGTTCGGGATGCTCACCGCCCTTGAGGCCGTGCGCAACCGGATGTATGTGAACTTCGAGCGCGGCGTGACCACCTGGCTCTACATCGACGAAGTGCAGTCGCTCTTCGGGCATCCGACCATCATCGACTACTTCGCGAAGTTCTGGGCGGAAGGGAGGAAGTTCAACCTGATCTGCACCGGCATCTCCCAGAACACCTCGCACATGCTCACACACGAGCGTGCGCGCACCATGGTCCTGAATTCGGACTTCATGCTGCTTCACAAGCAGGCGAGCCAGGACTTGGCCGCATGGGCCGAAATGCTCTCGCTATCCGGTGCCGAGCGCGAATACATCGACGAATCGATCAAAGCCGGAGAGGGACTGCTCGTCGCAGGAGGGGCGCGCGTGCCGATACGCGACGACTTCCCCAAGGGCAAGCTCTACGACCTTTGGAACACCAAGCCCGAGGAGATCGCGCAGCTGAAGCGCGCCCGTGCCTTCGAGTCAAACGCAAAGAAAAGCCAGGGCTAGATGGATCCGAGAAGCCTTGACAAGCAAAGCGCATCGATCGCTGACATCGTAGCCGCCGATAAGCTCGATGCTGTGAGCGCGGGGATCGTGAAGGACGACGAGAGTCAAATCCTCTCCGCCCTGAGCGAGAGAAGATCCGCGCTCGGCAATAGGGCAACGCACAAAGCAAGCTCTTCCATGGAACGCATGCGCAAGTCGGCAGGTATGGGTGCTGCAAATGTCGATTCCGAAAGCATATCGGGTGCCGGAGATGCATCTGCAGGAACTGGGACAGCAAATGCCCCGAGCGAGCGCCTCAAGGTTCGTCAGCTTCTGGAGCGCGAAGCCGTTTCCGAGCTCGACGACACTGACGAGTTCGAGGGCGCAGGCAGCGCCTATGACGCTGGGCGAAACGCCAAGCGGGCGATTGCCGCCGTGCGGGACAGGAAGGCGAAGGGAGCCCACTCCGCATCGGGCGGATCCAAGGGATCGAGCGCGGGCGCGAAGACCACCAAGAGCGTGAGCGCGCAAGGGACCAAGAAGGCGAAGGTAGCGAGCACTGCAGGAGCCGGTCAAGGCCAGGCTCAAGCGAGCCATGCCGCCGCCCAGGCGGCGGGAACCGCAGCGAAGACTGCCGCCACATCGTCCGGCAACGCCACCCTCGCTGGCACGGTCGGCGGAAGCGGTCTTGCGGCAGGGGGCGGGGTGCTCTTCGGGGTGATCGCCTTCGTGCTAGTGGCGCTCGTCATCGGCCAGATAGTATCTGCCTTGTTCGGGTTCTGGGACGCGGAGGACAAGAAGCGCTCCATGGAAGGGCTTCCGCCCTATATCACCTACGAGATGGTGGAGGAGGCCGTTCGTTGCCAGGAGGAGTTCGGTCACCCGGCGGGATGCACCATCGCGCAGATCATCTGCGAGTCGGGCCAGGGAGATTCCATGAGCCAGCTCGCGGTGCGCGACCACAACCTCTTCGGAATGAAATGGGCGTCGTCTTTCGCCTCGGCTCCGGAAGTCGCCGGAAAGGCGGGATGGACGACCCAAGAGGAGTACACACCTGGCACCTTCACGACCATCACGGCATATTTCACGGTATTCAAGGGAGACGTGGAGTGCATTCGCTTCCGAAGTCGCGTGTTCCTGCAGGCAACCCACTACCGCAACAACTCCCTCATCAAACAGGCCATCGCAGAGCACTCCTCCGACAAGATGGCGGAGGGCTTGAAGGACGCGGGATGGGCAACGAGTTCGGCTTACGTGGACTCGCTCAAGTCCGCCATGGACACCTACAACCTGCGCCGCTTCGACTCGATGACCGTGGAGGACCTTGAGAGCGGGGCGCTCTCGGCAGACGCGATCATCGCCGCTGCCTACAGCCAGCTCGGCGTGCCCTACGTATGGGGCGGCACGTCGCCCGGAGTCGGGCTCGACTGCTCAGGGCTCACGCAATACTGCTACCGGCAGGCGGGTATCGCCATCCCGCGCAACTCCGAAGACCAAGCCGCCTTCGGACGCAAGGTGCCAGTTTCTGACGCTACGCCCGGCGACATCCTCTGGAGACCCGGACACGTGGCCATCTACATCGGAGACGACCGCTACATCCACGAACCGCACTCAGGCGCGGTCTGCAAGATATCGAGCGGTGCATCGCACTTCGCAAGCGCCATCAAGATCAGATAGGAAGGACGAAAACATGACCAGGAAAAACAAGCTCATGTTCGCTGCGGCCATCATGGCGGCGATGCTCCTCGTGGGTTCGGGCGTAGCCAGGTGCACGCTCGCCCACAACGGAACAACTGAAGACCGAATCGTTCTCGAATCGGCAGAGAAAGAAGGATTAGATAACTCTATGCCCGGGATCGATGCCGCAGACGGTGAGGCAGGCTCCGGCATCGAATCGCTCATCGGAACCTCGTGGGTGGGCGTGGACGACGCCACGCGCTCGCTTTCCATTGTCAAAGGGGCTTTCGTCGAGACCAAGGACGGCGGCACGGAGGTGACTTACTGGACGCTCGATAGCGAGGAGCCGCTTTCCTCCGGAATGACAGCCACCGTGCTCGCCTCGAAGTCGATAACCGATGCCGCGAGCCCCGTTCTCGTCTCTGTGAGCAGCGACGGCGCAGACACCGTGCTTCGATCGGACGCTCTCGCCTGCGCATACAGACAGGTACAGGTCGGGGACAGGTCACTTCATTTCACCGGCGTCACATCCAAGCTCGAAGAGGCCATGGAAGTTGATGCCGCGAAGATCGAGGCCGCCGTCTCGGTGCGCGCAGCCGCCGTGTCGCCGAGCGCGACTCGCGCCATCTGGGATGCGGAGGCGTGGATCGACTACGCCAACAATGCGGCCACGACCACGTTCACGCTCGATGATGGGGCATCGACCATGATTTCGGTCACGCGCTCATCCGACGGCACGATCGAGGCGCTCTGATAGGGATGGGCAAAATCAAAAGCCTCGTCTCAGACAGACGATTCATAGTGGCGTTCGCAGCCACATTCGCATTGCTCTCCACGCTGCTCATGCCGACGCAGCTCGCTTGGGCCTCGATCGCAGACGACATCAACGCATGGCTCTGCGGCGTGCTCCGCGACTGGTGCAACTGGATATTCGCGGCGCAGACCGACGTCATGCGCTCGCTCGGCGCAAACGGCGTGCTGTCGGCTCCTTTCGATACCATGCTCGCGAGCGCGGGAGACGTGTCTATGTACGACATCGCGAGAGGCGTCTGGCAGGTAGCAGTGCTGCCCATCGGATGCGGCGTGCTCGGCCTGGTGTTCACCCTGAAACTCATCGAGATCTCGCAGCGAATGGACGGCAACCAATCCTTCCCGGGCGTGAAGGAGGTGGTGTTCCTGCTCGTGTTCTTTGCAGTATTCCTCTTCCTGATCCAGCATTCATTCGACCTTATGGCGGCGATCTACGAGGTCATTGGCCTTGCGATCGACCGCGTGGAGGGGCTCTTCGGTACGGGCGGCGCACTGGACATGACGGCGGTCTCGATCGTGACAGGAGATGACGATCTCTCAGCTCTGCTCGCGCTGCTCGTCGTTGCGGTCATCAGCTGGCTTGTCGTGCTCATCGCCTACATCGTGGCGCTCGTCGTCTGCTGGGCGCGAGCGATACAGCTCTACGTCATGGCTGCGTTCTCGCCGATACCTCTAGCGTTCCTCGGATTCGACCAGACGCGCCAAATCGGGCTCGGGTATCTGAAGAGCTTCGGAGCCGTATGTATAGCAGGTCTCATCATCCTGATCCTGCTCATCAGCTTCCCCGTGATCCTCGGCGGCATCGTCGCCGTGAACCCGGGAACCGGAACACCCATAGACGCGATCGCCAACGGGCTCACTTACGCGCTCCAATACCTCGCCATGTGCATCCTGCTCGTGTTGTCACTCGTGAAAAGTGGTGCCTGGGCACGAGACATAGTGAGCGGGTTCTAGACGCTTATTACATATCAGGAAGAAAGGAGGTGGTGCCTATGGGCTGACAGGGCATCTGCAGGGGCATTCCACCAACCGACCCCAAGAAGAGACAAGACGCAAAGGAGAAAGCAAAATGGACGATAAAAAGAACGTCTACATCACACTGCACAAGAACTTCGTCCACGAGGGCATCGAGTACGAGGACAGGAAGACCGGAGAGACCAAGACCTTCAACTCGGTGACGCTGCCCAAGGGCACTGTGGTCAACGGGCAGGATGTGAGCTACAGCCAGTTCAGCCCCCTCTTCGTGAACCCGTCCCGCTTCAAGGGCGAGAATTACCGGGACATCCCCCTTCTGGCCGAGAAGGAGGTATGGCTGAAGAAGAGCGTGCTTGAGCCGGATGGCAGCCCCACCCTCGACGAGGATGGCAAGCAGGTGCGCGAGGTCATCAAGGTGATGCCGGCTGCGCTCAAGGAGGGCATCGACAAGGGAAGGGCGGCCTACCTCGCATCGCTTGACGACAAGGCCAAGGAGGCACGCGAGGCATCGGCCAACCAGACCCGCGACGCCCGCCAGGCCGAGCCGGTATCCCGTTAGGCGGTGCGACATGGAAGTAACGATGACTAGCGCTTCCAGCTCGAAGGCTCTGCGCTGTCTGCTCGCTGCGCTTGTCGCTTTGAGCTCGGTCATAGGCGTCCTCGCATCCTCTGGGCAAAGCGCATACGCTGCAGAGACCGCCTCCTTGAGCATCGGGGGCAAGATTCCCTATGCGGGATACACGACCACATGGATGTATGCCGACGGAGAGATCGCCTACTGCGGAAACCCGTCCGCGATAACGCCACCGGCAGGAAACTATGCCAAGAGCGCCATCAATGCGCCTTCGGGGCGCGATGCGGAAACCATAGCGGATCTCTGGTTCAGCTACGGGAGCCCCGGCTTTGATGCGAGCCTCTGGCCTTCCACGTGGTACGACGGCACCGCAATGACCGATGCGCGCTATGCGGCGCTCGCTCATATCCTGCTCTCCGACACGTTCTCATCCAACGGCAACTACGCGCTCTATGGCTGCAACGAGCAGTTCAAGAGCTGGTGTCGTCAGAACGTGATCGGGTTCAACTCATCTGGCGAGATGTGCAACGAGAACGCCACGGGACGGCTGATATGCGCCCGCATGGGCGAGATTCCCTCCAACTTCGAGGCGTTCATGCTCTACACCGGTGCCGGAAACCAGCTCATCCTGTCCTTCAAGTACACCCCATACGGCAAGATCGACCTTCTGAAGGTCACGGCAAACGAGGAGATGTGCGCGAATAATCCACTCTACTCCGTAGAAGGCGCGGTATATACCGTGTACCGCAACTCGGGCCTCACGGGCGTGGCGGGCTCCATCACCACGAATGCGGACGGCTGGGGAATCCTAGAGGATCTTGAGCCCGGCGACTACTGGGTGAAGGAGACCAAGCAGGCACCGGGGCACGCTCTCGATCCGACCGTGTACCCGACCAAGGTCAACTCTGACGAGACCACGCGCGTGAACGGCCAGAGCGTATCCGACATCCCGCAATCAGACCCCGTGGGCATGCTCGTTGGCAAGGTCGACGCCGACACGGGCGACTCCGCCCCGCAAGGCGACGCCACGCTCGAAGGCGCGCTCTTCACGGTGCGCTACTACGCGGGAGACTATGCGGATGCTTCAGCTGCGGAGGCATCGGGTGCGCCGATGCGCACCTGGGTCTTCGAGACCGACGCGGACGGGTTCGCCTATCTCGCGGACGAGTACAAGCACTCGGGAGATCCACTTTACTACCAGACTAACAGCGACGCATCCATCCCGCTCGGCACTGTGCTCATCCAGGAGACCCGAGCGCCTCAGGGATACAACCTCGACGACGGACACGGAGGCGACCCCAAGGTGTTCTGCGTGCGCATCACGCCGGACGGCGCTGAGGGCGAGTCGGTCTACACCTACAACTCGCCGAAAGCGCCTGATACCGTCGAGCGCGGCGACTTCCGCCTCGTGAAGGAAGTACCCGTCGAGATCTACGATTCTCCGAACGGCGACATGCCCCAGGAGGTCAAGCGCGTGCTCGTGCCAGGCGTGAAGTTCGAGCTCTACAACGACTCCGAGAACGCCGTGCTCTCTCCCGAGACCGGCAAGCTCGCAGGTCCCGGCAACCACGTGTGCACCATCACTGTCGATGAGAACGGACTCGCCACCACCAAGGATGACAACGCCGAAGTCAACGGCTGGAGCAAGCCCTCCGACTGGACAGGCGCGCTCGCATACGGAACCTACCGCATCCACGAGGTGATCCCGCAAGACGTGGAGGACGCCTTCAAGGCCACGTGGGGAAAGACGCTCCTTCCCGTGGATGACTGGAAGACCACGATCCGCGAGGAGGGGCAGTACGACCCGCCCCAACTCGTGAACGACCACATTCCGCAGACGCCTCTCAAGGTGGTCAAGGTGGACGCCGAGACAGGCAAGCAGGTCCCGCTTCCCGTGAGCTTCCAGCTTGAGGACGCGGACGGCAACCTCGTCACCTACACCTCGCACTATCCCGTGACCGAGACCATCGACACCTGGACGGCCAACGAGCGCGGCGAGCTGACGCTGCCGATGCTGCTTGAAGAGGGCGACTATCGCCTCATGGAGGTTCAGGCACCTTACGGATATGTGAGGATGCTTGAGGGCAAGGCGTTCCATGTGGATGCCGAGTACAACGGCTGGGAGAACCCGCTTGTCATCGAGTTTTCCAATATGCCACAGAAGGCGGCCATCACCGTGGCCAAGACCGATGCCGACACGGGAGAGCCGGTGGACGAGTCCGTCTACATCGTGAAAGCGGCAGAGACCATCACCACACCTGACGGCACCATCCGCGCGCACGAGGGCGAGATCGTGGCCACGCTCACCACAGGCGAGGACGGCAAGGCGACCACACCCGAGCTCTACCTCGGCACATACACGGTCTACGAGGCCAAGGCCAAGGACGGGTTCGCTCTCGATGTCGTAGAGAAGACCGTGGCGCTGGAGTACGCAGGACAGGACATCGCGGTCTACGACCACGAGGAGGCAGTAACCGACGAGCCGACGACCCCCTCGATCAAGAAGGTGGACGCACTCGATCCTGAGACCCACATCGCAGGAGCCGTCTTCCGCATCTGGAACGACGAGGGTACCTTCGATGAGGAGATGACCACGGATGAGAACGGGATCATCTCGCTCGCCTACGCCAAGCACGGCAGCTACCACATCCAGGAGGTCGAGGCTCCCGATGGCTACGCCATCGTCGACCTCGATGAGGAAGGGAACCCGACCGTCACCGATTTTGTAGTGAACGAGCAAGGCATGGTCGAGTGGGACGATACCGGCGCTATGGCGGCCTCGCACGAGTTCGTGCTTGAGAACATGCCGAAGACCATGAAGACGACAACGAGCGACTCCGAGAGCGGAACCCACGAGGGCCAGGCACGCGGTGAGCTCACCATCGTGGACACCATCGAGTACACCGGTCTCATCCCCGGAGACGAGTACACGGTAAGCGGCAAGCTCATGGACAAGGCCACGGGCGAGCCCGCGCTCGACGATGAAGGCAGCGAGATCACGGCTTCGACCACATTCACCGCAGAGGAATCCTGCGGCACGGTAGACGTGACCTTCACCTTCGCAGGGGCGAGCCTCGCTGGCAAGCATCTCGTCGCATTCGAGACGACGGAGTTCGAGGGTACCGAGTACATGGTCCACGCCGACATCGACGACGTCGATCAGACGGTGGCCATCGTGGACATCGCCACCCAAGCGCGTGATGCTGAGACCGGTACCAACACAGGCACCATCGGCGAGCACGTGAAGCTCATCGACACGGTTGCCTACACGGGTCTCACTCCGGGCAATACCTACAAGCTCTTCACCATGCTCATGGACAAGGCCACCGGAAACCCGCTCATGGACGAGGACGGCCTTCCCATTGTGGGCACGACGGAGTTCACACCTGAGACTCCCGACGGTACGATCGACGTCAACGTGGAGATCGACACAACCGAGCTTGCGGGGCACGACATCGTGTTCTTCGAGAAGCTCTCAGACGCTCAGGAAAACATCATCTCCACCCATGAGGACATCGACGATGAGGGTCAGACCGTTAGCTTCCCTGAACCAGAGAACCCCGGGAAAGGCTATCCCAAGACAGGAGGCTTTGCTGATGTTGATCCAATAGCCGCAAGCTTGGTTGTCTTGGCCATCTGCGCTGCAACCGGTGCTGTCGCGGCGTATTTCTACCGCACGCGCAGGCAGGTCAAGGCAATCGACGAGGTGGAAAGAGAGGTCTTGGAAGAAAGCAAGGATGAATAGGCATGCACGACATTAGCTGCAAGCTAATGAAACAGGGCGGGTCGAGCGGATCGGCTCGCCCTTATACTAGGAAGGAAGATAATGCGCAAGATCAGGAAAATCGTCTTTGCAGCCATTTTAATCCTCGTAGCGATCATTACTACCGCACTGGCGATGTGGCTTACAGCAACCGACAACGACAAGGCGGAGACGATAGAGGCGATAACCGATGCCCTGTCTCGGGAAGATGAAGCGGAAAGAGAAATTGACTGGTCTTCGCTTCCTGATAGCGTCATCGCCTGGGTGGAAGTTCCAGGAACCAATATCGACCAGCCCATCGTGCAGGCTACACCTGATGCGCCCAATGCCTATCTCTATAGGGACGCGCTTGGCCAAGGCAACTACGGAACCCCTTATATTGATTGCGATTGCTCTCTGACATCGCCCTTCGTGATGGTCTATGGCCACCACATGTCAGATGGCTCAGCATTTGCGGACTTTGCTAACTTCATTGATGAGGCGTATGCTCGCGAGCACAGCCGTATCATTATCTACCAACGATGCGGTGAAACTCTTGACCTTGAGGCTTGCGCCGTCGATGTCGTCAATGCCAATCAGGAAAGGCTTGTGATTCCGGAGGATAAGGATTTCAAAGGTAGGATTGGCGGATCCGATCTCATCCTTGACGAAGATGCAGAAACGGGAAAGCTATGGACTTTTGCAACATGCTCATATCAAACAAGAAACTCTCGAACCATTGTTTATGCCGTGGACAGCGTAAGCGGCATCTAATCGATTTTGTTTTTGGCGAGATAACCATCAAACCATTTTTCAAATGCCGGAGTTCCATTCTTCGATCTTATTCGCAACTCGTCTAGCAATGCATTGTATTCATCTTGGTTTTCATCATGTGCAGCATCCCTGATCTTGTACAGAAGATTGCTGCACGTAACGCAAAGGTTCAAATTCCCATGTTCTGTCTTGACCTTTTCGAATGACTCCAGCAAGCCCTTCTTCTTTCCGCAACAATCACATTTCATCAAGGTCACCGCCAATAATCGATTCGTCTATTAATTCAGCCATCTTCTCCTCATCTGCACTGTCTATTCGCGTTCGATCTTTTTTGATCTTATCGATCATCGGGGAGATATAGTGCGCAATATCAGCTGCTTGCGTGTTTGACGTAAGGAGAGAAGCTTGTAGCTCTTTTAACCCTTTCTTATCCGCATCAAGCATTTCAACGAGCTTTTCCTGTTCATCAGTAGTAAGGAGCTCTTCGATTATGCAATTAATCAATACCGCATTGAAGAGCCTTCCGGTAATAATCGCGTCGTCTTCCTTAAATAGATTGCCGACAGCTTTGGTTATGGCTCCAGCAGCCCCACCCATAACCATGCCAACGCCGAAGCCAATCGCTTTGCCCACATTCTTGTTGATGGTTCCTCCGATTTTCTCGCCGATTGCAGCACCTGCGATAGCAGTACCAGCGATGCTTCCAAAGAAAGAACTAATCAAAGAAGTGAGGTTCTTGAAATACTGCGCCTTGCTAATTCTTCCTTGAATCATGCGATACGTATCTGGAATAGAGAAGACCACAATCATCACGGTCTCGGTCACCGCATTAGCGCCAACGAATTTTGCAAAGCTCTTTTGTGCGGCAGCACCATATATCGCATTCTTTCCAGCAAGGGCTCGAAATGCATTGATGATTGCCTGAGTTGCTTTTGGTCCGATAAGCTCGCCGAAACCTGCTGCTATAGGCTTAGCTGCGTTCATCCATGCAGTTCTCGATATCTGTGAGGCCACGACATTCGCAACGAAGCTGAGACCATAGACTTGAAGCCCTGAGAATAACGCTTGTTTGGCAGCTAGCTTGTAATCCTTTGCGCCCCAGAGAACTTGCGCAAAAGTTACAAGCGAGGTGATGCCAAACGCAGAAAGACAGGTGATAGCGCCGTTGGCAGCATCGTAACGCAGGGAGTCAATATTTCCCGCCTTGGCAAGGTTTCTGGCTTGTTGATAGCTTATCTTGCCCTTTCTTACGATGTCATAGGCTTTGTTCGGGTCGCTGACGTTCGGCACTTGTCCGTCTGCGATCTTTTGCTTCATTATCGACACAGCATCTACGTATTGGTCGCTTGCAACCTCTAGCTTCATCGGGTTGCCATTAAGGTCGGTGTACTTGTAGGTCTTCAAGCCAGTTAAAGGATCAGATTCAAAGCATGCAGAGACGGAATCGTTAGCTGTCTTGCAATACTTGCATTGAACCGGAAGGTTTGCGACGATCTTATCCGGGCCGTGCTTTGCATTGTCCCTCCCGACGACCGTAGAATCTTCTCCATGCAGCTTGTCTAGCATGGCCCCAGCTTCTTCTGCGTAGATACCGTGTCCTGTTCGTGTGTTACCGACTCCATAAGCTGCGTTGAACATGACGTCTTCGGCATTCGCAGAATTAACTGCGCTAAAAGAGGAGTTTTCGATGATCCTATCAGCTAGTTTTTGCTGTTCAATGATTTCGTTTCTATAAGTAGTGAACAGGTTGTAGAAGGGTTCGCTGGACAGTTGCGCCAAGTCTTGGCCATCGATTTTCAGTACATATCTTTTCTCTTCAACATTAGAGTTCAGTATTTCGATGGAATAGTCCGCGGGATTGAATAGCCACCAGGGGATGATCCTGTAAATTGAGGTGACCTTTTCAGTCTTTGCCTTCCCGCCTTTAGTCTTGCGATCTTCTTTCGCCTTTGCATTGAAGGCCTTGACCTCTTCGTTTGTGCCCTTGACGACCAACCCTTGTTCGGTGATTACCACGCCAGCAGGATATCCACCAAAGCTCAAAATGTCGGCCCAAAGAATCTTATAGTCTGTTGGTACAGGAATGAGTTCATGTATGCGCCTAAGATTCTTCTCCGTAAGATCAACGGGCGATTCAGGGAGTTGGTTTATAAGCTCTCGTATCTGCTTATCCATATAGCTTAACCTTCTAAAAAACGATCTAGAAAACCAATTATATTCGCTTACATAAGCGTGCTGAGCAGGGAGCCATGAATCAATGCTCCGTGTTTTATGTCGTTGGGGCATGCACATTAAAGCTAAATCGACTATGAAAAGAATAGATGTTTAAAGGTTGAATAGTCCCCATCACTTTTCAACAAAAAATGCCGAACAAAAAATAGAAAGCAGGGACCCCGCTCGGCATCATTTTTCCTCCAGGCCTTTGACGTATTCGAGTAAGGGAGCCAGATAGTCGCGATTGGTGCCGTCGAAGCCGTCTCCCATGACGCAAAGCATCCCTTCGGCTTTCGGATCGGTCTCAGCCGCCTTCGCATTCATCTTGAAGAACATCTTCATAGCCATCTTGCCTGGGAGACTCAGCCGGTCATAGTCAAAGCCACCATGGCAGTAGAAATGGGGCAGATCTGGATAGTCGCCTTTCGGAAACGTTCTCTCAAAAGCTTTTTCCACCTCCGATGCAGGCCACATCTCGCATGGCATGGGAGTCGCGCCTGTCGCAAGCACTGCTACATGAAGACTTGGATGCTCTTGGATGATCTTTTTCAGCCAGTTGGCACCTTTAATCGATGCGGCATGAAACCAGCTGCAGAAGACCAGCAGGTCGATGTTTGAAAGGTCTAGCTTGTTGCGCTCAGCATATGGAACAGCAGCAGTGTTCAGATCGTCGGCTAGCCATTTCGCGTACTTTTCGGTAAAGCCTGTCTGCGAGCAATAGACGATGTAGATTCTCATTCATTTGCCTCCTTCATATGCGCTTCATTGAATGACTTGACATGCGCTTTGCAGAAACGCTCGGCTTCCTTGGCGCTTGCTTCTGCATCCATCAGCATGTGCATGGGACCATGAAATTCCGTTGCGGCCAAGTGCGCATCGCAAGGTTCGAACTGCCCGATCTCGACTAAATGAGCGAATATCGATCCCTGCAAGAGCACGGGACGCTCGATGAATATCTGCACATAGAGCTTCGCGCAACGTTTGTCGTCATAGCGGCTCATGGCTAGCATGTGCCTCAGGCGCATTATGCGCTCACTTTCAAAGAAGGGCATGTAGCTCTTCCAGACAAGCTCTTGAATATCGTGCCCGCTTAATTCCGCATAAGCTGCAGGATCATCGCTCGGTTCTGCCATCGCGCCTTCTGCATGGAGCGACTCTTCGACATACTCGATCTCTCGCTTTATGAGGGCATCGAAGATCTCCCGCTTTCCCTTAAAGTGGTTATAGAGGGAAGCCGCCTTGATGTCGATAGCGCTTGCGATGTCGCGAACGGACGTGGCGGTATAACCCTTCTCGCTGAAGAGTAAGAAAGCCGCATCCAATATGGCGTCTTTTGAATCCCCTTTGACCCGCGGCATGACACACTCCTACTAAAAACTAACTAATGTTAGTTTATCACGAAAATCATGAGTACATTCAAGAAGGCCAAAATGGACAACATGCATTAAGGGATTGGAGTACCAAGAACCTTAGTTTTCAGAATGGCTATCTTGACACAACGACGAATGGACAAATAATATAAAGCAAGTTATATAAACAAGTTAACATTATGTGTAGGTGAGTCATGCCACGTCAAGTTCGGATTTCAAAAGAGAGAATCCTAGAAGCAGCGTTGGGAATCCTTATCCGTGATGGATTCTGCGCCGTGAACATAAAGAGCGTAGCCAATGAGCTGAGTTGCTCAACGCAACCAATAGCTTGGCAATTCAAGAAGATGGAGAACATGAGGGAGGCTCTTGCACAAGAAGCCGTCGCTTATGCGAATCAAAAGCTATCTCCTTTGTCGGTAAATGCAATAGAAGCGTTTTGGCAACTCGGAAAATCCTATATCGACTTGGCATTCGATACCCCTAATCTGTTCCGATTTCTGTATATGGGCGAAAGCCAGCAATACCTTAGAGGCGGACTTGGCTCCATACTGACCGACAAGGGAAACGCTGCTCTGATCGAGAGGCTGGCCAAGCAGCTGGGAGCCAGCGAAGAGCAAGCAGGAGAGGTGTTCCAAAGAATGGTCCTGTACACGCATGGGATCGTCTCTTTGGTGGTGGCAGGCGTTCTTGATTGCACGAGGAAACAGGCATACGAAAGCGTGCTTGGCTTCGCCTTCGACATGCTCGAATTCATGGATATGGAAATGGATATTGAGTCCGTCAGGGAGATCTTTCGCTAGGAGGACATCCTCATGAACGAAGGCGCGCATAGGAAGGTGAAGAAGGCGTTGCTTCTGTTCCTCGCCATAGTATGTGCCGTGATCCTGCTTGTGGCTTTAGTCATCTTAGGCATACGCACCTTTAATTCGCAGCAATCCCGGATTGATTCCGATAGAGGCGTACAAGAGGGTGCTTACATTCAGATCGGTGGCATAGAGCAATATATGCAGATTCGAGGTGATGACAGGGAAAACCCGGTCATCTTGTGGCTCCACGGTGGTCCTGGAAACCCTTTGGCGTACCTCACCTATTATTATCAGCGTCCGCTGGAGAAAGACTACACGATCGCTTATTGGGAGCAGCGTGGATGCGGGCGCACCTTCTACAGGAACGAAGATAACGGCGACTTGACTATCGAGCAGTTCCTTGCCGACACAGACGAGATAGTCGACTACCTATGTGCTCGCTTCGGGCAAGAGAAGATCGTTATCGCGGGGCAATCATGGGGCACAGTCCTCGGCATGGAGTACATGAATGCTCACCCTGACAAGGTGGCAGCATATATCGGAGTCGGGCAGATAATCGATTTCTCGCAAGGGAAGGTGCATGCTGCGCAAGTGGCATCTGAGGTGGCGATGGAGCGCGGCAATGAGGAAGACGCCAAGGTGCTCGCGGGGCATATAGAGGAATTCACGAAGGCGAAGAGCATCGAGCAGGTGGATGCTGAATCACTTGAAAACATGGTCATCACGACGCTCAAATACCTGAGGCCAGATGGCGAGATGTCTGGTATCGGACAGGTGGTTGTTGGACTTGCAGCGCCCGAGATGCTAATGGACGACATGAGGTGGCTCTTGTTCGAAAGCGATACGAAGAGCATCCTCAGTGGACAAAGCGATCTGGTGAACTATATGTATTTCCGATTTCAAGCAGAGAGCGGCTGACTATTGCAGCGCTTTTGCTACACCGTTCCACGCTCCACTGCTACAGCGCTCC
>OLSE01000827.1_pt1 | contig 31815 bp, 34 predicted proteins | sample 1673191 | NCBI WGS metagenome assembly OLSE01 (sample SAMEA3136764, study PRJEB25190) | human gut metagenome | biome: human gut; feature: human-associated habitat; material: faeces | place: Austria | collected 2013
GCGTCCGATGGGCTGAATATCGTCATTCTGGATTAAGGAGGGAAAGCTATGGCAATGACAGGCGGCACCGCCTATCTGGTGAAATCCGAAAAAACGAATTACGGCTCCAACAGCTGGACGACTGATCTGTACATCTATGTGAAGGTCATCTCCCAGAATGTGATCGCAAACACATCCACCATCGCTCTGGGTATGTATGTCTATTCGAAATACTCCATAGCATGGTCGGACTTTGGCACCAACGGCACTTCCTATATCGGCACGGCTACCTCCGGCTCAAACTGCTTCACCTTTACAAACGGTCAGAGCGGCAGCGGCACGAAGTGGCTGATTGAGGACAAGCAGGTCACCGTGTACCACAACAGCAACGGTACGCTGACCCTCCCGATCTATTGGCACTGGGGCGTCAACAGCCCGTGGGGTCAGTACACCGGCCCCTCCGGCAGCTACAATGTGACGCTGAGCACCATTGACCGAGCCGCCCCTACCGTTACCTTTTCTGTTTCGACTATTACCGCAAACGGCTTCAAAATCTCTGCAAACTCCACCTCAACAGCGGATATCTGGCAGTACAGCACCAACGGCGGCTCTACATGGACGACCTTTTCTTCGACCGCATCTACCAGCGTAAGCGTAACATTGTCCTCGCTCTCGCCGAACACCAGTTACACGGTGAAGGTCAGAGCAAGGCGGCAGTACAACCAGGTATACGGCACCTCCGGCAGCTCCACGGTGAAAGCACTGGGCGGTGCAGTGGTAAACAGCGTCAGCACGGTGACCGCAGACAATGCCAGAGTGACCATCACCCTCAATGTCACCGTGTACGAACCGTCTTACATCAATTCTCTGTCGATTAAAAGCGGGAACACGACCATCCTGACCGTTACCGGGCTTGCATGGACGAAGGGTACGACAAACCGCTCGGTCACCCTGTCATCAGCACAGAGAACCACGCTGCTCAATTGGATGGCCTCGATGAAGTCCTTCACGGGCACCTTTGCCGTTTCCTCCTTCAGCGGCTCAACGCAGATCGGCAGCACCTCAAGCAAGACTGCTACGGTACTGACCACGGCAACCAATTCTGCTCCGACCATAAGCGGATTCACTTATGCCGACAGCTACACGACCACAAAGAACCTCACGGGCAACGACCAGCTGTTCGTGCAGAACTACTCGACTCTCAAGGTCACCCCTGGAACGGCGACCGCAAAAAACGGTGCCAGTATTTCCAACTATACCGCTTCTTGCAACGGTTTATCCGCATCCAATTCAACTGGGTCTTCTATCACAGTCGGAAAGATCGCCAAGTCCGGCAGTGTGACGGTCACGCTCTCGGTCACGGACTCCCGCGGCTACACCGCCGAAACTTCACGGACGGTAACAGTCATTCCGTACACCAAGCCGAAGATATCCTCGGTGACGCTCCGACAAACCAACGACATCGAAGCGGAAATGCAGCTCAAATTCAGTGGCTCTATTTCTGCTGTGACCGTAGACGGGACGCAGAAAAACAGCGTGGTTTATGTGCGGTATCGGTACAAGAAAACCAGTGAGAGCAGCTACGGCAGCTACACCAGCATCTATTCCGGCACGACAAAAAGCGGAACCTCTTTCAGCTACTCCAATTTGGAACTGTGCAATCTGGATGCCAACAGTTCCTACGATTTCCATTTGCAGATCCAAGACAAGCTCTATTCTTTGAGCAGTCTGGATCTGTATTTTACTGTCCCGCAGGGTACGCCGCTCATTGCGCTTCGGAAAAAGAAGGTCGGCATCAACACGCCGGAGCCACAGGCCATGCTGGATGTTGCCGGGGATATGCGGGTGGATGGCTCACCCCTTGCGGATTTTGTCATTCAGCAAGGGACAAGCGGCATCTGGAATTACCGTAAATGGAAAAGCGGTACAGCGGAATGTTGGGGTCAGTATTCCTTTACGGCCGCCATTTCGACGGCATGGGGCGTGCTCTATGAGAGCGGCGCAATTGCGCTCCCTAATTTTCCATTTACCTTCGCGGAAATTCCTCATGTCCATATCTCCACGGAGAACAGCAATTACGCCATGTTTGTGGAGCGAGGCAGTTCGAGTAGCTGGTCTACAACGACCAACCCCGGAAAAATATTTGCCGTAAGACCAAATACGGTACCATCGGCAACCTACAAAGTATCAATCTATGCTATCGGAAAAGTGTGACGCTCCGGCGTCACTTTTTTCATACCCATTTTTAATTTCAAAGGAGGACAAACAACATGAAAGAATTCTGGACGACCATTCAGGTGGTGTTCGCCGGAATCGGCGGCTGGCTGGGATGGTTCTTGGGAGGATGTGATGGCTTGCTTTATGCGCTTCTGGCTTTCGTAGTCATCGACTACATCACCGGCATCATGTGCGCCGTGGTGGACAAGAAGCTGTCCAGCGAAGTCGGCTTCAAGGGCATTTTCAAAAAGGTGCTCATCTTCGCCCTGGTCGGCATCGGGCATATTCTCGACACCCGCGTCATCGGCAGCGGTTCGGTGATGCGTACCGCCGTCATTTTCTTCTACCTATCGAATGAGGGCGTGTCCCTGTTGGAAAACGCCGCATACCTGGGACTGCCCATTCCGCAGAAGCTGAAATCCGTTCTGGAGCAGCTTCATGACCGCAGTGAAAAGGAGGATGAATAATATGGCTTACACGAACAGCACCCTGGTGTCCTACACCAAACTCAGCCCGAACCACTCCGGGCAGCGCATCCACAGCATTGACCGCATCACGCCGCACTGCGTGGTGGGTCAGTGCAGTGTGGAAACGCTGGGCAACATCTTTTTGCCGACCTCACGGCAGGCAAGCAGCAACTATGGCATCGGCGTGGACGGTCGGGTCGGGATGTATGTGGAAGAGAAAAACCGCTCCTGGTGCTCCTCCTCCGCAGCCAACGACCAGAGAGCTATCACCATCGAGTGTGCCAGCGACAACACCGAGCCTTACGCTTTCAAGAATGTGGTGTACAAGAGACTCATCGAGCTTTGCACCGATATCTGCAGGCGCAACGGCAAAACCAGGCTGCTCTGGCTCGGCGATAAGGCCAAGACGCTGAACTACACTCCGAAGTCTGACGAGATGGTGCTGACCGCCCACAGATGGTTTGCGAACAAGAGCTGCCCCGGTAACTGGATGTATGCCTGCATGGGCGATCTGGAATCCAAGGTCACGGCAGCTCTCGGCAGCGAGGTGAAGCCGATCGAACCGACCCAGCCCACTGGCACAATCAAAGCTGGCGACCTCGTGGCCATCACAGGCAGCACTTACTATGGCGGCAAATCCATCCCCGGCTGGGTGAAGAAGCTCCGCTGGTATGTGGTTGAGGTCAGTGGGGACCGTGCAGTCATTAATAAGGACGAGTCCGGCAGGTACGCCATCATGTCGCCGGTCAAGACCTCTGCACTTGCCGTGGCAGGTACCAAACCCACCGATGACTATCGCATCCATACCGTGGTGCATGGTGACACCCTCTGGGCGATTGCCAAGAAGTATCTCGGCAACGGCAGCCGCTACAAGGAGATTGTCAGTCTGAACGGACTGACAATCAATGTCATCTACAGCGGTATGAAGCTGAAGATCCCGAATAAGTAAACCGAACCTATCACACGCTCTCTGCGGATCATTCCGTGGAGGGCGTTATTTTTTTGCTCTTTTTTCGTTCAAGATGGCCATTTCCCTCCAGTGGGTAGTGAGAGGGGCCCCTCTCGGACTGGAGGACAATCTCATGACAAATGAGCAAAGAGAAAAGATAACGGCCCTGCGGCATCAGGGCTTTGGATATACGGCCATCGCCAACAGCGTCGGACTGTCAAAGGACAGCGTCAAAGCATATTGTCGATCCCACGGCCTCGCCGGTGAGAAGGCAGAGAGCCACAGCCTTGCGGAGGTTCCCACACAGCTTTGCCTGAACTGCGGCAAAACGCTGATCCAGTTCCCCAGACGGAAACAGAAAAAGTTCTGCTGCCCGGAATGCCGGACGGCATGGTGGAACGCTCACCCGGATGCTGTGAAGCAGAAGGCCGTTTATACCTTTATCTGCCCAGAGTGCGGGAAGGAGTTCACGGCCTACGGAAACGCCAAGCGCAAGTACTGCTCCCACGTCTGTTATATTGCGGCCCGGTTCAAAGGCGGTGATGCCTGATGAGCAAGGAGGAGCTCCACAACGATATGCTCTACCATGCAGCGATTTCAATGGCGAAATCCATGCTCGAAAAGGGCTTGATCACCGAGGAGGAATACGCTAAAATTGATACAATTCTGCTCGAAAAATACCGACCATATTTGGGTACATTATTATCCGAAAACGCTTGATATTCCGGCCTTTTAGAGTGATATATAGACACTACCGGAAGGAGGGATATCATTGAAAACAGTAGAGAAAATCGAGCGAAAACTGCCGGTTCTGAAAACAAGAAAGCGAGTCGCTGCCTACGCCAGAGTGTCGATGGAATCCGAGCGGATGCAGCACTCGCTTTCTGCACAGGTGAGCTATTACAGCGCACTGATTCAAAAGAACCCCGAATGGGAATATGCTGGCGTTTTTGCGGATTACGGGCTCTCCGGCACCGGCACTAAAAAGCGTGAAGAGTTCAATCGCATGCTGGCTGAGTGTGAAGCCGGAAACATCGACATCATCCTCACCAAGTCGATCCAGCGTTTTGCGAGGAACACCGTGGACCTTTTAAACACGGTCCGGCACCTGAAGGACCTCGGCATTGAGGTGCGCTTCGAGAAGGAAAACATCAATTCCTTGAGCGGCGACGGAGAGCTGATGCTTTCCATCCTTGCTTCCTTCGCACAGGAAGAAAGCCGCAGCATTTCCGAAAACGTCAAATGGGGTACGATCAAGCGGTTCAAGCAAGGCATTCCCAACGGCAAGTTCAGCATTTTCGGGTATGAGTGGCAGGACGACAAACTGGTCATCATACCGGAGGAAGCTGAGATCATCCGCTGGATGTATGCAGAGTACATGAAAGGTGCATCCCGAATTGAGATCGGCAGAGCCTTGATGGACCGAGGCATTTATACCCGGCAAGGAAAGCCGTGGGTGGATTCCAATGTAAAGGTTATCTTGACGAACATCACCTACACCGGGAACATGCTCTTCCAGAAGGAATACTGTGAAGACCCGATCACCAAGCACCGTAGGAAGAATTACGGCGAGATGCCACAGTATTTTGTCGAAGACACTCACGAGGCAATTATCCCGATGGACGAATGGCAAGCGGTACAGGCCGAGTTCAAGCGCAGACGGGACCTTGGTCCCTTCGGAAACAAGTCGCTGAAACTATCGGCTTTCTCCACGAAGATCACCTGTGGCTGCTGCCGAAAACACTATCGCCACAGTGGAAAACGGAATACCGCCGATGAGGTTTACTACATCTGGATCTGTCAGACGAAAAGCCAGAAAGGTGTGTCGGCTTGCCCCTCGAAGAACATCCCGGAGAAGATGCTCCAGAATACCGCAGCGGAGGTGCTGGGCCTTGATGAGTTTGACGAGGACGTTTTCAGTCAGCAGATCGAGGAAGTCATCGTTATCGGAGACGATACCTTGACCTTCCGCTTTTACGACGGCCACGAGGTCACCACCAAATGGCAATCTACCGCCAAGACCGACTGGTGGACAGACGAGCGCAGAAAGCTCTGGGGAGAACGGCACAAGTGCAAGGATACCAATCCGAACCGGAATACCTTCTACGAGTTCACCGGATTCATAAAATGCGGCTGCTGCGGTGCCAATTACCGCTGCCAATCCGGAAAGCGTAAGGACGGCACCCCGACACGGTCTTGGTATTGCACCGGTCCACGTTCCGAATGTCGGAATCCGGCTATCAGGGACGAGACCATGAAGCGGCTGGTGACTGAGATCCTTGGCCTTAATGAGTTCGACGAGGCTGCGATGGACGCTCAGATTGAAAGCGCAACAATCCTCGACCACATGGTCACGTTCCATTTCAGGGACGGCCACATCGAATCCAGAGACTTCTTGGATAAGCGGCACGGCACCCCTTGGACCGAGGAACGGCGGGAAAAAGCAAAAAAATCCATGAAGGCCGCTTGGACAGACAAGCGCAGGGAGGCAATGAGTGAAAGAATCAAGAAAATAAGGAGCAAAAAGAAATGGCCAAATCCGTAACCACGATACCGGCGACGCTGTCACGCTTCACGGCGGCACCGATCAACAGTACTAAGAAGCGACGTGTGGCGGCCTACGCTCGTGTCAGCACCGACAACGAGGAGCAGCTGACCAGTTACGAAGCGCAGATTGACTACTACACGAATTACATCAATGGCCGGGATGATTGGGAGTTCGTCGGGGTATATCCTGACGAAGGCATCACCGGCACCAATACCAAAAAGCGTGAGCAGTTCAGGCAGATGGTTGCAGATGCCCTTGACGGCAAGATCGACCTGATTATCACGAAGTCGGTCAGCCGCTTTGCCAGAAACACAGTCGATAGCCTGACTACCATCCGGAAACTCAAGGAGCACAACGTCGAGGTCTATTTTGAAAAAGAAAACATCTGGACCTTCGACAGCAAGGGTGAACTTCTGCTGACGATCATGTCCTCGCTGGCGCAGGAAGATTCCCGGTCCATTTCCGAGAACTGCACATGGGGCCAACGGAAGCGGTTTGCAGACGGCAAGGTCACGGTTCCGTTCAAGCGATTTCTGGGCTACGACATGGGGCCGGACCACAACCTCGTGGTAAACCCAGAACAGGCCAAGCTGGTCAAGCGCATCTACGGAATGTTCCTGCAAGGCCAGTCGCCATTCCAGATTGCCCGGACGCTGACCGAAGAAGGCATTCCTTCTCCCGGCGGCAAGGACCACTGGAACCCCAGCAACATCAAAAGCATTCTCACCAACGAAAAGTACAAGGGTGATGCGCTGCTGCAGAAGTCCTTCACTGTAGATTTTCTGACCAAGAAGAAAAAGACCAACGAGGGTGAAATCCCGCAGTACTACGTCAAGGACAACCACGAGGCCATTATCGATCCGGAGACCTTCGAGATGGTGCAGACGCTGATGACTACCCGCACCAAGGGCCGGAACCGCAAGAGCTCGGTCGGCATCTTTTCCAGTAAGGTCAAGTGCGGAGACTGCGGCAGCTGGTACGGGCCGAAGGTCTGGCACAGCAACGACGCCTACCGGAAGGTCATCTGGCAGTGTAATCACAAGTTCGACGGCCAGAAATGCGCCACTCCGACGCTCACCGAGGATGAAATAAAAGAACTGTTCCTCCGGGCCGCCAATCAGGTGATCGACCAGAAGGAACAGTTTATAGCCATATACGATCAGGTCCTTTCAAGAAGCCTCGACACCACGGCACTTGAGAGTGAGCTTTCGGATCTGGAAGCTGAAATCAACATCGCTGCCGAGCTCATCGAGGATTGCATCAAAGAAAACGCTCACGTTGCTCTCGATCAAGCTGAATACCAGAAACGGTACGACGGTCTGGTGTCTCGGTTCGATAAAGCCAATGCCAGACACACCGAGGTCACCGACCTGATTGCCGAGCGCATGGCACGAAAGCACCAGATCGAATCCTATCTGAAGGAACTGCGGAGCCGGGAGCCGCTGACGGAGTTCCGGGAAACAGACTGGCTGGCGATGGTGGATTACATCGCCGTTCACAGCAAGAACGACATCCGGGTGACCTTCAAGGACGGTACTGAGATCAAAGCATAATCCCATAGACGCAGCAACGCCTCTGAACCACATCGGCTCGGAGGCGTTTTTTGTTATCTCATTCCCCAGAGAAAACAGTCAATTTTCTTTGTGCTGCTTATCCAGCTATAGGACGGCAAGGCTTTGTCGAAGGCATCGATGCATTCTTTTCCGTTTTGAGTTTTGAGGAAGTCTTTATACCACGCCTCGATTCTCGTATAAAGGGCTATGGCATTTTGGAGCCGCCCTTCTCCTTTGCCATCAAGCTGCAGGTTCAGATTCTTCAATACATATTGATCCCAGATGGGCTTATCCGCATTGAGCGTAGTATACATCTTGCTGGAGAAGGAAGGCTCGACATTTCCTGTATTCTCATAAAGGTATGTAATAATATCAGCGAAAGATAGCTTCTCAGACTTCCCACGCTGAAATAACGCATAATAGCACTCCCGCCACTCAGCGTTTCTTCGGACACGATAGTAGCCATTGAATTTTGTTTGAAAATCCTCGTCAGCCGACACATCTACAGTCTTCCATTGAGAAATGATGTATCCGTACTGTTCAAGGCCGAAACTGGCAGCCAGTCGATCCTCTATGACCTTATTGGGATTGATTCTCATATTCATTTCTCATTCTTCTTTCGGGCATATCTTCGGGAGGATTTCAAGGAAGTGATGACCGATCTTTTCTGCGTCATAGCCGTTGGCCTCGCAGATAAACCGAACGGTATCTAGCAGCAAGACGCGGCCCTTTGCTTTCTCCGCTTTGCACTTCTGCTACTCTTCGTATTCCTTATTTGTGATTTGCTTCATTTTGAGAGTCCTCCGTAAGTGTACTATCACAGCAAGAGTTTTCACCATCCAGCCTTACAACCCAATCATTAAACTTTTCATCTGATCCATCATATTTTGATTTTTGAATTGCCATTGATATCTGGGCAATGTCGCTATGATAATCCGACAAACCAGAAGTAGTATTCAATTCAACATATTGTACTCTGTTTGAAAAGCCGTGAGCGGTCATTAGGAATGGCTTATTCTCAATGGAATCATATATTTCTTGGTAGTCGGCTTTCATGCTTCTAAGAATTTTTTCAAACTGTTCTATGCGTTTTTGCGTATGAATTGTAAGTGAGGCAAGCATGACTATTTCGTACCGACAGATTTTTCGTATAAGTACCGGATTTAGTTGTGGCGTTACTTGAGCAATCTCCTTCAACTCATCTGGGTTGTCTTTACGGGCCGCTTCTTTAGCAGCTACCATTAATGACTGTGGATTGTGAAAGGTCCAATTTCGCACATCGAGAAATTCAGAGAGAATTGCTGACATTTCTTCTGAGAGTGGTGATGAAATATACTTGTGTTTCTCAAGAATCTTGCGTAGATCTATGTATGAAAAAGAACTGCTCTGATGATCCGCTGTAAATTTTAGAATCTCACGCTGCCTATAAAGGAGCTTATCATTAACATCATCATATTCTTTAGCGGGAACATATTCTTCTTGGGTGCTTTCCAATAAGGATTCTGCCTCAGATGCATACTCCTTATATTTTTCAAGATTGACAGTAATCCCGGATATTAGCATTCCCAACACAAGACATGCATCTTCGGCACAGGTAATACTAAACTGCTTGAATTGTTGCTTTGTTCCTCCAGACATATTAAATACCTCCTATAAAAACAGCCGGGACGCCCCGACTTCCACGACTTACCCCTCAAACGCAAACTTACCCCTCAAGCGGCAAAATTGGTGGAGGAAAAATTAAATTGTATCAATCTCGGTGTTTTTATATCATATATTTCGATTTTCTCACGATCCTTCAAGTGGTTTGCGACAATCTCAGACATAAGCTGAGACACTTCATGAGGCGTATAAAACTCACCGGCCTTCTTCCCAGCATTTGCAGCAAAGTTGCTGATCAAATATTCGTAAATAAAGCCTAAAACGTCATAGTCCTGCCTGCCATCGGTAGGAATATCCTTGATCAGCTGAATCAAGTCGCGGATAGCTTTGGTTTGATTGCTGGTGCTGTCACCAAGTTTGCTCAGACCAGTTTCCAGTGTATTAAAAATTTTGCTGAACACCTTTTTCTGCGTATCACTGATCAAGCGATTGAATGCAGAAAGAGCAGTTCTCACATTGTCAACAGTAAAGCTATTTCCCTTATCCAGCCATGTCAAGAAAAGATTATCATAGGCGATAAAATAACCAAGGTGTTGCTGACAATAATCAACAAGTTCCTCGTTGTTCTCATGTACATGTTCCTGAAGGTCAGCTTCTTCATATCCGTCCTTTTTTAGAAAATCCACTTCTTTGTCAGAGAGAAACTTATAGAAGATGAAACCAAGAATGTAGTCTTTATATTCATTAGCCTCAATCTTGGAGCGCATTTTGTTTGCGGATTCCCAGATTTTATTGGCAAGCTGTTGTTTGTTCATAATTGTTGCTCCTTTGTAGAACTCTGCTATAATCTGTCGGATCGACGATTCAGGTAGATTCGTGACGAAAGATTTACGAGCCCATTCGCACCCGCGAGGGGTAAAGCGTGTCCTATTTTCGAGTTAGAGTTGCTGATATGATCTGCGGCTCATTTTTCATTTTCGGCGGGATTCTTGATATACTTGCCGTTCTTGATTCTCGCGTCCGCTGGTTTCTCTGCGTCCTCTGGAATCCCCCAGACCGAGCCAATGCGGATAGCACCGGGGACGCGCCCCTCGCCGCACAAAATCTGAATACGGCGGGTGGAGATACCCCAGCGTTCGGCGGTTTGCGTGGTAGATAAATACTTCATGGGCAGTACTCCTGTTGCAGTTCTGTTCTGCGTCTGCTTATAAAATCACAGTATAATTATAATCGCCAAAGCGAATAAAAGCAAGGGCTTTTCGGAAAAGTTCAGGAAGTATTTTTAATTCAGACATGAAAGGGGTGTGGGGCTTCCCCAACAATAAAATGAGCAGATCAGGCGCAAAGCTGAACTGCCCATTTTTCCGGTGTGTACGGACACCGGATGTGCTTGCTACTCTCTCAAATCTCATATCCGCAGATACAATGCGCTCCCGCTTTCGCAAAAGCAGGAGCGCATATTTTTTGAAAATTTCTCATTTCGATACCTGCGTTTTGACTTAAAAATGTCCGTTGTAAAGTGAGGGGCAACGAATCGCCAATGCCCTCGTCTTCAAAATTTTCTTTTCGTCACTACCAAGTTTTTGAGAAAAAATGTCCGTTGTATTGTGAAAGGAGTGTTTCAATATGCCAGACCGCACACGACCCATCCGCAAGGAAATCTGCCTGAACGAGCAGGAATTGAGCGTAGTTCGCCACAAGATGAATCAGCTCGGCACCCGCAACTTCGGCGCGTATGCCCGGAAAATGCTGATTGACGGGTACATCATCAAGGTCGATTACACCGAGCAGAAAAAGTTAGCTGCCGCTGTCAGCAGGATTGCCACCAACATCAACCACGTCTGCCGCCGCATCAACAGCACCGGGCATTTTTACGATGCCGACGTTACCGAGCTGAAAGAGCGAATGGCTGACGTGTGGGAATTGTTGAAAACGCGGCAGAGGGAAGAACTTTGACCACAACGGGATTTTCCATGTGTGGGTTTTCCGGCACTAGTTTTCCGGACGGTGGACAAGCTGACGCTCCGGAGCGTACCACAACCGGATTTTTGGAGCATGGATTTCCAAACTGTCACAGGGGATGAAATTCATACCCAAATCAATAAGAAATAAATCAACGCTCAACATAGTCATCCATCAATCCTATCAATACTGGTTTTGATGGATGGGATAGGAGGATTATGTCACAGAAGTTTTTGAAGTTTACAAGCGAGAGCTTGTCGGCATCCTACATACCGTTTCCACGGTTTTTGATGGAGGATAGTCTTGCCGGGCTGTCCAACGATGCAAAAGTGCTGTATGCCCTGATGCTGGATCGGGCGAGCATTTCAAAAGTCAACGGTTTTCTTGAAACTGACGGCACCATCCGAATTTACTTCACCGTGGAACAGGCGCAGAAGAAGCTGCACCGCAGCCGACAATGTGCGACGCGGATATTTCATGAGCTTGAGTTCAGCGGTTTGATCTGCCGAAAGAAACAGGGGCTTGGAAAACCCGCATTGATTACGCTGAATTATCCCTCTAATGCGAAGCTGATTCAGCCGAAGAAAGGCAGCTCAATATTGTCCGGATAAAGGTCGAAAACGTGGCATTTTTCGCTCCACAATCGGCGCGAAAACACAGGGGAATATCTTTTCCTTACAGCAACGCCAAAACGGGCTTATACGCGCTACAGAAGCGATAAAGGAGGTACCATGTGAACGCAGAAAAAACGAATATCCCAAACAGCGTGGATGCAGCCGAAATTCCGGAATACGTCTTTGAATCGCTGGCACGGAGTTTGCTTCCGGTAATTCAGAAGTACTACGAAAGCGAAGGTGGCAAAAAGGCATTTGCCGAATGGAAAGCAAAGAAGGAGATTTCAGACAGTGCATCTACATAAAGAAAGCGGGAGGATTGCCATGATCGGCAGTCCTCCCGCTTTTTTCGTTACCAGTCTTCAATTTCCTCAACAGAAACAACAAATCCGAACCCATGACCAATCGGCACAAGGTTCGGATTATATTGTTTTGGTGGAGACGGACGGGATCGAACCGTTGACCTCTTGAATGCCATTCAAGCGCTCTCCCAGCTGAGCTACGCCCCCGTTTGGTACTTGAAGATTATAACACAGGTGGTTACAAATTTCAAGCCCTTTTTTGTTTTTTATTGATCTTTTTTTCGCAAAGCGAAAAATATCGCCGTTTATTCGATGCTGTGAATGCGGTATGTTCCGCTTTCGGCAGCTTTGTAAGCGAGGCCATCTTCAAAGACATAGCCGCTTTCAAGACGAATAACGCCGTGCATGGTGCTTGGCAGCTCGACCGTCAACACAATGACGTCGTCCTCATCCCTCTTCCATGCGGAAGCGATGCGGCCTGCGGGTGCAATGTGGAACGCTTCGGCATGTGTGAGGCGCGAGATGAACGACGGGCGGAAATCCACCTCATTCGGTTCACCGTGCGGCGCCATGCGGATACCGGAGAGTGCCTGCGTAAACCAACTGCTGATGTCGCCCCAGAAGTGGTGATTTAGTGAGCCGATGCGATCACTGCCCTCGGGCTGAAACATCTCCCACAGCGTCGTAGCACCGCGTGCGATCCAGTTGCCGTAGGACGGATAATCCGGGCGGGTAATCATGGAGAACGCGAGGTCACTGTACCCGAAATCCGTCAAAACATGGAACAGCACGCGTCCGCCGAGCACGCCGACATCGAGGTGATACTCCTTTTCTTCGATGAGGTTAATGAGCTGCTCAAACGCCGCCTTGCGCTCTGCGGGCTCGAAGATGTTGTAGTAGATGGCCATGGCCTGCGAAGTCTGGCAGTTGCCGGCAGCGAGCATAGTGTTCTCGTCGATGAGATACTTGCGCACGGCAGCTTTCCAGCGCTTAGAGAGCGCGCGGGCAAACGCCGCCTGCTCCGGCATATGGAGCTTATCAAACAGAAACGCGGCTTTATCCGCCATGTCCTTTGAGAGCACTGTATCGGTGAATGCGAGCGGCGATTTATATTCGTGTGCTTCACGTCCCGGCGGGCACCAGTCGCCAAGGCCGATGGCGAGCAGGTCGCGCTCGTCCATACGCGTTGTGAGGTAGTGCAGGTATTTGATGATCGCCGGGGCGCACAGTTTGGCGGAATCCAAATCGCCGCGGTACTGATACAGTCTGTACGGCAGCTCAATGAGCACGCTGTCCCATGCGGGGCCATTGCCCCAAGCAAAGCCCCAGCCGCTTGTGGGCACGATGCCGGGCAGTGCGCCGTTATTATCCTGTGCTTTCACAATGGCACGCAGCCATTCGCGGTAGCTCTTTTCTGCGCCGAGGTTCAGCAAAATATGTTCGGAAGAAAGTGCCGCGTCGGCCGTCCAGCCGTTTTTCTCGCGCTGCGGGCAGTCCGTCGGGAAATAATAAAAATTCGTCACGTCCGATTGGCGCGTCATTTGCTGCAATTTGTTTGCGGTCTCATCCGAGCAGGAGAAACCGCCGCGCTCTTCGAGCAGCGAGTGCATCTCAAGCGCTGTAAGCAAGTCTTCCGTCGCTTGCGCTTCGGTGATGCCGCTGACGAGCACATAACGGAAACCGTGATACGTAAACGCCGGTGTATATACCTCTTCCCCGTCGCCGCGGCAGGTATACACGTCTTTGTGGACATATTCGAGGTCGCGCGCCCAGTGCTCACGCTTAAACCAGATATTTTCCACGTCCGGCAGGCCGTCCTTCAAGTGCTCGCCGTGCCGAAGTTCTATGCGCTGGTCAAGCTCGCCGCGCACGCACAAGCGGCACACACCGGCGGTGTTGATACCGAAATCGTACAGATAGCCCTTTTCCGTTTTCGTAACGGAGATGGGCTTTAATTCATTTACGATGTCAATCGGCTCCGCGGTACACAGGCGCTTTTCGCCGCGCGGCTGCGGGGCGCGTTCGGCAAATTTCCATGCACTGTCGTCAAATCCGATCGTATTCCAGCCGGGTATTTCCAAGCGGCCGTCGTAAATTTCACCGAAGCGATAGTCATCAAACAGCAGCGGAGACGATTCCGTGCGCCATGTTTCGTCACTTTCAATGCAGTGTGCCTCCCCGCTTTTGTCCGTGTACGTCAAGCACAGCGCCATTTGCGGTGCGGCACGGAATGCAGCGATGTCGAAATCCCAGATATGCCCGCCGGGGTTATTCGTGAAGCCGTTGCCAAGCCACACGCCAAGCACATTTTCGCCCGCGCGGAGCGTGACCTCATACATATCGTAATACACAAGGTCATCGGGATTGCTGATGTACGGCGCAAGACGACCCTTTGTGATGCGTTCGCCATTTAAATACAGCTCATAAAAGCCGAGCGCCGTGATGATAACGTTTGCTTTGGCTTCCTGATCGGCTTGAAATGCGCGGCGCAGATACGGCGCAGGCACGTGGTGTTCAAATGTATTGTAAGCTTCGGATGCGCGGATAAAAGACTTCGGAAATTCCATTTTAACTCCTCCAAAAAGGACTGAATTCCTCTTTTATGACTGCTGTTTTGCTTTTGATTCGGTTGTGGGATCTACGTAGACGGTCTTGTACTGCACATAGATGACCATGCCGGGCTTTGCGCCCTGCGGCTTTGAAACATAGCGAATCTGCGTGTAATCGACCGGCACCTGCGCAGAATCCTTCGCGCGGCTGTGCTGCGCGGCAAGCACGGCGGCTTCCTCCATGGCGGTCTCCGTCGGTGCTTTGCCGTCTGTGACGAGCACCGTGTGCGAGCCGGGGATGTTCTTCGTGTGAAACCAAATATCGTTGTTGTTTGCGTCCTTCATTGTCAGCTTGTCATTCTGGCGGTTATTGCGCCCGACAAGCACCGTGAAGCCGTCGCTCGTCTTGAACTTGAGCGGTGCGGAAAGCGCAGGCTGCTTCTGGTTCTTTTTGCCCGCCCTGCGGCGCACGTAGCCCTGTTCGGCAAGCTCGGCGCGAATCTCATTTAAATCACGTTCGTTTTCGGCGAGGACAAGCGATTCGAACACGCTGTCGATATACGTCAGCTCCGTCTGCGCAAGGCCGATCTGCTCAGTCAGCTTTTCCTCCGCCGTTTTCGCCTTGCGGTAGTTTTTATAGTATTTCTGCGCGTTCTGCTGCGGCGTGAGCGCCGGGTCAAGCGCAATCTCAAGCTCCGACAAATTCTCATCATAGAAATTTTGCAGCTTTACGGATGTTTCACCTTTTTGAATCGCATACATATTCGCACTGAGCAGGTCGCCCTTGATGCGCAGTGTGTCGCGCTCGGCGCATGCGGAAAGCTCTGCCTGCTGGTTCGCGATCTTGCGGCTCAAACGGTCGGCGTGATTCGCAAGCAGACGCAGAAGATCCTGACTTTTCACGCGCATACGCTCAATCTGGTCGCGCTCGGCGTAGAACGCGTCGAGCATTTCGGAAAAGCTCTCTTTTTCACTGACCGTCATCGCGCTGCCGTACTGACGAATGTCCATAAACGCGAAATCTTTCGGTTTATTCTGCGGGTCGATGACAATATGCGGCGTGCCGGAAACGTTTTTCGCCGTCTCCATCAGCGTCGTCACGTACATCTCCGTACGGCGGCGCTGCGGGGGCGTCATGCTTTTCACATACACCTCATGCCCCAGCCCCGCGCTGTTTTCGATTTCGCGCGCAATGATCGGCGAAATGCCCTGCAAAACGGACATCAACGCTTTGGAAAGCTCCATATCACGCGGTAAAGCATCGATACGCGCCATGATCTCCTCCACCGTGCCGGTAAGCATGGAAAGCTTATCCTGCGGGGGCGGCAGACGGTATAAAAGCCCAGGCAACACAAGGCGCTCTGAAGACATCTCGGCATCCACGCGTTTTAGTGCATCGATGATTTTGCCGTTTTCATCAACCAAAATGATATTGCTGTACCGGCCCATGATCTCCACGGCAAGCGTCAGCTCCACGTGGTCGCCGAGCTCGTTCACGCTGTCGAATTTCAGCATGAGCGCACGCTCCAAGTCGGGCTGCGTGATCTCCAAAAGCTTTGCGCCCTGCAATTTCTTGCGCAAAAGCATGCACAGCATCGGCGGCTGCTGCGGGTTTTCCACCGGAATCGTCGTCAGATTGACGCGCGCACTGTTTGCACGGGCGGAAATGAGCAGCTTATATGCGGCGCTGAAGCCGCGAAATGCGAGAATCAGCTCATCGCGGTTCGGCTGAAACACACGGTCTACGCGCGTGCCGAGCAAGGACGTGCCGATTTCCTCTTTTAAATGTCGTAAAAATACACCATCCAGTGCCATTTTATAAAACCATCGCTTTTAAAAAGCGCCTTTCTGTTCTGTTTCAAAGCGTTTCCATCGGCGGGCGTTCGCTTTCGGAAACGATAAATTCCACACCCGGGCAGGCTGTGTCAAGATAAGCTTTCAGCCGCTCGCGGTACGGCAGCTCCGTGTGGTAGTGCCCGGCTTCATACAAAGCCAGTCCCGCCTGCTGCGCCGCGATGGCCTCGTGGTGCTTCACTTCGCCGGTGACGAACGCGTCCGCGCCCTTTGCCTGCGCTGCAAGGGCATAGTCTCCCCCGGCACCGCCGACGACCGCGACTGTGCGGAGCATTTTACTGACCGCCGTGCAGCGCACCGCCGAAATCCCCAGCGCTTTCTTAATGTGCACCGCAAAGTCCTCCGTTGTCATTTCTTCCGGCAACTCGCCCATGTAGGCAATGTCCGTTTCGCCCTCTTTTAAAATGCCGCGGACGTTTTGCAGTCCCAACTTGCGGCAAAGCGCATCGTTCACGCCGTAGGGATATGCCATATCGAGATTCGTGTGCGCACTGATGACCGCAATGCCGCTCTGCACAAGCGCATAGATGATGTTCTGCGGCTGCACGGTACGCAGCGGGTTAAAGATCACCGGGTGGTGGCTGATGATGAGCTCCACGCCGATGCTTTTCGCCTCACGCAGAACGCGCGGCGTGACATCCAAGCAAAGCAACGTCTTTGTGACGTCGACATTTTCATCACCGACCAGAATGCCGACGTTATCAAAATCCATTGCCGTTTGAAACGGCGCAATACGGTCTATGGCATCATAGATCTCTCGAACGGTCATGCGTTCTCCTCCTCGCCGTACAGGTCTAAAAGCATTTGCAGCAAAATTTCCAGCGCGCTGCTGTCCGCGCCGCCGTGCCGCATGCCCTTGATCTTATTTTCGATGTTGTGCCGCACGCTTTTGGCATAACGTGCGCTGAACGGACTGCCGGGTTTGATCTGCCCCATATATAAATCAATCAGCTTTAAATTATCCCGCTTTTGATCGGTATAGTACACGGACATCACGGAGTAAATTTTATCACTATCTACTACCGCTTCTTCGCGGTCAATCGTAAAGCCCAGCGCGGCAAGTCCCTCTCTAAGCTGCATGGCGGTCGTCATCGGCTGCAAAACAAGGTGCTTATCCATCGCGCACAGCCATGGCGCTTCCGAGATGATGCGCAAAATAAGCTCACCGCCCATGCCGGCGATGACAACGTCCTCTGCCTCATTCGGCAGCACCCCGTGCAGACCGTCCCCACACACAAAGTGCATTTTGTCCGCCACACCGCAGCGTGAAGCATTGTTCATGGCGCTTTCCAGCGGCCCTTTGTGAACATCAACCGCAACGGCAAACGGTATCTTGCCGCTTTGCAGCAAACAGACCGGCACATAGCCGTGGTCTGTGCCGATATCGGCAAGTTTTTTGCCTTCCCGCACAAAATCTGCACATTTTTGCAGACGCGCGCCAAGGGTAGGTGCTCGTTCTATTCTGTTTTGTTCCATGAGTTCCTCCGAATTGCCGGATCGGCGAATTTGCTTATTTTGCGGCGAAGCGCGCGTTAAATGCTGCTGCGAACTGCTCTGCATCCATACCATGCACTGCACAGGCCTCTGCGATTGTTTCGCCGCGTGCGGCGGGACATTCAATGCAATGCATGCCCGCTTCCCTGAAAAACGCTGCGGCATCTGTCTCCCGCCGCAGAATATCGCCGATGATGGTATCGACCGTAATGTGCATAAAACATCCCCCTTTAAAGATATTTAACTAATTTAATTATACGATGCATAAGTTTGTTTTGCAAGGTATATCACGGCTTTCCGCGTAAATATCGTAAATATTTATAAAGCAATATTTGTCTTTGAACTGCAAAATGCCCGGCAGTCTCCCGCCGGGCACCGATATGCATTTTAAAGCTTATCTTTCTTCCTTCATGCGTGCAAAGCACTCGCTGCAATAGACCGGACGGTCCTCACGCGGCTTGAAGGGAACGGTTGCTTCCTTGCCGCAGGCGGCGCAGACAGCCGTGTACATCTCACGTTCCGGCTTTGCTGCATTCTTGCGGTTCTGGCGGCATGCCTTGCATCTCTGCGGCTCGTTCTCGAAGCCCTTGGATGCGTAAAATTCCTGCTCGCCGGCTGTGAATACAAATTCTTTGCCGCATTCCTTGCAGATCAGGGTCTTGTCTTCGTACATGTGTTTTTACCTCGCTTTGGTCATAATAGAATAGAATGAGTTTTGCCCCCGGCGGATTTGCACCGCTTCATTGAAAAACAACGCCATCAACTGTGGAAGGGCATATACATATAAATATATAAAAAAGGTATCCGCGCGAAAGTCATCCTTTGGCGTCATTGTTTTTCTGCCGCAGCTTTTTGCGTACACGCGCCATCGCGTTATCGAACGCACGCGCCGAAATGCCGAGTTTTCTCTCTGCTTCCTGCCGCTTATAGCCGCCAAGATACAAAGAAAGCACACGCAGCTCAAAATCGGAAAGTGAAATATGGATAACGGAAAGCAGCCGGTCCATCTCGTCACGGCTCTCCAAAAGCGTTTGCGGGTCGGAAAGGCGGTCTGCCCCAAGGTCTTCCATCTCCTCAATGGGCACAGCGTTATTGAGGAAAGAATTTTTCAGACTGGAGCTACGCCGCACGGCGCTGACGATTCGATTGTTGATGCACCGCCCGGCATACGTTTCAAACGACGTCCTTTCGCTCGGCTTATAGGAGTTCGCCGCGTCTAAAAGCCCCAAAAGCCCCTCCTGGTACAGGTCTTCCCGCTCAAGGGAAAAAATCTCGCGAAAACTGCACGCCTTGATGCGGATGACCTTCAGGTAGCGCGCCGCAAGCTCCGAAAATGCCGCGTCATCTCCGTTTTGAAAACGAAGTGCCAGCGCCTCATCGCTGAGCGGTATACTATTTTTCTGCCCGGTTTCCTGCATGAGAACGCTCCAAATGACTACTGTTTCTTTATCATACTCCAAACCCTTACAGAAGTCAAGACAAATCTTCCTATACTGTACAAAAATGCTCGACCGAATTTTTACATTTATATCTATCCTGCAAGCTTAAACTTCTATTGCCAAAATTCGATAAAAAGTATATAATGCAGACAAGAACTGCGAAAGGCGGTAAAAATATGGTATCAAAAGCATTCAGCATGGGACTTTTCGGCATGCACGCGTTCAAAGTGGAAGTGGAATGTGACCTTTCTGCCGGTCTGCCTGCCTTTGACCTTGTCGGCCTGCCGGACGCCGCCGTAAAAGAATCGCGCAATCGCGTGCGCGCCGCACTGAAAAACTGCGGGTTCGATTTTCCCGTCAGCCGCATCACGATGAACCTTGCCCCTGCCGACGTGCGCAAAGAGGGCCCCGTTTACGACCTGCCGCTGCTCATCGCTTTATTGAAAGCCACCGGCCAGTTGAATGTCAACACGGACGACTGCATTTTTGCGGGCGAGCTTTCGCTTTCCGGTGCGCTGCATCCTGTGCGCGGTGTGCTCTCCATGGCGATAGAAGCCGGAAAGCTCGGCTACACGCGCATGTTTGTGCCTGCGGAAAACGCCTATGAAGCCGCCGTTGTGACCGGGCTTTCGGTCTACCCTGTGCCGGACGTGTTCACACTCATCGACCATCTGCGCGGTACAAAGCCGATCCTGCCCGCCGCGCCGTACCACAGCGATCCGAAAAATCAGCCGCCGCTGCCGGACTTCGCCGATGTAAAAGGGCAGGCACAGGCAAAGCGCGCTTTAGAGATTGCCGCAAGCGGCGGGCACAACGTGTTGCTCATCGGCTCTCCCGGTTCCGGCAAAAGCATGCTTGCAAAGCGTCTGCCGTCCATTCTGCCGCAAATGTGCTTTGAGGAAATGATCGAAACGACCGAAATTCACTCCGTTGCGGGACTTCTGCCGAGCAACACCGCGCTCATTGAAACGCGCCCCTTCCGCTCGCCGCACCATACCATTTCCGGCCCGGGGCTTTCGGGCGGCGGGTCTATCCCCCGCCCCGGCGAGATCTCCCTCGCACACAACGGCGTGCTGTTTTTGGATGAGCTGCCGGAGTTTTCGCGCAGCTCCATGGAGACGCTGCGCCAGCCGCTTGAGGACGGCGTTGTGACCGTCTCGCGCGTGAACGGCACGGTCTCTTTCCCGTGCAAATTTATGCTCGTCGCCGCCATGAACCCCTGCCCATGCGGCTATTACGGTCACCCCACACGCCCGTGCACCTGCTCGGAGACCGCCGTGGCGCGGTACCTCGGCCGCGTTTCCGGGCCACTGCTCGACCGTATCGACCTGCACATTGAAGTGCCGCCGGTCGATTTTCGCGACCTCTCGAACACCGCAAAGGAGGAAAGCTCCGCGTCCATCAAAGCGCGTGTGGATGCCGCACGGGATATTCAAAACAAGCGTTTTGCGAACACCGGCATCACCTGCAATGCACAGATTCCGCCGGAAATGCTGCATGAAGTCTGCCGCACCGCGCCTGCTGCCGATGCCCTGCTGAAAAACGCATTTGAAAAATTCGGGCTTTCCGCCCGCGCCTATGACCGTGTGCTAAAGGTTTCGCGCACCATCGCCGACCTCGATAACAGCCGCGATATCGAAGCACGCCATGCCGCCGAGGCCGTGCGCTACCGCACGCTCGACCGCAAATACTGGACGAGATAGAATTAAAAAGCAGTTCTTCCTCACGGAGGTCACATCGCGTCAGCTGTGAAAATTCTGCCGTTTACTTCAATACTCCGCCTCCTTGTGTTTTTCCGTTCATCCCGAAATTTCCTTCAAAAGCGCGGTGCAGCCTTCATAAACATCGCGCCAGGTCGCTTCAAAATCGCCGGTGTACCACGGGTCAGCCACGTCGCCGGGACGATTGGTGTGCTCCATCAGCAACGAGAATTTATGCTCCGGGTCACCTCCGCAAATACGCTGCATGCCGCGCAGATTGGAGCTGTCCATGCCGATGATGTAGTCGAACTTATCATAATCCGCACGCGTCATCTGGCGCGCCGCATGGCCGTCGCAGCGAATGCCGTGTTCCAAAAGCTTGCGCTTTGCGGGCGGATACACCGGGTTGCCGAGTTCCTCTCGGCTCACCGCCGCCGAAGCAATCTCAAATGCGCCGCTTTCCCCCGCTTTTGCCGCAAGGTCTTTCATCACAAACTCCGCCATCGGGCTGCGGCAGATATTGCCGTGGCAAATAAATAAGATTTTTGTCATTTTTGTTCCCCTATCTTCATTTTGACTGTACCGCTATTTTACCATATTCCCTTTTCATTTTCCAGTGTAAACAGAAGCCGCCGTGCGCACTCACATTTCCGAAACCTACGCTGCCATTATACGGTTGCTTTCGGAGTGGTCTTTCCCCACAAAAAAGCAGCTGCTCCTTATTAAAAAGAGCAGCTGCTTTTCTATGGGATTTGAGTGAAAACTTGTAAACAAATTAAGAATCAAAAATATTACGGATACCCTGCTGAACGGTTTCATAGTCTTTTTTTAAAGACGCCAACCGTTCCCGCCCGGCGTTTTCAATATGATAGATCACACGCATACGGGAACGCCCGTGCTCATGCGCGTTACGACCTCCTCGCCGGTGATGTACCCATCATCCGCCAAGCGGTACAGAAGCGGATAAAATGACCCCTCCTGCACTGTAATGAAACCTTTGCTTCGCTCCTTGATTTTCTGCACAAGCTGATAACCATATGCGTCTTCTTCACACAGCAAAAACAGCGTGAGCATTTCTATAGAGCCTTTTTTCATGGTATCAATAGCCATATTGGGAGTCCTCTCCTGACAAATAATAGTCTACAATAAATTAAACCGCAAGCCAATACCTATTTTTAATAAAGTGTATTAACAAACTAGCTTTCATGTGCTATGATGACAGCACGCAGAACATGCGGAATTTATACTGTTTTAAAGATTTATATATCGGCATTATTGTCTTAGTTGTCAAGCGGCGCGGCTTCTTCGGACACGTCTTCCGCTTCGGCTTCAACGGGCAGCACCGCAAGCAAATCGAGCAGACCGGTACAGTCATATTAACCGAAATGTTCCTAAAGAAAAAACACCCCGCAAAGCACTTAGCAAAATGAACAAAGCGCAGATACGCCGTTTTCGCGCGCCTGCGCTCTTATTTTCGTATTTACTTTCTGAAAAGCTTATCCAGCGTCTTGCCATCCTTACTTTTCCATTCCGCCCAACCGTTCGCACTTGTACCGAGGACGAACATAGCGGCCGAGCTCGGCGACGAAAACGACATCGATTTGTTCAGCACATATTCGCTGTTTACATCGGTCACGTCTCCGTTTTTCAGAGCTGATCGTCTCTGGCGCGCAATGGCCGGTGAAAGGCTTTTATATTCCGTGCGCCCGATACGCGAGCCCTCCAGCACCTCGAACCGCTCGCCGTCATACACGCCAAACGCTTCTATGCCGTTGCGTGTTGTATGTAAAACCGTTTCTTCGCTCTGCACCGCTTTTGCATCGTTCATTTTATAGCCCAGCGTCGCCATGATGAACTGAATTTCATCGTAGACTTCCTCCACAGTGGCAAGGTCATATTCGTCGATCTCATATTTCGGCACAACACTGTTTTCCACCGTGTAGCGCTTGGATTCCTGCGCTTTGATGATCGCGTATTTTTCAAGCCCGCTGATCATATCCAGCGTAAAGGTCTTGCTCTCCGCCAAAAACATGATGGCTTTGTTCCAAAAATCTTTCGAGCGATTGTGGTCGTCCAGCCGCAAAATGCCGTTGCGCGTCTGACCGATGTAAATTTGCGCAATCCTATTGTCTTCGCTCTCATTTATTAAATAATAAATGCCGTGCCGGTTGATGCCCGTAATGTTCTTCGCTTCGGAAAGCAGTGGGCGCGGTATCACATACGTCGTCATGGTAGATAAACTGCGGCGGATGGAGCGAATACCGTCCGGCTGTCCGTTGTGATAAATCGTTTCAAGCTTTTTGCTGATGCCCATAGTGTTTTCCTCTGCTCACCCATCAAATTCAAGTTTATATATGTATTATACCACATAACATACTTTCGCGCCAGTGCCAAACGCATATTATATGAAACTTCTGTGAATTTCGTCCAAAATAAATTGCCGCACATTTTTAACGCCACGCCAGCCGCTGTCCGACGGGCGCGTATACATCGAGATTCCTGATGTCGGCATGAAATCTATGATGCCAAAACCATAACCGTCCTCGCTTCTGTGCCGGACGGCTTCATCGAGAACCTCAACGCGCAGCCCATCCAAAACAAAAAGTAACACAGAAAAATTAAAAGGCTCTGCCGCGCACCGATTTGATGCCGACAAAGCCTTTTTCTCGTTTTAGGGTGTTAAATGAATCTGAAATACATACCTGCACTGCCATAATTGCAGTAGTGCTCGTCTGTCGACATGACATCAGCCTTGCTGATCTCTCCCGTGATCAGTTTTTCGCACAGCACTACCATATCCTGCACAATCTCGAGCCGCAGCGGGTTATAGTAGACCGACCTGCCCGCAAGGTAATCCTGCTGGTGCTGCTCGTCGCAGCCGTTTTCCTGAATGGAATGCCCGCCGAACCACGCATAATCGCGCAGCGCCTCCGCACGCGGCAGGAAGCACTCAAGGTTCTTTTTGTAGCTCTCCAAGACCTTATACATGTCTTTTTCCAGGCAGATCATCAAAACGATATACCCGGAGCCGATGGCGTCGCCGGTAAAAAGCGCCTTATAGTGTGCGCACGCGAACACCACGGAGTTTTCCGTGTGCCCGCCGAGATTCAGCACATCCACCGTCACACCGCCGCCGAGGTCGATCACGCTGCCCTCGTCAATAGGTACAAGCTGCGGGTATTTGCCGCCGTCGGAAAGCGCCGCCGCAAAGCTGTTTTCGTCTTCGCGAATCTTCTCCACATCGTTTTTGTGCAGATATACTTTTTCAAATCGGTCGATGCGGAACATGTGGTCGCGGTGCGGGTGCGTAATCGCAACCTCGACCGGCAGCCGCGTCAGCTTCTTCACGGTGTCGAGCAGGTCGCCCTCGCCCATGCCCGTGTCGATCAAAAGTGCCTTGTCCCTGCCCTCAATGAGGTAGCACGTCGCCGTAAAGTAGTCATCTATCCGCCAAAAGCCGGGCTTTATCCACGTCACTTCAAGCTGCGTGCGTCTATCCTGCTTTAGCAGCCAACGAACAATTCCCCCGTCCGCAAAGACATTTTCCCATGCGTTTTCAAGGTTGATCTCCGTGCGCTCCACCGTTTCGGAGCCTGTTACGCGCAGGCTCATCACAAGCTTTTCCGCGTCTGCAAGCACCTTGCCGTCTGCGAGCACATTGCCCTCACCCGCGAACGTGTACACCCTCAGCGGCATGAATTTTGCCGCGCGTACTTCATAGGGGTCTGCATGCCCGCCGAGAATCGCCGCCGCGCTGAAGCAATGCGAAAAATGCGAAATCAGCCGCCACGCCGCGTCCGCGCAGCTTTGCGATGCCGTGAGCGACAATTTACATTTGTCGATGATGCCCGTCGTCTGCCATTCAAAGACCAAGCTCTGCACCGCTGTTTCGGGCAATATACCGCCCGGTAAAATCAACGCAGTTACCTGTGCTTCTCCGCAATGCGGCTCGAGTTTACTTAAACAGCTTTCCGCCTCCGTCTCATTCGAGACAAGACACAGCAGCGTCGGCTTACCGCCGCCCAGCTCCGCGCCGTTCACGCACCATTTGAGCGCCTGTCCGTCAAACACTTTTTCAAAATAACGCATACCTTTTCCTCCCCGTTACAATGATCCGCTATTTTGTGAATAAAACAAAAAGACTCCACATTTCTGCAAAGTCTTTCATGGTCGAGGTGAGAGGATTTGAACCTCCGGCTTCTACGTCCCGAACGTAGCGCTCTACCAAGCTGAGCCACACCTCGATATAAGCCTTGAATACTCAAGACCATTTTGGCAGCGGTACCAGGATTTGAACCCAGACAAACAGAGTCAGAGTCTGCTGTGCTACCATTACACAATACCGCTATCTGTTTCGCTGTCTTTCTTTCGTTTCGTTTGTTTCCGTCGGACAACGTAGTTTATTATAGCAGATATCCGGGAAAAGTCAACCCTTTTTTCAAAAAAACTTTAAAAATTTGAAATTTATTTTTCGAGTGAGAATTAAAACGCGCAAAAAAGCGCGGAATTATGCGGTTTTTTTGCCTTTTCAGCCGTTTACGGGCTCTGCCAAAAAATACGCGCCGAATGCCTTCGGCATACGCTTTGCGGCATTTTCCGCCAAGCTTTTTTCAGAAAAAATTCCAAAAACCGCGGAGCCGCTGCCGGTCATCAACGCATTTAACGCCCCGTTTTCGCACAGATATTTTTTTATCTCCTGTACAACGGAGATTTGCAGCGCGTCGTCAAACCGATTTCCGAGCGCGTTTGCAATTTCCTCAATCGAGCGATGCTCTACCGCGCGCACCATACCCGGCGTGTAGCGCATGCCGCCGTCCGGCACGTTATCGCACGCACGGTACGCTTCCGGCGTGCTCACGCCCACGTCCGGCTTCACAACGACAAGGTAACACTTCGGTATCTCTGCCAGCGGCAGCAACTGCTCGCCAATGCCAAGGCAGCGATATGTGCCGTTTAAAATGCAGAACGGCACATCTGCACCGATGCGCAAACCGAGATACAAAAGCTCTGCCGTATTGAGCGGCTCCTCCCCCGCCTCTGCGCACAGATGATTCAATAATTTCAGCACGGCTGCTGCATCCGCACTGCCGCCGCCCATGCCCGCCTGATCCGGGATATGCTTTTCAATATAAATATCTGCGCCGAACGGCACACCGGTAGCGTCAAAATAATACTGCGCAGCCTTGTATGCCGTGTTGCGCCCGTCGCACGGGATGTGCGGCTTCGAGCACTTGAGTATAACCTCCCCCGTATCGTTCAGCGTCACGCGCACACGGTCGCAGAGAGATACGGATTGCATCACCATGTCGACCGTGTGGTAGCCGTCCTCGCGCCGCCCGGTAATATCGAGCGATAAGTTGATTTTTGCATACGCATTACATTCGGCTGTGTTCATATTCAGTCCTCCCTCATAAGTCAAACAGTGAAAACCGCTTGATATTGATGACGTGCTTCGGGCACATTTCGTGGCAGCAGAAGCAATGAATGCACTTGCTGTACTCGATGTGCGCCTTGTGCTCCCGCATCGTTATGGTATGCTGCGGGCAGCTTTCCGCGCACTTGCCGCAGCCCACGCACTGTGCCGTGTTGATCTTCGGGTACGGCGTTAAAATTCTCTTTGCAAGCGGCTGCATGAATTTCGGAACGCGTGTCGTAAAATCGATGCTGCTGGAGCGTGCACGCTTAAAATCGTGTACGACAATATTCTCAAAATCGTCACCAAGCACTTCGATCTCCGAAAGCTTTCCCGCACAAAGTCCGCGCTCCTGTGCGTTTTTGAGCACCAAAATTTCTTCGGGCTTCATATCGATGAGCTTCGCGCCGACCATATCCGCTTCGTAGGGACTTTCAGACCCCACAAGTGCGCCGACAAAGCGTTTTTGGCCGCCCGTAGGTCCATCGCCCTCCATGGCGTCTATCGCATCTATAATCGAGAAATCCGGGTGCACATATTCGCACAAATCGACGAGCATTTCCGCAAACGGCTCTTTTTCCGGGTAACGGCTGTGCAGCTCCGGCTTTAATAGCCCCGGCACCACACCGAAGAGATTCTTCACCGCGCCGGAATAACCCATCATGCCATGGGTCTTTAACTTCGCAATGTCGATGACGAGCGTCTCGCGCGGCCGCGCGAACAGCTCTGTGACGGTCAGCGTATTGCAGCGCTTTCCCGCCGGCAGCTGCACTGCCGTGCTCTTACACGCTGTATATAACGAAAAGCCGTATTTTTCCGCCGCTTCCGTATAGCTGCACGCGCGGAACGTGCCTTTCATGATAGACGTATTGTACGGCCCACCGCCGCTTTCCGCCACCAGCACGTCCGCGCCCTGCCGCAGCAGGCAAATCGCGACCGCAGCCGTCACATTCGGGTGCGTGATGATGGCCTCTTCCGGCGCAGAGCGCATGACGAGATTCGGCTTCAGAATAACGGTCATATGCGGTTTTATGCGGCCATAAAACGCCGAAGCGGTGAACATTGCATCCACCGCTTCGGTCAGCCGTTCTATGTCATAATCCGCAAGCCGCTTTACATACGCACTCACTTTAACTCCTTCAAAAATGCGCCGATGCGGTTCAGCGCCTCTGCAAGGTGCTTGATGGAATACGCATACGAAATGCGTACAAAGCCCTCGCCGCACGCACCGAATGCCGAGCCCGGCACCACCGCGACGTGCTTATCGTAAATGAGACGCTCACAAAATTCATCGGATGTCATGCCGGTGGACTGAATGGACGGGAACACGTAAAACGCGCCCTCCGGCTCAAAGCAGGTAAGGCCGAGACGGTTGAGCCCATCCACAATCAAACGGCGGCGCATGTCGTACTGGTCGCGCATTTCGGCAATGTCGTCATCACCGTTTTTCAGCGCTTCGATTGCCGCGTACTGCGACATCGTCGGGGCACTCATAATGCCGTACTGGTGCAGCTTCGTCATCGGGGAAATAATCTCCTTCGGGCCCGCCGCGTAGCCCATGCGCCAACCCGTCATCGCATATGTCTTCGAGAAGCCGTTGATGACGATGGTGCGCTCCTTCATGCCCGGCAGCGACGCAATGGAGACGTGCGGCTCGCCGCCGTAAGTCAGCTCACTGTAAATCTCATCGGAAAGCACGATGAGGTCATGGCGAATGATAATTTCGCTCAGCGCTTTCAAATGCTCGCGGCGCATCACGGCACCCGTGGGGTTATTCGGATACGGGAAAATAAGCACCTTCGTCTTGTCCGTAATGGCGTTTTCAAGTTCTTCGGGCGTCAAGCGGAATTCGTTTTCCGCTTTCGTTGCGATGGAAACCGGCACGCCGCCCGCCATACGGGTCAGCGGGTCGTAGCACACAAAGCACGGCTCCGGGATAATAACCTCATCGCCCTCGCCCACAAGGCAGCGCAGCGCCATATCGATAGCCTCGCTGCCGCCAACGGTGACAAGAATATCGGTAGCTGCGGTGTATTCCAGATCATATTTGCGCTTTAAAAAGCGGCAGATCTCCTCGCGCAGCGCCATCAGGCCGCGGTTCGGGGTGTAGCGCGTTCTGCCCTTTTCCAGCGTCGTGATACCCTCCTCGCGGATATGCCACGGGGTGAAAAAATCCGGCTCGCCGATGGAAAGGGAGATCACGTCCTCCATTTCGTTTGCAATGTCAAAAAAGCGGCGGATACCGGAGGGCTTAATCACGCGCGCACGGTCGTTCAGGTATTTGCTGTAATCAATCACAAAGGTTGCTTCCTCTCTCGTCAATCTCATCGTAGTCGGTGACAAAGTCCACGCCGCCGTCCTTATATTTCGTCAGAATAAAGTGCGTGGCAGTGGAGAGCACACCGTCGATCGGCGCGAGGCGCTTTGCAACGAACATCGCGATCTCAGACATGGTATTCGCCGTAACGGTTACGGCAAGGTCAAAGCCGCCGGACATCAGACAGACGCTTTCCACCTCGGGGAAGGCCTTTACGCGTGCGGCAAGCTCATCAAAGCCGGAATCCTTCTTCGGCGTAACGCGCAGCTCAATGAGTGCACTTGCGCGGTGCACATCCGTACGCTCCCAGTTGATGAGCGTGCGGTAGCCCTTGATGACGCCGTCTTTTTCAAACTTATGAATGGCAGCCGCCACTTCGGCTTCGGTCATATCCAGCATAACGGCAAGCTCCTGCACGGTCAGCTTGGCATCATCCTGCAAGAGCTTTAAAAGCTTTTCCATTTTCTTATCCATGGTGTTTTATCCCTTCTGTTTTTATTTTGCAGGCCTGCTGTACCTTTTGCAGCAGGCAGTGTAATCTGTTTTATTCGATTGGCACCTGCACCGGCTTGCGCTCTACAAACACGGTGTACTCCTTGTAGCCGATGTCGCTCAAAAGCTCCATGGCTTCCTCTACGCCGCTTGCAATGTTCTCCGTGCGGTGTGCATCCGCGCCGATGGTGACAAGCTTACCGCCAAGCTCCTTATAGCGCGAATAGACTTCGCGATCGGGCAGCTTCGGCGCATCCGTGCGCAAAATACGGGAGGTGTTGAACTCCAGCGCGATGTCCGACTTGATGAGCGCTTTTAAAACCGCGTCCAGCTCGTCCTGATACGGCTTGTAGCTGGGCGTTTCCCCCGCCTTACACATGTAGCGCAGCGGGTAGGTGATGTGCGCCAGTGTATCGAACTTGCCCCACTCCACCATTTCAAGGCTCTCCGCAAAGTAGGCGTGCAAAGCGTTGCTGATCTCCTGCTCGGTGGGATTATGCTCGCCGATGTGGTAAAAATCGTCGTGATCGCGAATGTTGTGCAGCGAACCGATTACCACGTCGTAGTCGCGCCCCGTAAGCGCATCGTGTGCTGCGTTTAGGTCCTGCAGAGGCTGGCCGAGCTCAATGCCGCGCAAAAGCTTCAAATTCGGGAAACGTTCCTGATTTTGCAGCAGCTCCGCATAGGACTGACGTACGACATCGTAATACCGTCCGCCGGGAATGTGCGGCACGTTCATGTACCGGTTGCACTCGCAGTGGTCGGTCACGGCGTAGTAAACCAGACCCATCTCGATGGCGTTCATGCACATATCGCGCATGTTGCGGGTGCCATCGAACGAGCAGTTGGAATGGCTGTGACAATCGGATATATTTTTGTAACGCAAAAGATCATCCCCTTAAAGCACTTCGACCTGTATGCTCAAAACAATATACAAATTGATTTTAACACAATAAAAATCATTTTGGAATACCCAAAGCACAAGTTTTGCAACTTTTCGCCTAAAAACGCATGGTAAAGCGATGTGAAAGTTTCTTCCGATTTCCCCGCACCGTACCTTTTTGATTTTTACACCACTATTTCCTTCAAAACACCTTTTAAATCTTGACAGCGCCCCACATTTGATAGATAATAAAGAAATAGAAAACCACAGCAAAGCGCTTTTATGTTTTGCAGGAAAGGGTAGGGTCATTTTATGAAAGCAGTCATCACCGTAATCGGAAAAGATATGGTCGGCATTCTCGCGAAAGTCTCCACCGTATGCGCAGAAAAAGGCATCAATGTCATTGAAGTCACACAGTCCATCTTGCAGGATATGTTCGCCATGATCATGATCGTAGACATCAGTGCTGCGACCGTGCCGATCAGCGAGCTCTCCGATGAATTCGATACGCTTGGCGAAAAGCTCGGCCTGAAGATCCATGTTATGCACGAGGACGTTTTCAACTCCATGCACAGAATCTAAATCTATTACCGAAAGGCCGGGAATGAAACTATGATCGATACACATGATATTCTGGAAACCATAAATATGATCGATAACGAGAACCTCGATGTGCGCACCATCACGATGGGCATTTCGCTTCTCGACTGCATCGATTCCGATATTGATAAGGCCTGCACGAAGGTCTACGACAAAATTTGCAGCTATGCCGAAAACCTCGTCAAGACCGGCGAGGACATCAGCCGCGAGTACGGCATTCCAATTGTGAATAAGCGCATCGCCGTCACGCCCATCGCCATGCTGGCGGGGGCAAACCCCGGTGCAAGCCCCGTTCGCTTTGCAAAGGCACTGGACCGCGCCGCAAAGACCGTCGGCGTCAACTTCATCGGCGGCTATTCCGCGCTCGTGCATAAGGGCTTTGCCCCCGGCGATTACGCTTTGATTGAAAGCATCCCGGAAGCACTTGCGGAAACGGAATTTGTTTGCTCCTCCGTCAATATCGGCTCTACAAAGGCCGGCATCAACATGGATGCCGTAAAGAAAATGGGTCACATCGTCAAGGAAGCCGCCGTCCGCACCGCGGACCGCGACTGCATCGGTGCGGCAAAGCTCGTCGTGTTCTGCAACGCACCGGAGGACAACCCCTTCATGGCGGGCGCTTTCCACGGCGCCGGCGAGCCGGACTGCGTCATCAACGTGGGCGTTTCCGGCCCGGGCGTTGTGCGCGCAGCCATCAAGAAGGCAAAAGATACCGATAATATCACCGAGATCGCGGACATCATCAAGAAGACCGCATTCAAAATCACGCGCATGGGTCAGCTCGTCGCGCAGGAGGCTTCCCGCCGTCTGTGCGTGCCGTTCGGTATTGTCGACCTCTCCCTCGCCCCCACACCAGCCATCGGCGACAGCGTAGCGGATAT
>OLSE01000830.1_pt1 | contig 31769 bp, 23 predicted proteins | sample 1673191 | NCBI WGS metagenome assembly OLSE01 (sample SAMEA3136764, study PRJEB25190) | human gut metagenome | biome: human gut; feature: human-associated habitat; material: faeces | place: Austria | collected 2013
CGATCTTGCGGGGAAGGTGGAGCTGCCGGTTCCCGCGGGCGGCTCGGTGTCCTTCGTTCTGGTATACGGCATGAAGGAGAGCGCGGGCAACGAGTACCAGGGCAAAGGCTTTGAGGCTTCCGTGAATATCCTTGCAAAGCAGGATGCCGTGGAAGAGGACGGCTTCGGCAGCAGCCAGTATGACGCTTCGGCAGAATACGCCGTGCCAGTGGCATCTCCCGAAGAACTGGCCCAGGCGTTTGCCAACGCAAAAGACGGCGAGAACCTCCTGCTTAAGAGCAATATAAACTCCACAGAGTATCTTGACCTCAGAAATGTCGAAAATATCCAGATTGATTTTCAGAAAAATACCGCTTTCGTTGACAATGACAATATTTCGTTCCGTGTGATTGGCTCTGATGCAAAACGGGCAAGCACGACATTCTCCAATGGCTCCATCGAGGCAGGAGACGGGACCTTTTGTACAGTGGGAGCTTCCAAAGCAGATCTGACGCTTGACAACATGACGCTGAAGAATATTACTGCTTATGGCTGCAGTGTCAAGGCTTTCGGAGGCAGTGTAATCACACTGAACAACGTAACTTCAAGCTCAACGTTGGGCGGAGCGATGGAGGCTGCCGGCGGTGTGATCCATGTGAACGGAGGTACATTTACGCAGCAAGGGGCGTATGACCACAACAGCTGCTTGGGAGCGGTTTCCGGTGGCACCGGCACACTGAACGTGCGAGACATGACCGGGACCGGTGAAAATTACGGCTTCTATATGTTCTCTTCCGGCGGCACGATCAATGTCTACAGCGGTTCATTCAAAGCCTCTACGGTGTTGAAAGCTGATTTGGACTTGAATAGCTATCCGACTGCGAGAGGAACCATCAACATATATGGTGGTTCCTTTGACGGAAAGATTGAGATTACGGATAAGTGTGAAGTGCTCATTGAGGCAGGAAGTTTCAAAAATACTGGGCTGACGCTGGAGCAGTTCCGCCAGTACGTTGCAGATGGCAGCATCGTTTCAGAGCATGATGGTGTTTATACCGTCACAAAAAACTGAGTGCCGGCGAACTTGTAAATGCCGGTATCGTGTCCCAGTGAAAAAACGGTACATAAGTAGGGAATGGGCTGAATGCCGGGAAGGGAGAATTCCCACATTCCGTAAAATTTGAGAAAAGGAGCGAAAACAATGAAGGACAGACAAAAAGGCCTGCGGCGTTCGCTGTGGGTGAGCGCGCTGGCCATCGTACTTTGCTGTGCGATGCTGGTGGGCACAACGTTCGCGTGGTTCACCGACAGCGTGAGCAGCAGCGGAAACCGAATCGAGGCAGGGACGCTGAAAGTTGATTTGCTGGAATTTGTCGGCAGCGAGTGGATATCGCTGAAAGACAAGGATGCTGCGAACGAAGAGTATGCTGTGTTCGATTACGACCTGTGGGAGCCGGATTACAGTGATGCCGCGCTGCTGAAGGTTGTGAACAAAGGCAATCTTGCTTTACAGTACCAGCTGAACATCGTGCCGAAGGATACTGTCACGGAAGATGCGTTGAAGCTGGCCGAGGTCATTGACGTATATTATAACCTGGGCGCTGCGACGCTTCCGTCTGGATTTGCTGATGTGAAAGATGGCGGTGCGTATGTAAAGGTCGGTACGCTGGCCGACATGCTGGAAGACAGCGCAGTAGATCCGGATGGTATGGTACACGGTGTGCTGCTGCCCGCTGGAACTGCTTACTCCGACGCGGGGGCACTGCCTGTTGGCGAGGTGAGCGCCGCCATCGTGCTGCACATGCAGGAGGGCGCGGGCAATACTTATCAAGGCCTCAATGTGGGCAATGGCTTTGACATTCAGCTGAAAGCCATCCAGTACACCTATGAGAAAGACGGTTTCGGCAATGACCAGTATGATGCAGGTGCACAATGGCCGATTGTGTCCAATTCCGAATTTGCTGATGCTATTGCTGAGGGTGGAAATATCGTCTTGGGCGGAAATGTACAACTTTCCAACGATATTACAAAAGATGTGGACATTAATTTGAGCGGAAATACGATTGCGCCCACTCATAGTTTCAAATTGAAAAATGGTTCGGATTTTGCCATGCGTGGTGGAAACTGGGTTTTTGAAAACAGTGCGTCGTTCGGACATCTTGATGTTCGCCCTGGGTCCACAGTTGATAGCATAATATCTTTTGAGAATGTTGTTTTTACGAGTAAAAAGCTTAGCAAAACATTTGGACCGAGCACAGACAGAGTAGAAAAAGTAGTTCAGTTTACTCCGGATGATGGCGGAGCCGCAACATTTGTTTTCCGGGATTGCGCATTTAATAATGCACAGGTTTTGTTTAGTGGACTATCCAATACAACAGGAACCTTCACGGCTACATTTGAAAATTGCGTCTTCAACAACATGGGTACCGAAGCTGGTATTTATGTGCAGAATTATCTGAACGGCAGAATTGTTGTGAAAAACTGCACATTTAATTGCACTGCCACTAGGGCTGAACTCCCTGCGATCGGAGTACAAAATTCAACTGTGACAATTGGTTTTGAAGGCAATAACATTGTGAATGGTATTGCGGCAACTGAGTACACACATGACCCATCTGCCGGAGAAGATGAGACCTATGATATTAAAGTAAACGGCACACCTTCAGTCGTAGTGGTTAATCAAGGAAGAAGCACGACAGTGACAGGGCTGGATAGTGTTACAGTGAACGGTATCGCTTCGAAATAGAGTCTCGCCGACAACCATTGAAGATGGGGCTTGTACAGCGAATAATGAAATAGTTCGGTTTTTGCACTGATACTAGAGATGGGTTAAACTGCAAGATTACTGTAGTCAGTGGAACGTTTAACGGTGGAGCAACTACGCATAGAAGCGCAGAAACTATGAAAACGAATACTGGGGTTTAAAGGAAGATTGGCCGCCCCTCTGAGGAGGGGCGGCTGCCAAAGGGCGCGAAGAGGTCACGCCCTTTGGCAGCCGATAGGGCTTTTACGGAGGTTTTCAATGAAAAAGGTTTTCAGTACTTTGGGTACCGTCATTACGGTGCTGATCACAGTTTTGGCGGTGTGCATTATGGTGTTTACCGTGATCTCGGTGCGCACAGTGGGCCAGGGCGGTGCGGGGCTGTTCGGTTATCGGGCCTATATCGTCTTGTCGGACTCTATGCAGAGTACCTTTCAAGTGGGGGATATCATCGTCAGCAGGGAGAGCAGTGCGGACGATGTGCAGGTGGGAGACATCATCACCTTCCGCAGCATCGACCCTGCCAACTACGGCGAGGTGGTGACGCATATGGTGCGGGAAATTACTACATACAATGGGGGTACGGCGTTCGTTACATACGGCACCACGACAGGGGACCGCGACGCATATCCCGCTCCGGCGGAAAATATCATCGGTGAGTACAGTTTCCGCCTGCCAAAGCTGGGCTATTTCTTCCAGTTCCTAAAAACGCCCATGGGATATTTCACTGTGGTTCTCATCCCCTTCCTGCTGCTGATCGGGCTGCAGATCTATCGTTTTATCCGTTTGTGGCGGCGCTACCGCTGGGAGCAGATGGCGGAGCTGCGCGCACAGCGGATGGAGTTGGAGGCGGAGCGGCGCAGGACGCAGGCCATGCAGGAGGAGTTGGAACGGCTGCGGGCCAAGGCGGGCGCCGGCCGGCGGCATGAATCGTGACGGGAGGAGCGAATGAAGATGCGGGAAAGACATGAAGGCGGCGCTGCCGCGCTGAGAAAGAAGCTGTTCAGCACAGGGGCGCTGCTGGCAGCGTTGGTGTGCTGCTGCCCGCTGCTGGCCTATGCGTACTTCGGCATGGAGGTGAGCGGCGCGCTGGCTGAGGTAACGGCGGGAACCTATCTGCCGGAGCTGACGATCAGCGGAGTGGGTGATGCGCCTGTCAAGCTCGAGGGCACCGCGCTCAATACGAGTATCACGGTAAGCGTGATGCCGGAGGATGGAAGCGCCAAAGAGATTCAGATGTCCCTGCGAAATTCCGCAACAGGCGATGCCATCCCGTTCCGGTATGAACTGGAGGTGGTTCCGGTCTTGGCGGCAGGGCAGACCGCCGGGCCGGTCGCTGCTTTTGCCGAGGGCACTGCCACACAGGAAGGCCGCCCGCTGTGCGTGGCCGGTGAAGTTGGCGCGGGAGATGGAGAGCAAAGCGTTTATTCGCTGCGGCTGACACAGGCGGCCACACTGAACATCAATCTGCGCACAGCTTTTGTGAATCAGACAATCGATACAGCGGCGGACTTCGCCGGCTTGAGGCCGCAGGAGGAAGGAGCGCCCTTCGCGCCCGGTACGGTGATCTACCTGACACAGGACATTGACGCATTGGATGAAGTGCTTGCATATAATGAAAGTACGGGATATCCCACTCTGGATTTGAACGGACATAAGCTGATGTTGAAAGGCTTGGAAACCCGCACGGAAAACGCTGATACATATGCCTTGATGGAAATACGCAACGGTACGCTTGTAGTGGGAGAAGAATCGTATGAATTTTCGGGTGCCCAGGAGGCCCCTGTGCCTTATGCCGCGGAGAATGGCGGAACCGTTCATCTGACCCTGCTGAAGTTGGGCGCGGCTTATTATGTTGCCCCTGCACAGCCGCTTGTGCCGGCTGCGCCGCCTGAAGAAGCTCCGGATGACGCCGTGCCGCCTGCTGAAAGCGGTGCAGACAGTGAGCTGCAGCCTCCGGCGGGCGATGAAACGCCGCTTGCGGACAAGCCTTCCAGCGGTGCCGGAAATGACGGCATGGGGAACGATGTTGACAGTGCCGCGAGTGACGCGGCATCTTCCGCACCGCCTGTTTCGGAGAGTGAAAGCGGTGCGGATGTGGGAGGACAAGCGAATTCAGAGAGCCAGCCGGACGCTGCAGATGAGATTCCGTCATCCGGGGAAAGCGGCATGAACCCGGGTATGGATGCCAAAAGCGCGGCAGTACAGGAGGTGCCTGCCGGTACACTGCAGACGAATGGAGAGACGATGCATGTTATCGAGTGAAGCAAGACCACGATTGGAAAATTTCATACGGACAGGAGACCTTTTTGAGGATCTGCAGCATCTGTTGGGCTGTGCCTATATTTCAGATATCAACCATGAAAGATACGGCAGGGAGGTTGCGTTTGCCCTCATCTCTCCGATCCTAACGGATTATTCAGCAGGCCAGTGGCTGGATATGCTGCATTACCTGGGGTTTGGGCAGTGTGACGGTATTGAGGACGAACGGGACGCAAAACGCTTTTTGCAGGAGCGTGTGAAGGAATGGCCTGCAGATGATCTGTGAGCGGTACATCACGGGCGGGCAGAAATGCCCGCTCCGAAAAAAGACGGCGTGGGCCGCTGCTGCTGACGCTGACAGGCGTTATGCTGGTAGCGGTTTCATTGGGCTTTTACGGAGCGTTTCACCGCTCCCTGTACACTGCACAGCAGGATTTTGTCAAATTGGCCAGACAGGTGCAGTTATCTGTGCCAGCGGTGTCCGATGAAGCACAGCCTTCGCCTTATATGGAACTGCTGAAGCAGAACCGCGACTTGGTGGGATGGATAAAAATTGAACAGACGACGGTAGATTATCCTGTAGTACAGACACCTCATGAGCCAGAGTATTATCTGCGAAGGAATTTTAAAAAGGAGTATTCCATAGCGGGCACGCCGTTTCTGGATGGAGCCTGCGAGATGGAAGAAGGCCTGTTGCTGATCCTCTACGGCCACAATATGAACGATGGCAGCATGTTCGCTACGCTGCAGGGATACCTGGACGCAGAGTATTGGGAAGATCATTCCGTGATACGCTGCGACAGCCTGACCCAGGCGCGGGAGTATGAGGTGATGGCGGTACTGCGTTTTGCCGCCACAACAGAAGCGAACGAAGCTTATTACACCGTACCGCAGAACGAAGAGGAATTTACAGAATATGTGCGGCGTGTACGGCGGGACGCCCTGTATGGTACAGGTCTGGATGCCGCTTGGGGCCAGCAGCTTCTGGCGCTTTCCACCTGCGACCGTCGTGACAGCAATGCCCGGATTCTGGTGATCGCACGGAGCATGGAGGAGTAAATGGTGAATAGGGCGGAAGAAAGGCTTTATGAACCGGAGGAGATTTTTCGGCATATGTGGGGAACTGGAATAGACGAACTGCCGAGAAACCGTGGCCGGAGCGCCTGCCGCGCAGCAGAAATGATGGTGGAAAAGCACTGCCAAAGCTTGGATGACCGCGAATTGCGCATGGTTCTGGAGAGCCTGGAGGTGCGCACAGTATACCATGCATATTATCTGGAGTTGCTGTACGCAGAACAGGAGGCGGCAGAAAACGAGCTCCTGCGCCGCTTGGGACGAGGGCCGGAATAAAAAGGCTGTTTTTGCACGGGAACGGATGGTGGCAGTTCCTTCTTTTCGGAGGCTATTCAGCAGACTGGTACTCCGGCCCATGCAGATATGCCTGCGAACGGACATAAGAACAGGGCCGGCGAAGGGAGTACCTTTCGCCGGCCCTGTTTCGTGTTGTTTTAATTCGTTTGCGCTGCGGATATATCATGTCCTATTCTTGCTTCCTCCGGCCGAACCATATTTTGGGACAGCTTCTGTTCAAAAAAAATTTACAATTTGGACATTGTTGAAAAAACACAAGAAAGCCGTTATGCTGAATTTCAAGGGGAACGCAGGATGAAGCTGCGAATCCTGGCAGTTGTATCGTATTGAGCCATTTAAAAGTGGAGCGTGCAGCAAAAGGCAGGCTGGGAAAAGGAATGTGTCTTCTCCTGCCTGTTGAGAAAGGAACTTGGAAGGAGATGGGTTTTGTGAATCATGTATCGGATCCTTTTGGAAAGGTGAGAGAAAAGGCAAAAGAGCTTGTGGCGCAGATGACGCGGGAGGAAAAAGCGCGTTTGTGCTCCGGAATGGATTTCTGGCACACGAATGGTGTGGAACGGCTGGGGCTGAAGCCCGTTATGGTGACGGACGGTCCCCACGGCCTGCGTAAGCAGGACGAGGCGGCCGATCATTTAGGAATTAACAAGTCTGTGCCTGCAACCTGCTTTCCGCCGGCCTGTGCATCCGCGTGCAGCTTCGACCCTGCGCTTTTGGAACTGGCCGGCGAGGCGATGGGAGAGGAGTGCCGCCAAGAAAATGTGGCAGTGCTGCTCGGGCCGGGCGCCAATATCAAGCGTCATCCCTTGTGCGGGCGGAACTTTGAATATTTTTCTGAAGACCCTCTGCTCTCCGGCCGCGTTGCGGCGGGATTGATCCGTGGTGTGCAGAGCAGGAATGTGGGGACCAGCCTCAAACATTATCTGGCGAACAACCAGGAAAAGGCGCGACTTGTTTCCGATTCCATAATAGATGAACGCGCGTTGCGTGAGATCTATCTGGCCGGCTTTGAAATTGCCGTGAAGGAGGCGCAACCATGGACGCTGATGTGCTCCTACAACCAGATCAATGGCATTTATGCATCTGATAATCAGCGGCTGATGTCGGATATTCCCCGCGGCGAATGGGGATATGAAGGCGCCATTATGACGGATTGGGGGGCGATGAATGACCGTGTGCAGGCAATTCGCGCCGGACTGGATCTGGAAATGCCGGGGCCCTGCGATGAAAACGAAAAACAGGTTCTGGATGCTGTTGCGCAGGGGCTGCTCAGCGAAGCGGAGCTGGACGCCTGTGCGGAAAGGATCGCTGCATTGCTTCTTCTGGCGCAAGAGAATACCTCTCAAGCGTACGACGCAGACGCTCACGATGAGTTGGCGCGCCGTGTTGCGCGCGAAAGTGCTGTTCTGCTGAAGCTGGGGCGCGCGCTGCCGGCGGCAAAGAATGCAAAAGCTGTGGTGATCGGCGCCTTTGCAAAAACGCCGCGCTATCAAGGCGCGGGATCCAGTAAAATCAACCCTTATCGTGTTACCAGCCTGTGCGACGCCCTGGACGCGCGAGGCCTGCCGTATACATGGGCAGCCGGCTATGACGCGGAGCAGTCCGAGCCGGATGAGGCGCTGATCAAAGAGGCGGTAGAAGCGGCCAAAGAAGCAGATGTGGTATTCGCCTGTGTCGGTCTGCCGGACAGCTATGAGAGCGAGGGCTTCGACCGGACGCATATGGAGCTGCCCGCCAGCCAGAATGCGCTGATGGAGGCGCTGATCGCTGCGGGGAAACCTGTTGTGGCCATCATCAGCACAGGCAGTGCAGTGCGGCTGCCGTGGCATGAAAAGGTAGACAGTATTCTGCTGCTTTATCTCGCGGGACAAAATGGCGGCAGCGCGGCTGCAGACCTGCTGTACGGAGATGCAAATCCCTGTGGGAAACTGGCCGAGACCTGGCCTCTGACCTTGGAAGATGTGCCCTGCGGCGAAAATTTCGGCCGCGGCGGGAACGTGGAATACCGGGAAAGCATTTTTGTGGGATACCGCTATTATGACAAAGCGGGAAAAGCGGTGGCGTATCCCTTTGGACACGGGCTTTCCTATACGGATTTTATCTATTCGGAGCTTTCGGTGTCGCCTCTGCAGAGCGGGGAGGTTGGTGCAGCCGTTCGATGCAGGGTCGCCAATACCGGCACAAGAGAAGGCGCGGAAGTGGTGCAGCTGTATGTTGCCCCGCCCAAGAGCGCGGCGTTCAAGCCGGTGCGGGAGCTGCGCGCCTTTGAAAAGGTGGTGCTGAAGCCGGGTGAAAGCTGTGAGCTGACCTTCAACCTAGATAGCCGGGCCTTTGCCTATTACAACCCCGGCATAGCCGATTGGTTCGTGGAAAGCGGAGAGTACCGCATTGAGATCGGAGCCTCCAGCCGCGATATCCGCCTGGCACAGCCGGTGCGCATTCAAAGCTGGCAGGCCGGCGAGGCGCCGGATCACCGCAAGGATGCGCCAGATTATTATACGCCGGAAGGCCCAGCGCATATCGGCAAAGCGCAGTTCGAAGCGATTTTGGGTCGGGAGGTAAAGCCCTGGCGGCCAGTTCGTCCCTTTACGAAAAATTCCACGCTTGGCGAATTGCAGACGAGCGAGTTGGGACAGCATATCACCGATCAGGTGCGGCAGGGCATGGCCGCAATGGCCGGCGGAAGCGAGGATCTGAACACCATGTTTGACGCGATGCTGAATGATATGCCACTTCGTCAGCTCTCCATGATGGCTGGCCCGGCCTTTGCCGGGGATAACTTGGAGCGACTGCTTACGCAGCTCAACGCGGAACAGTAAAACCGTGCAGGCACGATGACGGGGGATAGCAGGCGCCTTGCGGAGGATTGAAATCAGAACGTGAAAAGCCCGGTGAACTTAGACTTGCTGACATAAGAATGTATCTTACGCCAGCGCGCCTTTGCTGAGTGCTGATAAGGCAGTAAAAATGTAAGGAAGATGGTGTAACCCAATTTTTGTGGGTTACACCGTTTTCTTTTTATGCGGTAAGCTGTTTGGGAAGCTGCGATGCGCTTTGCATCTGTTCCATCATCTTTCGGATTGCCTGCTCGTCCGGAAGACTCACCAGTCCCACTGCCGTGAAATAGATGTCGACTTTCACCGATTTTCGAGCGTGCTTCTTTTCCGGATTGTGTACCTCAATGCGACGAATCAGCTTGTTAACGATTATTGGCGTCAGTTCTGTCATGTCGGTAAACTCCCGCAGCCCCTGCAAAAGCAAGCGCATATCCACCGATTTCTGCTCCATTTCGGACAGCTGCTTTTCTTCCTCCCTGACCTTTTCCAGCAGCTCTTTCTGCTCGGATTCATACTCCGCCGCCATTCTCGCATAGCGTTCATCCGACAGCTTCCCGATCACATTGTCCTCATAAATCCGACTGAACAGCTTGTCCAGATCGGCAATCCGCTTTCTGCTGCTTTCCATGGAAAGCTTCAATTCCTGCTGCCGCTTTTTCTGGAACTCCCCGCATTTCCGCTTCTGCATATAGAGAAATACCGACTCATAACAGCGCACAAAATCCGCCAAACCCGCAACCGCTTCCTTCACGATTATTTCCAAGACTACATCCCGAATGAAATGGATGGTACAGCTTCCTCTGCCGTCCTTGTAGTTGGCGCAGCGGAAAAATTCCTGATTGCGTTTGAGTGATTTTGCTGCATAGAAGTGCAGCTTTGCTTTGCAGTCGGCACAGAATACCAGCCCTGAAAACAGGCTTTTCCGATTCGTTTTCGTCGGCCTGCACTTGTTCTTCCTGAGCTCCTGCACCCTCAGCCATACATTCTCGTCAATGAGTGCCTCCTGCGTGTTGGGAATGATCTGGTATCCCTCTTTTGGATTCTCAATCACCTTATGCATCTTGTAGCTGACTGTTGTGGATTTCCCGTTCACCGTGCAGCCCGTGTACTGCTGGTTTTCCAAAATATGTTCAACGGTATTCTCCCGCCAGCCATAAACATTGACAGGCATAGAGTTACTCGTCTTTCTGCCAATCGAGTGAAAATATGCTGTTGGCGTCAAAATCTTTTCTTTTTCCAGCTGCTTTGCGAGCTGCGTCGGGCCTTTCCCTGCAAGGCAGAGGGCGAATATCCTTCGGACGATTTGCGCCGCAGGCTCGTCGATATACCACTGCTCTTTGTCGCCTTCAACTTTTTTGTATCCATAGGCGACAGCAGAGGCAACGCGCCTGCCCTGCGAAGCTTTCAGTTCATTGACCGCACGGATTTTCTTGGAAGTCTGCGCCGCATACCACTCGTTGAAGATGCTGTAAAAGGGCAGCATTTCCATTCCCTCGCCGGTCGTGGAATTGATGTTTTCCTGTATGGCGATAAAGGTAATGCCGAGAGACGGATAGACTACCTGCGTCAGCCTGCCCATCTCGACCTGCTCACGGCCGAAGCGGGAAACATCCTTTACAATAATCGTCCCGACCTCTCCGTTCTCCGCCATTCTCTGCATCCGTTGAAAATCCGGCCTTTGAAAAGTCTTGTTCCTCATTGGTTAAGTACGATAATTCCACTGCCGGCGTGAGGGCAATCCTGCCTTCGTCCACCATCTCAAACAGTTCAGGAATCAAACAGGTCAGACGGATATACCGGTGCAAAGTGTCCTTTCATAGTTACAGAAGAGCTTTCTGACGAGGGTGTTGATCCGCTTTGACGTGATTTTTATGACCATGATTTTCACCTCCTTTGTGCGTCCCTTGGAATCTAATTGTTCTGTCGTTTTCTCCGAATGCCGTTCCTGCCCCGGAGTCTCACCGTAGCGTCACATCGCTCGCTCCTGCGAGGTCGTGGCAAAGTCATATCCCATTCGGATCCTTATTCAGTTTTCAAGGTACAAGGAAAATGCCTTTCACTTATAAGGAGTGGGAGAGAGCATTTGACAACCCCTAACGCAAAATATGTGTAGATTTAAAAACCTCTTCACTCATTTGGACAAAGGGCGCCGAAATGCACACCCATTTCCGGGCTTTTTCTCGAAAAATTTTGGGGAGAAAACTTATCCCCTCACTTGTTCTCACTGACAGAGAGCATTTGGGAACAATAATTCTTAAAAAAGATAAAAAAAATTGCCCACCAATATAGGCGGGCACACTTTCGATACAAAAAATATAATTGACATTCTTAAATACAGCGAACGCATACATATCAGTTGAATAAATCGTCAAAAAGTTTTATAATAAGGCATCACATTATGGAATTTGCCGTTTATCGGGAGGTTATATGCTATGGCAATCAGCTATAAAAAGCTATGGAAACTACTGATAGATAAAGACATGAAGAAAAAAGATCTGGAACAGGCGGCGGGAATCAGTCATTACACCATTGGGAAATTGAACCGTGGCGACAATGTTACTACTGAGGTGCTGGCAAAAATCTGCATTGCGCTTGGTTGTACGATGGATGATATTATGGAGATCATTCCGGATCATACGGATGAGATAACGGAGGAATAACAATGGCACGGACAGCAAAACCGAAAAAAGAAATATCTATGGAGGAAGCACTTTGGAAAAGTGCAGACAAGCTGCGTGGCTCAGTAGAGCCTGCGGAGTATAAGCATGTTGTCCTGAGTCTGTTTTTCCTGAAATTCGCCGGTGATAAATTTGACGCTCAAAGGGAAATGATTGCAAAACAGTACGGCGAAAAGTTTGTGGACACGGTGGCGTTCTACACCAAAGACAATGTTTTTTTTCTGCCTCCGGAAAGCCGCTGGTCATACATTATGGAAAACGCCAAGCAGGACGACATCGCCCTGAAAATCGACACAGCGCTATACACCATTGAAAAATCAAATCCGGCGCTGAAGGGCGCTCTGCCGGACAACTATTATTCCCGCTTACAGCTTGACACGGCAAAGCTGGCTTCCCTGCTGGACGAGATCAACCGCATCAATACCGATGATAAAGAGAATGACATCATCGGGCGCATTTATGAGTATTTCCTCAGCAAATTTGCGCTTGCCGAAGGAAAAGGCAAAGGCGAATTCTACACACCGAAATGCATCGTCAATTTGATTGCTGAAATGCTGGAGCCTTATGACGGAATTTTATACGATCCCTGCTGTGGTTCCGGCGGTATGTTCGTGCAGTCCATGAAGTTTGTGGACGCACATCACGGGAACAAAAAGCAGGTTTCCATCTACGGGCAGGAATATACAAATACCACCTATAAATTGTGTAAGATGAACCTTGCCATTCGTGGCATTTCCGCAAATCTCGGCGAGACGGCGGCGAATACCTTTACCAATGACCAGCACAAGGATTTGAAAGCCGATTACATTATGGCAAACCCGCCCTTTAATCAAAAAGCGTGGAGAGCGGAAAACGAATTGATCGACGATCCCAGATGGGACGGCTATGAAGTGCCGCCTACCAGCAACGCAAACTATGGTTGGATTTTAAATATCGTTTCAAAGCTCTCTCAGAACGGCGTTGCCGGTTTCTTGCTTGCGAACGGCGCACTGTCCGACGACGGAACGGAGCTGAAAATCAGAAAGCAGCTGATTGAAAACAATCTGGTGGAAGCGATTATCATCTTGCCGGGAAAGATGTTTTATACAACTGACATCAGCGTCACGCTTTGGATACTGAACAAAAACAAAAAAGCCCGTGTTGTAGAGCAGAACGGGCAGCTTAAGCGTTACCGTGACAGAGAACGGGAAATTCTCTTTATGGATTTGCGGCAGATGGGCAGCCCCTACGAGAAAAAATATATTGAGCTGACGGAGGAAGATCGGGCGAAGGTCACTTCGGTCTATCACAACTGGCAGCAGGAGGGCTATGAGGAAACCTACGAGAATATTCCGGAGTTCTGCTATTCCGCTTCTTTTGAGGAAGTGCGGGAAAAAGGCTTTACCCTTGTGCCCAGCCGGTATATTGAGTTTGTAAACCGTGATGAAAACATCGAATTTGATACGAAGATGAAAACACTTCAGGCTGAGCTGAAAGAGCTGCTTATGCGGGAAGAACAGTCGAAAGTGGATTTGCTGGCGGTGTTTAAGGAGTTAGGGTATGAAATCGAACTATAAAAAATTAGGGAATTATATAGAAGCATGCGATTGCTTGAATACTTCTGGTGAAATCACCTTATTGCAAGGCATAAGTAACGAAAAATATTTTCAAGAGTGCAAATCAAATAAGAATGGGATTGATTTATGTAGATATAGAATTTGTGAAAAAGGTTGGTTTGCATACAATAGAGCAACGACTCGTAACGGCGAGAAGATTTCCATTGCGTACCGTGAAGAGGAAACTTGCATAGTTTCGCCTTCTTATAAGTGTTTTAGAATTATAGATGAACAGAAATTAGATCCAAAATATTTATTGCTTTGGTTTAATCGCAATGAATTTGACAGGTATGCTCGATATAAGTCTCACGGAAGTGCTCATGAGTATTTCGAATTTAATGAGATGTGTGATGTTGAAATCCCTGTTCCCCCTATCGAGAAGCAGAGGAGTATCGTCAAAGCCTACAAGACAATCACCGACAGAATTACTTTGAAAAAGCGGATAAATGATAATTTAGCGGCTTGATATTTGGCTAACCATTGTGCGTTGCAGTTCTAATAAATGGTCAATTTCGGCTTCGGTCTGCTCTTGGTGTTTAAAGATAGGTTCGCACAAATCAGCAAATTTTTGTGTAAGTTCTTCAGTCGGAATGGAAACGGGAATTTCTTTGAGTACATTTCCTGATATTTCCATAAACGTAGTGCCTGACGAATGACTTTCTAACAACTGCCTATTTTCCTTTAGGAAGTAATATACAAACGCTGTACCTATTTTTTTAGAAGGAACAATAGATTTGAAACCCTGATTAGTACAAAGCTCGGTCATTGTGATCGCAACGCATCCAACAGGCGCTCTTGAAGTTAGCAGAACACTTCCTTTGGGCATCAATTTGGTACTACAACTACGATAAGCGGCATCGGTTATGTCGGTTTCACCTTTGTAGATGAATTTCTTTCCGGTAGAAGTCAAATCTTTAGGTGTAAGCCATACAATTCCATCAGGGCAGAAGTAATCATCAATATCCTTAGACGGAGTTGCACCGCCGATTACTTCTCCAAAGTCTGAAACAGAGCCTTTAACCCACTCGGAACATTCATCAAACAATGAGTGGTAAATAGCAGATGCTTGTGCTTCTAAATTATCATTTACCATATATCCCACAACTCTTGTGGGTGGCAAGAGTTAAAGTAGGGGGAACTCCCGCCCTGTAGTTGTTCTCTTAATAAATCAAGGAGATACGACTATGAAACAGAATTTAATCACAGATGTTGTTCAGGGAATGCTGCCTTACCTGAATAACGCTCAAACAGAGAAGCTGCAAGAGGTGCTGCAACACACGCTATTTGGCTATGAGGTAACAAAAGTTGAGAACGATACGGAAAACTTAGAGCAGGATTTGGTGGAGCTATTCCTTTCCGCAAAGCGAATAGAAGGATGCTCTGAGAAGACCCTGAAATACTATAACGCAACGATACAAGCTATGCTGGCCTGTGTCGGGAAAGGCGTTAGGCATATCGTAACCGATGATGTTCGCAGTTATTTGACCGAGTATCAGGCGAAAAATCAATCAAGCAAGGTTACAATCGATAACATAAGGCGCATACTTTCCAGCTTCTTTTCATGGTTGGAAGATGAGGACTATATTCTGAAAAGTCCGGTCAGACGAATTCATAAAGTCAAAACCGGAACGAACATAAAGGAAACCTACACCGATGAAACTCTCGAACTCATGCGTGATAGCTGTACCGAGCTTCGGGATCTGGCGATCATAGATATGCTTGCCTCAACGGGTATGCGTGTGGGCGAAATGGTTTTGCTGAATCGGGCGGACATAGACTTTAACGAGCGTGAATGTGTTGTATTTGGAAAAGGCGACAAAGAACGTATCGTGTACTTTGACGCAAGGACGAAAATTCACTTGCAAAATTACTTGAACAGCCGCAGGGACGAAAATCCGGCACTGTTTGTGTCTCTGCAAAAGCCGCATAAACGCTTGCAAATCAGCGGCATTGAGGTGCGGCTCCGTGAGTACGGCAAACGCTTGGGGCTAAGCAAAGTGCATCCGCACAAGTTTAGGCGAACTCTTGCGACAATGGCAATCGACAAAGGAATGCCCATAGAGCAGCTCCAGCAGCTTTTAGGGCATAGACGAATAGATACTACCTTGCAATACGCAATGGTAAAGCAAAGCAATGTCAAAATTGCTCACAGAAAATACATCGGATGAGGTGAAGATGATGAAAAAAGGCTATCGGTTCCTTGGTGAATTTATTCGACAAGTTGATGTTCGTAATACGGAAGGCAAAGAGGAAAACCTTTTAGGTGTTTCTGTCCAGAAACAATTCATCCCTTCTATTGCTAATACTGTTGGTATAGATTTTACCAAGTACAAGGTTGTAAGAAAAGGACAGTTTACATACATTCCAGATACTTCCCGCAGAGGAGATAAGATAGGAATTGCCTTGCTGGAAGATTATGACGAAGGTTTGGTGAGCAATGTTTACACAGTTTTTGAGGTTATTGATGAAAATAAACTTATGCCTGAATATCTCTTGCTGTGGTTCATCAGACCGGAGTTTGACAGGTACGCCCGTTTCAAGTCTCATGGAAGCGTCCGAGAAGTTATGGATTGGGATGAAATGTGCAAGGTAGAGTTGCCTGTTCCCTCTATCGAGAAGCAGAAAAGTATCGTCAAAGCCTACAAGACAATCACCGACAGAATCGCTTTGAAGAAACGGATAAATGATAATTTAGAAGCCCAAATGCGGGCGTATTTCAAAGAGTACATAGCGAACAACACGGCAGCGACAGGAAAGCTCAAAGATTATTCTGTAATGCAGTACGGCTATACAGAAACAGCTACCACCGAGCCAGTTGGTCCGAAATTCCTGCGAATAACAGACATCGCTCAAAGCTACATTGATTGGAATGGTGTTCCATACTGCCCAATCACCAAGGAGAATCACAAAAAATATGTGCTCTCTGAGGGTGATGTTGTTGTTGCTCGTACCGGAGCTACTGTAGGTTATGCCAAAATGATGGGCAAGACCATTCCCAATTCAGTATTTGCATCATTCCTTGTGCGAATAAGACCTATCAACGATGAATACAAATACTATTTTGGTCTAACGATTACCTCTGCCGAGTTCCTTGAATTTGTTCAAACAAATGCCGGTGGGTCTGCTCAACCTCAAGCAAACCCTCCGCTTTTAGGAGAATACGAACTTTCTATTCCCGATAAGCAAAGTCTGGCAGAGTTCAACGCCAAAATTGTCGCATTTTTGAGCGTTATCGAGTGTAGTGAAGCAGAAATATCAAAGCTCAACGAGGTTAGAGACACTATGGTAACTCTGTTATCACGCCGCTAAATTATCATTTACCATATATCCCACAACTCTTGTGGGTGGCAAGAGTTAAAGTAGGGGGAACTCCCGCCCTGTAGTTGTTCTCTTAATAAATCAAGGAGATACGACTATGAAACAGAATTTAATCACAGATGTTGTTCAGGGAATGCTGCCTTACCTGAATAACGCTCAAACAGAGAAGCTGCAAGAGGTGCTGCAACACACGCTATTTGGCTATGAGGTAACAAAAGTTGAGAACGATACGGAAAACTTAGAGCAGGATTTGGTGGAGCTATTCCTTTCCGCAAAGCGAATAGAAGGATGCTCTGAGAAGACCCTGAAATACTATAACGCAACGATACAAGCTATGCTGGCCTGTGTCGGGAAAGGCGTTAGGCATATCGTAACCGATGATGTTCGCAGTTATTTGACCGAGTATCAGGCGAAAAATCAATCAAGCAAGGTTACAATCGATAACATAAGGCGCATACTTTCCAGCTTCTTTTCATGGTTGGAAGATGAGGACTATATTCTGAAAAGTCCGGTCAGACGAATTCATAAAGTCAAAACCGGAACGAACATAAAGGAAACCTACACCGATGAAACTCTCGAACTCATGCGTGATAGCTGTACCGAGCTTCGGGATCTGGCGATCATAGATATGCTTGCCTCAACGGGTATGCGTGTGGGCGAAATGGTTTTGCTGAATCGGGCGGACATAGACTTTAACGAGCGTGAATGTGTTGTATTTGGAAAAGGCGACAAAGAACGTATCGTGTACTTTGACGCAAGGACGAAAATTCACTTGCAAAATTACTTGAACAGCCGCAGGGACGAAAATCCGGCACTGTTTGTGTCTCTGCAAAAGCCGCATAAACGCTTGCAAATCAGCGGCATTGAGGTGCGGCTCCGTGAGTACGGCAAACGCTTGGGGCTAAGCAAAGTGCATCCGCACAAGTTTAGGCGAACTCTTGCGACAATGGCAATCGACAAAGGAATGCCCATAGAGCAGCTCCAGCAGCTTTTAGGGCATAGACGAATAGATACTACCTTGCAATACGCAATGGTAAAGCAAAGCAATGTCAAAATTGCTCACAGAAAATACATCGGATGAGGTGAAGATGATGAAAAAAGGCTATCGGTTCCTTGGTGAATTTATTCGACAAGTTGATGTTCGTAATACGGAAGGCAAAGAGGAAAACCTTTTAGGTGTTTCTGTCCAGAAACAATTCATCCCTTCTATTGCTAATACTGTTGGTATAGATTTTACCAAGTACAAGGTTGTAAGAAAAGGACAGTTTACATACATTCCAGATACTTCCCGCAGAGGAGATAAGATAGGAATTGCCTTGCTGGAAGATTATGACGAAGGTTTGGTGAGCAATGTTTACACAGTTTTTGAGGTTATTGATGAAAATAAACTTATGCCTGAATATCTCTTGCTGTGGTTCATCAGACCGGAGTTTGACAGGTACGCCCGTTTCAAGTCTCATGGAAGCGTCCGAGAAGTTATGGATTGGGATGAAATGTGCAAGGTAGAGTTGCCTGTTCCCTCTATCGAGAAGCAGAAAAGTATCGTCAAAGCCTACAAGACAATCACCGACAGAATCGCTTTGAAGAAACGGATAAATGATAATTTAGAAGCCCAAATGCGGGCGTATTTCAAAGAGTACATAGCGAACAACACGGCAGCGACAGGAAAGCTCAAAGATTATTCTGTAATGCAGTACGGCTATACAGAAACAGCTACCACCGAGCCAGTTGGTCCGAAATTCCTGCGAATAACAGACATCGCTCAAAGCTACATTGATTGGAATGGTGTTCCATACTGCCCAATCACCAAGGAGAATCACAAAAAATATGTGCTCTCTGAGGGTGATGTTGTTGTTGCTCGTACCGGAGCTACTGTAGGTTATGCCAAAATGATGGGCAAGACCATTCCCAATTCAGTATTTGCATCATTCCTTGTGCGAATAAGACCTATCAACGATGAATACAAATACTATTTTGGTCTAACGATTACCTCTGCCGAGTTCCTTGAATTTGTTCAAACAAATGCCGGTGGGTCTGCTCAACCTCAAGCAAACCCTCCGCTTTTAGGAGAATACGAACTTTCTATTCCCGATAAGCAAAGTCTGGCAGAGTTCAACGCCAAAATTGTCGCATTTTTGAGCGTTATCGAGTGTAGTGAAGCAGAAATATCAAAGCTCAACGAGGTTAGAGACACTATGGTAACTCTGTTATCACGCCGCTAAATTATCATTTATTGAAAAGAAAATCTTATAGAAAGGAGTTCGCCTGAAAAATGCAGAAGACAGTTAAAGAACACTATGTCCCGCAGTTCTATTTGAGAAATTTTGCAGATGAAAAGGGGCTGCTTCACATATACGATTTCAAACGAAACAAGTATTTCACGCAAAGTCCAAAGAATATTTGCTATGAGAATAATTTGTATGAGACAAAATGGGAAAATGCAAACCCAAAACTTGGGGAGTTTGTGCTACCAAATCACATTGAAAAAACTTTCTGCGAATATGAAGGCGAATTTTCTAAAGTTCTAACCAAAATATTAAAAATTTGCTGTCCATCACAAAACCCGAATGCGCTCATATTGAAAGGAAACGAGCGGAATATATTTTTTCAATTTATAGTTAACATGATTGTGCGTAACCCTGAAAATATGGAAGTGCTTGCCTTAAATAAATTAGAACCGGATGACACTGATAATGATGAAATAAAACAAATTCGCACTATGTTAAATGATATGGAATTTGGCGGGGCAGATTCTATTTGCCTTGCCGCAAAGAAAAAAGCCATGCTAACCGATAGGTTTGATAATAGTTTTCCGCAGGTATGTCTTGAAGAATTAAAAAGGTTGAACTATACCTTTTTCTATGCCCAAACAAATTCATTTATAACAAGCAATATCCCTGTTTGTGTAGGAGATGACCCGATAATTATTGAAGATGATAAAACTTGTATATATTTTGCCTTATCTCCAAAGGTTGCTGTGCTATTTGGAAATTATAAAAACTCTCGCAATTTTAAAAATCAAATAGTTTATGTTGAAGAAAAGCAAGTGGAAAACTTCAATCATATGCTTATAAAGCATAGTGACAATAAACGAATTTTAATAGAAAATTCTAATGCTACAATCAGAAAATATGGTGAAATAGCAAGGAGTGACCACAATGGCAAACTTTAACGAACACGCCTTGGAGCTATCCATTATGGAACTGTTCAAGGGCGAAGGATATACTTACCTCGCAGGCGAGCAGATTCACCGGGAGCGCACGGAAGTTCTGCTTGCCGATGATCTGCGGCAGTATTTATATAACCGTTACGCCAAGGACGGCATCACTCCCGGCGAAGTGGACGGTATCCTTTTGCGTTTGCGGAACATCTCCGGCACGGTGTACGAAGCGAACAAGGCAATACATAAACTGCTGTGCGACGGTTTTATCCTCAACCGTGAGGACAGGACGCAGAAAGATATATATATTGAGCTGATTAACTATGACAACCCCGAAAATAACATCTTCAAAGCGGTCAACCAGTTTGAAATCGAGGGCGTGGACGGTCAGCTTCGTATTCCCGACGGCATTGTATTTGTCAATGGTATTCCTGTGGTGGTTCTGGAATTCAAGAGTGTCGTCAAGGAAAACACAACGATTATGGACGCTTACACGCAGCTCACCGTCCGCTACCGCAGAGATATTCCGGAACTACTCAAATACAACGCCTTTGTGGTCATCAGCGACGGTGTGAACAACAAATACGGCGCTCTTTTTAGTCCCTATGACTATTTCTATGCATGGAGGAAAGTTGAGTCTGATGATAAGGAGCTGGACGGAATCAATTCCCTTGTCACCATGATAAAAGGGCTGTTTCGCAAAGACAGGCTGCTTGCGGTTATCAAGGATTTTATCTATTTCCCCGACAATTCGGATAAAGAACTGAAAATCGTCTGCCGTTATCCACAGTTTTTTGCCGCTACCAAGCTGTTTGAGAATATCAAGCTGCATATGCGTCCTGACGGTGATGGAAAAGGCGGCACTTATTTCGGCGCCACTGGCTGCGGCAAGAGCTATACTATGCTGTTTTTGACTCGTATGTTGATGAAAAGCAAGCTGTTCCACAGTCCGACCATTTTAATTATCACCGACCGCACAGACCTGGACGACCAGCTTTCCCGCCAATTTGTCAATTCAAAAAAATATATTGGCGATGAAACGGTAGTCAGCATTGAATCCCGTGAGAAGCTGCGGGAAGAATTACAGAGGCGGGAAAGCGGCGGCGTGTATTTAACGACCATCCAGAAATTCACGGAGGACTTGCAGCTTCTTACCGATAGAACCAATATCATTTGTATTTCTGATGAAGCGCACCGAAGTCAGATCAACCTTGACCAAAAGGTCAAAGTGACCGAAGTGGGTGTGGAGCGTAAATACGGCTTTGCCAAGTATCTGCACGATTCCCTGCCAAACGCAACCTATGTAGGCTTTACCGGAACGCCTGTAGACGGAACCATTGAAGTATTTGGCCCTGTAGTGGATTCCTACACCATGACCGAATCGGTGCGTGACGGCATTACTGTCAATCTTGTTTACGACGGGCGTGCGGCACGGATTATGCTGGATAGTGAAAAGGTCAAACAAATCGAAGATTATTATGCCAAATGTGAGCGGGAGGGAGCAAACGAGCACCAAATTGAGGAAAGCCAGAAAGCTGTCGCCAAAATGGAGGCGATTATCGGCGATCCGGACAGGCTGCGTGCTGTCGCCAAGGATTTTATTCACCATTACGAAACCCGTGTGGCAGAGGGCGCTACGGTTGCGGGCAAGGCAATGTTTGTCTGCATGAACCGCAATATCGCTTATGATCTTTACAAAATCATTGTAGAGATGCGTCCCCAGTGGTCGGAAAAGAAAATCAGCGATGATGAAACATCGCTTACCGATAAAGAGAAAAAAGAACTGAAGCCCATCGAGAAAATCAAGCTGGTGATGACTCGCAACAAAGACGATGAGCCGGCTCTTTATGAAATGCTGGGGACAAAGGACGACCGCAAGGAATTTGACCGGCAGTTCAAAAATCCGAAATCAAATTTCAAAATCGCTATTGTTGTCGATATGTGGCTGACCGGATTTGATGTGCCGGAGCTGGATACCATTTACATAGATAAGCCGATTCAGCAGCACACACTGATCCAAACGATCTCCCGTGTCAATCGTGTCTGTGAAGGCAAAGACAAGGGCTTAATTGTGGACTATATTGGCATCAGAAAGAATATGAACCTTGCCCTAAAGAAATACACAAATTTTGAATGTGATGAGTTTGAAGGTATAGAGCAGGCAGTTACCATTGTCAAAGACCAATTAGAAGTGCTGGCGCAGATGTTTCACAGCTTTAACAGCAGGGATTTCTTTGAGGGCTCTCCGACGGAGCAGCTTGCCTGCCTCAATCGGGCGGTCGAATATGTGCAGCTGTCGGAAGAACTGGAAACACGCTTTATGGCGGCGGTCAAGCGGATGAAGCAGGCTTTCAATCTTTGCAGCTCCAGCGAAAAGATTTTGGATAAAGAAAAAGATTTTATCCATTTTTACTGCGCTGTCCGCTCTATCCTTTTCAAACTGACAAAGGGAGATGCTCCGGATATTTCGCAGATGAATGCCCGTGTGCGTGCAATGCTGGAGGGCGCTATCCAGTCGGACGGTATCGAGGAATTATTTGAAACCGGAAAACATATTTCCGTCGATATTTTCAGCGATGAGTACATGGACAAGATAAATGCTATTCAGTTGCCGAACACCAAAATAAAAATTTTGCAAAGGCTACTCTCACAGGCAATCGACGAATTCAAGAAGGTCAACAAAATCATGGGTGTCGAATTTGCGGACAGATTAAAGCGGGTGGTTGACGAATACAATAACCGCCGCAGGGATGAATCCTATGCAAACGAGGTGCTTGACGATATTGCCGAAAAGCTTGCCGATCTGCTTGCGGAGCTGAAAACAGAAAAGGACTCCTTTAAAAAATTAGGGATAGACTACGAGGAAAAAGCCTTTTATGATATTCTGAAAGCTGTTGCAAAGAAATATGAGTTCGACAATGAATATCCGGATGAAAAAATGCTTGAGCTTTCAAAGAAAATCAAAGTCATTGTTGACGATAAGTCCCGCTATACCGATTGGTCTACCCGTGACGACATCAAAGCAAATTTGCAGGTCGATTTGATTCTGCTGTTGGATGAATACGGTTATCCGCCGGTAACGCTGGATGATGTCTATAAGGAAGTGCTGGAGCAGGCGGAAAACTTTAAGAAGTACGCCGGTTAAAAGCATATAGAATCAATCGGGTCTTAGGGCAGCGCCCTAACAGGAATTACTGCTTATGGATAAAATTGTCCATAAACAGTCTGCTCGCTAAGATGATACAGAAAAACCGGAGAAAGCAGTGATTCTTTCTCCGGTTCATTCTATTTTACCCTGATTTTCTTCGACTTTGTCTTTGAAATCTTGACGGCACCTTATGATGCTTTCATTTTACAGAAGATTTTTAGGAAAACCAATGTGCCGATTGCAGTTTTAACGGCACATACAGAAAAAGAGTACGAACCCTTCGATCTGTACTCTCGTTTCTGCCCTGCAATTCCGGTTTCTGCGTGTTTTTTGGATACTGCCTTATACACACGCAGCATTTGCCGCCGGGCTTTTGTGTGCCGAGAATCGAACGTATCATTTGACGCTGTGGCGCATACAGAGGCCTGTGTGGGAAAAGGGTCTTGACCTAAGTCCCTTTCGAAGGCTCGCCGCCTGTGGACAGCCGGTATTGCTGTGGCGTCATGCCGATTTCTTTCTTGAATTGCTTGTGAAAGTACTGCGTAGAAGAAAAGCCAACGCACGAGCTGATCTCCTGTAAGGACATATGGGAGGTGGCAAGCAGCTTTTGAGCGAGTGCGAGCCGTTCCCCCAGTATGTATGAGTTCAGGGATTGACCAGATTTTTTGTGGAAAAGGTAGGAAAGATATTCCGGATTCATAAAAAAGGTGCTTGCAATCAGCGTGCGGTTCAGTTCGGGAGAATGGAGATTCTGCGCGATATATTTTTGCACGGATGTCAGAAAATCGGAGGATTCCACAGGCGGCTCTTTTTGAAGCTTTGCGTGCAGGAAAACGGCATTTTGAAGCTCCTGAGTCAGCTTGGGCAGGGAAACGGGCTTTAGGATATATCCGAAGCAGTGCAGATTGACCGCTTCCTGTGCATAATCGAACAGCTGATGCCCGGTAAGGATAATTGAAAGGGGAGAATATCCGTTTTCGGCCGCCCAGCGGATCAGATCGAGCCCGTCGCCCTGCGGCATTTCAATATCCGTGAGCAGCAGATCCACCGTTTGGGACCGAAAAACCTCCTGTGCCTGCGACATGCTGAATGCAGAGGAAATTTTGTCGATCCCAAGCGCGTCCCATTCGATTCCCTCAATGATTCCCTGGACGATATAATACTCGTCGTCAACAATCAAGATATGCATGGATCGGCCTCCATTTCATTGTAAGAAGTATAGGGGATGAAAATGTCGATGCGCGCGCCAAGGCTGTCCTCGTTGGAGAAATGGATATCGGCATCATCGTGATAAATGGCGCGCAGCGTCTGTACCGTGTTGTACAGCCCGATGTGATGGCCGTCGCTGGGGCCGGCATCATTGCTGCGGGACAGGGTCTGCGAAAAATCTTTTAGGGTCTGGGGCGAAAAGCCTTTTCCTGAGTCGATGTGCGTCAGGTGGACATAGGCCCGGCCCTCTTTTTCTTCAAGGTGCGCTTCGATCCATATGGACAGATTCTTGCCCATGATCATATTGTGCTTGATGGAGTTTTCTGTGAACATCAGCAGGATCATGGGAAAAACTGAGCAATCGCGGACATTTTGTGAAACATTGACCGAGTAATGAAGGCACCCGGGAAAGCGCAGAGAAATAAGTTGCAGATAGTTTTCCACATAATAGATCTCTTCATCTAAGGGGACCGAGGGACGGGAGGACAGGGTGTAGCGGAGATGGTTGGACAAGGTCTGCATCATTTTCAGCAGAATTTCGCGGGAGTCGGCCCTTTTATCGCAGGTAGAGACCAGCGCCGAAAAACAGGACAGGCAATTGACAAGGAAATGAGGTGAAAGCTGCGACTTCAAATATTGGAGCTTAAAACGATTTTTGGCCAGTTGCTCTTCATATACGCTGATCTTCAACGTGCGGATATCATGAAGCATACGGCTGAAGGTGGAGTTGATCTGCTGAATCTCAATGCAGTTCGTCTGAGGCATGGCGAGGCCGGTTTCGGCTTCCCCGTTGTGAATATTACGCATGACGGCCTCAAGCGCTTCAAAGGGACTTTTCAAAAGCCTCTTGAACAGGAGCAGCGCCATGATCGAAATTGCGATGAGGGACAAGATGATTACGGTCAACCGGCTGTAGACAGGCGTCATAAGCCGGAAGCTGTCCGTCAGCGGGATAAACGTCACAATGGAAGAATCACAGTAATCAAGCGGCTTGATGATCGTCAGGTAATGGATGGAAGTCGTCGTATCCGTACAGATATAATGGCCGGAGGCGCTCCGCTCTCCCTGTATGGAAGAAAAATCAAAGTTTTCAGGATCGCCGATGATCTGTCTGTTTTTATCAACATAGAATACAGACGCCCCGTGCTGGAAAGAGTTTTCTAATATGCTGGTGAGATGGTCAAGGGACGCCAATGCGCCGGTGATAGAGTCTCCGGAAATAACAAAGCGGACCAGATAGGCTTCCTTTGCTGTTTCATAGATGTCCCATTTTGTGTAATCGATTGATTCATCCCTAATGTTGGCGCGCTTGGAGCGGAGAAACTCTCTTATGTAGGCGGCACAAGGATAAGCGCTGTTATCTCGCAAGGTATAAATGAAATTATCAGATATGGGGCTGTAAAAAAACAGGCCGCTCATTTGCGGGTAAGCCGGAAGGCTCTCCGAAAGGGATTTGAGGATCCGGGCGTGAGCGACACTTGAGGTCAGCGCATCCGTAGAGGCGTTCAGAAGGGCGATATCGGTGCTGTATTCGCTTGTCTGGAAAAGATAAGTGACAACAGAGTCCAGGTTCTTTGACAGTTGGGTATCGTAAACAGACAAGACTTCCGTTGCGTTGTTATAACGCGCCTCCACAAGCTGATTGTTGAAATAGGAGGCAATCGAAAGGATGATCCCGATTGAAAGGACGCAGAAAACAAGAACAAACAGTATGTAAAGCGTTTTTGCGGAATAAGTAAACTTGCGCCTGCGCATGAAAAAGCGTTTGGGGGTTGACTGGTTCATTTCGACATCTCCGGCAAAATAAATAAAAAACAAATAAAAAGACAATGAATACTAACAATTCTACACTGTATTATAACAAAACTTTTGATAAAATCAAATAAAGAAAGGGACTGCGCAGAATCCCCAATATAACGCTATTTCAAAAACAAGAAGGAGGAAAAGTGAAAATCATGAAATTAAAAAAATGGGCCGCGTTAACTCTGTGTGGTGTATTGATGCTGAGCATGCTGACTGCCTGTCAGGGCGATTCCACAGAAAGTGAGTCTGTTGTTCAATCTGAGGTGTCCTCGAGCGTGGCGGATCCCGTACAGGCTGCGATCCAGGCACGGAAAGACAGTGGCGAATACCCGAAGCTCGTAATTGCTTTCCCGACCGTAACCGGCCGGCCGGCAGGAGCGGACCGCATCCAAGAAAAGCTGAATGCCTATACAGAGGAGAAACTGGGCATTTCGGTGGAGCTTGAGATCATGGACATGGCGTCCTATCCGCAGTCTATGACGTTGATGCTCTCCAGCGGTGAGCAGGCGGATATTTTCAATGCGGTGTCTATGGGATATTCCGCCTGTGCCAATAAGGGCTACTGCTTGGATATGGGCGAAGACAACCTTCTTGAGACCTATGGCGCGAACATCATGGAGGTTTTGAACCCGCTTTATATTGAGGCCTCCAAGGTCGATGGAATCCAGTACGGGCTGCCGCAGAACCGTGATATGGCGTCCGGACAGGGCGGCTATGTTATTCCCAAACGCTTTCTGGACGAGATTGGTTTTGACTACGAGTCCATGCGCACGGAGGAAAGCTCTGACTACATCTACACGGACATCGAGACCATTGACGAGATCTATGCACAGCTGCACGAAAAATATCCCGATATGCATGTGTTCCTGCCCAATAAGAGTTCCCATCTGCGGAACGTGCTCCAGTATGACGGGCTGGGCGACAACTTTGGCGTTTTGATGGATCCGCTCAACACGTTGGAAGTGAGCAACCTGTTTGAAAGCGAAGAGTTCCTGGAGACCTGTAAGCGCTATTATGAGTGGAACCAGAATGGCTATATTTCCAAGGACGCTCTCACCGATACGGCCACCCCGCAGGAGCAGATCAAGGCTGGTACGGGCATTTCCCATCTCTGCGCTCTGAAGCCGGGAATCCTGCAAAGCCAGGAGCAGGCGACGACGCTGCCGGGCCAGCCCACTGAGGAATTGGTCATTTTCCAGGTCCTGGACGATTTCATGAACTCCGGCGCAATCAATGGCATGAACTGGTGCATCAACTCCAGCACGGAATATCCCGTGGAGGCTATGCAAGTGCTGAATCTGCTCTATTCTGACTCCGTAGCGGCCAATCTGTTGGCTTGGGGCGAAGAGAATGTGGATTATGTGAAGACCGATGACGGACACATTACGTTCCCTGAAGGCGTCGATGCGAGCAACGCTGAGTTCAGCCATTCCGTAAACTGGCTCTTCCCCAACCAGTATATCACCGAGGTATGGGTCGGCCAGGAGCTGAATGTGTATGAGGAAACAGAGAAATTCAACGATAATTCCAAGAAATCCAAGGCTTTGGGCTTCAGCTTTGACAACAGCAGCGTGATGACGGAGTATACGGCTCTGGTCAATGTCCAGAACGAGTATATCAATCAGATCATGCTTGGTTTTGTAGAGCCAGAGGCGGCCCTGAAGGAAATGAATGAGAAGCTCTATGCTGCAGGCTTGGAAAAATACATGGCTGAAAAGCAGAAACAGCTGGACGTTTGGGCTGCGGCCAATGGCGTAGCTTAAGAAGCGGCAGCAGAAAATAAAACATGAGGATAAGAACGGCCGGCGGAGGTTAAATGGAAATGTTGTGCGGCATTTCTAGGAAACGACCGCTGGCTGTTTCCTTCTGGCAGGCCCGCACAGGGCTGCTGTTCTTTGAAGGAAGGAGAGGCGTAATATGAAAGTAGCGTCCAGAAGAAAAAGTTTAACAGCCGGAAAGCGTTCCATTAGGAAATATATTCCGCTGTATCTATTGGCTCTGCCTGGACTCGTTTATCTGTTTATCAATAACTATATGCCGCTGCCCGGCTTGGTTTTGTCTTTTAAAAATTACAATGTGCGGAAAGGGATCTGGGGCTCAGACTGGGCGGGCCTGGAGAACTTCAAGTACCTGTTTGCGACGGAAGACGCCTGGATCATTACAAGAAACACGATTTTGTACAACCTTGCGTTTATTGTTGTCAATACGGTGGGCGCAATCGTGGTTGCCATTATCCTGAGCGAACTGACGAGCAAAATAAAAAATGTATACCAATCAGTTATTTTGTTCCCGCATCTGATTTCGACCGTTATCATCAGCTATATCGTGTTTGCGTTCCTGTCTTCTGACAATGGTTTTATCAACAATACAATCCTCCGCGCGCTTGGAAAAGAAGGGATTTCCTGGTATACGGAGAAGGGCTATTGGCCGTTCATATTGATTTTTATTTCTGCCTGGAAATCAATAGGATACCAATGTATTATTTATCTGGCGACGCTGCTTGGGTTCGACAAAGGGTATTATGAAGCCGCAGAGATCGACGGCGCAACGTTCTGGCAGAAGATCACGAAGATCACGCTGCCGCTGCTGAAGCCCACAATCATCATGCTGACCTTGATGGCGGTAGGCAGAATTTTCTATTCGGATTTCGGCCTGTTCTATCAGGTGCCGCAGAACTCCGGCGCGCTTTTCCCGGTAACGAATACCATTGATACATATGTATACAGAGGCTTGCTGGAAGCAGGAAACATCTCCATGTCTGCGGCTGCGGGCTTCTATCAGTCCATTGTTGGCTTTGTGTTAATTTTGGCCGCCAATCTGCTGGTCCGCAAGTTTGACAAAGACAGCGCGCTGTTTTAAGGAGGTAGGAGCAAGATGGGAAATGAAAAGAAAAGAGTACAGTTTATCGGGCATTTTATCATGATCCTACTCAGCCTGTGCGCGTTTTTGCCGATGGCGCTGCTCGTGCTTGCTTCATTTACATCGAATGAAGCGCTTGTCCGGGACGGTTATTCTTTCTTCCCGCGCGAGTGGAGCACGGAGGCATACAGCTATATTTTTTCGTCCAGCGGGACAGTTCTGCGGGCGTATATGCTTTCTTTCATTGTGACGGCCCTTGGCACGGCGCTGTCCGTAATCTTAACGGTAGCTCTGGCGTATCCGCTTTCCAAAAAGAACCTACCTGGGCGCGGCGTCCTTACGTTTTTTGTGGTGTTCACGATGCTGTTCAACGGCGGACTGGTGCCCACATATATGAACTATACCAATGTATTCGGCATCAAAAACACGATCTGGGCGCTGATCGTTCCCAACCTTCTGATGAATGCATTCAACGTACTGATGGTGAAATCCTATTTTGTTTCATCGCTTCCCAACGAGATACTGGAGGCGGCTTATATCGACGGTGCGTCGGAATTCAAAACTTTTATGAGGATCGCGCTGCCCTTGGCAAAGCCAATCATTGCAACGGTAGCGCTCTTTTCCGGAATCGCTTACTGGAATGACTGGAACAATGGTTATGTATATCTGACCAAGCGGGTGGATTTGTATACCATTCAGAATTTGTTAAATCGAATGATTCAGAACATCCAGTTTTTGAATCAGGGCCTTTCCTCTACGCCAAACCTTGATGCGGGCTTGATTTCAATGCCGTCCGTGTCTGTTCGAATGGCAATCGCAGTAGTTGGTGTGCTGCCGATTCTGCTGATTTACCCGTTTGTCCAAAAAAACTTTGTGAAAGGTATCACACTGGGCGGAGTAAAGGGCTGACCGAAAGGAGGGGACGGTGAAACAGCCTGTCCTCTCCTTTTGTTCTTTACAGGGCCATGCCCAGAGGAAACAGGAGCTGCATGAAGGGAAATTCCCGCAGGAAAACCGAAAGCGACAGAAAGGGGCAACAAAATGAAAGAGACACACATGCATCTGAAATTTTTCCAAGATCCCAATGGGCCGAAGCTGGCCTGGTCCGCCGATTCCGGCGTAAAGCTACTGGAACAAGACGGCCTGCACTTTAAAGACCTGGCGAAGGACGGGGAGCTGCACCCCTATGAGGATTGGCGCCTTCCCGCCGAAGAACGGGCGCGGGATCTGGCGGCGCGCATGACAATAGAGCAGATCGCCGGTTTGATGCTGTACAGCAGCCATCAATCGGTCCCGGGCTTTACAACGCCATATTTCGGGAAAGTGTCCTACGAAGGAAAAAGCCTGGAGGAGAGCGGCCTGCCGCCCTCGGCGCTGACGGACCAGCAGCGTGAGTTCATCACAAATGATTTCTTGCGCCACGTCCTGGTCATGACGGTCCAGTCCCCACAGGCTGCGGCAGATTGGAGCAACCGCCTGCAGGAGCTGTCTGAAAGCCTGCCCTGGGGCATCCCGATCGCCATCAGCAGCGATCCGCGCCACGGCACCTCCGTAACATTTGAGTTTGACGCCGGGGCGGGCGGGGACATTTCCCACTGGCCGGAACCGCTGGGCATGACGGCCACCTTCGACCCTGCTCTGGTAAAGCGGTTCGGGGAGGTCGCGGCCAAGGAATACCGGGCGCTGGGAATCACGACAGCCCTTTCCCCACAGGTCGATTTGACCACAGAGCCGCGCTGGAGCCGTTTTCTGGGCAGCTTCGGGGAAAACAGCCGGCTCAACGCCAATCTGGCGCGGGCGTACTGCGACGGTTTCCAGACATCGGAAGGCGATGCGGAGATCGCGGACGGCTGGGGCTACGACAGCGTGAACGCCATGGTGAAGCATTGGCCGGGCGGCGGCGCGGTGGAGGGCGGCCGGGATGCCCATTTTGCCTGCGGAAAATACTCGGTGTACCCGGGCGGCAACTTTGACGAGCATCTGGTGCCGTTTACGGAAGGGGCCTTCAACCTGGAGGGCAAGACACAAAAGGCCAGTGCGGTCATGCCGTATTACACGATCATCTATGGCCAACCCGGCGGCGAAAATGTCGGGTGCAGCTACAGCAAATATCTGATTAGAGACCTGCTGCGTGAAAAGTACGGTTATGATGAAGTGGTGTGCACCGACTGGAACATCACCGCCGACGAAACGGAGGTCGACAGCATATACAGCGGCAAATGCTGGGGCGTGGAGACGCTGACGGCAGAGCAGCGGTGCTACAAGATCCTGATGGCTGGGGTGGACCAGTTCGGCGGGCTAAATACAAAGGAGCCGATCCTCGGAGCCTACAGGCTCGGCGTGGCAGAGCACGGCGAAGCATTTATGCGCGCGCGGATGGAAGCGTCGGCAAGAAGGCTGCTGAAAAATATTTTCCGCACAGGGCTGTTCGAGAACCCGTATCTGCGGCCGGACGAATCGGCCAAGGTGGTGGGCTGCCCCGCCTATATGGCGGAAGGCTTCGAAGCACAGATCAAATCCCTGGTTCTGCTGAAAAATAAGGGCCATGCATTGCCGCTGGCGCCGAAAACAAAGATTTATGTCCCCAAAGTGCATACGCTGGCCCATACGGACTGGATGGGGATCGCCACAGAGGAGCATTGGAATGACCCCGTCAGCCCGGCGCTGCTGGGAAAATATTTCGAGCTGACGGACGACCCGGCACAAGCTGAGGCGGCGGTGTGCTTTATCCGGCAACCAAATGCTCATGTACGGTAAGGAAGCAAGCAACCGAAAACAAGAGATAGACCGCC
>OLSE01000837.1_pt1 | contig 31510 bp, 30 predicted proteins | sample 1673191 | NCBI WGS metagenome assembly OLSE01 (sample SAMEA3136764, study PRJEB25190) | human gut metagenome | biome: human gut; feature: human-associated habitat; material: faeces | place: Austria | collected 2013
TATAAAAAAGCTACCTGCCCCTAGGAAAGTTAGGTAGCTTCTTTAGAGAATATCTAAAATCCAGGACTTCTTGTTGACCTGTCTTTTACCATGTTTATTATAACACATGCTCCAATACATACAAGTAAAATATGTTTTAGAATCCAATTTCAATCGTTAACATTCTGTCTTTTCCGGACATATCTTTGTGAACACAAATTTTAGCCTGCGGAAAATACTCTTTAGCTAAAGCACTTAAAGCTTCTCTTTGATCATATCCCATTTCGAAGGCTAAAAAAGCTTTCTCCTTTAGTACAAAATGGGCCTTCTCAAAAACATCCCGGTAAAACTTTAAACCATCTTCGCCTCCAAACAAGGCTACATGTGGTTCATAATCGACAACACTATGTTCCATTTTTTCATCCGAAGGAATATAGGGTGGATTGCACACACAAATATCACAATGCAGATTTCTTTCAATAAAAGGATCTAACATATTCCCAATAATAAAATTCACATGCGCACCTAATTTTTCATTGTTCTTTAAGGCAACCTGCACCGCCTTTTCTGAAATATCACTGGCAATCACATCAAGTTTAGGTTCTTCCAGATTTAATGTGATTCCTATCGCTCCGGAACCTGTGGCCACATCAAACACATTGACATGTTCTCTGTTTCCAAAATGTTCATCATATAAACTCAGCACTAAACCAACCAATTCTTCTGTTTCCGGACGAGGAATCAAAACATCTTCATTTACGATAAAATCGTAACCATAAAAGGATTCATAGCCTAGTACATAGCTTAATGGTTTCCCTTTTTCCATGTCATGGATGCCTTCCAGATAATCAACACGAATTTCATCGTCGATTTCTTCATCCATGTCCATATAGAGGTTGATACCCTTTTGTCGGCATAGCTCTACCATAAAAAGTTGTGCTGCCTGTTCGCCCTGCCCGGCTTTATACAATCGCTCTTTTCCTTCATGGATATAATCGCGATAACGCATTAGCTCTTTTCTCCTGCCAGCTTAGCCTGTTGATCGGCCAACTGTAAAGCATTCATCAAATCATCCAAACGACCATCCATGATACGATCCAGCTGGTTGACAGTATAACCGATACGATGATCAGTCACACGATTTTGCGGGTAGTTATAGGTACGAATTTTTTCGGCACGATCTCCGGTACCAATCTTGGTACGACGTTCCGCATCGTTTTTCTCATCCAATTCTCTCTGGTGTTCTTCATAAACACGGGCACGGATCGTCATCAGAGCCGTGGCACGGTTTTCATGTTGCGAACGTCCATCCTGACATTTTACAATAATTCCTGTCGGCTTATGAATGATACGTACAGCACTGTCTGTCTTATTGATGTGCTGTCCTCCGGCACCGGAAGCACGCATTGTTTCGATTTCCAAATCATTCATATCGATGTCAAAATCTTCCTCTTCGATTTCCGGCATACACAATACTGTAGCTGTAGATGTATGGATACGCCCCTGTGCTTCTGTCTTTGGTACACGTTGTACACGATGGGATCCGGATTCGAATTTTAGCGTTCCGTAAGCACCATCGCCATTAACCTTAAAAGAAATCAATGAATATCCTCCGGCTTCACTGTCTTCTGCTTCAATAACTTCGATCTTCCAACCTTTGGATTCACAATATTTTGAATACATACGGAATAAATCACCCGCAAAGATATTTCCTTCATCGCCGCCGGCAGCTCCTCGTATTTCAAGGATACAGTTATGTGAATCATTAGGATCTTTTGGCACCAGCAACAATTCCAATTTATCCAAATATTCCTGCATCAAAGGCTCCAGTCTTTCAATCTCGGCCTGTCCCAATTCTCTTAACTCTTTATCTTCTTCCTTAGACAGTTCTTGGGCATCTGCATATTCGCTCTTTGCCTGTTTATATTCCTGATACGTTTCTACAATGGGTGTCAGTTCGTTTTGTTCACGGCCCAGCTTGGCCATAGTCTTTCGATCGGATACGACATCCGATTTCATCATTTCTTCATTGATCTCATTATATCGCTTGACGATCGAATCTAATCTTTCTTCCATTTTTGCCATATTTCCAACATCCTTTCAACCCATTCAGTGTAACATAGAACCCCATGAAATGACAGTTTTATATGCTTATGATACACTGTTACTATGGCACGAAAAAGAAGAACCTATGCATATAAAAGACGAAGAAAAAGAAAAGTACACAAGCTGCGGTTATTCCTTATGGGATTTGTACTTATAATAGCTCTTGGATTTCTGGCATTAAAGCTTACTGAAAATGGTGTTTTTACTGTTATTTCCGTCAATGAAAACGGAACTTTGGAGGAAGGTGTGTACAAACACTTTTGGTTTGCCCAGCTTAAAATGAACAGTCTGGATGCACAGGATGCCTATATTCAACGAGAAGATGGAAAAGTCGTTGCGTTATCAAAAGGAATCGTCAATTTAAATACGAAAAGTGTTAATGAAAATACTTTATATACGATAGATGGCACCGATGAACAAGGCTATACCAATGGCAGCTATGGTGCGGATGCCTTGTATCTGGATACTTCTATGGATGGAACACAGGTGTTAATGCAGATCAGCGGCGTAAAGGGATGGGTATCGGTAGAAGACATACAGCTTTACTTATTGGATGATTCGCTTTACCTATCGCACTATACGGTGCAAAATGATTCTTTGATTCATACAATATCCACCAATCTTCTTCAGGGTGTTGTAAATCCATTGTCGATTGGCCCGGCACCGGATTTTATGAAAGAAGATACTACTTATTATTCGTATGATGGAAACTACTTCTATACCGATCTTTCAGCCATGCGGGAAGATATTCTGGACCAGGACCATGATAATGCCGTAAACGAAGATGTTTACTTTAATTTCTATCAATATATACCGCATCGTTCAAATACACAACTGACAAACGCCAACTATAACGCTTATTTAGAAGAAATGGGTATCACGCAAACAGCCACCTCCTATCCTTGTGCCGATAATGAAAGCGTTCTTTATGATTTAGGATCGACTTTTATCGATGTACAAAATCAGACTGGTGTCAATGCTTCCATGATGTTTGCGGTAGCCTTAAATGAAAGTGGTTATGGTCAAAGTGAATATGCCTTGAGCAACTATAATCTGTTTGGTCATGCGGCTTATGATGAAAATCCGGACAGTGCCACAACCTACAAATCTTTAGAAGACTGTATCTATCAACATGCCTATGGATTTATTCAGAATGGATATGCCAATCCTGATGACAGTCGTTATCATGGCTCCTGGTTTGGCAATAAGGCAAGCGGCATCAATGTGCAATATGCCAGTGATCCATACTGGGGTGAAAAAGCAGCTCATTTTTATTATCAGTTAGATACAAGAAGCCATCAAAAGGATCAAAAAAGCATAACCATCCAAACGCAATTTGTGCAAAACGATATTCCTGTGTATGCCGATAAAAAAGAAAGTTCCATCTTGTACACTATCCCGGCAAAGGAAATTGCCAGCTTTGTCATTGAAAAACAAGAGGATGACTGGTACACCATTGCCAGTGAAGCACCGGTATCCGATCAGAAAATCGATGTAAGCGCATCGTATCGCAGCAGTGTCGGTTATATCAAAATCAAAGATTTACACTAAAAAACCAAGGCGACCCTTGGTTTTTCTTATGCGTAATAAAATTGAATCTGTTTCTCTTTGATATGAATCGATGGATAATCCGGTGCATACACACCAACCACAAAAGCATCCAATGGCTTTCCCATCAATTTGGATAAAGCATACAAATTATCCAATGTCGGCAAGTTGGTTCCATCCAACCATCGATATACGGTCTGTACACAGCTTAAAGATAAATAATTTTGAATATCTTTACAGGTATATCCTGTTTCTTCCATGATACGTCGGATCTGTTTCCCCGTTTCCTTTTTATCGATACTTATAAGCATCTCCATCACCTCTGGTTTCAAACTAGCATATATTTAGTCATTATTTATGGCAAAAACTAATAATAACAAACTTCCATCGTATCTAAGCATAAACAAGCTAACTTGCTTCTTTCGTCCTGCATGGCACAACCACAATCGATATCGATATAATGCGCCTTTTTTAAATCGCCGGTATCTGAATACACCTGCAGGTCTGGATGATAGTTTAACACAATGGTATGACCGGCGATGATCGTCTTATTGCGAAAAAAAGGCCCATTCGGGTCCATGCGATCCCATACAAAATGTAAAGGATCTATGATGTCCTCTCGATATAAGATATTCTTTCGTTTGGCCTTTCCAGGTGCCGTATGACACAAATAAAATGTACGCTCATTTACTTTGAAATTCGTATAAGCAAAAGGAAGCTTTTGTAGAGAGTGTAGGATGAAGCTTTGTTCCTGCGCATCGGCCTTATTGTAAGCCGCCATAGTCGGTGCTCCACCATTTAGAATCCAGTTTAATACATGGATATCATTAGGAATCTTGCCATGATACTCCTCTAACAGCTCTAACATCATATATTCATGATTGCCCATCAAAAGATGCACATTCTCTCTTTGAAGCACATCTTTTAAGATAGAATATCCATCAGGCCCTCGATCGATCACATCGCCTAAGATGATCAAAGTATCTTGATCTAAATCTATATTTTCCAATAAAGCATCGTATTTTTCACGCAAGCCGTGAATATCACTGCATACATAAATAGCCATTCTATATCCCCCTTTTGATCCTTGTCCCCTCAAGAATCATATAGCTCTATCATTATACCAAAAAAGACGAGTTCCCCCGTCTTTTAGTCCATTTTATTGAATTTTTTTCGGCGGCACATATCCGGTAATTTAAACAACGGAAACAAGAAAATCAAAATCGGATAGATTTCCAATCGTCCTACCAGCATGGCGAAACTTAATACTAATTTGGAAAAATCCGAATACATGGCAAAATTTCCCATCGGCCCTGCCAAACCGAAGGCCGGCCCAACATTACCGATACAGGTAAAGACCGAGCTGACTGTTGTCTCAAAATCCAGATTATCTAAAGAAACTAAGAAGATACAGGAAAACAAGATCAACATAAAGCAGCCAAAATAAGCCATGATCTGCGATACTACACTATCATCGACGACTTTGCCATCCATCGTGATCGCTTCCACCTTTTGCGGATGCACCAGTCGTTGAATATCCAAACGAATTTTTTTTAAGATGATCACAAAACGAGAGACTTTAATACCACCGGCCGTCGATCCGGCGCAGGCCCCCAATACCATCAGCAGCAACAAGATTCCCTTTGAGAACATAGGCCAGAGGTTGAAATCGGTCGTCGCATAACCGGTTGTCGAAATGATCGTAGCCACTTGAAAAGAAGCATAGCGTAAGCCTTCCAGAATGCCTCCATACATATGTGATATATTCAAGGTAATCAAAATGATACAGCTGAAAACGATAAATACATACATGCGTAATTCTTCATTTTTAAAAATCTGTTTGAAGTTTTTTAAAAACAGAAAATAGTACAAGTTAAAGTTTATGCCAAACAACAACATAAAAACCGTAATGACGACTTCAAAATAAACGCTGTTGTAAAGACCTAACCCTAAAGAAGAAATACTGAAGCCGCCGGTACCGGCTGTTCCAAATGTATAACAAAGGGTATCGAATAAAGGCATACCTCCTGCCAACAAAAACACGATACACAACAAGGTCAACCCCATATACATCACATATAAGATCATAGCGCTTTGTTGGATGCGTGGCACCAGTTTACCAATCACAGGACCGGGTGCTTCGGCACGCATGATGTGCATTGATCGATCATTCGATTTCGGGAAAAACGCTAAGATAAATACCAGAATTCCCATACCGCCGATCCAGTGCGTAAAGCTCCGCCAGAAAAGAATTCCTTTTGATAATTCTTCAACCGAAGGTACGATAGAAGAACCGGTTGTAGTAAACCCCGAAACTGCCTCAAAGAAGCAATCTACAAAGCTGGGAATCTCCTGTGATATAAAATAAGGAAGACAACCAAACAAACTGGCGGTAATCCAACAAAGACCTACGGCAATCATACCATCTCTTGCGAAATAATCTTTACGATCCAGATGAATCCGTGATAGGGCAAACCCAACCAAAAGACAACTCGCAATCGTGATCAAAAAGTCATAAACAACTTTTTCCTTATACAACAACGAACAAATCAGTGGCAACACCATCAACAATCCAAGACAGATCAATACATATCCGTTCATATTGGCAATCAAGCGCCAATTGACTTTCTTCATTTTTCGTTTAAGCCAATACATCGTTGATATCCCTCAATCCGGCAATCTTACTGATCAAGATCAATGTATCGCCAATTTCTACATACGAATCGCCCTGTGCAATTTGTGGTTTTCCTCTTCGTGTGATGTAAGCCACCAGCATTTCTTTCTTAAAGGTCAGATCTTTTAAAGGTACCCCGATAAACTTACAGTTCTTTCGCACTCTAAATTCCAGCACTTCTACTTGATCATCTACGATCTTGATCAAAGACTCGATATTGGAACCTACACTATTCTGCATAGCGCGGACATACTGACAAATTTGGTTGGCCGTAATATTTTTAGGTGTAATTGCATTTTCCAAACCAAGTTTCTCTAATAAAAAACCCAGCGATACACGATTCACTTTCGGCAATACGTTTTGCACACCTAAGCTGGAAGCAAACATGGAAATAATGACATTTTCTTCATCGTTATCCGTTAAAGCGATAAAACCATCCATGTCCTCCAGATTTTCTGACCGTAAAAGCTCGTGATCCGTTCCATCGCCGTGAATAACTGTAATCGATGGAAATTTCTCGACCAGCTGCAGGCAGACATCTTTATTCATTTCCACAACTTTGACTTCAATGCCAAGATGCACTAAAAGACGTATCAGATAGAAACTGATTCGTCCCCCACCGACGATCATGACTTCTTCAACCTTTTTATCTTTTAACAGCTTGATTTCTTTAAAGAATTGTTCCAGCTCACGCATAGAACCCGTCAATGAAACTTTATCATTTTCCTGAATGATCGTCTGTCCATCCGGTATGATGATCTGTGAACCTCTTTGTACGACACAGAACAAAATATTTGATTTATATCGAGAACTGATTTCCATCAGGTTTTTTCCAATCAACGGACTTCCTTCACGAATCTTGATTTCCGTCAGCTCTACTCGTCCTTTGGCAAAAGAGGTTGCCTTGATCGTACTGGAAAAGCGTAAAGATCGAACAATCTCCAGGGCGGCTGCCATTTCCGGATTGATCTGCATCGACAAGCCCAAATCCTCTTTCATCATATTCAAGGCACCGACATACTCCGGATTTCGAATACGGGCAATCGTATTTTTGGTCCCCAGTTTCTTTGCCAGCATACAACAGATGATGTTGATTTCATCCTGGCTGGTTACGGCAATCAACAACTCGCACTCTTTGACGCCGGCTTCCACCAAAACATCCACACTGGCACCGTTTCCCAAGACACCGATAATATCTAACCGATTAACTGTATCTTCTAATACCTTCTGTTTATTTTCGATGATCGTTACATCGTGTCCTTCCTGATTCAACTGACTAGCCAGCGCAAAGCCAACTTTTCCGTCACCCACAATTGCAATTTTCATATCTATCTCCTTGCGAATCAAACAGTATATCCATTGTAGTCGCGTTCATAAAAGGAATCAAGATAAGACTGCGTAAAATTAAGGTTTTATAAAGAAATTGTTCATTATTCATAGACATATGAATATTATTCTTTAAATATCGGGTTTATTTAATGCTTTTCTTTATGCTTTCTTAATGATAAAAAGAGGCATCACGCCTCTTTGATTTGAAAATAATCTTTTAAGAATTCAGCTAACGCATCTTCTTTAGAAGATAGTCTATACTGTGTAGGATAGTCAAATAGATGATTCTTATTTTCTATAAGCACCGAATGCTTGAATTGTTCAAACATCGAAATATCATTTTCCCCATCTCCAAAAACCATCACTTCATCTTCTTTAATATTCTGACTTTGTACATACGATTTTAGCTTCTTACCTTTGTTGACCGATGAAGAAGTGATTTCCAGATTAAAACCCATAGAACTGACCGCATGCAAATTTACATGGTTTAAAATCATTTCTTTAACACCAGGAATGGTTTTTACATCCTCAAAACAGATTTCAATCTTCAAAATACGATCCATTTGAAATGACATCGGATCATACATCTCAAAACTATCAAATAAAGTTTCCAGTTCCGGTTCATGATTTAGGTGGGCACCCATAATATGACCATATCTTTTTTCAGAACCAAAAAATTCTATTGTTTTGGACTCCATGTAGCATACAAAAGGATATCCTTTCTGTCTTAACAAAGAAATTAGGTAAGAACTGTCTTTTTCATCCAAGAACACACAGTCTGTTATGGAATCATCTTTTTGAAGAATGGCTGCACCATTCAAGAAGACAGCCGGTGTATAAAAGTTGTTTTTCTGTCGAAACGCATTTAAATCAACCAATGGCCGCCCTGTTGCCAAAACCATTTCCATTCCCTGTTTTTGTAAGATGGTTAGTACACTTTTTAACGGCTTAGAAATTTCATTCTTTTCATGGCACAATGTACCATCCACATCAAAAGCTAGTAAACGAATCACAATTTTTCACCATTGCTGGAGATAACTTCCTTATACCAGTAAAAAGAATCCTTTTTAATTCGTTTGCCGCTTCCTTGTCCATAGTCATCCAGATCCACATAGATGTACCCATATCGTTTGCTCATTTCTGCACTGGAAGAGGATACAATATCAATCGGCCCCCAGCTTAGGTATGCGAATACATCAGCTCCGTCTAGTATAGCTCTTTTCATCTGCATGATATGCTCACGAAGATATTCAATTCGATACACATCATGTATGCTTCCGCCTTCTTCAACTGTATCAATCGCTCCTAACCCGTTTTCCGCAATCATAATAGGAATTTGATATCGATCACTTAACTGACTCAACGTATTATATAAACCTAACGGATCAGCACGCCATTCCCAAGGTGTCGGCTTTAAATAGGGATTTTGTTCTCCTTCAAATGGCTTCATTGAATTTTTAGTACTGTCACAAATACGAGTGTAATAATACGATATTGCCAAGAATTCCAATGTATTATCCTTTAACAACTGTTCTTCTTCCGGTGTTATATCCAGATGAATTCCCTTTTCTTCAAAGTAATGAAGTGCATAGACAGGATATTCTCCACGAAGCTGTACATCGGTAAAGAAATACTGCATCCTATTTTTCTGCATTGTCATTACGATATCTTCCGGTTTACAGGTAGCCGGATATAAAGTTCCATCCGCAATCATTGTACCTAATACCGCATTGGGATCGATTGAAGAAGCCAATTTCTTGATCTTGGCACAGGCAACAAACTGGTTATGAACAGCCTGATACATTAATTCTTCCATTTTATCCGGTGTAGTTTGATCATCATAGATACCCAAAGAACCGAATTGCACGGTAGGAACAAGATTCACTTGATTACATACGATCCAATATTTGACTTTTCCTTTGAACCTTTTCAACAACACTTTGGCATAGCGTACAAAAAATTCCGCGACTTTTCGATTTGCGAATCCGCCATATTCTGTAACCAGATACAAAGGAATGTCATAGTGTGACATCGTGATCACCGGTTCCATACCATCTTTTATGATTTCATCAATCAATGCGTCATAAAACTGTAATCCTTTTTCATTAGGTTCTTCTTCATCGCCCTTAGGAAAAATTCTAGACCACGATATACTGGTACGAAATGCTTTAAACCCCATTTCTTTCAAAAGTGCCAAATCACTTTTATAAGTATGATAAAAATCTATACCATATCGTTTTGGATAGTACCCTTCTTTATCATTCATAGCTGCTTTAATCTGGGCAAGGGTTCCTCCACCTTCTTTTTCGATATGTGCTCTGTCCATTTCTTTATCATATCGGTGAATATCTGATGTAGAAAGACCTCTTCCATCCACATCATAAGCGCCCTCAATCTGACAGGCAGCTACAGCACCACCCCATAAAAAATCCTTAGGAAATCCTGTAGGTAATTGTTTCATATCTGCTCCTTTTATAGTTCTTCTCCATTTGTTTCTATTACATGTTTATACCAATAAAAACTATCTTTTCTTAATCTTTGTCCGGTTCCAGTTCCATAATCATCATAATCTACGTAAACGAATCCATACCGTTTTGACATCTCACTTGATGTGCAACTTACTATGTCAATAGGAGCCCAAGGATAGTAACCAATTAATTCTACTCCATCTTTAATAGCTTCTTTCATCTGTTCGATATGTTTTTTATAATATTCTATTCGATAATCATCATGAATTTTTCCTTCTGCATTCGGCTTTTCATCAAATCCAGACCCATTTTCGGTTATCATAATTGGCAATTGGTATCGATCATAATATTCATTTAAAACATAACGTAGTCCAATCGGATCATTTACCCATCCCCATGCGTTTGCTGTTATATATGGATTCTTTCTTGTCTTATTGGATTCCAAGTCACTTGAGCATACACCAGATCCATAATATGAGAATGTTAAAAAATCAACCTTATTATTTTGTAAAAGATCAAGTTCTTCTTTTGTAATAGGAAATTTTTTAATACCATTTTCTTCTAAATATCTGTCTAAAGAGCGAGGATATTTACCCCTACACAATACGTCTAAAAACATGTATTGTAACTGGTTTCTTTTATAAGTTTGCATCACCTCATTAGGATCACAATTAAATGGATAAAGTATTCCATTACAAACCATACAACCCATCTTCATTCCTGTATTCATCTCATCCATCTTCTTTTTGGCATATGCACTAGCTAAAAATTGGTTATGTAAGGCTTGAAAACTAGCCGACTTAAAATCATCGACATAATCGTACGGAATTGATAAACTATTATATCCTTCGCCAAACATTGTATTAATTTGATTAAACGTAATCCAATATTTAACTTTATCCTTATATCTTTCCATAATCACATCTACAAGTTTTTTAAATGCATCAAGAGTGGTTTTAGATAACCATCCTCCCTCATTTATGGAAAGATATATTGGCATTTCGTAATGAGAGATTGTAACCAACGGAATCATATTATCTTTAATCATCTCATCAAATAGATTGTCATAAAACTGAAGACCTTTTTCATTTGGTTCATTCTCCAACCCAGTAGGAAAAATACGTGTCCATGCAATTGAAGTACGTACTGTTTTCAATCCCATCTCTTTAAGGTAATTTAAATCTTCTTTATAAGTATGATAGAAATCAATTCCTTTTCTCTTCGGATAATAATTGGTTGTTGTATCGTTCATTCTAAATTCAATTTCATCTTTTACAAATTCATCATTTTTTGTGTTACTATTTAAGCGATCAATATTTTTATTATAAATGTGAATATCTGCTACACTTATCCCTTTTCCATCTTCATTCCAAGCACCTTCGAATTGATTCGCTGCAAATGCTCCTCCCCATAAAAAATTATTCGGAAAACTAGAATACATACAATAACCCCTCCTCATTTTATTTTTTTTCAAATTCTTTGATTCGAGCATCATAAACTTTAAAAATTTTAATCATTTGTTTCGCAATATTAATCTCACTATATATTGTCATCAAAGTATCTTGGGCATGAGCAAACAGTAATGAATATTCTTTAGTACTTCCGCGTGTTTCATCTTGAATTGTATCTGTTTGCACTTTATGAGCGACAGTAATTTTTACATGCGCTTCTTTCATGTATTCTTCTGCTTTTTCGAAATTTCCGTCTGCAATCGCATCTAGAGCTTTCTTACAAGCGACGCGAGCATCTCCAGCATTTAAAATTATGGTCATTGCTGACTGAACTGTCTTTTCATCCATATTTTAATTCCTCCTTTTTTTATAAACTCAATCATTAATTTCGATTTTATAGTTAATATTCCTGTGGTAGCCAAAGAAATTAAAGTACCTATTCCAACTATTCCACCTAAAAGAAAACCAACTAAAAGATATGTTCCATCATAAATAAATCGTATTGTTTTATATTTAATCTTTGTCCGTTTCATAATTCGGTAAAAAACTGCATCTAATGAACTTATACCGTTCTGAAATGTCTGCATCCACCCTATACTGAATGCGAATATACATTGTGAAATCAAAAGTGCAATAAATCGAATAACAAAATTTTTAGAAGACAAATCTAATTCTGAAATAAAGATAGCAGGTACATCTATACAAAGACCTAACATTATTACATTAATCGCAGTAGCTATTCCTAATTTATTCCTGTTTAACATTAAAGCTAAAACAAAGATTAAAATATTTAACATCAGATTAATTAACCCAATGCTTAGTCCAGTTGTCCGATTTAATCCATCTAAAAACACTGTAATCGGATCAGATCCTAGTTCACAAGCTACAAATGTTGCGATTCCAATCCCCATAAGCAACGTGGCTATAAAGCCACGTATGCTCTCCTTCACAATATAATTAATCAATTCTATCCTTCCAGCTCTTCTTTTAGACATTGTCTATCGTAAATTTTGAAGAATGGATACCAAATTAATCCAGTTACTATAAAAATAATTAACATTACTATGATTGAACTAAAGCTACCACCTGTTGCAAGCCATGTCGTAATTGGATAAGGAATGTACCAAAGTTGGAATAAGATATCCGGAATTTTACCAAAAGGAATTACTACTGTTAAAAGCCAAGCTAATAAAGGAGCAACAATAGCATTAATCCACATTGGAACCATAAGCATTGGATTAAATACTACTGCACCAAAAACAACTGGTTCATTGATATTAAAAATAGATGGCACTATTGTAGCTTTGCCCAAAGCTTTAAGTTTTTTAGATTTAGACAAAAAAACCATAAAAAGTACTAAACTCAATGTACACGCTAAACCACCGATTTTTAAATATGCATAATCCCAACTAGAAGTAGCAAAGAATGCTGTACCATTATTAATATTAGATTCAATATTTGCTAGCAAAATAGGAGTGGTAACTGGGGCAAGAATCCAACCTGAAATTCCCATGGAATAGAGTAGCATAACAATTAAGTTCATTAATGTGAATCCCCAAATCGTTGAATATACGCTAGCCAAAGGAGCAAAAATAGATTGAATTGCAATGTATAAATCAAAATGTAAAATATCTATAATTATCCAAGCTACAATAACAATAATCCCAATTGGTAACATTTGATCAAACCACTGACGTACAAAATCAGGCAAAGCGCTATCTTCTCTAAAAAATGACATTTTTCCAATGATTTTAAAAACCAATCCTACCAAACACCCTGTAATCATTGAAATAAACATTCCACTTGTACCAAAAGCATCATGACTAAAACCTACGGCTCCATCTGCAATCAACTGTGGTGTAACAGTCATACCATATAAAATTAAACCCGCTACTGCTGCACAATATCTATTCTTTCTTAAGCGGAATTTTTCCATTAGATTTATAGGAAGTAAAAAAGACATCATTATCCCTATAACGCTCATCGTCCAGCTAAATGGAGTCCAAAAATTCGAAAACCATTCAAGTCCTTGAATAGCTGAAGGCAGAGTTAATACACAAAAAAAACTACCTAAGAAAATTAAAGGCATAATCTGATTCACTGTGTCTTTGATAGCAGAAATCCAAGAAATATTAGCAAATTTATTCATTTTTGGAGCGAAAGTATTCTCCAACCAACCCATCACTTTTCTCATCATAATCTCCTCTTATTTATTCATTTCTTCCATTAAATGAGCTATGGCTTTTTCCCCATTTAAAGTTGAGTAATATTCTGGTTTCATTAAAATCACTTTTACATCTCGACCATTTTTATATTCTTCGACTTCATCCAGAATATAAGCCAAATGTGGTCCAACCATCAAAGCATCAATATCATCGATATAGTTTTCGATTTCTGATTCACTGCGTGCTTTGATATCGATTGACAGCCCCTCCTTGGCAGCCGCTTTTCGCATGTTGGCAGCCATGAAACCTGAACTGGCTCCTGATCCACATACGAGTAATACACTTAATTTTTTGTCCATAATGATCTTCCTTTCTCTTGGCATATTGCCTTAACTGTCTTCATTATGCAAAAAGAAAAAAGAAGGTTCCATCCAACTTTTGCCCCAAGGGTGGGCAAATAATTAGTTGCCTGTAGGGCGTGCAAAAGTCTGTTGGATTTTAACATATAGACTAGATATGATAATGCCAGATTAAAAGGATCGTTAAGATTCGTTGAAGTAAGTTAGGGTGTGGGGAATGAAGGCAAAGACAAGAAAACTTATTCGTTCATTATTGGACAGACAGCCCAAAACGGCAGCTGTACTGGCAGACGAATTGAAAGTTTCCGTTCGCAGCATTAAAAATTATGTACATGAAGTTAATATTGAATACCCAGATTCAATAAGATCCTCTTATAAAGGATATGAAATCACACCGGAAAACGCCCTAACAATCCTTTCCAACTCTACGAATCACATTCCCCAAACATCCGAAGAAAGAAGTTCTTATATCATTAATAAACTCAACCATAATTCACGTGTTGTATTAAATGTATATGATCTCTGTGATGAACTTTTTGTGTCTTTATCCACACTAAAAAATGATTTGGTTAAAGTGAAGAAGAAATTGAAAAAATTTGATTTAAGTCTGATTTCTAAAGGCGATTACATCGAATGCGAAGGTTTAGAAAAAAATAAACGGAAAATGTTAAGCTCGATCCTCTACGATGAAAGTAACATCAATTTTGTGAACATCGAGTCTTTACAACATGCCTTTTTAGATATCGATATTCCTTTTATACGACAAACGATCCTGGAAATCTTTGATAAATATCATTACTTTATCAATGATTATTCGCTGATCAACTTAGTTTTGCATGTAACAATTGCCGTAGATCGGATCCGCAATCATAATATGAATACAGAAAATATTGATTCTTTGCCTGGGGTTCGCCTGCACGAATTTGCCTTAGCGCAGGAAATGGCTAAAAAGCTGGAAGATCATTTTCATATTGAATTCAGCAATGCGGAAATCTACGAAATGACTCTGCTGATCATATCCAGAGCCACTACAATTGACTACAAAAGCATCAATGAATCAAACTTGGAACAGTTTATCGGAAAAGAATGTCTGGATTTAGTCCATCTGTTAATTGAGGATGTCAATGCGTTTTACTATATTGACTTAAGTGAACCAGAATTTCTTGTACGTTTTGCGCTGCATATCCGAAATTTGTTAGTACGTTCTAAAAATGACTATTTCAGTAAAAATCCATTAACCGAAAGCATTAAAGTTTCCTGTCCATTAATTTACGATGCCTCGGTAAATCTGGCACGAATCATTAAAGAAGAAACCGGCATTTCTATCAATGACGATGAGATTGCTTATATTGCTTTTCATTTAGGAAGCACTCTGGAAGCTCAAAAAAGTTTAACAACAAAGATCACCGCAGCTTTATACTGCCCGAATTATTATGATATAAATCGTAAAGTCACCGATGCGATCAACCAGCATTTTAAAGATGATATTCTGATTAAATATATCCTTACGGAAGAAAGTGAGATTGAAAAGATCAACGATATTGATTTGATTATATCTACTATTCCACTCTCTAAAGTAAGTACGATTCCCAATATTATGATCAGTTTATTTGTGAATGAAAAGGATCAAACACTTTTATCCACAAGAATCACAGAGCTTCAAAAACAAAAGAAAAAGAAAGAATTTGAAAGTTATCTAAGAGAGTTGATTATCCCTGATTTCTTTGAAAGAAACAATACTCTTTCATCGCAATTGGCATGTATTGACTATATGGTAAAGAAATTAGAGGCAAAAGAATATGTCGATGCTTCTTTTAAAGATGAAGTGTTGGAAAGAGAATTGATTTCATCAACGGCTTTTGGCAATTTTGCGATTCCACATGCCATGAAAATGTATGCCAAGAAAACCGGGATGAATGTTTTAGTCAGTGATAATCCGATTCCATGGGGAAGCTATGAAGTTCACTTAGTAATCATGATGTGCTTTAATAAAAATGAACGACACATCTTTAATGAAATTTATGATCCGATTACCATGATTTTGAGCGAAAATGAAAACGTGAAACAAATTATCGCCTGTAAAGACTATGAGGAGTTTATCAACACTATGGTTTCGTTACTTTAGCCAGTTCCAGCTGGCTTTTTTTTATGAAATTGATTACGATTAAAATAGAGGTATATCCATGAACTTTTTCAAAAAACTACAAAAACAATTTATTACACCTCAAAGGAATGAGCTTCCTTCTTTTTCAGATGGCTCTATTCTGCGTTATAGGATTCGCTTTGAAGGCATCGTACAAGGTGTAGGATTTCGCTATGAAGTTTACCAGATTGCCACTCAATTAAAATTGACCGGATGGGTTCGAAATGAAATGGATGGAAGTGTACTTTGTGAAGTACAGGGTACAAACAAAAAAATAGAGTACCTGATCAACCATTTATATCAAGTACCCCGATTTCAAATTGATTCTGTGATAAAAGAAGAGCTTCCGATAAAGAACGAATCATCCTTTCGCATGGCTAACTGATCTTATAGACTTGCTTTTTGTTTATTATGAAATATCATGGTATAATCAGTAAGCAATTTATATTCTGTCCTCGTAGCATAACGGATAATGCAATCGCCTCCTAAGCGGTAGATTGATGGTTCGAATCCATTCGAGGACGCCAGAAATTATCGCTGCCAACCATTATTTATTGGTTTGCAGCGTTTTTATTTGCTTCTGTCAGCCTAACGGCTTGAAAAATAGAGATTATGCACAGAAAGCACCTGCCTAAAGAAACTGGACAAACTAAGAAGAGTGGTAGTTTTATCACCTGTTCATGAAAACTTATAATAAGAAGGTGGTAATTTGCCCTTATAATTGCATAAATCCCTTAAATTTTATTGAAAATAAGAGGACTTTCCCCCAAAAGTTTGATTTTCCCTTATTTTATGCTAATATTTAAGGGAAAATCAAGGAGATTATAAGGGAATGCGTATATTTAATTATTCCAAAATTCAAGAATAAAAGTGGGACTCAGATATTCTGGGTCTGATTGCGGCAATCTACAAAGAAGCCGGAAAACAGGAGCTGTATTTAAAGCAGAGACCAGATGAATTGGAGAAGCTAGTGGAGATTGCAAAAATACAGAGCACTGAAGCATCTAATGCCATTGAGGGTATCAGAACTACAAACACCCGTATCCGACAATTAGTAGAAGAGAAGACAACTCCAAGAAATCGAGACGAGCAGGAAATTGCAGGTTATCGAGATGTACTGAACCTCATCTATGAGAACTTTGATGCCATCCCTGTCACACAAAATTACATCCTGCAGCTCCACAAGATTCTATACAACCACATGAACAATCCCATGGCAGGCAGAACCAAAAGCGTGCAGAACTATATCAGCGCTACCTATCCTGATGGTCATGTGAAAACCTTGTTCACGCCTTTGGCCCCTTATGAAACGCCAGAAGCACTAGACAGCATTTGCAAGGAGTATAATCGTGTCATTGGAAATATGGAAATGGAACCACTGATTATCATTCCTGTGTTCATCCACGACTTTCTCTGTATTCACCCTTTCAATGATGGAAATGGCAGGATGAGCCGTCTTCTGACCACGCTTTTGCTCTATCGCTGTGGTTTTTATATAGGTAAATATATCTCGTTAGAGGCTAAAATCGCAAAAAATAAGGATCTCTATTACGATGTCCTAGGTCAGGTACAGACCGGGTGGCATAAAGGTACTGAAGATATTGTTCCTTTTATCAAGTATTTGCTGGGAATCATTCTTTCTGCTTATAAAGACTTTGAAGATCGCTTTGACTTGGTAGAAACCAAACTATCTGCCCTGGAAACTGTGCATCGGGCTACAATGAAAAAAATCGGTCGTTTTACCAAACAGGACATCCGTGAACTTTGCCCTTCTCTCAGTATCAGCTCTATTGAAGGAGCTTTACGGAAATTAGTCGCTGCCGGAGAATTAAAACGAGAGGGCGCTGGAAAAAACATTTGCTATTACAGATTAAAATAATTATTAGTGACTTAGGTGTGTTCCTTTAATCGGATACTGAAGAAATAAAACGTGTAAGATGAGCTATTTGCTCTTTCTTTACACGTTTTATATTGTATTCTCTGAACTTAGTCTCTACTGGTAATACGCTCTTTAAACTCTCTTATTTTTAATCCCCATCGTCCTGTAACAATCAAAATTAAAGCTAATGTCGCAAAAGTTACCCCATTACAAAATCCATAAATAAAATCAATGATATCATTTTGATTCAGATAGTTTGATAAAATATAACTAATAATCAGCACCATGCTAAAGAGAACGAGTATCTGAGTAATTCTTTTCATTTTCTTCTTTTCTTCATTTTCAAATTCAGCCACTTTTAAAACTGTACTTTCCACATTATCTGTCATTTCATTTCTTTGACCATCTAACAATTCCTCAAGACTCACACCATAAAAACGAGCTAACTCAATAAGAATATCAATATCCGGTAAACCTTTTCCTTTTTCCCATCTTGATATAGATTTATTGGATACAAATAGAATATCTGCCAATTGTATCTGTGTTAGTTCTTTTTCATGTCTTAATTTTCTTAAGAAATCACCAATCTTTTTTTGGTTCATGATCTTTCCTCTCGATAAAACTATAAGTTATGGAACGGAGTTATAAAATGACATGTCACAAGATTCATTCTCGTTGCATGAGAAATATAGAAAAAAGCTCTATTTCTTACATTTCACAAATTATTTTTTCGAGTTCTTGAAAGTTTGTGAAGTCCACTTTTTTATTATAGGTCTCTATTATGGCTCGATCGACGGCCGTTAATGCTTCCTTTGGTTTGTTTTTTATCGCATTATATAACAATTTCATCATTGTCTTATGTCCAAAGCTTAACTTGTTATAGTCAATGGCACCTCTGAAATGAAAGATCTTTTTTATAGAATTGAAAATTTCGTTTGGTATTTGATTGCGTATATTCTTTTCTATAGCATGAATATTCTTATCATCTAAAGGATCTGATAAACCAATGGTGACAAGAATAATTGTTTTACCGGAAGCATCTTTTATCTTTTTAAATGTCTTAGCCAATCCTAAAACACTGCCTGCATACAAGCTGCCTATATAAATGATCTCATCATACATATTTATGTCTTGAACATTTTCAAAAGAAACAGCATTTATATTTGTTTTTTTAGAAAGTTCTTTCGTATATCTTTGAGCTGTTCCATAACGAGAACCATATAGAATGATGTTCATATTCGTTTTCCCCTTTTTCCATTCTCTCTGATATTCGATTGTGAATACCCCATCATGTTTTACTTGTTTCAAACACCAAAATAGCTTTAGCTGAACCTGTTATGGAAAAAGTAATCAGAGTATAACCTTTTTGCGTCATATCATTTGCCTTTTCTTCTATCTTTTGTGCCAGATCATTCGCTTTTTGTGTGTAGTCTATGACAATTGTTTTATACATATTCATACCTCTTTACATTTACTAAATTGTTTATATTCAGTATAACGATCAATTCTGGCTTTATCGCAATAGATAGGTAAAATCGCAGTAAAACTTACGCTTTTATAAAAAAACATCCACTACCCAGTGAATGTCTTCCTTTTTTATGGCGCGCCTGACAGGGCTCGAACCTACAACCGCTTGAATCGGAATCAAGTACTCTATCCAATTGAGCTACAGGCGCATTTGCCTATTCATTATACAACAAAATCAGTAGAATTCCACTTCTGTTTTATGGTATATTGGGAAAAGAAAATTTTTAAGAGGAGGATATATGGCCAAAAGAATTATACAAGTTGATGAAAAAGTTCCTGGCAAGTTATTGCTGCCACTGAGTATTCAACATATGTTTGCGATGTTTGGTGCCAGTGTGCTTGTTCCGTTTATGTTTGGAATCAATCCAGCGGTTGTTCTATTCATGAATGGTATCGGTACTTTACTATTCATCTTTATCACGAAAGGAAAAGCGCCAGCTTACTTGGGAAGCAGCTTTGCCTTTATCGCACCGGGAAATGCCATCATTGCCAGTATGGGATATGAGTATGCCCTTGGAGGATTTGTTGCGGTTGGTTTTTGTGGTTGTTTGCTTGCCGGTATCATTTATAAATTTGGTACAAAATGGATCGATGTCGTGCTGCCAAGTGCTGCCATGGGACCTGTTGTCGCATTGATCGGTCTGGAACTTTCTTCCAGTGCTGCCAGTACCGCCGGATTATTGGATGAAGTCATTCAATTCAACAATGTTCTGGTTTTTGGTGTTACTTTAGGCGTTGCCGTAATCGGAAGCGTCTGCTTTAAAAAGTTTCTAAGTGTCATTCCTATTTTGATTGCTGTTGTTGCCGGCTATATTACAGCTGTTTGTGTAGGAATGATCGACTTTACACCTGTTGTTGAGGCAAGCTTCTTTGCCCTGCCTAACTTTTCTTTCCCAAAATTTGATATCAATGCGATCTTAATGATGCTTCCGGTGTTGTTGGTCATCGCCAGTGAACATATCGGGCATCAGATCGTTACCGGGAAGATCATCGGACGCAATCTGATCAAAGATCCAGGTTTGCATCGTTCATTGTTTGCCGACAATTTTTCCAGTATGCTTTCTGGTTTAATTGGTTCTGTTCCTACGACAACATATGGAGAAAACATCGGCGTTATGGCCATTACCGGCGTCTATAGTGTTCAAGTCATTGCCGGTGCTGCCATTCTTTCCATCATATGTTCCTTTATCGGACCATTGGCCGCATTGATTCAGACGATTCCCAACCCGGTCATCGGCGGTATCAGTTTCTTATTGTATGGAATGATTGGTACCAGTGGCCTTCGCATCCTTGTTGACAATAAAGTCGATTATGGAAAGAGTGTAAACATGGTATTGACCAGCGTTGTCTTCGTTGTAGGTTTAAGCGGTGTAACCATCACCATTGGAAGTATCTCCTTATCCGGAATGGTACTTGCCTGCATTACCGGAATGTTGATGTCATTACTGTTCTACGCATTTGAAAAACTTCATCTTCTCAACGAAGAATCTTAAAAGGTGTCCTGCGACATCTTTTTTATTGACACGATGTATGGCTCGTGATAAAACGTGGTTTGGAAACTTTGAATATCAAAGAAGGGAAGTTCTTATGAATCCGATCCAGAAATTCTACTGTCGTATATATCAAAACGTACTGCATTTAGCTTTACCGTTTTTACCGTATCGAAAACCGGAAATACTTTCCAGTATCTTTGCCTTGCCGGATTTATTTAATGAAAAAAGATTTCGACTGCCTTATTGATCACCGATAAAAGCATTCGCTCTTTTGGATTAATCTTTCCTTTGGAACAGGAGCTTAAAAATCAAGATATTGAATGTATCGTTTATGATGACACCGTACCTAATCCAACCAGCGACAATGTCGAAGAAGCACGTAAGCTTTATATCGATCATCACTGTGAAGCCTTGATTGGTTTTGGCGGTGGTTCCTCCATTGACTGTGCCAAAGCGGTAGGCGCCAGAATTGCCCGGCCTAAAAAGAATTTGGCCAAAATGGAAGGCATCTTAAAGGTACTAAAAAGGATTCCTTTACTGGTAGCTATTCCGACAACCGCTGGCACCGGAAGTGAAACCACATTGGCGGCCGTGATCGTAGATTCTAAAACGCGTCATAAATATCCGATCAATGACTTTCCTTTGATTCCACGCTATGCCGTATTAGACCCGTATTTGACAAAAACACTGCCGCCTTCTTTGACCGCAACAACCGGAATGGATGCCTTAACCCATGCCATAGAGGCTTATATTGGAAATTCAACCACAAAGGAAACAAGGGCGGATGCCAAACGAGCTATCGAGCTTATTTTTATGAATCTTGCCAAAGCGGTACACGACGGAAATGATCTGGATGCCCGAAAAAATATGTTGGAAGCGGCCTTTTTAGCCAGTAATGCGTTTTCACAATCTTATGTTGGTTATGTACATGCGATTGCACATTCCCTTGGTGGACAATACAATGTGCCCCACGGATATGCCAATGCCGTCATACTGCCTATGATCCTGGAAGCTTATGGCGAACATGCGACCAAAAAGCTGGCTGAGCTGGCCATCGTCTCCGGTACCAGTAGAGACCCCGATCCGGCAGTAAGAGCCAAAGCCTTTATTCAAGCCATCAAAGAAATGAAATCCGTATTCTCGATTCCGGATACTTTCAAAGAGATTCGTGAAGAGGACATTCCTATGCTTGCCAAACAGGCAGCCCATGAGGCAAACCCACTCTATCCGGTCCCTAAGGAAATGAATGCCAAAGAGCTGGAACAGTATTATAGAAAATTGATGGAGGACGGACATGGAAACTAAAGAAATTCAAGCCATACTACAAAAACAACGCGCTTACTTTCAAAGCGGTGTCACATTACCGGTAGAAAAGCGTATTGAAAGTCTGCAGCGATTAAAAAATACCATTTTGGCCAATCAGGATAAAATTGAAGAAGCACTGCGTAAAGATTTAGGCAAAAGCAATACCGAAAGCTATATGTGTGAAGTGGGTCTGGCGCTTAGCGAATTGACCTATATGATACGACATACGCGAAAATTTGCCCGTGAAAAAAGAGTTCGTACCCCATTATCACAATATGTATCCCGCAGCTTTATCAAACCTTCTCCTTATGGAGTTGTACTAATTATGTCGCCATGGAATTATCCGTTTATGTTGACGATCGATCCATTAGCGGATGCGATTGCCGCCGGCAATACTGTTATTTTAAAACCCAGTGCATATTCCCCACACACCAGTGCCATCATCGAAAAGATCATTCGCTTTGCCTTTGATCCGGAATATGTTACCTGCATCACCGGTGGAAGAAAAGAAAATCAGGCTTTACTGGAGCAGAAGTTCGATTACATTTTCTTTACCGGTTCTAAAAATGTCGGTCGTACCGTCATGGAAAAAGCAAGCCGATATTTAACACCGGTCACCTTAGAATTAGGTGGAAAAAGTCCCTGTATTGTTGATGACAGTGCAAAAATTGATTTGGCCGCCAAGCGTATCGTCTTTGGAAAATATCTAAACTGCGGCCAAACCTGTGTGGCACCAGACTATATTCTATGTGATGAAAAAATAAAAGATCATCTGATTCAAACATTGATCCGTGAGATTCAAAAGCAATATGGTTTAAAACCACTGGAAAATGCCCATTATGGAAAAATCATCAATGAGAAACATTTTCATCGTCTTTGTTCTTTGATGGATGAAGAAAAGTGCGTATATGGTGGTCAAACCGATCATCAAACGCTACAGATCGAACCCACTGTTTTTGATTCGATCACCTGGAAAGATGCCATCATGCAGGAAGAAATCTTTGGTCCATTGTTGCCGATATTGACATATCATGACATAAACGAAGCAATCCGCACGATCGAATCGCATCCGCATCCTTTAGCCCTGTACATTTTCTCGCAAAATAAGACAAATATCGAAAAGATCAAACAACACTGTCAGTTTGGCGGAGGCTGCATCAATGATACGATCATACATTTAGCTACGACACAGATGGGATTTGGCGGTGTCGGTGACAGCGGTATGGGAAGTTATCATGGCAAAGTCGGATTTGATACTTTCTCGCATAAAAAAAGCATGGTTGATAAAAAGACATGGATCGATCTTCCTATGCGTTATCAACCATACAAAAGCATCTATGATAAAATGATACATTTCTTCTTAAAGTAGGCAAATTGAAGCGAACCTCCTTTTGTTTGGTGTCCAAACTTTGGGGTTCGCTTCAAATGCCTGCTTTTTTTATCGTACTGCCTCCAGCTTGCGAATATCTTTTAATAAGTTATCATAGCGGTCTGGTTTTAAAGACTGTGGCCCATCACAAAGGGCATTTTCCGGATCGTTATGCACCTCTATCATTAAACCATCACACCCGGCTACAACTGCCGCTTTGGCCATTGGTTCTACTAACCACCATTTACCACCGGCATGGCTGGGATCAATAATAACCGGCAAATGGGTCAATCGTTTTAAGACCGGAATTGCCTGAAGATCCAGGGTATTTCTTGTGTATGTTTCAAAGGTACGAATTCCTCTTTCACACAATATGACATTTGGATTTCCGTTAGCCATGATATATTCGGCAGACATCAGCCATTCTTCATACGTATTGGATAAACCGCGTTTTAAAAGAACCGGTTTTTTAATACGTTGTCCCACTTCTTTTAACAGATCAAAATTCTGCATGTTTCTTGCCCCAATCTGTACCAGATCGACTTTATCATTAAACTCATCGATATGTTTTTCGGACATCAATTCCGTAACGATCGGTAATCCGGTTTCTTCTTTTGCCTCTACCAATAAGTCTAAAGCGGTAGATCCCATTCCCTGAAAAGAATATGGCGATGTCCTTGGTTTAAAAGCGCCGCCTCTTAACAGATTGGCACCACTGGCTTTAACTCGTCTGGCAACTTCTAATACTTGTTCTTTCGATTCTACCGAACAAGGTCCGGCAATCAAAGTCAAGGCTTTGCCACCTACCGGAATACCTGCTACATCGATCACAGAGTCTTCCGGATGAAAGGCGCGATTGGCCAGCTTATAAGGCTCGCTGACCTTCATGATTCGCTCAACGCTTTCTTCGACTTCAATGCGTTTTGGATCGACACGTGTTGTATCGCCTACTAAACCCACGATCAAAGTCTCTTCTCCCTGAGAAATATGAGTTTTTAATCCCAGCTTTTCAACTTTGTCCAATACGCGTTTTACTTCATTTTCCTTCGCATTTTGTTTAAATACAATGATCATCGTGTTTCCTCCTATACAAAAAGTCCCTTCCACCATAAGGGCGAAAGGGACGATCGCGTTACCACCTTAGTTCAAAGAAACCTCACAGTTTCTTCCTTATCGAGTACCAACATACTCTAACACTATAACGGGTGTACCCGGAACCACCTACTTATTTCGGCATCCTACTCCAAGACGTATTCCATGAAGATTCCGTTCTTCTTTTCACCAGCCAGAAGTTCTCTAAGCCTTCCTCTTTATGTACTCTTTCTTTTCTTTGTATTTCCTATATTTTAAAAAAGGTGTCGCACTTTGTCAACGAAGAAACAACGTCGGAATCGTTTTTTCATTATATTGGGTCGATATGATTCCGCCATCGCTGCAGCGTGAATACACACCGGCAAAGTGTCCGTTATATACATACAGACCGCTCATATTGGAATAGTCCTTAAGTTCATCAAAATTGACCAGATCAATATTCTTTGTCTTATATGGTGTAATATACTTTTGTACGATATAATTCGCATCTAAATGTTGGGATACAACCTGATTCCACTGATTCTGATGAAGATCAATGCCGGCCCATACGCCTTTGGATGCATAGGAATCTTTCGGCTTGATGATCCAATGATCTTTATCCTGAATCTTCTCGACGACATCCTGTGTCAAATCGTACGTGATCGGACAATGTTTTTCAATAAAAGAAACTTCATCCGGTGTAAAATACTTCTGCATAACAGGATTCATCAATACTTGGGTAATTTGTTTATGATGTACCAGCTGTGTCTGAAAGGCTCCGATACAACAAACATCATGATACAGATATGCCTGAATAAAAGGCTGAACCTGCTCATAGTGATCCATCACATCCCGCGTAACCGCTCTTCGATAGATGACATCGATGACTTTACCGGTCTTTTGGGAATACAGCTTTCCATCTTTATAGTCTAAATCACGAATATCAACCACTTCGCAGTCGTACCCTTTTTGTTTAAATACATCCTCAAAAACATAGAGCTCTGTATAATACGCATTCTCCAAAAAATCACAAATTCCGATTCTTGCCTTTTCACAAACCTTAGGGTCTTCTTTCATTGTCTGGATAAACGCATTCGCCCAGCTTTGTACCAGTTCCGGAATCTCATAATCCTCCGGATCACGTTGGAAGATATTATTGAAAGCTAAGAAATCATTTAACCGTTTGTTTTCGTTCATAGCCGATGTTCCATCGGTATTAAACTCACAGAAATGGAAATCTTTGGTTTGTTCGTTATAGAAGATATCCACTCGACAGATTGGAATCGGACTTGTATATGCCGGCTCACATAAGATTAATTCTTCCAATTCACGAGAAAAACCAAACAGTTTGCGAATTTGCACATCGGTTTTATATGCCTGAATCACTTTGGTAAAAATCGAATATGTCGTATCTACGATTTTTTCAAAACGATGTTTATCTTCCTGGGTAAAGATCTTTGGGATATGCAGCGTACGTGTGTACATATTTCCACCCAGATTCAACTCGCTTTTTTGAATGGCTTCGGTTATGCGCAATGCGCTCTCCTTAGATTCCAGCGGATGCATCAAAATAGCTTTCTGGTACGTTTCTTCGATCGAAAGATTGGGTATCAAACTTTTTGTATTGACCAATTCCTCCAATGGAAGAAGATAAGATTTTTCTTTTTCCGTCAAACCTTTTTTGGCATCAAAAATCATTTCTTTCAACAAATTCTGAACCGGCTTTCCATACACGATCGCATCATAACGATCTTTACGCAATGCTTCTTTTGCCTGTAAAATCGTTTCGATAGAATGTGTCAAAGAAGAATAAGTTTCTATATTTTCCTGTTGGTAGAAAAGACCTTTAACTAATGCACAATAAGCCTGTGTATAAATAGGCGGCATACTGTCGGCACTGCGAATTTCTATAAACTGTTTTAAACGCACATCCAAAAACAACATGGAAAGATAATGTGCGATTTCTGTCTTACCATATCCATATATCCCTGCTACCTGGGCACAAGTTTGATCCTTTACATCAATAAAATTTCCATGATCATTCATAACGATCAAAGGCACTTGTTCTAAAAATCGAGCATAGGCATCAAAGCCAAAGTTTTCTTCAAATAACGATGGAAGGATACCGCAGCGTGCAGGATCGGTATGTGACCAGATTGAATCTCGCAACAAGACATCCTCATTTTTCTTTCCGGCATATACAGGTGTATGACTGGATAAAAACGCCAACAATGGATGTAGGATATTGGCCATACGATATTTGCGAATAAAATCGTTTTCATCCGTATAATCTACACTGACATGGACGGCAGCCGTAGCCTTCATCATCTCCAGTCCTCTGGTTGACACATTTTTAAAGTATTGAGCCATCAGACGATAGCGTTCTTTATCAATCAGGGCAACGTCTTCCTGTCCAATCGTAGGAAGGCCGCCGCTATAGATCAGATCGTAGCCTCTTGGATGGATATATGCCAGGATCGAAGAAACAGTCTTCAGATAAATTTCCATCATCTCTTGAAGATTGTTCATACATCGTAATGATATTTCAAGCTGGCATCCCGGCTCCAGTGTGATCAGCACATCCTCAGATTCTAATGCGATCAGTAAATCTTGTTCATAATAAGCATGCGGAAAATCTTTGCGCAAAAATTCTAACAATTGTCCAATACCATTTTCTCCATCATAAGGCATAGGACGGCCATCGTTGCGCGAAATCAAAAAATGTTCCACTTCCAAGCCAATCGAACCGGTCTGGTTCGGCTTACAACCTTGTTTAAAGTATTCAGTGAACGGCATCATAATAAATTGACTGCTTTACTTCCTTTGTTTTTTCCTGTCCCAGCAGCTTTTCAATAATCGCAAACGCAAATTCAATGCTGGCGGCTGCCGAGATTCCGGTAATCAAATTGCCATCTGTTACCGTATAAGCATATTGATACGTTCCACCAAAATCTTCATTCATGCTCTGAAAACAAGTATAATTCTTTCCTTTTAAAAGTCCCAGTTTCCCTAAAATTGTCGGTGCAGCACAAATAGCTGCCAAAACCTTGTCTGCCGCAAAAGCTTTTAACTGTTCACACACCTTCTCATTTTTTTCTATCTTTTGCCAATGTGGACCACCTGGTAACACCAGACAATCGGCCTGATCAAAATCATAAGAATCAAACGGGATTGCCGGAGAATACGTAACTCCAAAGCGACCTGTTACTTCATGACCTTCTATACAAACCAGATCGACATCGATTCCGGCTCTGCGCAATAACGCAATAGGACCCATGGCTTCTAATTCTTCAAAACCATTATCCATGACAACACATACTTTCATCGTAATCACCTCAGGTAAAGTATATAACGAAGACTTCCTATAGACAATTTGTTTGAACAGATTTCCATATCCGCAAGAAAATGATACAATAAAGAAAACCGAGGTACTCTGTATGGATTTTGCCAAACGATATTATGACTTTTTAGAACAAACGCTGCGAAATGTGTATCAATCCAATAAAGATCACATTCAAGAAGCAGCCGATCTTCTCTATCAGACACAATGTAACAACCATACGATTTATACTTTTGGCACCGGTCATTCCCATATGATCGGACAAGACCTTTATGCGCGTGCCGGTGGTTATGCCAAGATCTATCCGATTGATGAAATCGAACTGAGTCTTGCGACACATCCGACAAAAAGCACGCAAATCGAGCGTATGGCTGAATATGCCAATGTGTTGGAGCACTTATATGATGTACGATGTGACGATGTCGTAATCGTAACCAGTAACTCCGGAAGAAACGCCTTAGTAATCGAATATGTTTTACGACTGCGTAAAAAAGGCGTAAAGATCATTGCGATTACCTCGCTGAAACATTCTCAAAACACAGAAAGCCGACATAAAAGTAAAAAACGCTTGTTTGAGCTGGCCGATATCGTTTTAGATAATCAAGCTCCGTTAGGAGATGCCGGCGTAGCCATTGACGAAAACATAACTATGGGACCGGTCAGTACGATCACAGGTTGTTTTTTAAGCCAGTGCATGATAGGAAGCATGATAGAAAAACTAAAGGAAAATGGTATGGATGCACCTGTATTTCGCTCCAGTAACACAGATGGTGCAGATGCATATAATCAGGCTTTATTTGATACCTACATTTTAAAGAAAGGAAATGAATATGAATCGCTTAATGAATCCCAATTCTAAAGAAGTCAGAATCATGGCCTTGGTTTATATTATTGCCGGAATTCTGCTCTTTATCTTAAATAATGACTTTTTAATGATTGCGGTGCGCATATTTGGTGTAATCTTGATCGCAATTGGTGGCACTTTATTATATACTTATTTTGGAAAACGTCTATCTGTTGACGCCAGCCCTTTGTTTGCCGGACTGCCCAGTGTCCTGATTGGGATCTTGATGATCGCATCTCCGGAATCCATCATTGCGATTCTACCAATCCTGGCTGGAATTCTGTTGATCATCAACTCCATCATCCAACTCCAAAAAGCCTTTCTTTTACGAGACTATGGATTTGACAACTGGAAGATTACGGCAGGTATTGCGGTATTTGCTTTGATCGTAGGCGTTATCTTATGGCTTCGTCCATTACAGTCGGTTGCGTTCATTTTACAGATCATCGGCTGTGCACTGATTTTTGAAGGTGGCATGCTATTTGGCTTTGATCACACGGTAAGAAAGTACAAAAAACGATTTGAAAAGGAACAGAACGATTTTTTTAACTAAAAATCTGTTCTTTTTCTCTATAGATATTCAAAATTTAGGGAGAGGGGTGTAAAATGTAGATTATGAAGATCTCAACTAAAGGAAGATACGCATTGCGTATGTTAATCGATTTAAACCATTATCAGGGTGATGGATATGTATCCTTAAAAGACGTTGCCCAAAGAGAGAACATCTCAAAGAAATATTTGGAACAGATCGTACCAGTTTTGAATCGTTCTGGTATTCTGTGTGCAAACCGTGGTTATCAAGGCGGATATCGTTTAGCCAGTCCGGCAGATCAGATCAGTGTATATGATGTTTTAAAAGCAACGGAGGGAAGTTTAGCCTGTGTTGCTTGTCTGGAAGAACATGCCATGCCTTGTGAGCGAAGAGAGTTTTGTCCAACTTTACCAGTCTGGAAAAAGTTTGATGAACTTGTTAAAGACTATTTTTCCAAGATTACATTACAAGATATGATTCAACAACAAGGAGAAGAGTAATCTTCTTCTTTTTTTTGTACAAAAAGAAATCGCCCTGCAGACGTGCCACAAGGTGATTCTTATCAAGATAAATGGGAATCCCAACTACATAGCCGCGAGGAAACCAGCGGACAGTTCGTTCTATTCCTAACCTTTTTTCGCGGTTTTCAACATAGGTATGTCTGCATAACATTCATCCAAAATCGTTGATCAAATACGCTTTCAAACAAAACAATTCACAAAGAATACAACATCTAAAATATAGATCGAATAATATAAGGAACAAAATCAATAAAAGGATTTTAACCTTTACCCTTACAGTCATCAGCTGTACGCTCTATCGATTGAGCTATATCGATTCATTGTGTTCATCATCTAAATGTAAGTTCCCTATACGGGAGAACGAAGTTTATGATTTTCATGCAGCAGGAAGCTTTATCAGTTGGTCTCTACAAAAGTTGTCGCATTCGATACTTTGATCTTTGTATCCAGTTCATTCAAGATCGTTTCTCTTCTCTCATTCAGTTCGTTAATCTTTTTGCGCACATTTAACGGATCAATCAATTCCGTTGTATTCTCCTGTACATAGACATCAACAACCTTTAAAGGCGTTTCATCTTTTGTCTTTGTATCTTTTCCCAAGATGCTCAAGCGCATAGTTTCTGCCGTATTCTGTAAGCCCTTGTTTTTCTGTTCCATAACTCGTATTTTCTCATTGAGTTCCTCCTGCAGTTTCATCATGAGGTTTCCTTCAAAATTAGAATCCGAGTCATAAGCATTACTGCAGTTTAAACGACTGCGAAGGGCTAATGCATTCGCAATTGACATCGCTCCATAACTTGTTTCAATTATCGTTTCCGCATTGGAACGCAATATTGCCTGATCGACTTTATCATACCAGTGAATCAAATCAATGATTTGTTGATAAGAAGAACGTGCCTCCTTTTCAAATTCTTTCTGTGTTACTCTTCTTTCCATAACTTTTTCTTCATTATGTTTCTTTGTTTCTGTAAAACTAGCTTTACGAATCTTATCACAAATCTTCTTTACCAAAAGATCTCGTTGATCTAAGGCCTGTGTCACTAACATTTTCTTTTCCATCATCATGACCTCCATTTGCCATGATTATAAATGATTATTTTAACTTTGTCATTGAATGCAAAATTCAATGAAGGTCCTTTACCTAAAGCAGATTTGACCTAATTTGTTGCAAGTTTCTCACATTTTTTATACTTTGTCCTTAAACAAAGCAAATTTAGTTCAACCTAGCCATTTCACTAATACATATTTTACTTGTATGTTTTAAATCGTATGTTATAATGAACATGTAAAAGGACAGATCAACACGAGTCCTGGATTTATTAAGTGTCTATAAAAAACTACCTAATTACACCTGAAGTGAACCCAATTATTTGGACACTTATCTATTCTAAATTTGAAGGGATTGAT
>OLSE01000852.1_pt1 | contig 31083 bp, 25 predicted proteins | sample 1673191 | NCBI WGS metagenome assembly OLSE01 (sample SAMEA3136764, study PRJEB25190) | human gut metagenome | biome: human gut; feature: human-associated habitat; material: faeces | place: Austria | collected 2013
TTTCTCTCAGAGGCGGTTGCATTTTGGAGCCTTATCTTAATGAGATTAGGCTTTGACGCCGGTTCTTTATCGTTTGTGCATTGGCAGGACAGACAGCTAATTTTCGAAGAATACCAAAAGACTCGCGCTTTTTGCGGCGCCTGCCCCGCACTGAAATTCGATACAAAAATTCTATGCGGTGCAGACTGTTATGCCGATTTGCGCCTCCACATCGAGGCGCAAAAAGAAAGCCGCGGCAATTCCAGCAAATAGGCAGAAAGCGGGAACCCGCAACAGGCGGGTTCCCGCTTTTCTTATGATGTCTACGATTCAAGCATTCACCACATTCTGCGGCGCGCCCGCCAAAAAAGCTTTCAGGTTTTCCACCGCAATGTCCATCAGCCGCTGGCGGCTTTCCTTCGGTGCCCAGGCAATGTGCGGCGTCACCAGGCAGTTTTCTTCCTTCATCAGCGGGTTATCCATGCGCGCAGGCTCCACAGCCAGAACATCCAGGCCCGCGCCCGCCACCTTGCCGCTGTGCAGCGCCGCAGCCAGGTCCTCCTCCACGATCAGGGGCCCGCGGGAGGTATTGATGAGCAGTACGCCATCCTTCATCTTTGCAATGCTCTCCCGGTTGATGATGCCCTGCGTGTCCGGAAACAGCGGGCAGTGCAGGCTGATCACATCGCTTTGCGCCAGCAGTTCGTCCAGTGTCACCATGCGCGCCACGCCGTCGTCCTGCGCGAACTTATCGAAAGCAATCACCTCCATGCCGAAGGCCGCGGCCAGCTTCGCCGCCGCCCTGCCGATGCGCCCGTAGCCGATAACGCCGAACGTCTTGCCCGCCAGCTCGATGAGAGGCGTATTCCAGTAGCAAAAGTCCGGACAGCTGCTCCAGCCGCCCTCTTTTACCGAGCGGCTGTGGTCCCCCACATGGTGGCACAGCTCCAGCAGCAACGCCATCACAAACTGGGCCACCGCCGCAGTGCCGTAGGTTGGGATATTGCACACGGGCACGCCCTGCGCTTTGGCCGCGGCGGTATCCACCACATTGTAGCCTGTGGCCAGTACGCCGATATACCGCAGTTCCGGCGCAAGTTTCGCCAGCGTTTCAGCGGAAAGCGGCGTTTTGTTCACGATGAGGATATCCGCCCCCTTCGCCCGCCGCACGATCTCGCCGCTGCCGTCGGCAAAGGGTGTGCGGTCGTATACCGTTACCTCTCCCAGCGCCTCAAAGCCGTTCCAGCTCAAATCTCCGGGGTTTTCCGTGTATCCGTCCAGAATTACGATTTTCATGCCTGCTCCTTCCCGCGCAGCCCGGCTATTTCCGAGGCGCCCAGGGCCAAAAGCCCATTGTCGCTGTTCCACATATTCATCTGCATCCCGCGGGCAAGCCACGGTTTCAGCGGCTCCGCCGCGCCGAAATGTACGCCGGCCCACTTTCCGTTTTCCTCGGCCGCCGCGATGACCTTTTCAAACGCCGCCACGATATCAGGATGGCCGAACTGGTTCAGGATACCGTAATCCTGCGTCATATCGTTCGGGCCGATGAAGCCCACGTCGATACCTTCCACCGCCATGATCTCGCCGATGTTCTCCACGCCCTTGCGGGATTCGATCTGGCACATCAGGATGGTTTCTTCATTGGCCCGGCGCATATATTCCCGTCCGTCTACTCTTTTAAAATCCGTATGCGGACGCGAAAGCGAAACGCCCCGGTGTCCCATGGGCGCGTATTTGGTGCAGTCCACCAGCATACGCGCCTGTTCGGCTGTTTCCGTATTGGGCAGAAGCAGCCCGGACGCCCCCATCTCCATGAATTTGAGCGCGTGCTCCCGGCGCATCTCCGGGATACGCACCAACGCGGGCATACCGATGCCGCGCGCCACCGCAATGATGTTCGCCGCCTCGCGCGTGGTGAACGCGCCGTGCTCGCAGTCCACGATGAAGAAGTCAAACCCACAGCTCTGCAGTATTTTCGCAATATCCGGGCTTGCAAATGTCGTCACCATGGTCCCCAGTACCTGCTCGCCGTTTTTCAGGCGTTCTTTTAACAATGCCATGTCTCTCTTCTCCTTTTTTCAGCAGCGCGCCGTGCGGCGCGCGTTCTCTCCTATGCGGGGCCTCCGTTCAGCGCACCGGCATACCGCGCCCGCCGCCCCCGCCGCGGGCGCGGTATGCCTTTCGCCGGTACGCGGCGGGCTCAGATTCCCTTGCCGTCATACCAGGCTTTCCAGCGGCATGCATTCCACACGGCACACGCCGGAGGCCACCATCGCGTCCACCTGTCCGCGTTCGGGCAGCGCCATCCCGATGGCGCCTTTTTTCTTGATGACCAGCGTGCCCGCACAGTTGCAGAACGCCGCCAGCCGTGCCAGGGGCATATCCTCCTGCAGGCCTACGCACAGTGCCGCGGCAAGCGTATCGCCCGCGCCCGTGGGGTCGACCGGCTCTTCGTCGATGCCCGCCGCAACAGCCACCTCACCGCCGCGGCTCAGCACGGCGCCGTCTTTGTCACGCGTGAGCGCCACGACCCGCGGCCCCATTGCATGCAGCGCGCGCAGCACGCCGCCGATACTCGTTTCACCCGTAATCATCTGCCCCTCGCTCAATGTGGGCGCCACTACGTCCGCATGGCGCACCGCCCACAGCAGGCGCGCCCGTGCGGCCGCATCCGCTGAAAGCTCGCGGCGGATGTTTGGGTCGAACGAAACCAGAATCCCCTTCTCCCGCGCGATCTCCACCAGACGTTCACATGCACCGCGCATTTCTTCCGTCAGCTCCAGCAGCATGCCGGGGAAATGCACCGCATAGGCGCCGCTGATGTACTCCGCGTCCAGCTCACTGGCCCGCAGCAGGCTGCCCACTGAATTTTTACGGTAATACTGATAATTCCGCCCTTCCGGCAGATATTCCAAAAACGCAAGGCCCATCTGCCCCTCGTCCGAGACGATGAGACGGGAGAGATCCACCCCCTGGCCGCGCAGTGTGCCTGCTACCATCCGGCTGAGGCTGTCGCGCCCCACTTTGCCGATGAAGCCGCCCCGTCCGCCCAGCAGCGTGGCGGCGCAGGCGAAAATGCCCGCCGAGCCGCTGGCCGTTTTTACAACAGGGCCCGCGTCCTCGATGCGCATGCCCTCACGCCCGGGTACAAGGTCCACAAGCAGCTCCCCCAAAGCCAGGATCGGCTTGCGCGCTCCTATATTTCCGCTGTTTCCGCCCTTTTCCATTCCTACTGCACCGCTTTCTTTTGCCTGTGTAAAATATTAGTAATAATATTTCAATATAAATAATATTTTGCACTTTCAGTATATCCGACCTGCAGCCCGATGTCAAGAGATATCAAGCCCTCAAAGCGCCAAAAGATTTTCCCTGCTTTTGGTCACTATGTTTGACTTGAAGAATTTTTCTGCTATAATATTAGTAAGATATTATTAAAAAGGAGCGTCTGGACCATGAAAAAGGCCACCTCGCAGGATGTTGCGGAACTTGCGGGCGTTTCGCAGGCGACCGTGTCTCTTATTTTAAACAACAGCGATAAGATCACCTTCAGCAACGAGACCAAGGAGCGCGTGCTCGCAGCAGCTCAAAAGCTGAACTACCGCCTGCCTCAGCGCAAAAAACAGCGCGAAAAAAAGGCCAGCAACATGCTTCTCGTTCTGACGCCCACGCTCACCAACCAGTACTATGCCGAGCTGATCCAGGCCATCGAGGACTATGCCGACACGCTGGATTACCGCGTCATCGTCTGCAACACCTTCCGCAAGCCGGATCTGGAAAAGTTCTATCTCGACACTTTTGTCGGCGCGCATGTGGACGGTATCATCTATACTTTTCTGCCCAGCTTCCCGCGCCTGGTGGAGCAGATCTCCTCGTCCACACCCACGGTCATCATCGGGGAAAAGCTGGACGACCTGTCCATCTGCTCCATCGAGCTGAGCAACGTGAACGCAGGCGCCATGCTGGCCGAGCATTTGTATCAGCTGGGCCACCGCAAGCTGGTGTTCATCTCCACGCCGTTCAACCAACTGACACTGGCGCGTGAGCAGCGCCTGGAGGGAATCCGCAAGCAGTTGGAGCTGCACGGTGTGACGGATGGACTGGAGGTGCTGGTGGCCGACCGCCAGGCCGAGGCAGACAGCCAGGATGACGGCCTGCCCTACGAATATTCGGTTGGGCGGCAGCTCACGGCGGAGCTGATCCGGCGTGAGAGCATGGCCACAGCCCTCATCGGCGTGAATGATATGACGGCGCTCGGCATTCTGAGCGAGCTTGCAGCCCAAGGTCTGCGCGTACCGCGTGATTTTTCGGTGTGTGGCTTCGACAACATTTTTTCTTCCAGCATCACCACGCCGGGCCTCACCACCATTGACCATCATCTTCGCACCCGCTGCCAGGCGGCGGTGGATATGGTCATCACACAGAGCACGCCTTCGCGCATCCCCACTCCCTTCGTGAATAAAATCGAATACACGCCGCAGCTCATCGTACGCAGTTCCACCGGGCAAAGCCCGACGCACCGCAGCAGCGAAAAAATCTGAATTTGCCGCAGGGCGCGGCGCCCTTCTATACATTCAAAAAAACACCGGTCGCAAAGACCGGTGTTTTTTATCATGCAGCCAAAACGCACGTCCGCTTTTCAAACAATTCACCCAATAATAATTATTTATTTTCAATAATGTGTTGACAAACAATATTATACACAATATAATATTGTCAACGGAATAAATCATCCGGAATGCCGGGCGGCCGGGGCCGTGCAACCCCGGCCGCCCACGCAACAGAAACGGAGTGAAAGACGATATGGCTTTTAACACAGGAGCAGCCCTGATGGATGCCCTGGTGCTGAGCGTCGTGGCCAGTGAAAGCACATACGGCTACAAGATCACGCAGGATGTGCGCAGTGTGATGGAGGTGTCCGAGAGCACCCTCTACCCGGTGCTGCGGCGTCTGCAGAAGAGCGAGTGCCTGGAGACCTACGACCGTGAATTCGCAGGCCGTAACCGCCGCTATTACAGCATCACGGAAAAGGGGTGCGAGCAGTTGGAAACGTACCGCCGTGAGTGGACGGAGTATAAAGCGAAGATCGACAACGTATTGTTCGGAGGAATCAGTAATGAATAGAGCGGAGTTTATGGCGGCCCTGGAAGCCCAGCTGCGCGATATCACCACAGAGGAGCGCGACGAAGCGCTGAAATTCTACAACGAATATCTGGATGAAGCAGGCCCGGAGAACGAGGCCGCTGTGCTGGCCGAGCTGGGCAGCCCCCAAAAGGTGGCCTGCATCATTCGCGCAAACTGCGGCTTCGGCGTACCCGCCGTGCGTGATGCAGCGGAAAAAAGCACCGCTCCGGAAAAGCCGGAACAGGCGCCCGTTCCGGAGCTTACACTGGACGGCCCGGACTGGCAGGCGTCCCAGGCCCCGGCGCAGGAAACAGAACGCTCTTGGGCCGAAGGCCAGCGCGCGGACGAGGAAGCTCCGGACGGTTTCCCGAATGCGCAGGCGGCGGACGGCGCGCAGCACGGCCCTGCCTATGCATACAGCTATCCCCAAGACGGCGCGCACCGCGAAAACGGCGGACGCTCCGCCTCCAACCGCACGCTCTGGGTCATCCTGCTCATTCTCACCTGTCCCATCTGGATCGGCCTCATCGGCGGCCTGTTCGGCGGCGTAGTGGGCATCGTCGGCGGGCTGTGCGGCATTGCGTTCGCGGGCTTTGCCACAATGATCGCGGGCGTGGCGGCTTTCGGCGGCGGCGTTGGGCTGCTGTTCACATCCGTTCCCAGTGGTATCCTGACGATGGGTCTCAGCCTGCTGTGCATCTCCATCGGCGCGCTGCTGGGCGCGGGTACGGTATGGGTCGTGGCCAAGGCCGGTCCGGCGCTCTTCCGTGCCGTCGGTTCGCTGTGCCGCACCCTGTTTGGGAAAGTGAGGTAAGACGGCGATGACAAAATTCATAAAAACACTGCTGAGCATTGCGGGCGGCTGCCTTGTATTGGGCATCATACTCTCTATCGTGGGCCTGTGCCTGGGCGGACGGCTTACCAGTATCCGCGTCGGCTGGGACAACGGCCCCCGTGTCTATTACACCGACGCTTTTACCGACGGTGAATTCGGCATGTTCCGGGCAGACGCCTCCGGCGCTCCCTCCGCCCCTGGTGCGCCCTCCCCCTCCAGCTCCGGCTCCGTCCCCACCGGCAGCGTGCGGGAACTGGAAATCGATATCTCCACGGCAGAGGTCGTCATTCAGCCGGGTGACGCGTATGACCTGCAGGTCTCCGGCAGCCCGCGTTATGAGTCCAGGGTCTCAGGCGGGGTGTGGACGATTAAGACGACTGGCGACTGGCAGCTGCGCAACTGGGAAAACGTAAAATTTTTCATCACGGTTCCCCGGGACACCGTGTTTGACGAGGTGGAGCTTTCCATCGGCGCGGGCACGCTGAAGGCGGACGGCTTGGCCTGCCGCACAGCCGACCTTGAGGTGGGCGCGGGCGAGATGACCGTAAAAAATCTCACCTGCACACAGGAGAGCAGCCTGGATGTCGGCATGGGTAAGCTGACCATCGACGGCGGCAGCCTGGACGGCAAAAACGAGGTATCCTGCGGCATGGGCGTCGCCGAGGTGGCCGTCTCCCGGCCGGCGGACTACGGCTACGCGCTGGAGAGCGGCATGGGTTCCGTGACCATCGACAACTATTCTCATTCCGGCATGGGCGTCGAGCTGGAAGTAAACCGCAGCGCGGCCACATTTTATGACATCGAATGCGGCATGGGCGAAGTAACGATCACATTCAACTGACAACAGGAGGAAATGACTGATGGACCAGAAACGTTTGTATAAAGCCCGCGGCCACCGTATGGTATGCGGCGTGTGCGGCGGCATCGCGGAATATTTCGGCGTGGACCCAACCATCGTACGGCTGGCGTTCGTGCTGCTGTGCTTCGGCTGGGGCTCGGGCCTGCTGGCCTATATCGTAGCCGCGCTCATTATGCCGGAGCCGCCCTACGACCCCAACGATGTACGTCCATAACAGCTGAAATGCAGCGGCCCGCGCCGGGGTGTACCGGTGCGGGCCGCTTTGCTTTACGCTTTGGACGAACGGCCTTACTCCGCCGCCAGACGGGCAAGGTCCTCTTTCGTCAGTCTCCATGTTGTCCATTCATCCATCGGCTTTGCGCCAAGGCTCTTATAGAACTCCTGGCTGGGGGTGTTCCAGTTCAGGCAGCACCACTCCATGCGGCCGCAGTTTTCCGCCGCGGCGATCTTGAACAGCTCGCGGATGAGCCGCTTGCCGTAACCGGCCTTACGGTATTCGGGATACAGGAAAAGATCCTCCAGATAGAGGCCTTTTGTACCGATAAACGTGGAATAGTTGTAAAAGTACAGCGCGTATCCAATGACCTTGCCGTCCAGCTCTGCCAGCAGGCAGCGGGTGACGTGTTCGTCGAACATCGCATGCCGGATGGTCTCTTCGGTAGCAACGACTTCGTCGCTCATCTTTTCGTATTCCGCAATGCCGCGGATCAGCTCCAGAATGGTGCCGCAGTCCTCGGGCCGGGCGGGGCGGATGCTAAATTGTGCCATAGGTTTTTGTCCTCCTGTTTCGTTGGGGTGGTAAAACATATATGCGCAAAAAAGAAGCCGGCTGCCGCCGGCTTCTTCGCACAGGCTTTGCTGATAAACGCGGTTTAAACGGATTCCCGAATCTTGGACGGGCTGTATGTCTTGACGGCGGAGGCATCCTCCGTCACGGCATAGGCCGCAGTCTCCTCCTCCACTTTGTCCGAGAACGCGGCCGAAGTGATCTCGCTGAGGATGGTCGTTTTGTAATTCGCGGTGAAATCGTCATTGTCCTCGTAGTTGGCGATTTTCTGATAGATCATCGGAACACTGTAACCGTCGTACACGCCGGCGGCGCCCACCTCAGCGGCGACGACCCCCTGCACGAATTCCTCGGAATAGCTGGTGGATTCCGCGGTGAGGAAGCTTTTGGACATATACGACGAAGCGGTGTCCTCGGCATACTCGCGGCCGCAGATCTCAAACGCCTTTTCCAGCGTTTCGGGGCCAAGCTCATCCATGGAACCGCCCGCGTTCAGGTCGTCGGCAAGCTGGGCCGCCAGTGCGTTCAGCTCTTCCAGCTTTTCGTCAGGCAGCGCGGCGGAATCCGCATCCGTAGTTGGCAGCACCAGCGTCTGGATGCGGGAATAGGTCTCGTCCATGTACTTTTTGGCCTCGGCGTCGGTGATCTTGTCCGATTCGCCGTCCTGATACTCAGCCAGCAGCTTTTCATACTTCGCTTCGCATTCATAGAAGCGGCGGTAGTTTTCCCGCCCAATGCCGTTGGCCGCCAGCAGGGCTTCGTTGTTGGCCCAGATGGCATCGAGCTGGCTGTCGATGGACGCCTGCTCCTCCTCGGTGAAGGTAAGGCCCGCTTCCGCAAAGGCTTTTTCCACCCAGACATAACGTTTTGCGGAGGCCACCGTCTCGTTGTGGATCCATTCCTCAGCTTTCACGCCCTCGATCTCGCTTTTCAGTACCTTGGCGCTTTTATCCTCCAGCTTGCTTTTTGCGCTGGAATACGCCTGATACTGGTACATCAGGTACAGGCCCGCGGGGATATCCTCGCCCTCCACCGTCATCACGACGGCGGGCGTGGTGAACTTACAGGCAGCCATGGAAAGGGCCAACGCCGCGCACAGCAGCAGGCCGGTGAATTTTTTCAGCTTCAATGTGTTTCCCTCCGCGCGGGCGCCGCTTCGGCCGCGGCCTTCACCCGCAATGATACAACAAATTATACCGCGTTGCGCGGCTGTTGGCAAGTGCCGGGCAAAACTTTCGGCCCCGGAGCGCGTTACTGCGGCCGCTCCAGCTCCGCCATTTTGTCGAACACGGCATTCATCACATCCAGCGGCTTTTCGCCGGGCAGGATGCGCACCGAAAGGTACGGCTTGCCGGAAGCGTTCACCAGCAGGCGGCGGCCCATATCCTTGAGCAGGGGCTTGAGCGTGGCGAGGTCCAGCTTATCGGAATACAGAATGAGCGTATCCCGGTTTTGTGTGATCTCGTAGATGCCAAGCTTTGCAGCCACCACCCGCACCAGGCTGATGTCGATAAGCCCCTGCACGCTTTTGGGCACAGGACCGTAACGGTCCGCCAGCTCGTCCAGCACGTCGTCCGCGCCGGGGCGGTCGTCGATGGCGGCAATGCGCTTGTACGCCTCAATGCGTCCGGCGGCGTCCGGGATGTATTTTTCAGGGATGTAGGCGTCCACGGTGATGTCAATGAGGCAATCGCTCTTATCCGCCTGAACAGCCTCTCCCTTTTCGGCGGCGATGGCCTGGTTCAGCAGCTTAACATACATCTCATAGCCCACAGCCTCCATGTGGCCGTGCTGGCTCTGCCCCAACAGGTTGCCCGCGCCGCGGATCTGCAGATCGCGCATGGCGATGCGGAAGCCGGAGCCGAAGCTTGTGAACTCCCGGATGGCGGAAAGACGCTTGGCCGCAATGTCCGTGAGCACTTTATCCCGCCGGAACGTGAAATAGGCGTAGGCCTTGCGGCCCGAGCGGCCCACGCGGCCGCGGATCTGGTACAGCTGGGCAAGACCCATGCGGTCCGCGTCCTCTATGATGAGCGTGTTGCAGTTGCGCACGTCCACGCCTGTCTCGATGAGCGTGGTGCACACCAGGACATCGATCTCGCCGTCCAGCAGCTTCTGCCATACCCCCGAAAGCGTGGCCTCGTCCATACGGCCGTGGGCCGTGGCGATGCGCGCGCCGGGCAAAAGCTCCGCCAGCTTTGCCGCACACTGGTCGATGGTGTCGATGCGGTTGTGGATATAATACGCCTGGCCGCCGCGGTCCAGCTCGCGCCGCAGGGCCTCGGCCACCACGCCCGCGTCGTATTCCATCACATAGGTCTCGATGGGGCGGCGCTCAAAGGGCGGCTCTTCGATGGTGCTCATGTCCCGCAGGCCGCTCATCGCCATGTTCAGCGTGCGCGGGATGGGCGTAGCCGAAAGCGTCAGCATGTCCACGCCGATGAAATTTTCCTTCAGCTTTTCCTTGTGCTTGACGCCGAAGCGCTGCTCCTCGTCGATGATGACAAGGCCCAGATCGTGAAATTTCACATCCTTCTGCAGCATACGGTGGGTGCCCACCACCACATCCACAGTACCCGCGGCAAGGCCCTTAATGGTCTCTTTCTGCTGGCGGGCGCTGGCAAAGCGGGAGAGCAGCCCCGCTTTGACGGGGAACGCCTCCATGCGGGAGAGAATGGTGGTGTAGTGCTGCCACGCCAGGATCGTGGTAGGCACCAGCACGGCCACCTGCTTGCCGCCCATGATGCACTTGAACGCGGCGCGCAGCGCCACCTCCGTTTTGCCCACGCCCACGTCGCCGCACAGCAGGCGGTCCATCGGGTGGGGCTTTTCCATGTCTTTTTTTATTTCGGCCGCGCTGGTGAGCTGGTCGGCCGTTTCGTCGTATTCAAAACGCGTTTCAAAATCCCGCTGCCACTCGTTGTCCTCGGGGAACGCATAGCCCTGGGCCTGCTGGCGCCGGGCATACAAAGCGATCAGCTCTTTTGCCATCTCCTGCGTGGCCTTGCGCACGCGGCTTTTGGTTTTGTTCCACGCGTCGCCGCCCAGCTTCGAGAGCTTGACGCGCTCGCCGTCGCCGGGAGCTGTATAGCGGCTGATAAGGTCCAGTTGGGTAACGGGCACATACAGCGTGTCCGCTTTGTCGTAGTTGATTTTGATGTAATCCTTCACCACGCCCTGCAGGTCCAGCCTCTGGATGCCCGCATATACCCCAATGCCGTGGTTCTGGTGCACCACATAATCGCCGGGCGTGATGTCCGACAGGCTGGAAAGGCCCTTGTTCTTTGCCCTGGCCTTCTGCGGCGCGGCCGCGTTGTGGCGGCGGCTGGTGAACACGGCGAACTTGGCGAAGGGGTAATCCGCGCCCGCGTTTAGGTGGCCTTCAAACACACCCACGCTGCCCGGCGCAAGGGACGGCGGTTCCTTATGATACGCCTGGGCGGAAAAGCCCGCGGCGGCAAGGTCCCGCGCAAGCGCGGCGGCCGCGCGCTGCGTGCCCGCCAGCACTGCCACGGCATACTTTTGTGCCGTGAGCGGGCGCAGGTCGTCGGCCAGCGCGCTCACCTCGCCGCCCCAGGGCGGCAGGCTGTGGGTCTGGGCGTTGACGGTATCCGCCAGTTTCAGGTCCGGGATGGTGCGGGCAAAATTTTCACACACCACGGCATGCCGCTTCTCCGTCTCGTGCAGCAGATACGCGGTGTCCTCGTAGAAACGGTCCAGCCCGGGGGCCAGCACACCCTCTTCCAACAGGCCCTTGAACGCCTCTCCGAAGCGGAACTCCACGCCTTTGGCGGCCTCGCGCACGGCGCTTGGCTCGTTGAGGAACACGATGGGCGCGTCGAAATATTCAAAGATCGTCGCCGGCTTTTCGTACCGCAGCGCCAGATATTTGTCCATGGCGGCGGGCATCGTACCCGCGTCCAGCGCCTTGAGGTCGCCGTCCATGGCGTCGGCCAAAGCTTCCGCATAGGCGGGCTTTGCCTTGGAAAGCGCCGTGCGCAGCAGCCTTGCGGCGGCCTCGGTGTCTCCGAACAGCACTTCCCGGGCCGGGGAAAGATAAATTTTTTTCACCGCCCCTTCCCGCCGCTGGGAAACAAGGTCAAAGCTGTGGATGCTGTCCACCTCGTCGCCCCAAAACTCCAGGCGGTGGGGCTTCTGCATGTCGGGCGCGTAAATATCCACAATACCGCCGCGCACCGAAAACTGGCCCGGGCCGTCCACCTGGAAGCGGCGCAGATACCCCGCGCCGAACAGCCGCTCGATGAGCACGTCCATGGAGATAGCCATTCCCTGCTTCACCGTGAGAGTGTTGCCGCAGAATTCCTGTTTGGGCGTTGTATATTGCAGCACGGCCTCCACGGGCGCGCACGCAACGCTCGTGCGGCCGCCCACCAGGTTGCCCAGCACGGCAAGGCGCCGGTACTCGTATTCATGGCTCTGGCCTTCCACGGGGCGCAGCACATAATCCCGCGCGGGGAATACCTCGGCCCGCCGGCCGAACACGGCGGCGTCCTCCGCAAAGCGCGTGGCGTCGGCCTCGCCCGCGCACACCACCAGCGCGGAACGGCCCGTATCCTCGCACAGTGCGGCCAGCATCTGGGCGCGGGCCGTGGGCGGCATACCGAACAGGGCCACCACAGCGGGCTTCGCGCCCGCCATGCCCGCCAGCAGCCGTTTGTATTCAGGTGTTTGTTTCAGGGGAGCAGTCAGCATGAAAAAACCTCTCTGCGCCAAAGGCGGCTATATCGTCAAATAAAGAAAAAAACATACGCACAGCGCCGCCACGCCCACGCACAAAACGAGTGCCAGCGCCAACGGCCCCTCGCGGTAGGCCCGCGTCTCAGCGGCAGGCGTACGGCGCAGATGCACCACGGCCGCCAGAACGGAAGCCACACCCAGGCCCAGCGCAGCCGCGGGCACGAACACGGTGCCGGCCAGAAGCGTCAAGATGATAACGCTCTCCGCCAGCACGTCGTCCAGGCCCGTCACATTGCCCGGCAGCAGATACAAAAGCCATGTAGCGCCCGCCCAGGCAGGCACCGCCAGCGCGAACCGCACGGGCCGCGTAAAGCTTTTTGCCAGCAGGCGCTGCTTGTCGCGGCACAGCCACAACCGCGCCGCCGCGCACCACAAAAGCGCCGTCAGGCACACGCCCAGCAGCGGGATAACGGCAAACGTCCATTCGTTGGGCCGCAAAATGCAGCCCAGCGCACCACCCAGCACCACGCCGCCCAAAATCAGGCAAGCAAGCTCATACCGGCGCTCCGGCGTCATTTTCTCTTTTTTCTTATCCATTGTACCTCGACATCGCAGTGTCAAACTGCCCTTTCATCATAAGCTCCAGCGCGCCGCAGATATCGTCGTAACGCGCCTCCACGGCCTTTTTCTCAGCCTGCGTCAGTCGGCTCAGCACCCAGTCCGCCAGGTCGTACTCCGGACGCGGCTTTTCCCCCACGCCGATCTTTACCCGCGGGAAATCCTGCCCGATGTTCCCAATGATGCTTTTGATGCCGTTGTGCCCGCCCGCCGAGCCCGTTTTCCGGATGCGCAGGCGTCCCGGCGCCAGCGAGATATCGTCGAACAGAACGATGATGCGCTCCGGCGGGACCTTGTAAAAATCCGCCGCCTTGCGCACGGCATCGCCGGAAAGGTTCATAAAGGTCTGCGGCTTCATCAGCAGCACCTTCACGCCCGCCGCCGTGCCCGTGCCCGTCAGCGCGTCGAACTTCGCCTTCGTCACCCTCATGCCCCATTTTTCCGCCACATGGTCCAGCGCGGCGAAGCCCGCGTTATGGCGCGTGCCTTCATATTTTTTGCCCGGGTTGCCCAGGCCCACGATGATCGTATCAATGCTTGTCTGCTTTTTGAAAAACATGGTCTCTCCTGTGGAATGCACAACACGGCGGCACGGCGCACCGCGCCGTGCCGCTGCATTTGTATTGTATTATTTCAGCCGCGCCGCTCACACAAACAGCGTGGAGACGGGCTTGTCGGAATAGATGCGCGCCACTGCCTCGGCCAGCACGGGCGCGACGCTGAGCACCTTGATCTTTTCAATTTGTTTTTCCGGCGGCAGGACGATGGTGTCCAGCAGCACGACCTCATCCAGCGCGCTGTCCCGGATGCGCCCGATGGCCGGACCGGAGAGCACGCCGTGGGTGGCGCAGGCCGTCACGCTCTTGGCTCCGCGCGCCTTAATGGCGCCGGCCGCATTGCACAGCGTGCCCGCGGTGTCGATCATGTCGTCCACGATGACCACGTCCCGGCCTTCCACCTCGCCGATGATGTTCATCACCTCAGAAACATTTGCCCTTGGACGCCGCTTATCCACAATGGCCAGCGGAACGTCCAGCCGTTCGGCAAAGGCACGGGCGCGGGCCACGCTGCCCAGGTCCGGGCTGACGACCGTCACGTTGTCATGGTAAGGCTCCGTTTTGCGTGCGAAATAGGGCGTCAGAATGGGCGCGCCGTACATATGGTCCACCGGCACGTCGAAAAAGCCCTGGATCTGCGACGCGTGCAGGTCCATGGTCAGCACGCGGTCGGCTCCCGCCGTTACGATCAGGTCCGCCACCAGCTTGGCCGTAATGGGGTCCCGCGCGCGGGATTTCCGGTCCTGCCGGGCGTAGCCGTAATACGGAATGACGGCTGTGATGCGCCCGGCCGACGCGCGCCGGAAAGCGTCCATCATGATGAGCAGCTCCATCAGGTTGCGGTTGACAGGGCTTGAGGTGCTCTGCACCACATAAACGTCGCTGCCTCGCACCGATTCCTGGATGGAGACCTGTATCTCGCCGTCGCTGAAGCGTCCCACTTCGCTGCGTCCCAGCGTGATGCCGAGGCACTCCGCCATTGCCGCCGCCAGAGGCTTGTTGGAATTCCCCGCGAAAATCTTGATATCCTTGCCGTGAAGATTCATACCCGCGCACGTCCTTTCCGCATCGTCCGTCATTCTGTCCTTATTCTGTTTTCAAAGTTTATTTCGAGCCGGCTTCTTCCTTTGCCTGCTGCTTTGCGATGAACTTTTCCAGCTTGCCCTTCGCCCACTGCGGCTTGTTCACCTGCCGCGCCCGGGCAATGCCCAGCGCGCCCGCGGGCACGTCGTCGGTAATGGTGCTGCCCGCCGCGGTGTACGCGCCGTCGCCCACGCTCACGGGCGCCACCAGGTTCGTATTGCAGCCGATGAACGCATAATCCCCGATGGTGTTGCGGTGCTTGGCCGCGCCGTCGTAATTGACGGTGACCACGCCGCAGCCGAAATTGCAGTATTTGCCCACGTCGGAATCGCCCACATAGGTCAGGTGCGAAACGCTGGTGCCCTTGCCCACAGTGGAATTCTTGATCTCCACAAAATCGCCGATGTGCACATTTTCGCACACACGGCTGTCCGGCCGAATGTGGGCAAACGGGCCGATGGCCGCGCCGCTCTCGATGACGCTGTCATAACCCTGGCTGGCGTTGAATTTCACGTTCTCGCCCACCGTCACGTTTTCCAGCAGGCTGTTCGGGCCGATGACGCTGCCCGCGCCGATTTTTGTCTCCCCCCGCAGGATGGTGCCCGGCAGGATGACCGCGCCCGGCGCGATCTCTACCGTGTCGTCGATGAGGATGCCGTCGGCGGAATAAAAAACAACGCCCGCGGCCAGGTGCCGCTCAAACGTTGCCTCAAATGCCGCCCGGCGCTGCCGGTATGCTGTTATTGCTTCGTTCTCCATGGACAAACGCCCCCGTTTCTGGTTTGATGTGCGGCGCGCGCAAGGCCCGTCCGCAGAGTTCGATAACGCTTATCTATACACTTCTATTTTACGATATTCCGGGCGTTTTGCAAGGGCATCGGCAAAATTGCACCAAAAATTCAAAATTGCGCGTTAAAATACAATAAAAAACAGGGAAATAACAGTAGCATTGCCCGCCGCTTTTTGTTATAATGATGTGTGCAAATGGACAAGTTTTTTGTTCATTCGTGCACGGGAATGGGTTTTGGGCTTTCCCGCGCACAAAAAAATTTGGAGGTAGAGAAATTTGAGTGACAAAAAATACCTGTACCTGTTCAGTGAAGGGAACAAGGACATGCGTGAGATCCTCGGCGGCAAGGGCGCTAACCTTGCCGAGATGACCAATGCCGGCATGCCTGTTCCCCAGGGCTTCACCATCAGCACCGAGGCCTGCACCCAGTATTACAACGACGGCCGCCAGATCAACGAAGGCATCATGGCCGACATCTACGAGTATATCGGCAAGATGGAGGAGATCGTCGGCAAGAAGTTCGGCGACCCCGCCAACCCCCTGCTGGTTTCCGTCCGTTCGGGCGCGCGCGCTTCCATGCCCGGTATGATGGATACCATCCTCAACCTGGGCCTGAACGACGAAGTTGTTGAGGGTCTGGCCAAAAAGACGGGCAACCCCCGCTTCGCCTATGACAGCTATCGCCGCTTTGTGCAGATGTTCAGCGACGTTGTCATGGAGATGAACAAAAGCGAATTCGAAAAAATCATCGATGAGATGAAGGAAGCCAAGGGCGTCACCCAGGACGTGGAGCTGGACGCCGACGACATGAAGGCTCTTGTTGCCAAATTCAAATCTCTCTACAAGGAAAAAATGGGCGCGGACTTCCCCACCGACCCGAAGACGCAGCTCATCGAGGCCGTTAAGGCCGTGTTCCGCAGCTGGGACAACCCCCGCGCCAACACCTACCGCCGCATGAACGAGATTCCCTACGACTGGGGCACCGCCGTCAACGTACAGGCCATGGTGTTCGGCAACTCCGGCGAGAACTCCGGCACGGGCGTGGCGTTCACCCGCAACCCCGCCACCGGCGAGAAGGCCCTGTTCGGCGAATACCTCATCAACGCCCAGGGCGAGGACGTGGTGGCCGGCATCCGTACGCCGTCCCCCATCAGCCACCTGAAAGACCAGATGCCTGAGGTCTACGACCAGTTCGTGACCATCGCCACCAAGCTTGAGAACCACTATCGCGACATGCAGGACATGGAGTTCACCATTGAGGATGGCAAGCTGTATATGCTGCAGACGCGCAACGGCAAGCGCACCGCCGCCGCCGCGCTGAAGATCGCCGTGGACCTGGTGGACGAGGGCATGATCACCGAAAAGGAAGCCGTGCTGCGCGTGGAGCCCAAGCAGCTGGACAGCCTGCTGCATCCGCAGTTTGACCCGGCCGCGCTGAAGGCCGCCGCCGTCATCGGCAAGGGCCTGGCCGCCTCTCCGGGCGCCGCCTGCGGCCAGGTGGTGTTCACCGCCGACGAAGCCAAAGAGGCTGTTGAAAGCGGCAAGATGAAGAAGGTCGTTCTGGTCCGTCTGGAGACCAGCCCCGAGGACATCGAAGGCATGGCCGTGGCGCAGGGCATCCTGACGGTGCGCGGCGGCATGACCAGCCACGCGGCCGTTGTGGCCCGCGGTATGGGCACCTGCTGCGTGTCCGGCTGCGGCGACATCGTCGTAGATTATGACAAAAAATGCTTCACGCTTTCCGGCAAGACCTACAGCGAGGGCGACTGGATCTCCATCGACGGCTCCACGGGCAACATCTACGGCGAGGCCGTGCCCACGGTGGAAGCCTCCATCTCCGGCGATTTTGGCCGCTTCATGGGCTGGGCCGACGCCGCGCGCAAGCTGGAAGTGTTTGCCAACGCGGACAACCCCCGCGATGCCAAGCAGGCCGTCGAGTTCGGCGCGGAAGGCATCGGCCTGTGCCGCACCGAGCATATGTTCTTTGAAGCCGACCGCATCAAGGCTGTGCGCGAGATGATCGTAGCCCGCGACGTAGAGGCCCGCAAGGCCGCTTTGGCCAAGGTTCTGCCGTATCAGCAGAGCGATTTTGAGGCCATGTACAAGGTCATGGGTGAGCGCCCGATGACCATCCGCTACCTGGACCCGCCCCTCCACGAGTTCCTGCCCACCAAGGAAGAGGACATCGTTGAGCTGGCAAAGGATCTGGGCATCACCGTGGAGCACCTGCGCAATGTCATCGACAGCCTGCATGAGTTCAATCCGATGATGGGTCACCGCGGCTGCCGCCTGGCCGTTTCTTATCCGGAAATTGCCGAGATGCAGACGACCGCCGTCATCAACGCGGCCATCAACGTCATCAAGGAGTGCGGCTACAACATCGTGCCCCACATCATGATCCCGCTGGTTGGCGAAGTGAAAGAGCTGAAGTTCGTGAAAGACGTTGTTGTTGCAACCGCGGACAAGCTGATTGCTGAGGCCGGTGTGGACATGAAATATGAGGTCGGCACCATGATCGAGATCCCGCGCGCCGCCCTGACGGCCGACGAGATCGCCAAGGAAGCCGAATTCTTCTCCTTCGGCACCAATGACCTGACGCAGATGACTTTCGGCTTCAGCCGCGACGACGCGGGCAAGTTCCTCAGCTATTACTACGACAACAAGGTCTACGAGAGCGACCCGTTCGCGCACCTGGACCAAAACGGCGTAGGCAAGCTGGTGGAGATGGCTGCGAAGCTGGGCCGCCAGACCCGTCCGGAGCTGGGCCTCGGCATCTGCGGCGAGCACGGCGGCGACCCGACGAGCGTCGAGTTCTGCCACCGCGTGGGCCTGGACTATGTGAGCTGCTCCCCCTTCCGCGTGCCCATCGCGCGCCTTGCCGCCGCACAGGCTGCTATTAAAGGTTAAAAGGGAGTATACACCCCGCTTTTCCATCGTATTTTGATTCAGCAAACCGCCCCTTATATGGCTTGACAGCCATATAAGGGGCGGTTTCTTGTTTGTCTCCGCGGCGCCTGCGCTGTCCGGGCGCAGCGAAGCGTTCAGTATTTTTCCGGGATGCGGACGCTCGCCGCCTTATAAAAATTATAATTCTCCAGCATGTATACCTTGGCTCGCTTTAAAACATGGCGATAACAATCTGCAATGCTGTCCGCAAAGGAAGCGGCGTCGCCTGCGCGCAGATATTGGACCGAAGCGGCAACCCGCCCGTTGAGATCTTCCAGCGCCTGCCTCCTGTCCGTATAGTAAGCAATATAGTACCCCCATTCCGTAAGGCGAAAGGTTTCGGCCAACACGATACGCAGGGGTTCCAATTCGATATGCTTTAAAATCGCCTCAACGATCTCAACGATACAAATGGAATCGGGCATCGCAAATTTTCCATCCAGCTCATCGAGTTCTTTTGCGGTAAACAGCGGCGCTGCAGAAAGCGCCGCGGGGTGGATGATCAGCACCAGTAATTGCAGTGCCTGAAGATACCGCATGGCTTCTTCTGTGCGCCGTGAGCTGAAGATCACCTGGCTTACCCGGGAAGAATCCGGCTCTATTACTACAGTTCCCTTCCCGTTCAGCGTTTTCACAAAGCCCCTTTGCTCCAGCTCCGCCAATGCCTTGCGGACCGTTGATACCGAAACGCCATACTGGCCCGCCAGGGCTTTTTCATGAGGAAGATACGTCCTGCGCGGATACTCCCCGCTGCCGATCTTCTGGTTCAGGTCGCTGATTATCCTCATATAAAAGTAATCTTTACCGCGCAGCGGCCGCCATGAAAATGCGGCTTCAGACGGCGGCGGACAATCTGGAGCAGTCTCCGCCAGATGCTTCAGCGTACATTCGATTGAACTTGTGAGCCTTTGATACAGGGCCGTCAGCCGGCCGTGCTTGACGACGGGGTCCGTATCTTTCATGATATCCATGATAACACCTGCAAACGGCACGGAGCCCCGGGGGAAAAAATCATAAAAGCAGGGGCATTGTTCTGTAAAGAACGTTAAATCGTGGTACAGTTCAAATGTTGAATAGAGGTCGCAGAGCAAAGGGCTTCCGCCTATTTTCAATACGTCCCTGTCGAAAGCAGAAAACGCACGCCAGCCGCCGGCTGCGACACCAATGCGCGATACGCGCATCGCCTGTTTATAATGGGGCATCATTTCCAGGCTGCAGTTTTGCGTTGCAAACACCAGAAGCGGCGGAAGGATCAAGGTCCATGTCCGGTATATCTGTACAAGCCCTTCTCTTTTTTTCAAAATATCCCGCAGCATATGCTCCGACCCTGGCATTTTTTCCCCGTCGAGGACGACCGGCGCCAAGCGCGGCTGTATCTCGATCAGTCCATCTTTTTTCAACGCGTCAAAAACCCGGTTGACCGTATACCGGCTTACATGATATTGATCACAAAGCATCCTGGAAGACGGAAGGCTGTTTCCCGGAAGGACCTGGCCGTTTAGAATACGCTGTTTGACCTCATTGTATACAAATGAAAATTTAGTCTCCTGATGTTCCACGCTCCGTCTCCCCTTCCCGCATCTGTTTTAACCATTCCCTTTCGCCGAAGCTATTTTAAGGATATTATAACCCTTATATCCCTGCTTGTCAGGCCCAAAAGCCAAAGCTATTCGCTTCCCTTACCAATATTATTGTTGCTATGCCCTAAACTGTTCCTTTATACTAAAAAAATAGAAATTCATTTGTGAAAGAGATTGGTTCCCAATGGAAAAGCAAAAAATCCTGATTGCAGACGATTCCGAAATGAACCGGGCGCTTTTGGTGGATATTCTGGAGGATCAATACGATATCGTCGAAGCCGATAACGGCGCGGCGGCAATTGATCTTCTTACACAGTGCGGCGGAGATTTTTCGCTTCTGCTTCTGGATATCATGATGCCCGAAATGGACGGGTTTGAGGTTTTGGCGTATATAAACAGATATCACCTGAACGATACGCTCGCCGTCATCATGATCTCTGCCGACGACTCCCCCGCCAACATAAAGCGCGCTTACGACCTGGGCGCGTTTGACTATATCAGCCGCCCTTTTGACGCGGCGATCGTGCGCCGCCGCATCTCGAACACGATGCTTTTGTATGCCAGGCAGCGCCACCTTGAAAATATCATCGCCGAACAATTTTACGAGCAGGAGAAAAACAACGACCTCATGATCTCGATCCTCTCTCACATCGTAGAATTCCGCAATGGCGAAAGCGGCCTGCATGTTTTGCACATCAAAACCATCACAGAGCTTTTATTGAAGGAGCTTCTTCGGCATACGGACCGGTATCCTCTCTCTCAAACCGATATCAATTTGATCAGTACCGCGTCATCGCTTCATGACATCGGAAAAATCTCTATTTCAGGGGACATATTGAACAAGCCCGGACGCCTTACTGCCGAGGAGTTCGAAATCATAAAGGGGCATTCGCTGATCGGCGCAAAAATGCTGTCGGAACTGCCGCTTGACCAGCAGGAGGCGCCGCTTGTCAAAGTAGCTTCCGATATCTGCCGCTGGCACCACGAACGATACGACGGCAACGGTTACCCGGACGGCCTGAAGGGAGATGAAATCCCCATTGCCGCCCAGGTGGTTGCCCTGGCAGACGTCTATGACGCTCTGACCAGTGAACGCTGTTATAAAAAAGCGTACTCCCACAGCAAAGCGCTGGAGATGATTTTCGAGGGCCGCTGCGGAGCGTTTAACCCCACCCTTTTGCAGTGCCTGCTGGAAATTTCCGACACACTTGAAAGCGAATTGGGACAAGCGGCGCTTGAGCGGAATGCCAGGCACAGGCGGGACACGAAAGGCCGAATAGACTATGACAATTTACTCGCACGGGAGCACAGCGTCTCTCTGGTGCCGCCGTCATCGGAGACGCTTCAGCTGTTATATACCGATTCGCTGACCGAAGTTTACAACCGCCGCTATTATGACGAACAGTTTCGGGATTCTGACGACATCGAGGCCGTTGTCGTCATCGACGTCGATTCTTTCAAACACATCAACGACCGTTACGGGCATCACGCGGGAGATATCGTCCTGCGCCGCATTGCCAAAACGGTCTCATCGTGCGTGCGGAAAACGGACGCCGTGATCCGCTATGGCGGCGATGAATTCGTAATCATTTTCCACCGGCTCCCCGGGGATGTTTTCCGGAAAAAGCTGGAAGAGATCCGGGCCGCCGTTGACAGGCTGACGATAGCCGAGCACCCCGGGCTTCACGTTTCCGTAAGCCTCGGCGGGGCATACGGCGTGGGAAAAACAACAGAGCTGTTCGAAACAGCCGACAGGCTTATGTATCAGGCAAAAAAGAGTAAGAACAAAGCCATCGCCGGCTTTGTGAGCACGCAAACGGAAAATACCGGCAAAGGCAAGGATGTCGAGATATGGAGTTAAGAGATTGCTATGCGGAATTCGGCGGAGATTACAAGGAAGTGCTGGGCAGGCTGCAGCGTGAGCAGACCGTCCAGAAATTCGTTTTCAAATTTTTAGACGACAAAAGCTTCAGCTCTCTGGAAACGGCCCTGCAAAACCGGAATTACGAAGAAGCATTGCGCTTTGTCCATACGCTCAAAGGGATCTGCCGGAATCTTTCTTTCACCAGACTGTACGAAAGCAGCAGCCGAATGACAGAAGCGTTTAAGGCCGGAGATTTTGAAAATGCAGCCGCCGGAATGCCGCAGCTCTCCGACGACTATCATCAGATCATCCGTGCAGTTGAAGCCTACAAGACGTGCAGGGAGGGATAGCCGCAGATGGACAGCAGCTTGGCAAAAAAGAATACTACGCGGTTTCTGATATACAGCTTCGTCGGCCTTCTTGTCTTCAGCATGGGTGTTTTTGCCATGCTGGGTGTCTATATGAGCCGGAAAAGCACAAAGACCATCCATGAAGTCGGCGAGATCTATATGTCCGGGATGAGCGAACAGATGGCCCGGCATTTTGAGAACATCATCGAACTGCGGTTTGAGCAGGTCGAAGGCATCGTGTCCGTGGTTTCGTCGAAGAGCGCCGACAAGGAAGCCATGTATGCAGATCTCGTATACAGGGCGCAGGTGCGCGGTTTCGAATATCTGGCTCTCTGTACCTCAGACGGCAGATTTGAAACGCTCTGCGGGGAAGCATTCCAGCCGGTCAACCCGCCGCCCTTCGTGGACGCATTAAGGCGGGGCGAGCAGCGGGTCGCCGTTGGCGTGGACGCCGCCGGCAACGAAGTTGTGCTGTTCGGGATCGACGCGGATTATCCGATGCAGGGCGGCGAAGCCTGCACCGGTTTGGTCGCGGCGGTGCCCCTGGAATATATCAGCGATTTTCTTTTTTCAGAAAATCAGGATGCTCTGATCTATTGCCATATCATCCGCCCGGACGGCAGCCTTGTGATCGCCAACTCCAATACGGAGCTGGTTGGATATTTCAGCGCGCTGCCTGCCTCTTCCTCGGCAGGCGGCCCGCTTGAGGGGCTTGACGCGGCGCTGGAAGAACAGAAGGATTACACCGTAACGCTCGACACGGGCGGAAATAGCCTGCAGATCTACGGCAAGCCTTTGCCGCACTCCGAGTGGTACCTCATCTCGGTGATGCCTTACGGCATGTTGGACGAAAGCATCAACGACCTGAGCGCGCAGCGCACCTTCATCACTTTGCTTGCCTGCGGCTCCATCCTGCTTTTCCTGACGCTGATCTTTCTGCGGTACTTTTTCCTGACCCGCCAGCAGCTGCAGGAGCTGGGAAAGGCCCGCCAGGCGGCGCTTGAGGCAAGCAAGGCCAAAAGCGAATTTCTGGCCAATATGAGCCATGATATCCGCACGCCGATGAACGCGATCGTGGGCATGACTGCCATCGCAACGGCGCATATAGACGACCGTAAGCAGGTGCAGAACTGTTTGCGCAAAATCTCGCTGTCGAGCCGGCATTTGCTTGGGCTCATCAACGATGTGCTGGACATGTCCAAAATCGAGAGTGGAAAGCTGACCCTGACGCTGGAAGCAATCTCGTTGAAAGAAGTTGTTGAAGGCGTTGTCGGCATCATACAGCCGCAGATCAAAACCAAAAAGCAAAACTTTGACGTCCATATAGAAAATATCACGGTGGAAAACGTATATTGCGACAGCGTCCGCCTGAACCAGGTTTTGCTGAACCTTTTGTCCAATGCCACCAAATATACGCCCGAGGGTGGCTCCATTCAGCTTTCTCTCTTTGAAGAGGCGTCCCCGCGCGGCGAAAATTTTGTCCGGACGCACCTTAAAGTGAAAGACAACGGGATCGGCATGTCCCCGGAATTTTTGCAAAGGATATACGAATCTTACAGCCGTGCGGATGAAGCCAGAATCCACAAGACCGAAGGAGCCGGCCTTGGAATGGCGATCACAAAATACATCGTGGATGCGATGGGCGGGACCATCGACATTCAGAGTGAACTGAATAAGGGCACTGAATTCCACATCACAATCGACCTTGAAAAGGCCGCCCTTCCGGAAGCCGACATGGTGCTTCCTCCCTGGAACATGCTGGTAGTCGACGACGACGCGGTATTATGCCAGACCGCCGTCAGCGCATTAAAGTCGATCGGAGTAAATGCCGAATCAACGCTGAGCGGAGAAAGCGCGATGAAACGGATCGTTCAGCGCCACCGGCAGCACAATGACTATCAGATCATTCTTTTGGACTGGAAGCTTCCGGATATGGACGGCCTCCAGATCGCCAGGGAGATACGGCGCAGCTTTGGGAGCGAAATCCCGATTCTGCTGATCTCCGCCTACGATTGGACCGAATTTGAGGAAGAGGCGCGTGAGGCCGGCATCAGCGGTTTTATTTCCAAGCCGCTGTTCAAATCCACTTTGTTTTATGGCCTGCGCCAGTATATGGGCCTTGAAGCCACGCATCAGCCTGCATCCAGCCACGGCGCCGGCCTCTCCGGCAGCCGTGTCCTGCTCGCAGAGGACAATGAGCTGAATTGGGAGATTGCAAGCGAACTGCTGTCCGATCTGGGTGTGGAGCTGGAATGGGCGGAAGACGGACAGATCTGTCTGGACAAATTCCGGGAATCGCCGGAGGGTTATTATGATTTTGTCCTGATGGATCTCCGGATGCCGCACATGACAGGCTATGAGGCTGCACAGGCGATTCGCGGGCTGAACCGCGCGGATTCGGTGTCGGTCCCCATCATCGCCATGACGGCGGACGCCTTTGCCGAGGACATTCAGCGTTGTCTGGAATGCGGCATGAACGCGCATATCGCAAAGCCCATCGACGTGGCTGAATTGACCCGTCTGCTGAAAAAGCATTCGCGCAAAGTATAACAGCAAAAGAGGAACGGCCTGCTTTTGAGCAGGCCGTTCCTCTTTTGGTCTTTTTTACTCTTTCATCCCGCCGAGAAAATCCTGGTAAATGCCGGGGACGGAATCCGGGATCAGCATCGCGCCCACACACTTTTTGTAAAACTCCTGCGGGCCCACGCCGCCGATGACTGCATAGGCGTAGCCCTCCGCACGCATGGCCGCGAGGCTGCGCAGCAGCAGCGCCCGGCCGATGCCGCCGCCCTGCTCTTCGTCCAACACGCGTGTAGGGCCGAAGAAATCCGGAGCCGTCGCATCATAACAGGCATAACCCAGGATTTTTTTGCCCCGCGTGGCGATGAAGCACGAAACAGCCGGGCGGGCAAAGCACACGTCGCACTCCCCTGCTGCGGAAAGGCCGGAGTGCTCCTTCACCCATTCCACCACACGAAATTTATCCGGCGCCATTGCGCGGCGGATCTGTACGCTCTCATCCCGAGGGCACGCCGTCTGCGCATCTTCAGGCAGGTCGTATAATTTCACCAGCATATCAGGCATTTTTATTTTCTCCTTTTTCTGTATTCAATGTTTCCAGCGCCAGAAGCGCTGCGCCTGCGGCGGCGTCGCTTTTGGGTTCCGCCAGCCGCATGCCCGGAAATCGCATCCGAAGCAGCGCCGCCGTACCCTCGCGCACCGCTTTGTCCCGCAGCAGAATGCTGCCCGTCAGCGCCAGCACCCCGTCCTCCATATGCAGAGCGCGGGCTACCGGCTCCACCAGCAGCGCCAGCTCGCGGCATGCTTTTTCCACCACCGCTTTCGCGGCCTCATCTCCGGCTTCATACGCCCGGGCAACCAGCGGAGCCAGCGCCGCGATCTGTTTTTTGTCTGTTTGCGGGTCATAAGTAAACTGCACCAGGCCGCCGACGTCAACCACCTTCAGCTGTGCAAACACCAGATCCGTAAGCAGCGTCCGCGGCCCACGGCCGTCCTGCGCCCGCACAACGGCCGCCAGAGCGTCTCTGCCGAGCGCATAGCCGCTGCCCTCGTCGTCGATTTTATGCCCGTAGCCGCCGCTTCGGGCTGTTTTACCCGCTGCATCCCTGCCAAAACAAATGGACCCGGTGCCCGCGATAAGCACCATGCCGCAGGGTGCGCCCAGCGCGCCTGCCAGCGCGGTTTCCTGGTCTCCTGTCAAAAGAAGCGCGCCCCGGTATCCGCACCGGCGCAGCATTTGCTCCAGCAGCGCGCGTGCCTGCGGATTGCTGACGCCCGCGCTGCCGACGCACAGCGCGGCACAGGCCTCCAGGCCGCCGGGCAGGCGCGCCAACGCATCCGTACAGCCCTGCATCGTCTCCCGCACTGCCTGTGCCGCAGCGCTGTTAAGGTTCAGGGGACCAAACCGTTCCCGAAGCAGCACGCGTCCGTCCGGCGCGCGGGCCTCTAAAACCGTCTTTGTCCCGCCGCCGTCCATCCCGGCCGCATATCTCATATCCGGCATTTTTTCTTCTCCGCTCATAAAGTCACGGGCAGCCTTCCGGTTGGTTCGGCCTCGCCGCGCAGCACGCGCGCAACCGCCCGAATGCTCTGCTCCGTATACTCGAATGCCGCCAGCGTCCACACGCTTTCGGGCAGGCCCGCCAGATCGTACGGGCCGCGCAGCGCCACCGCCACGGTGGGCACGCCCGCCTCCGCCAGCCGGGCCACCAGCTCCAGCTGGCCCCTGCGCAAACGCCCGTTGAAGGTGCCCACCACGGCCGAGGTATGCCGCCGTGCCAGTTCTACCAACGCCGCGATCTCTTCCCGCCCCGGCTCCGGCTGCATGGCCGCCGCGCTGCCATGCAGCGCCCGTGCCATACTGTCGCCGAAGCGGTTCGTCTCGCCGGCATCCACATTCCCCACCAGCGACGTGCGGTAGGCCGGGCAGCCGATGCACAGCGGCGCGCTCCCCAGTGCGGGCCGCCCGCCTGCGGGGCGGTGCACCTCTGTGATGGTCTTTTGCAGCAGCGCCTCGTTCTCCCGGCGTGCCGCATCAAAATCGAAGCCGCCCTCGGGCATGCCGTCCACCCATTTTTCCTTCAGCGCCAGAATGCGCTGCACGCTGGCCTGCATTTCCGCCGCGCTCAACCGTCCCTCGGCCACGGCCTGCTCTGCCGCGCGGGCCGCCTGCCCGCTGAGCAGTGTGTCGTGGGAAATAAACACCAGGTCCACTCCGGCAGCCATGGCCGCCACCACGCCGTTTACCGTGCCGAAGTGGTCCTTGATGGCCCGCATCTCCATGCAGTCGCTGACGATGAGGCCGTCAAAGCCCATCTGCTCCCGCAGGAGCCCCGTCATGATGCGCCGGGACATCGTTGCCGGAAGATGCTCCGGTTCGAGCTGCGGGAACAGGATATGTGTCGTCATCACCGCGGGCACGCCCGCACGCACTGCCTCCCGGAAGGGCAGCAGCTCCGTCCGTTCCAGCTCCTCCATGCTTTTGTCCACGCAGGGCAGCGCCAGATGGGAATCCGTGTCCGTATCTCCGTGGCCGGGAAAATGCTTGGCCGAGCACAGCACGCCGCCGTCCAACAGGCCGCGTATCATCCGGTTGGCGTAACGGGAGACCTCCTGCGGCGTGTCGCCGTAGCTTCGCGCACCGATGACCGGATTTTCCGGGTTGGAATTGACGTCCACACTGGGGGCAAGGTCGAAATTGACGCCCAGCGCGCGCAGCTCCCGCCCCGTCAAAAGCCCGGCGCGGTAGGCATTTTCCGGGTCTCCCGTGGCGGCGATGGCCATAGCGCCCGGCACATTTACCGCGTCCCCGGGCAGGCGCGTCACCAGGCCGCCTTCCTGGTCCGCTGTGATAAAGGCGCCATGGCCCGTTTCCCGCCGCACCAGCGCCTGGATCTCCCCGCACAGTTGTTTGAGCTGTGCACAATCCGTAATGTTCTCCCGGAACAGGATCACATTGGATATTTTGTACTCCCGCACCATCCTGCGGAAATCCTCCGTAAGCTCTGTTCCCGGAAAGCCTGTCACCAGTCTCTGCCCGATCTGTTCCCGTAGATCCATCTGTATCCCTCCTGTTTTATTTGTAAAGATGATATGCCGCCTTGCGCCGTGCAAAAGCGGCGCTGTCCGCTTCCCATGCCGCAAGCAGCGCTTCCGGTGCAGGCGGCTCGTCCTCGAACGCGCCGCAGCCCGCCAGCAGGCTGATGAAGCGCCGCGGCTTCCCATCCCGTGGTTTCCACCGGAACTGCCGTGGCCACATCTCCCGGATGCGGTACAGCAGTGTAACGCCCGTGCGCACCGGGCGGAAAGCATGTGCGTCGCTGACATGCAGCAGCACCCCTTCGCACGGCTCGCCCTTGTGCTTCGAAGCGTATGGCGTAAAGCAGGCCGCCGTAAAAATCACGCCGGGCAGGCCCTCCCGGTTCATGGCCCCGGCCAGTGCCGCGCCGTCGACAAACGGCGCGCCGATCATCTCGAACGGGCATGCGGTCCCTCTCCCTTCGGAGACGTTTGTTCCCTCGAACAGACAGGTGCCCGGATAAACCAGAGCCGTGCTGAAATGCGGAATGCCCATGCTGGGCATCATCCAGAGGTTTCCCGTCTCGCTGAACAGGCGCGTGCGCTCCCAGCCTGTGCAGGGTACTACCGTCAGCCGGCAGCCCAGCTTTTGTTCCGCATTTACCATGCACGCCAGCTCGCCCGCGGTAAGGCCGTAACGGATGCAAAGCGGGTACGCTCCGACAAAGCTGCGGTATTCCGGCTCCAGCAGGCCGCCCTCCACCGTCACGCCGTCCAGCGGTGCGGGACGGTCCAGCACGATCAGCTCCCGGCCCGCCGCGGCGCAGTCCTCCATGACGTAGAGCAGCGTGGAGATGAAGGTGTAAAAGCGCGTGCCCAGATCCTGAATGTCATAGACCACCGCGTCCAGCGTTTCCAAACGTTCCGGCGCGATATGCCTGCCCTCCTCGCCGCCGTACAGGCTGTATACCGGCAAGCCCGTCGCGCTGTCGCGGGCAACATCGTCCACATCCTCCCCCGCGCCGTCTTTGCCGTACATTCCATGCTCAGGGCCGAAAAGGCATACCAGCGGATAGACCTCATGAAATTTCACATATCCGGGCCTGAGGTCCAGCGTCACGCCTGAAACAGACGTCACCATCCCCAGCCTTTTGCCCCGGAACAATGCACCGAATTCACCGATCCTGTCGATCCCGCATTTCACCATGCACCGGTTCCTCCCTCTTTCCTGTTATTCGCGCGTCAGCCGCGCAACTATTTTTCATTTTTGAAATATTTCTTTGCAATACATGCATTTTACGCTTTATTTCGTAAATTTTTTTATGGATTCTGTTGACAAGGCGCCACCTGTTGGGAGTATAATTGAAACTAAAGAACAATTTGTTTGTAATTTTATTTCATCTTTTTCAGGCCCGGCGCGGGCCATATAAAGGAGGACATTTTTATGAAGCGCGCTTTTTTCCATGACGACGCAAGCCCTCGCCTGGCCATTGGGCTGATGAGCGGTACGTCTGCCGACGGCATAGACGCCGCCCTGGTGGAGATCAGCGGCTGCAGCACGGATACCCGCGTGCGGCTGCTGTCGTTTCTCACGCTGCCTTTCTCGGACGCAGCGCGGGCGCGCATTCTGCGCGTGGCGGCAGGCGATTTCGGCGGCACGGAGGAACTGTGCCTTCTGAACTTTTATCTGGGTGAGCTCAGCGCCGACGCCTGCGAGGCCGTGTGCGCACAGGCGGGCGTTGCCCCCGATAAAGTCAGCTTTGTGGGCAGCCACGGCCAAACCGTATTCCACGCGCCGGACGCACGGGAATACCTTGGCCGCCCGGTGCGGGGCACGCTTCAAACCGGCGAGGCGTCCGTTATTGCGGAACGGCTGGGCTGTCCGGTCGTCAGCGATTTCCGCGTTCGGGACATGGCTGCCGGCGGGCTTGGGGCTCCATTGGTCCCCTACACGGAATACTTGCTTTATCGGGACGCGCAGCGCACCGTGGGGCTGCAGAATATCGGCGGCATCGGCAATATCACCGTACTTCCCAAAGGCTGTTCCCTGAATGACGTATTTGCCTTTGACACCGGCCCGGGCAATATGGTCATGGACGCGCTTGCCGCGCGGCTGACAGAGGGAAAAGCCCGCTTTGACGACGGCGGGCGGCTGGCCGCGCAGGGCACGGTAAACGCCGGGCTGCTGGCCTGGATGATGCAGGACCCATACCTGAGCGCCCCGCCGCCCAAGACCACGGGGCGCGAGGTATACGGCGCCGCCTATGTGGACGCCCTGTGCGCACATGCCCGGACGCTGGGTGTTTCCCTGCGGGACACGCTGTCCACCGCGACGCGCTTTACAGCCGAGTGCATCCGGGAGGGTGTGGAACGGTTTTGCCCTCAGCGCCCCGAGCGGCTGATCGTGGGCGGCGGCGGAAGCATGAACCCTGTGCTGCTGGCCGATATAGCCGACTGCCTGCCCGGCTGCCAGGTGCTTACCAACGAGCAGCTCGGCCTGGACAGCAGCGCCAAGGAGGCAGTTGCCTTTGCCGTTCTGGCAAACGAAGCGCTGTATGGCTGCGCCAACAACGCGCCCGGAGCCACCGGCGCCGCGCACGGCGTGGTGATGGGGAAAATCAGCCTGTGAACACGGCCCGAAAAGGAGAAGAAGTGAAATGACCAACATCGAGGTACGCACGCAGAACATTTACGAAAACCTGAGCAACGCCGAAAAAAAGGTGGCCTCGTATTTTCTGGATAACGTGGAAAATGTATTCGCCAAGCCCATCAGCCAGCTGGCCGAGGAGTCCGGCGTCAGCAAGGTCGCATGGGTGCGTTTCTGCAAAGCCATCGGGTTCGACGGCCTTAAGGACCTGAAAAAAAGCCTGTTCAGCGAGCTGCATGAAACGGCGGGCGAGCCCGCCGAGGCAGCGGCTTTCTCCGATATTCGGGAAGCCACCGGCATCGACCAGCTGATCCTCAGCGTCAAGAACAACAGCATCCGCGCCGTACGCGACACCACAAAGCTGCTGGACCCCGCCTCCGTGGAGGCTGCCGCACGCCAAATCCTGAACGCCCGTTCCGTGCGCATTTTCGGCGTCGGCGCGTCTGCTCTGGTTGGCGAGGATCTGTACAACAAGCTGCTGCGCATCGACAAAAACGTGTGCTTCTGCCGTGACCTGCACATTCAGCTCACCTACGCCGCCAATATGACGCCGCAGGATGTGGCTGTACTGATCTCCATGTCCGGCAATACCAAGGAAGTGCTGGAGATGCTGGCCCTTTCCCGCCAGTGCGGCACGCCTACCGTGGCGCTGACGAAATTCGACAAAAGCGTGCTGGCCCAGAACGCCGACATCCGGCTGTATATCTCCGCGCCGGAGGCCACGCCCCGCAGCGGCGCCATGAGCAGCCGCATCGCCCAGATGGTGGCGGTGGATGTTCTGTTCACAGCCGTGGCGCATCTGGATTACGACCGCGCGGCGGCCAGCCT
>OLSE01000855.1_pt1 | contig 31066 bp, 28 predicted proteins | sample 1673191 | NCBI WGS metagenome assembly OLSE01 (sample SAMEA3136764, study PRJEB25190) | human gut metagenome | biome: human gut; feature: human-associated habitat; material: faeces | place: Austria | collected 2013
TGCGCTGCCGCTGGCAGACGCCGCGCCTTACCTGGCCGGCGCGGCCGTGGTGGCGCTCCTGCGCGGCCTGGCCGGTACGCGCCGTCAGAATTATGCGCCCATGGCCCCCGCCACGGCGGCGGGCATCGTATTCTGCCTCATCCGCTCCGGCCTGGCCGTGGCGGGCTATGCCGGGCTGCCGGGCATCCTCTCCGCCGCGGCCGAAGCGCTGCTTGTGCTGGGGCTGTCCTATCTTCTGGTGGGCTTTTTTGCCGTGCCCCGGCAGGGCGGAATGCCTCAGGACGCCGAGGAGCGCGCCGCGCTTTGCTTCGCCTTTATGGCGCTGCTGGCCTGCCTGACGCCCTACACGGTACTGGGGCTGTCCGTCGCCCGCGCCGCCGCCGCGCTGACGGTGCTGGCTGTTGCGGCCCGCGGGCAGGAGGGAGCAGCCGCCGTAACGGCCGTGGGCGCCATGGCGGCGCTGTGCGCGGCGGACCCCGCCAACCTGTATGCCGGGCTTGGCATCGCGGCAGGCGGGCTTGCCGCTGGCTTGTTCACAGGCAGCAGCCGCCCGGTGACGGCTCTGGTGTTCTGCGGCGCGGGGCTGGTGGGCGTGTCCTGCGCGCCCGGCAACAACGCGGGGCTGCAGCTGGCCGTGGAGCTTTGCATTGCGGGCGCGGCGTACTGCCTGCTGCCCGCCGGACTGTTCCAGCGTGTTCCCGCCGCGCCGCCGTCCGCCCCCTTTGCCTCACGAGCGGCGCTCACCACGCTCTCCGGGCGGCTGGAGGCTGTGTCCGGCGCGCTGTGCGCCGTGGGCGACACCGTGCAGGCCGTATGCGAACGGCTGCCGCCCCGGCGCGAGACCACTGCCGACCTGTGCGACGCCGTGGCGGAGCGTTGCTGCAAGGCCTGCGGCAAACGCCTGTATTGCTGGGTGGACTGCGCCGGCGAGACCTACGACGCGTTCAACAATCTTTCTCCGCTCATTGCCATGCCCGACGGCGTGGCCGCGGCGGACCTGCCCCCGGTTTTGCAGCGGCGGTGCCAGACACCTGTTCGGCTGGCCAACGCCATCAATGTGGCCGCCGCCGAACAGGCTGCGCGGCGGGCGGCACGCACACACGACGGCGCGGCGCGCGCCGCTTTGTGCGAACAGTACAGCGCCCTGGCCGCGGCTCTGGCCGAGCTGGCCGGGCAGGTGTACCAGACGGATGTTCCGGACAAGCGCAAGGCCCGCCGGCTGGAGCAATTGTTCTCGGAGATCGGCCTGGAGCCGCTGGAGACCACCGTTGCCCAGGACGCTTCCGGCCGCGTGACGGCCACCGTATGCGTGCCGCGCCTGTCCTTCACGGCCGACGAGCTGAAGGTCATCACCGATGAGGTCTCCACCCTGTGCCGCCGCACCTTCGCGCCCGCCCAATGCATCCATTCCGGCACGGTGACCAAGCTGCTGTTCCGTGAACGGCCCCGCTTTGCCGTGGACTGCGCCGTCTGCGCCCTGCCCGCCGGCGGCGACATATCCGCCGATGCGATACAGGCCTTCCTCGATGAAACAGGCCATTTTCACGCGGTGCTGTGCGACGGCATGGGCACCGGTAAGGCGGCGGCGGTGGGCGGCGTGCTGGCCGCCTCCCTTACGAAAGAGCTGCTGCACGCCGGGTTCGAAAGCGCCAGCACGGCGCGGCTGGTGAACATCGCGCTGGCGCTGAAGAGCGACGACGAAAGCGCCGTGGCACTGGACGCGCTTTCCATCGACCTGTACACCGGGGACGCAGTGCTGTACAAGGCGGGGGCCGCGGCTTCGTTTCTATTAAGGGACGGTAAGGCCGCCGTTTACAGCGGCGACACGCTTCCCATCGGCATTCTCGGCAGCGTGACGGGTCGCCGGGAGCTGCTGTGCCTTTCCCCCGGCGATACCGCTGTGCTGGTGAGCGATGGCGCGCTGGCTCCGGGCGCCTCCTGGCTGCGCGCGCAGCTCGTGGCTCACGCGGACGACGCGCCCCAAAAGCTGGCGGATGCGGTGGCCCGCGCGGCGAGGGAAAAGCAGCAGGACATGCCCGACGACGTAACCGTGATGGCACTGCGCCTGCGCGCGGTAGAATAACCGCCCCGGGGCGGGCCGCTCCTGCCGCTTGCCTCCTCCGCGCTCGGCCGCGGAAACTTTTTCTTGATTCGCTCCATGCCCCATACTATAATAGAGACCAAATACGACTGGCTCTGTAAGGAGGTGCCGCATGGAAGCAAATCAATACCTGAACGATTTTTACAACCATTACGACGAGGACAGCCGCCTGCTGTTTCAGCACGGCAGCGTCGAATTTCTCACCACGATGCGCTACATCGAGAAATATCTCAAGCACGGCGACAAAGTCCTCGAGATCGGCGCCGGAACGGGCCGCTATTCTCACGCGCTGGCGCGCCGGGGGCATCCCGTGGACGCGGTGGAGCTGGTCGCGCACAACATCGAGGTTTTCCGCCAAAACACCCGTCCCGGGGAAAGCGTCACCATCGCACAGGGCAATGCTCTGGATCTGTCCGCCTTTGCGGACAACGCCTACGATGTCACGCTTCTGCTCGGCCCGCTTTATCATCTGTATACTCAGGACGACAAGCGCCGGGCGCTGCGGGAGGCGATCCGCGTCACAAAGCCGGGCGGCGTTGTCTTTGCCGCTTATGTCATCTCCGACGGCTGCCTTCTGGACGAGGGCTTCCGCCGCGGCAATATCTCTGGTGGCCGAATATGTGCGGGACGGGCTGCTGGACGCCCGGACGTTTGCCGCCAGCTCCCAGCCAAAGGATTTGTTCGAACTGGTGCGCAAAGAGGATGTTGATGAGCTGATGTCCGTGTTCCCTGTAACGCGGCTGCACTATGTGGCCTCCGACGGCTGCGCCCTGCTTTTGCGCGACGAGATCGACGCGATGGACGCTGACGCCTTCGCCCTGTATCTGAAATACCATTTCGCCACCTGTGAACGCGCGGACCTGGCGGGCATTACAAGCCATGCGGTGGATATCTTCCGCAAGTGACCGACTGTGTCTGAATGCTGCGCCAGCTTTCCCGTTCATCTGACACACGGCGGGAATACCCCGCCGGCCCGTCTGTTCATTTTACCGCTTCAAGCTGTTTCCGCCTTCTATTACATAGGATTGCAGCCCTTTTTGACATCCGTTCTTTTCATAAAAATGCTCCAAGCCCGGCTGCGCGCCAAAATACAACATTGTTGGAGCGTTTTCCCTGGCAAGCCGGAGGAGTGTGCTGCCGATTCCCTGTCTTCGATATTCCGGAAGAACGAGAAGCTCTGTGATCGTCCCGAAAAAACAGCCGTCTGAAAGAATGCGCAGGCATCCTGCAAGCTTTTTCTTATCATAGGCAGCTATATTGATTGTTTTGGACAGCGCGGCCCGGGTTTTATTTTCATCATAATTTCCAGGCCATATCCGATTGGCAAACTGAATAAAGGCCGCAGCGTCCAATTCTTTGTCATCCACTGTGTATTCCATCATCTTCCCCGCTTTTTTCATACTTTGACCGTTGTTTGCTCTTTTATGAAAAGCTCCGGGCCCGGCTTTCCGCCGCACCCGGAGCTTTTTTTCTGTCTGCGTGCTGTTGTTACTCGTACAGCGGGAAACGGGCCGTCAGGGCGGCTACCTCGGCGGCGACGGCTTCCTTCTGCGCCTCAAAATCAAAGGTGCAGGCCGCGATCCATTTTGCAATCTTCCGCATTTCCTCCGGCCCGAAGCCGCGGGTGGTGACAGCGGGCGTTCCGATGCGCACGCCGGAGGTAACGAAAGGCTTCTCCGGGTCGTTGGGAACGGTGTTTTTGTTTGCTGTGATGTGCACCTCGTCCAGACGGCGCTCCAGCTCCTTGCCCGTAACGCCCGTGCCGCGCAGGTCCACAGTCATCAGGTGGTTGTCCGTGCCGCCGGAGACAAGGCCCAGCCCCTCGTCCAGCAGCGCCTGGGCCAGCACGCGGGCGTTCTCTGCGATATTCTTCTGATATTCTTTGAATTCCGGCCTCAGCGCTTCGCCGAAGCACACGGCCTTGGCCGCGATGATATGCTCCAGCGGGCCGCCCTGGGTACCCGGGAAAATAGCCTTGTCGATGGCCTTGGCGTACTCCTCCCGGCACAGGATCAGGCCGCCGCGGGGGCCGCGCAGCGTTTTGTGGGTGGTGGTTGTCACCACGTCGGCATAGGGCACGGGGTTCGGGTGCAGGCCAGCGGCCACAAGCCCCGCGATGTGCGCCATATCCACCATAAACAGCGCGCCGTTTTCCCGGGCGATCTTCGCGATGCGTTCAAAATCAATGGTGCGGGAGTAGGCCGAAGCGCCCGCGACGATCATTTTGGGCTGGTGCTCCTTTGCTTTTTTCTCCAGATCCGCATAATCCAGATAGCCGTTTTCGTCCACGCCGTATGCGATGAAATTGTAGTTCTTGCCGCTCATGTTCACAGGGCTGCCGTGGGTGAGGTGGCCGCCGTTGGAAAGATCCATGCCCAGGACGGTATCGCCCACGTTCAGCAGCGCAAAATAAACGGCCAGATTGGCCTGCGCGCCCGAATGCGGCTGCACATTGGCGTGCTCGGCGCCGAACAGCCTGCACGCGCGGTCGCGGGCAATGTCCTCCACCACGTCCACGCACTGGCATCCGCCGTAGTAGCGGTGGCCGGGATACCCTTCGGCGTACTTGTTGGTGAGCACGCTGCCCATGGCGGCCATTACCGCGGGCGAGACGATATTTTCAGAGGCGATCAGCTCGATATTGCCCCGCTGGCGTTTGAGTTCGGCCTCCATCGCCGCGCCGACCTCGGGGTCGGCCTGTGTGACGAAGCCGATGGTGTCCATCATTTCTTTGAACATGGGTGTGCCCTCCTGTACTGTTTTACTTCCTGCGGCGGTTTTCCCCGCCTTCTTCCCAATTATAGATTATACACCCGCCGCGCGCGGCGCACAAGACGCTTTAGCCTGTTAAACTGCTGAATTTTCAGCGGCACAGACGTTCCCCCTTTTGCTTTTGGACGAAATGTGCTATCATAATATCAATTTATCGGCGGCTTTCTTTTATGCGCGAAAGCGGGCGAGGCGGCCGCCGTGCAACAGGGAGGCGTCTTTTTGCGCACAAAAGCAGATACCAGGCTCATTGTAGAGCGCCTGAAAAAGGAATACCCCGTGAGCGAATGCTCGCTTGCCTATGACGACGCGTGGCAGCTTCTTGTCAGCGTGCGGCTTTCGGCCCAATGCACCGACGCCCGCGTGAATATCGTGACAAAGGACCTGTTTGCCAAATATCCCACGCTGGAGGCGCTGGCTGCGGCCGGGCCGGACGCCATAGAGGCCATTATCAAGCCCTGCGGCCTGGGCAAAAGCAAGGCGCGGGACCTTGCCGGCATGGCAAACATGCTGCTGCGGGAATACGGCGGCAAAGTGCCCCAGGCCATGGAGGATCTTCTGCGCCTGCCGGGCGTGGGCCGCAAAAGCGCCAATCTCATCCGGGGCGATATCTTCCACCTGCCCGCCGTCGTGGCGGACACCCACTGCATCCGCATGGCAAACCGCATCGGCTTCGTGACGGACACCACCGCCCCGGTGCAGGTGGAGCGCGCGCTGGTGAAGGTCCTGCCGCCTGAGGAGTCCAACGATTTCTGCCACCGCTGCGTGATGCACGGACGCGTGGTGTGCACCGCCCGCAAGGCTCTATGCGAGGTGTGCTGCCTGCAGGACGTCTGCCGCACTGGCAAAAAAACCATCAAACAGGAAACATTGGAGGAACTGATATGAAACGCACTTTATCGCTTGCTTTGTGCCTGATTTTAAGCCTGGCTTTGCTGGCCGGGTGCGGCGCCGCGCCGCTGCCCGACGGCCTGACGCAGGAAAGCGTGACGGACGCCGCGGCGCAGACCGTGGCGCAGCTGAACGACGAGGACTATGACGCGTTGTTCGCCGGAATGACAGAGGAGATGACCTCCGCCATGACGGCCGAGGACCTTGCCGCCGTATGGCAGCCGGTGCTGGAAGCCGCCGGCGCGTTCGATTCCATCACAAAAACGACCGTGGGCGGCAAGGACGGCTACGGCGTGGCCGTGGTACAGGCAAAATATGAAAACGCCGCGGTGACCTTTACGCTCTCCTACACACCGGAGGGCAAGCTGGGCGGGCTGTTCTTCAAATAACCCCTTCCCCGCCCCATTCTTTTTTCGAGGTGTTCCCCTTGCAGCAGACACAGCAAACCACCGCGCCCGTCCAGAATTCTTTCTGGGCGGGCTTTCACGACGGCGTGCCCATTGGCCTGGGTTATCTTTCCGTCTCCGTCACGTTCGGCATGATGGCCGTGACGGGCGGCCTGCCGGTGTGGGCCGCCGTGGCCATCAGCATGACGAACGTCACCAGCGCCGGGCAGTTCGCCGGGCTTTCCCTCATTTTCGGCGGCGGCACGCTGTTTGAAACGGCGCTCACGCAGTTCGTCATCAATCTGCGCTATGCCCTGATGAGCCTTTCCCTCTCCCAAAAGCTGGAGCGCCGCGTCGGCCTCATCGACCGCATGCTGTTCAGCTTTATGATGACGGACGAGGTGTTCGCCGTGGCGTCCGGGCAAAAGGGAGAGGTGGGCAAGCGCTATCTGTTCGGCGTGATGATCGCGCCTTACTGCGGCTGGGCGCTGGGCACGCTGTGCGGCGCCGTGGCCAGCGGCTTTTTGCCGCCGTCGGTGCGCAGCGCGCTGTCCATCGCCATTTACGGCATGTTCATCGCCATCGTGGTGCCCGTTGCAAAGCAGAGCCGCGCCGTGCTGGGCGTGGTGGCTCTGGCTGTCGCGCTCAGCTGCGCCATGCACTGGCTGCCTGTGCTGAACACGGTTTCCAGCGGTTTTTCCATCATCCTCTGCACCGTGCTGGCGTCGGGCCTGGGCGCGCTGGCCGCGCCGGTGCCGGACGAGCCTTCCGGAGCACCGGACGGGGAGGTGGCGTAAATGGATGCAAAGACCATCTGGCTGTACATCGTGGTAATGGCGGGCGTAACATACCTCATACGCATGCTGCCGCTGGCGCTGCTGCGCAAAAAGCTACGCAGCCGTTTTATCAAAAGCTTTCTGTTCTATGTTCCTTACGCCGTGCTGGCCGTAATGACGGTGCCCGCCATCTTTGAGAGCACGGGCAGCGTGTTTTCCGCCGCCGTGGGCTTCGCCGCGGCTGTGCTTCTGGCTTACCGCGGCGCGGCTCTGCTGCCTGTGGCATTGGCCGCCTGCGGCGTGGTATTCTGCACGGAGTGGATGATGCGCCTGTTTTAGCCCATAAAAGAGGAATTCGCCTATGAATTGGATCAGCTGGTTCGGCCTTGGCATCGTGTTGCTGCTGCTCATTCCCAACGCCGTATACGCCGCCGCAAACAAAAACACGCAACCGCCCCGCACAAGCCGCATCCTCGGCTTGGCTGAACAGGCAGGCCGCTATGGATGCATGTTTCTGATGATATTCCACGCCGGCCTTACGGAATTCGGTTTTGCCTCGGCGGAAGGATTCATCGCGTGGCTGGCCGGCACCGGTGCGCTGCTCGTACTGTACTGGGTATTCTGGCTGCTGTATTTCCGCGCCGCGAAGCCCCGGTACGCGCTGCCGCTGGCCGTGCTGCCCTGCCTGATCTTTTTGCTGAACGGCCTTTTTCTGCGCCACTGGCTGCTGGTTTTCTTTTCCGTGTTGTTTGCTGCCGCGCACATCGCCATTACCTGGCAAAACACCCGCGCGCCATAGGCGGGCGTCCCCTCCATAACAAAGCAAAGCGGCCGGGCGTGCACAGTGCACGTCCGGCCGCCTTCTTCATCATGCCGTATATCCGCTGTATGCGTGGAGCGTGGAGAAACTGATGGACTGGATGACGCGGTCCAGCACCTTGTCGTACACCAGCACATTGACGCCCGGACGGTTGCGGCTCTGTTCTTCTCCGTCCACGGTTGTGGAGGAATTGTCCGCCGCGCTGCGCAGCGTCACATCGTGCCCGCCCCAGGAAAGCGTGTATTCCAGCGGGCCGGTGCCGGTCTGCTGATACACGACTTTTCCGCCGTCCACCACATATAGGCCCTGCATGCCGCTTTGTTCCAGCGGCAGCGTGTCCAGCCCCCATTGCCTGAACACTGCGCGCGGAGCGGAGGGATCCGCTTCCGTGGCGTCGCCCTGTGTCGTGATGACCGCCGCCAAGTCCTTATCCTGCATCAGCAGGCGGAAATATTCGGCCATGTCCAGCGTGAAGCGCAACGTTATATTCTGTGCGTCCCGGTGCTCCATCCTCGCCGCCTCGTCCCACGCCGCGTAGGCCGCGTCGCCGCGCTTGTCGGGCATACCGTAATGCTCCGCCAGATAAGCCGCCAGATCCGTGCTGATTTTTTGCGCGCCTGCGGTGTTCACATGGGCATGGTCGGCCAGGTCCGTTGCATAGTCAAAGCCGATATCCCGCCCACCGGGCGTGTTGTAATCCAGCACGGGCACACCGTTTTCCGCGCAGATGCGCGCCGCGCGGCGGAACACGCCGTACTCGGCCCCGCTCGTCTCATAGGGCGTCACCACGAACACCAGCGGCACATCCTTTTTTCTGCAAAGTGCGATAAGCTTGTAAAGATATTCCTCAGCCTGGGGATAGATGGGCGTTTCCTCCGGTTCCCCTTCCAGTATGGGCACGGGGAATTCCTCCACCGTCTGTAAAGGGCCGTAGCCTTTTCCCGTGGTCGCATGATCCTGAAAAAACCAGGTGAAATCTTCCGCCGTCAGGCTCTTCCACCGGGTGTGGTAGCGCAGCATCGGCAGATAGCGGTAAAACGGCGGCGAGCTCTGCTGGCACCGGCTCATGGCGACGGCAAGCGCCGCGCGGTTGAGGGACGGCGGGATGCGCAGCGAATAATCGTCCGAGGTGCCGTCCACGTCCGCAGGCGTCATATAGGTGGTGCCATAGCACAGCCCGAACCCCTCCAGCACCACGACCCTGGGCGTCTGCCGCTTGAACGCCTCCACCGCGTAATGGTAGCTCACCCACATCGGCTGGCTCCAGGAGTACAATACATACCCCGTGAAACCCTGCTCGCGCCACATCTGCGCGGGCGCAAACGCCGCGTTGGCATGGCTGCTGCCCAGAAAGATCACATCGATGGTATCCTCCGGCTCGGCATAAAAGCCGTCGATGCACCCGCCCTTGGGGGCCAGCACCTCCTGCGTACACAAGAGCAGCGCCAGCAGGATGCACCCGAACGCCAGCGCGCGGACAAGCGGCGGCAGGCCGCGCGTCTGCTTTGAGACCGGTCCTTTCCCCAATGTTTACGCCCTCCCCCGCTCAGAACTGGAAATAGATGAACGGCTTTTCCACATAGCCCTCGCCGTACATACCGAATATCGCCACCGTGAGCACCCCCGCCAGCAGCACGGCCCATTGCACAGCCAGCGGCTTTTGCAGCAGCCGCGCCGAAAGGCTGCCCCAACGCCGCCGCAGCACGTCGCACAAAACAACAGCCGCCACGCACACAGCCGAAAGCAACAGGTCGGGCCCGTCCATACCCCAGGCGAGCACCGCTTCCCGGCCCGGGAACGCGCCCGGGCGCAGCAGGCTTCGCACCATGCTCAACGCCGCGTCCATGCCGCCGGCGCGGAAGAAAATCATCGAAAACGCCACCAGCGCAAACGTCCACGCCGTGCGCCAAAGCCGCGCGGGCAAACAGCCATAGGGTACCCGCAGCGCCGTATACAGCCGTTTGCGGAGGGGCAGCGTCAGGCGGCCGCACACAAGGTACAGCCCGTGCAAAAGCCCCCATGCCACAAATGTCCATGCCGCGCCGTGCCACAGCCCGCTGCACAGAAAAACAACCATCGTGTTCACACAGGTGCGCGCCAGCCCCCTGCGGCTGCCTCCCAGCGGGATATACAGGTAATCTCGAAAAAAACTGGACAGGCTGATATGCCAGTTGCGCCAGAACTCCGCCACGGATTGAGAGAGGAACGGACTGTGGAAATTTTCCATCAGTTCCACGCCCAAAATGCGCGCCGCGCCCCGGGCGATGTCGGTATAGGAGGAGAAATCGCAGTAAAGCTCAAAGCAGAACAACACTGTGGCCGCCGCCGTGGCCCAGCCGCCCAAAGCGCCGCCTTGGGCATAGACGGTGTCCGCCAGCAGCGCCAGCCTGTCCGCCACAACCATTTTCTGAATATAACCCCACAGCATCAGCACAAGGCCGCTTTTGGCCCGCTCGTAGGAAAAACGGGCAGGCAGCTGCAGTTGGGGCAGGATATTGCCGCTGCGTTCAATAGGCCCGGCCACCAGCTGCGGAAAGAAGGAGATAAACAGCAGATACCGCCAAAAGCGCTGCTCGGCGGACACGCTGCCCCGGTATACGTCCACAGTGTAACCGATCGCCTGAAACGTGTAGAAGCTGATGCCGACAGGCAGGAGCACGCCCAGCATCGGTACGGCGGGGAAGCCCCGCGCAGCCAGCAGACCGTTCGCACTCTGCGCAAAAAAATTATAATATTTGAAGAAAAACAGAATCCCCAGATTTGCCGCCAGCGAAACGGCCATGGCCGCCCTGCGCCTGCCCCGGTTCCCGGCGGCCGGCGCACCCAATACCGCCAGCGCACGCCCGCACAAATAGGTGCTGAACGCGGAAAACAGGATGAGCACAATATAGGCCGGATTCCAGCACATATAGAAAAAGCAGCTGCACGCAAGCAGCCATGGCTGCCGCGCGCGGCGCGGCAGCACATAATAAACAAAAACCGCCGCAACGAAAAACGCGCAAAAGCGCAGCGAAACGAAGTTCAAAGCCGCAATCCTCCCCTGTTCACCATTCCAAGGCACCGCCGGGCCTTTTACGGCGCCGCAGCCGCAGACAGCCCGTCCGGTTTCGCAGGCGGCCGCCGCTGTGCGGGCGGCCTTCCAAGCGAATGATACCATATCACACGCGGGCTTGCCAAGCAGGATATACGAAAAAAATGCCTTTTTGACGTTCCCGGTACGTCCTGCCGGAAAAATAATACGCTCAACACGGTTGACACCGCCGCCGCCAGCGCCTATAATACATACGGACATAAAAACAGGGGTGCCGAAAGGCTGAGATTTGTACGCGTACGCGTGTGCATGAACCCTTTACCTGATCCGGGTAATGCCGGCGTAGGAAGTTTTGGCGCAGAAATGCGCAATTGGGAAACTTTGGCGCGCCCGCAGTTTGCGGACGCGCCTGTTTTTATGTTACGACATAAAAAAGGGGTTTTTCTCTATGGCAACAAAATCGTATTCCCGCACCCGAACGCTTGTTGAATGCGCGCTGATGATCGCGGTGGGCACCGTACTCGCGCAGATCAAGATCTTCGAAATGCCCTTCGGCGGCAGCGTTACGCTGGTGTCCATGCTGCCGTTTATCCTCGTCTCGTTCCGTCACGGCGTGAAGTGGGGCCTGGCTACGGGCTTCGTCAACAGCCTTTTGCAGATGCTGCTGGGCTTTTACGCACCTCCCGCCGGCACTGTGGCCGCGTTTGTGGGCGTCGTTCTGCTGGACTACGTGCTGGCTTTCACCCTGCTGGGCCTGGCGGGCGTTATCGCCAAGCCCTTCAAAAACCATCTGCTGGGCGTAGCCGCGGGCACCGCCGCTGTGTGCGTCATCCGCTTTTTGTGCAGCTTTTTGTCCGGCGCGCTTCTGTGGGGCAGCTACCAGGAAAGCTACGAATGGGCGAGGGGGATGTCCGTTTGGCTGTACAGCTTTATCTATAACGGCAGCTACATGCTGCCCGAACTGCTCATCACCACCGTGTGCGCCGTCATTTTGTGCAAAGCCGCGCCGAAATTCTTTCTGCCCGAGAACTAGAACTCCGCACCAAAATATGGTATACTTGCCCTAGAAGGCGGACCGCTTTCGAATCCGTTTCAAGGGGAGGCTGTACTTTTATGGAGAAGCATTTGGTCATTTGCATCGGCAGGCAGTTCGGCAGCGGCGGGCGCGAGATTGGGCTGGGCCTGGCCAAAAAGCTGGGCATCCGGTTCTACGACAAAGAGATCCTGAAAAAGGCGGCCGAGGAGAGCGGCATCGTAGAAGAGCTGTTTGAAAAGGCGGACGAAAAGCCCACCAACAGCTTTTTGTACTCCCTGTCCATGGGTACGCACGGACAGGCCATGAATTTCACCAATTACAACGATTACCTCACCAACGACAAGCTGTTCCTGTTCCAGAGCAATACCATCCGCGATATGGCTGAAAAGGATTCGTGCGTCATCATCGGCCGTTGTGCGGATTATATCCTGCGCGGGCGCAAGGACATGCTTTCGGTGTTCATCCACGCCCCTATGGAGCTGCGCATCCAGCGTATCTCCCGCGTGCGCAATGTAGAGGAAGACGCCGCGCGGTCCCTCATCAAAAAGACGGACCGTCAGCGCGCCAATTACTACAACTTCTACGCGGACAACGACTGGGGCGCGGCCGACAGCTACGACGTGGCCATCAACTCCGGCAAGCTGGGCGTGGAAAAATCCATTGAGGTTCTCGCCGGTATTTGTGAACACCTGTAAATTGCTGCAAAAACCGCATGGCAAAAGCCATGCGGTTTTTGATTTCTCCGCAATAAAAAAGTTTATCCCGATGGCTGCGGGCCGGGGACGGCCCGCAGAAAAACTTTACCGTTCACCGAAGCCGGATGTGCAGCGTGCCGTCGCTGTACGCAAAGCGGCCTGCGGGAACCAGGCGGGCGGGCGCTTTGGGCGCGCACGTTCCCTGCGGCTCGCGCAGCACATCGTCCAGCCGGAAGGCCGAGAGTAAAAGCCCTGCAAGCCCCGCCTGCATTACACCCGTCCAGCCGCCGTCTAAAAAGGGCAGCATCCCTCTCGCGGAACTCCAGCCCAGACAGGAGAGCAGGTTGAGCACGCCGTGCATCGTGAGCAGTGCACAGCAGCCCACCGCGCACAGCCGCCCGATGCCGCTGCGGGTGCGCAGGGCCGTGCGCCACAGCCATGCCAGCGCGCCCGCGACAGCTGCGGCCAGCGCTGCGGCGCAGGCAATACCGTACCGCCAGCCCGCGTAAGCCAGCAGGTAATCGGCGCGCAGCTCCCGCACCGCCTTCCCTGCAAATTCTCCCACGGTGCCGAGCGCCGCTTTTTCCCCGAGCGGCAAACTGCCGTCTCCGGGGCCAAGCCACCGCATCCCGTCCCACATGCGCCGCAGGGCGTTCATCCAATAGCCCGCGCCCGCTGCATTTGCATCCGGTGCAAGCAGCACCTCCAGATGCCGCTGAAGGCTCCCGGCCATACCCGGCATCAACAGCAGCACCAGCAAAAATGTCACCACAAGAGAGCCCGCTGTCACGCCCAGCACAACCGCAAAGCTTTTCTTTCCGCCAAGCCCATACCAATCGCCTGCGCAGCATACCAGACACACGGCAAGCCCCGCAAGCCCCAGCACACACGCCGCGGCCAGATGCGGCACCATGATACACAGCCAGAGCCCCGGCACAATGGCAAAACCGCTGACCAGCAGCCCCGCCCAGCCGCGGCCGCGCTGCCGGTACACCACGGCCGCGTAAATGGGAATAAAAATCATGCTGAAATGAGTGGCGTCGTAAGATACACCCCAAACAGTCCAAAGACGCCGCCCGTTCATCAGGGTATATCCGGCCAGAAAACCATAAGCCGAAACGGCCGCCAGCCCGATATAGAGCGCCTTTGTCCAGCGTGCCAACAGGGACACATCCATACAGAAATATACCGCCGCAAGCACAGCAATTCCCGCCAAGGCGGCGGCCAGGCTTTGGTACGCGCCCTCGCGCCACAGGTACGCGCCTTGTGCCGAAACGGGCACGCTCCAGAAAAAACGCAGCAGCGCACCCGCCAGCAACAGCGCCGCCACCATAAAAAACGGCCCCCAGGCCGGGCGGGGCCTGTGCACGCGGTCCAGCGCGCCGCCTGCCAGCACCGGGTCTCCCATGCTCTCCACCGTCCTGCGCTCGGCTTCTTCCGGCGCGCAGCCTTGGGCCACAAAGGCGTTATACTGTTCGCTGAGATGATTCTCCAGCTCCCGCTCCACCCCCGGCACCGCACGGCGGCAGCGCAGCTGGGCTGTGACGGTCTGCAGCCATTCCTTTCGCGTCTGTCCCATTACAGCACCACCCCTGCGCGAGCATCCATTGTTTCCAACACAGCGTTGATCGCCCGGGACACCCGGCGCCACTCCGTTTGCTGCGCCTCCAGCGCACCACGCCCGGCCCTGGTGATACGGTAGTAGCGCCGCGGCTTGCCTGCTGTGGCCGCGCCGCCCGGCTGTTCATAGCTTTCAATGCTGCCGTCCGCCTCCAGCGCATGCAGAATGGGATACAGCGTCCCCGCCTTCAGCGCGAATGTATCGTTGGAGCGCTGTGCCAGCTCCTCGATCATCTGATACCCATACATGTCCCGCTCCGCCAGCAGGCGCAGCAGCAGCATCTGGGCCGAGCCCGGCACAAGGTTTTTTCCCGCCGCCATGTAAATTCCTCCCTTTTGCCCCGTGCTGTGCACGGCGGTCATTTATATAGATTATCTATATATTCTATTGTTTAGTATATATCGACGCCCTATATATGTCAACGGTTTTCAAAAATTTTTCCAAGCACAAAAACGCCCCCGCTGCTTTTGCAGCGGGGGCGTTTGAAAACAGAGGGAATTATTTGGAAAGGCGCTCGCGCAGGGCAGCAGCCTCGGCGTGCAGCTCGGCGGGAACATGGTCGCCGATTTGGGCGTACAGTTCCTCAACACCCTTCACGTCTTCCAGCCACAGCTCCTTATCCACATCCAGCAGGCCCTTGATGGTGTCAACGGTGACGCCGTCCAGACCGGTGATGTCGATATCCTCGGGCTTGGGCTCGTAGCCGATAGCCGTCTCAACAGCCTCAGCCTCGCCCTTGCAGCGCTTCAGGATCCACATCAGCACGCGCATGTTGTCGCCGAAGCCCGGCCAAATAAAGTGCCCTTCGTCGTCGGTGCGGAACCAGTTGACGTTGAAGATCTTCGGCGCCTTGTCGCCCAGCTTCTTGCCCATCTCCAGCCAGTGCGCGAAGTAATCGCCCACATTGTAGCCGAAGAACGGACGCATGGCCATCGGATCGCGGCGGACAACGCCCACAGCGCCGGCAGCGGCGGCAGTTGTCTCAGAAGCCATGGCAGAGCCGACATACACGCCGTGCGCCCAGCTGAAGGACTGGTAGACCAGCGGAGCCGTCTTGGCGCGGCGGCCGCCGAACACCATCGCGGTGACAGGTACGCCGTTGGGGTTGTTGAACTCCTTGGACAGGCAGGGGCAGTTCGCGGCCGGAGCGGTGAAGCGGCTGTTGGGGTGGGCCAGCTTGCCGCCGTTTGCAATGTACTCCTTGCCGTCCACGGCCAGGCCCGTCCACTCCTGAACATCCTCAGGCGGGTTCTTGTCTAGACCTTCCCACCACACGGTGTTGTTCTCCAGGTTATGCGCAACGTTGGTGAAAATGGTGCCCTTCATCGTGGTGTGCAGGGCGTTGGGGTTGGATTTCTCGTTGGTGCCGGGAGCCACGCCGAAGAAGCCGTTCTCCGGGTTGATGGCATACAGGCGGCCGTCGTCGCCAATGTGCATCCAGGCGATATCGTCGCCCACCGTCCACACCTTGTAGCCCTGCTTGGCATACACTTCGGGCGGGATGAGCATGGCCAGGTTGGTTTTGCCGCAGGCAGAGGGGAACGCGGCGGTGATGTAGTCCACGTTGCCCTGCGGGTCCTCGATGCCGAGGATCAGCATGTGCTCGGCCATCCAGCCTTCCTTGTAGCCCTGGTAGCTGGCGATGCGCAGTGCGAAGCATTTTTTGCCCAGCAGCACGTTTCCGCCGTAGCCGGAGTTGATGGACCAGATGGCGTTGTCCTCGGGGAACTGGACGATGTAGCGGTTCTCCGGGTCGATGTCCGCACGGGCATGCTGGCCGCGCACGAAATCGTTGGAATCGCCCAGCTGCCGCAGGGCCTTCACACCCACGCGGGTCATGATATCCATGTTCAGCACAACGTAGATGGAGTCGGTCACTTCAACGCCGACCTTGGAGAACGGGCTGCCGATGGGGCCCATGCAGTAAGGAATAACGTACATGGTGCGGCCCGCCATCACATTTTTGTACAGGGGCAGCAGCTTGGCCTTCATTTCGTTGGGGTCCATCCAGTTGACCATCATGCAGTCGTCCGCCTTGTTGGAGGTGCAGATGAACGTGCGGTCCTCCACGCGGGCCACGTCGTTTTTCGCGGTATGGTGCAGCACGCAGCCGGGCAGCTCCTCCTGGTTCAGCTCCGTCAGCTCGCCCGTGGCGAACGCCTGCTCACGCAGGGCGCGCAGCTGGCCTTCCGAACCGTCGATCCAGATGGTTTTGTCCGGGGTCATGAGCTCTTCCATCTCTTTGACCCAGTCCAGAACATGCTGGTTGCTTGTCAATGCCATAATCAAATCACCTTTCTTTAATGTAATTCCCTCTGTTTTGAAACGCGCGCCCATGGCCCGCGCTTCCTTTCGCATCGCGGGGCCTGCCCCCGCTTTCCAATAAAATGCGATTTGGATTTATTATACCTCTTTGTTAAAAAAAGCTCAAGCTGTTTTACGGAAAATGAGCCGAAAAGACAAAAGATTTACATCGTATTCACAGATTTCCCGTAGGGATTGTACGATCGTGCAATCCGGGCCGCGGACGCGCTCCGCACAGCGGCACGCACGGGGAAGAGCCGCGTTCATTCAAAAACAGGGCGCCCGCGCCGCGGTCTTTTGCCGCGCCGGAGCGCCCTGCCCTTATGCCGTCACAGCGGCGGCATCATATCTCGTACCATTTGATCTCGTTGGCCGCCATATCCAGCGCAAAGCTGGAGCCGTCGCCCTTGTAAACAACGGTGCTCTGCGGCTCGTAGGTGTTGTTCACAACGCAGTACTTGCCGTTCTTCACATAGGCGTGTACCTCCACGTTGAAGTTGCTGCTGAACCATTTGTGCAGGCTTTCTTCGTCGTGGGCGCTCCACAGGATGCTGCGGTACAAAACGCGGCTGTTTTCAAAGCTGTACGGCAGGCCGCTGATGTACACCGCCCGGCCTTTGCCAAACGCGTGCACGGCCATCTGCACCTCTTTTTCCCGCTGCACCAGGATCTCCGTGTCCGGCAGCGCGTAGATGCCCTTTTTTCCCTCGCCGAAATCCACCGGCTTCGTGCAGTCCTCCAGAATGAAGTGGCCGGGATGCTCGTCCCAGTTGTATTTGTCGTAGCCCAGCGTGAAGCCCGTTTCCTTCTCCACGCCCAGTACGCCGGCCAGCTGCAGATAATGTCCCTCGTACTGGTGGCCCGATGGTTCGCCCACGCCGACGATGCCGCCGCCATTGTACACGAAGCCGCGCACAGCAGCCGCCACAGCCGGGTCCTCCCATTCGCCGCCGCCGGTGTGGGCCGTGTCGCCGTCGCCCACATTGATGAGCACGTCCACGCCGTCCAGCACATGGGCGTCCGCGCGCAGGTCGTCAAAGCTGATGAACCGCACGTCGAACGGCGCGCCCGAAAGCGCCTCAATTACGCCCGCATAGCTGTAATTCTGCTTCTGGTACAGCGCGTGGTGCACCATATGGCAGCCCCAGGCGCGCATTTTGCCCCAGCAGTTCAGCACCGCCACGGTTTTTACGCAGTATGGCGTCGTGCCCTTGATGTTGTCGTACAGCTCGCGGAACTCATTGCACACGCTCTCCACATAATCGATGAATTCCGGAAACGCACAGGCCAGCTTCAGGTATCCGCCGTAGCCGATGCGGTCGATGGGCTTGCGCAGGATGGCGCGCCGCGCTGTCACCCAGTTTTCCTTGGCCTCCCGCACAGGGTCGCCGCCCTCGTGGAAGGTGTCCGGGAAGAAGTAAGGCAAAAAGCGGCCCTCGGTATATTTCACACCCGGAATATCGCTGATAAGGCGCAGCGTGCTGCCATTGCCCACGCTGCCCACCACGGCATCCAGGCCAATGCTTTTGAACTCCTCCATGAACGGCTCGGTGCCGATCCAGTGGTCGCCCAGAAACATCATGGCTTCCTTGCCCAGCTCGTGGGTGACGTCCACCATTTCCCTGGCCAGTTTTGCCACCTCGCGCCGCTGGAACGCCTGGAAGTCCTTGAATTCTTTCGAGGGCACGCGGTACTGGTTGTTGTAATAACCCTGGTCGATGATGAATTCGGGCCGGAATTTGTAGCCAGCCTCCCGCTCGAACTGCTCCAGAATATACGGAGACACGCTGGCGGAATAACCGTACCAGTCCACGTATTTTTCCCGCTGCAGCTCATCGAACACCAGCGTGAACTGGTGGAAGAACGTAGTGTAGCGGATGACGTTCACATACGGGTGCTCCGCGATAAATTTGCGCAGGCGCTCCATCGTGTACCTGCGGGTCTTGGGCTGGCGCACGTCAAAGGTGATCTGGTGCTCGAAGTTTTTCCAGCCGTTGGTGACGGCGTTGTACATGTGCACCGGGTCCCAGATCAGATACGCAAGAAAACTCACCGTATATTCGTGAAATCTTTCTACAGCATGTACTGTTACGTTCCCGCTCTTTTCGTCATAACTCCAGTCCTGCGGGGGCACCACGCGGCCGGCGGTGCGGTCCACGACCTCCCACCAGCGCTTGATGTCGTCTCGGGTGTTCACGGCCATCAGCTCCGGGCTGATGCCCTGCATCAGTGGGATGGAAAGCGAATCGGCCACGGCTGTATGAAAGCCCGTCATGATGTAGCACTGCTGCACCTCGTCCGGGTTTGCCTTGGCCCAGGCATTGTCCTTTCGGGTCGTGTAATAGGTGGAATACACCTTCGCGTCCACGCTTTTCAGCGCCTCGGGGTAATCCGTTCCGTCACAGTCCCGGATGGCGTCCGCGCCCCAGCGCTCCAGGATCTCCAGCGTCTCGGGCACCACATCCACGTCTGTTGGGATCGTCACGCGCCCTTTGCGTTTTGTTTCACTCATTGCTTTTCTCCTCGTCAATCGATGTAAGGCTGCATGCTAACCCGCGAAGGGTTTGTTGTACAGAAACAGCAGCCCCAGAAGACCGGCCAGACCGGCCAGCATGCGCAAAAGCCCGCCGGGCGTACCCGTGAGCTGCTGCCCGCTGACAACGAGCCACAGGCACAGCGCAAACACCGCCAGCGCCAAAATAAAGCACAGCGCTTTGTTTTCCCTGAGAAAATCCATATTCGTTTCTCCTCTCTGGCTGTGGCCGCCGCTCAGCCCTTCAGGCCGCCGAGCGTCATGCCCTGGGTAAGTTTCTTCTGTACGCAGATATATAGGATCAATGTAGGCAGCATCACAAGCACAAGGCCCGCATACATCTGCCCGTACTGCGCCGCCGCATTCTGTGCGCGCATCAGGTTCATCAGGCCCACGGGCAGCGTTTTGCCGCCGTTGGGGTCCGTGAGCATCGTCATGGCAATGATGTACTCGTTCCAGAACGAGAGAAAGTTGAACAGAATGACGGTAATGATGCTGGGCTGAGCCATGGGCATGATAATGCGCAGCATGGTCCTGCCGTAACCCGCGCCGTCCACATAAGCGGCTTCTTCATACGCCTTGGGCAGCGTAGCAAAATAGCCGGACAACAGATAGATGGTGAACGGCAGCGCCGTAGCCGCATATACCAGCGCCAGCACGAAAATATTGTTCAGGAAAAAGCCTGCGCCGAACACCTTGCGCAGCATTTTATCGCCGTCCACAAACATCAGGAAGATCGGCACGACGATATAGTTGACATTGATGAACAGGCCGCCCATGAACGCCGTGTTGAAAAAGCCCCTGCCGCGAAAATTAAAGCGGGAGAGCACATATGCGGCGGGCAGCGCAACGATAAGCAGGATACCCAGCGCAAGCGCCGTGACAACGACGGAATTGAGCATGTATTCGCCCATGCGTGCCTTTGTCCAGGCATCCACAAAGTTCTGCCAGTAGAACCCGGCAGGCAGCGTCCAGGGGTTGCCGTAAAACTCGCTGTTCTGCTTGACGGATGCCATGAACACCCACGCCACGGGAACGATGATTGTGACGGCCAGTGTAATGAGAGCCACGTAAATGAACACACGATACAGCGTATCTCCGGAGGAGCTTTTTTTCAATTTGATGTCTTTGTTCATACCGTCCCCTCCTTAAAATTCCAGCGGCTCGCGCTTCGTCACCTTGTTGACGATGGCGGAAAGTGCGAACGAAAAGATGAACACCACAGCGCCGATGGCCATACCGTAGCCGTAGCTCGAGTTGGTGTACGCCTGCTTATACATATAGCTCAGGATGACCTCGCTGGCGCCGTCCGGCCCGCCGCTGGTCATCGCCTTGACGAACAGGAACGACAGGTTGATGGTACTGATGATGAAAAACGTGAGCGTCGTTCGGATGTTTGTCCACACCAGCGGGATTGTGATGGAAAAAAATGTTTTGACACGGCCCGCGCCGTCCAGGTTGACGCTTTCGTAAATGCTCTCGGGAATACTGGCCATGCTGGCCATATACATCACCATGTAGTAGCCAATGGCCTGCCAGACCAGCGCGATGGCAATGCTGTAAATCACGAGCTGCTGGTTGCCCAGCCACAGCGTAGGCACCTCGCCGGGTTCACGGAACAGGGCGATCAGGCTGTTGAGCATACCGTTGTTCGGGTCATAAATGGCGCTGAAAATGGCGCTGATAACGACCACGGACAGGATATTCGGAATGTAGAAGATCACGCGGAAGAAATTCTGCCCCTTGATCTTTTCCCGCGAGAGGATCGCCGCAAATACCAGGGCGAACGCAAATGTAATGATGGTGACAATGACGATCAGCAGGATCGTATTCTGGAAGGACTGGTAAAATTTAGGGTCCGCAAACAGCTTCTTGAAATTGTCCAGGCCGACAAATTCCTGGTTGGCGGAATATCCGCCCCATTTATAAAGCGACATGCGGAACACGTTGATGGTGGGGATCACCATGAACACCGTGAACAGGATCACGGCCGGGGCCAGGCAGAGGAATACAAACCGTCCGCGCCCTTTCTGCTTATCCATGCGCGCATCTTCCTTTCTCCATGATGCCGGACGCTCCCGCGTCCGCTTCAAAAAGTAACGGTGAGCAGGTTTCTCTACTCACCGTTACTTTCACGTACTTACAAATCGTTCTGTTTCCGAGCGCTTATTTCAGCGCCGCGCGCAGCTGATCGCTGGCGGCTTTCACGCCGTCGATCCAATCCTGCTCGGTCTTGTCGCCCGTCACAAGGCTGTTGACGGGGTCGAACCAGACGCTGCGGGTATCGAGGCCCTCGATGGCCTCAGTGGCGGCAAAGCTGCCCAGCGCGGCCTTCGCGCCGTTGTCATAAATGGAATAGAACATCTTGTTGTCGCCCTCCAGCGTTTCCGCCAGGCCCACGATGGGCTGGATGGCGCCCGCCTTGGCAAAGATGGCCGCGGCTTCGTCGCTGTACAGGTAGGCGATGAACTGCTTGGCAAGGTCCTGATGCTCGGCTGCCGCCGGGATCCAGGCCTGCTCAAACCAGGTGTAGCTGTAACGGTCGCCGCCCTCTTTCACAGCGGGCAGGGCCGTGAAGCCCCATTTAAAGCCATCGGCGCGGGGCGCTTCCGCCATCTCGCCCACGATCCAGGTGCCGTTGGGCATAAAGATGGCCTTATTGTCCAGCACAAGCTGCTGGTTCTTTGTAAAGTTGTCGTCGTTGGCATTGGCCGGGGTGGTAGGCTCGGTGTACTCGGCCAGCTTGGCAACAATGTCGAAGCAGGTCTTGGCCTCCTCGGTGTCCCAGATGCCTTCTTCATAACGCGTGGCCTTGTCGAAGAACTCGGGGCCGCCCGCCGTGTACATCAGAGCGTAGAAGAAAGCGTCGAAGTAACCGGTGGTGGGGTAGGTAAACAGGCTGATGCCTTCGGCCTTCGCCTTGTCGCCCAGCTCCCACATCTCATCCCAGGTGGCGGGCACTTCCCAGCCCTTTTCTTCCAGCAGGCCGGCGTTATAGAACAGGCCGCAGGGGCTGTAGAACATGGGCGCCAGATACGTTTTGCCGTCGCCATACGGATTGGTCAGGGAGGAATCCGTGAAGCCACCCGCAATTTTATCCTTCACCTTGACGTCCTCACCGGGCACCGTCATGTCCAGCACATCGGTAATGTCCAGAATGCCGTTGTCTTTAATGAACGTTTCGGTCAAAGCCGCCTCGCGGCCCGTGGCCAGATGGATGACGTCGGGATAATCGCCGGCCTTCATACTCGGACCGATAACATCCTCCAGCTTCTTGTCGGTCGTCAGTTCAACCGTAACGCCGGGGTTGGCAGCCTCAAACGCCGCGCACACTTCTTTCCACATGTCGCTGCCATAGGCCGTCTCGATGGCGGCCACCTTCAGCGTCTGCTCAGCGGGCGCCGAAGAGCTGCCGGCCGTGGAGCCGGAGCTTGCCGCCGGCGCCGAAGACGAGCCGGAGCCGCCGCAGCCGGCGAGCAGGGTGAGCGCCATGGTGAGCACCAGCATAATGCTAAGTAGCTTTTTCATAGTTTACCTCCTGAAAATCTTGTTCGCGTTTGTTTGCGCCGGGCCTTGCGCCCGGTGCATCCGTCCCCTTTAGTATATCTTTTCCCTTTTCGCATTCAACAATATTCTTGCTCCATTTTTTATTTATCTTGTCTTTTTATCATCTGCGATATTAATTTTGACTTACTTTTGTAATTTTTATGCACAGTATCCACAAAACAAGCTTTTTGTGTTTGTTCACCTTTCCAAATGTGTTCAATTGCAGATTATTTTTTCACAAACAGCGCTTTATGGCTTTCGCGCAAAATATTTGCGCCCGGTTCCCAAAAGTATTATAATGGTTAACGGCAGCAACTTTGCTTAAACAAAAGCAATATTCATAAAACAATCTTGCGAAAATTTATACTTGGCCGTTTCTGCATGCGGCGCACGAAAGAAAGTTGGGAAAACCGTCATGAGCAACAAACGATACGAGGTAAACACCCCCGGCGTCAGCCCTGTGGACCGGGACGTCACCAAACTGCTGTACGTGAGCACCGCCAAATACGGGGGCGACTGGCACAGCCTGATGCATACCCACGCCTGCACCGAGCTTTTCTATGTGGTTGGCGGCATGGGGCAGTTCAAAGTGGCGGAAAAGCTGATTCCCGTCTCTCCGGACGACCTTGTCATCGTCAACCCCAATGTGGAGCACACGGAGGTAAGCCTGAACGCCAGCCCGCTGGAATATATCGTGCTGGGCGTGGAGGGCATGGAATTCGCCGCGGACGAAAACGGTGACAGACGGTACAGCGCATTCAACTTCCACAGCGGACGCGAGGATATTCTGCCCTATCTGCGGGGCATGCTGCGGGAGATCGAGCAGAAATCCGCAGGTTACGAAGTCGTCTGCCAGGATCTTCTGGAGATTCTGGTCGTTAAGCTGATGCGCCACACGGATTTTTCCCTCACGGTCACGCCCGCCCAACAGTCCAGCAAGGAATGCGCCGAGGCCCGGCGGTACATCGACAGCAATTTTAAAGAAAATATTTCTCTGGACCAGCTGGCGGAACTGACGCATGTGAACAAATACTATCTTGTCCACTCCTTCAGCAAAGAATACGGCGTGTCGCCCATCAATTATCTGATCGGACGGCGCATCGAGGAGAGCCGCTACCTGCTGGCGGACACCAATCACTCCCTGTCCCAGATCTCCCACATGCTGGGTTTTTCCTCCCCCAGTTACTTCTCCCAGAGTTTCCGTAAGCTGGAAGGCATCAGCCCTATGGAATACCGGCAGCGGCAGCGGGCCGCGCGGGAGGGACATCCGGAATAACAACAGTTGTACTTTTGTTCATTTATCTTTACACAATCGTCCGTATATGCTTTAATAGATTATAATGTAACAGTTTGACAGAAAGGCGGAATACTGGCATGGGCTACGAGGCCATACGGCTGCAGCGGCCGCTGGCGGTGGACGATATCGTCTCCGTGCATTATTTTGAATATTCCAGCAATTACTATTTTGAAGGGGAGCGCCACGATTTCTGGGAATTTTTGTATGTGGACAAGGGTGAGCTGGATGTGCGCGCCGGGGACGTGGTGCAGCATTTGAAGAAAGGGCAGATCATTTTCCATAAACCGGGCGAGTTCCACGCGCTCTCGGCCAACGGTGTGGTGGCGCCCAATCTTGTTGTGGTGGGTTTTGTCTGCCACGGCGAGGCCATGCGTTTTTTTGAAAACAGAGTATTGAGCGTGGGCGATTCCGGCCGCGCCCTGCTGGCGCGCATCGTGGAGGAGGGCGAGGCCGCATTCTCCACGCCGCTCAACGACCCGCAGACCATGCAGCTGGCCCGGCGGGAGGGTGCGCCCTTCGGCGCCGAGCAGCTCATCGGAAGCAGCATCGAGCAGCTGCTCATCGGCTTCATCCGCCGCGGCGCGGACGAGGCCGCGGCCGCCGCAAAGCCCACCAGCCTCATCCGGGAACGCACACAGCAGGAATTCATCGACCGTGTGAGCAAATATCTGGAGGACAACATCGCAAAACGCCTGACGCTCTCGGACATCTGCCGGGACAATCTGGTGGGCCGCAGCTATCTGCAAAAGATCTTCCGGGAAAAGACGGGCGGCGGCGCAATGGAATACTTCGGCACGCTGAAGATCGACGCGGCCAAGCGCATGATCCGGGAGGGCACGCACAATTTCACCGAGATCGCCGCGCTGCTGGGCTATAACTCCATCCACTATTTCTCCCGCCATTTCAAAAAGGTTACGGGCATGACGCCCAGCGAATACGCCTCCAGCGTCAAAATTCTGGCCACCAAAAACCGTGTTGATACGTCTAGCTTTTTAGAGACTTCTAAAACTGCTAATTACTTTCCAGATGAGCCTTTTCAGCTTCCTTTCACCAACCACTTCGGAGTTCAGTTTCGAAACGCTTCCTGCGAATTAGCAATTTCTAGAGAGACTTATGCTGAAATAGATAATAAAAGTTCTTTCACTAAAGGAAAAATATATTCTGATGACTATTGTCAAAAACACCGCGAAAACTGTTTGAAAAATTTCGATTTAAATATGAATTTTTTCAAATCTCTTTCTCATCAAGAATTTGAAGAAGCAATAACTACTTTCTTAAAAGAATTTCCCGACTTTTTTGAGATTAAACTTCTAACTGAATGTCGAGAGGTTTCAGGTTATTATATCATGGTCCTTGACAACTTCTGTCAAGCCTATATCGGTACTTCAAAAGATATTTATAAGAGGATTCGTTCTCATTGGTCAACGACTCTAAATTTTGATCGTCTCATTTTTGGAAATGTCAATAATTCTATTATCGCAATAGACTGTTTTAAAGCATTGGATACAACACGAATTTTTATTTCGCCTTCTTCAGATACCTTTTCGCGTGAAGACGAATATATTAAAGCTTTTCCATCCAAATTTTTACTCAACCGAACCTCGGGAGGAAGAAAAGAATCTTTCGCAGACGCTATAAGTTCTGGCAAAACTCGAAAGTTGTTATAATCCCTATAGTGTTACTTTTTAATATTGGCACTTTACATGTATGGACGTTTGTGCAAATATTCGGGATTCCTGCGGCCTTGCATAGTTCAATTGTGCAAATATTGTATTAAAAAATCTATTTAACACGCTGCCCGGAGCGGCTACAATGAAAAGCAATGAAGAGTGTTCCGGGCAGCACAAAAGCAACGCGTGAAAAACAAAACAGAAAAGGAGCTGGCAACTATGGCGATTTTGGTAAACGGGGGCGCCGGATACATCGGCAGCCACACCTGCATCGAGCTGATGAAAGCGGGTTATGAGATCATCGTGGCCGACAACCTGTACAATTCCTGCGAGGAGGCCCTGCGCCGCGTGGAACAGATCAGCGGCAAAAAGGTCCCCTTCGTCAATGTGGACCTGTGCGACGGCGAGGCCGTGGACGCGCTGTTCGCCTCCCATCCGGAGATCGACGCCGTCATCCATTTCGCGGCATACAAGGCCGTGGGTGAAAGCGTTCAAAAACCGCTGGAATATTACACCAACAACCTGGGCTGCACGCTGACGGTGCTGAACGCCATGCGCAAATACAATGTAAAAAACTTTGTGTTCTCGTCCTCCGCCACGGTTTACGGAGACCCGGCCAGCGTGCCCATCACCGAGGACTTCCCCACCGGCGCCACCACCAACCCCTACGGCACCACCAAGGTGATGATGGAGCAGATTTTAAAGGATTACTGCAAGGCGGACCCCACGATGAATGTGGCCCTGCTGCGCTATTTCAACCCCATCGGCGCTCATGAAAGCGGCCTCATCGGCGAGGACCCCAACGGCATCCCCAACAATCTGGTGCCCTACATCGCCAAGGTGGCCGTGGGCACGCTGGAAAAGGTGCATGTGTTCGGCAACGATTACCCCACGCCCGACGGCACCGGCGTGCGCGATTATATCCATGTGGTGGACCTGGCCCGCGGCCATGTGGCGGCGCTGAAAAAGCTGGCTTCGAACTGCGGCCTGTTCATCTGCAACCTGGGCACGGGCAAGGGCTACAGCGTGCTGGACGTCATCAAAGCATACAGCAAGGCCTGCGGCAAGGACCTGCCCTATGTCATCGACCCGCGCCGCCCCGGCGACATTGCCGAATGCTACGCGGATCCCGCCAAGGCCCGGGACGAGCTGGGCTGGACGGCCGAGTACGGCATTGAAGAGATGTGTGCCTCCAGCTGGAAATGGCAGAGCATGAACCCCAACGGCTACAAGGGCTGAGCCGCGCCCGCCCTTGGATACAAGAATCGGAGCAAAAAGGAGAATAACGCAATGAACAAACCTGTACTCGTTGTTATGGCCGCCGGCATGGGCAGCCGCTACGGCGGTCTCAAGCAGATCGACCCGGTGGGCGGCCACGGCCAGCTCATCATCGACTATTCCATCTTCGACGCCCGCCGCGCGGGCTTCGAGACCGTGGTGTTCATCATCAAGCACGAGATCGAGGCCGACTTCAAGGCCGCCATCGGCGACCGCCTGTCCAAAGTGATGGACGTGCGCTATGCGTTCCAGCAGCTGGACGACCTGCCCGCCGGCTACGCCGTGCCCGAAGGCCGCGTCAAGCCCTGGGGCACCAGCCACGCCATCCTGTCGGCCCGGGACGTCATCGACGGCCCGTTCGCCGTGATCAACGCCGACGACTATTACGGCCCCGAGGCGTTCCAGAAGATCTACGATTACCTGCTCGCCAACCCGGACCGGGACGGCAAATATGAATACGCCATGGTCGGCTATCTGCTGGAGAACACGGTAACCGAAAACGGCCACGTGGCCCGCGGCATCTGCGTGACGAATGCGGAGGGCTATCTGGACAGCGTCACCGAGCGCACCCACATCGAAAAAACCGCAGCGGGCGCGCGCTTCACGGAGGATGACGGCGCCACTTGGACGGACCTGCCCGGCGACACCATCGTATCCATGAACATGTGGGGCTTTACCCGGAGCTTTCTGGCCGAGACCGGGGCCCGCTTTGCGGCGTTTCTGGACAACGCGCTGAAAACGAACCCCCTTAAGGGCGAGTACTTCCTCCCCAGCGTGGTGAGCCAGCTCATCGCCGAGGATAAGGCGCAGGTGAAGGTGCTGCACAGCCGCGACAAGTGGTACGGCGTGACCTACAAAGAAGATAAGCCCGTGGTGGTGGCGGCCATTGCCGAAAAAACGGCGCAGGGCCTGTACCCCGACAATCTGTGGGAGGTGTAAGCATGGCAAATCCCGCTGAAAACACGCTCTCCGAAGTGCTTGCCGCCTATGCGTTCGCGGGCGAGGTCGTAGGCACGGCGCGCTTCGGCCAGGGCCATATCAACGACACGTTCTGCGTATACACCCAGACGGCAGAAGGCGACTGCGTGCGCTACATCCTCCAGCGCATGAGCGCCGCCGCATTCAAGCACCCGGACCAGCTCATGCAAAACATCGTGGGCGTGACGGACTATCTGCGCGATCTCATTGAGAAAAACGGCGGCGACGCGGCGCGGGAAACCATGACGGTGCTGCGCACCAAAAACGGCGCGGCATATTTCACCGACAGCGAGGGCGGCGCATGGCGCGTGTATCCCTTTGTGGAAAATACGCTGTGCCTGCAGAAAGCAGAAACGCCGGAGCTGTTCTATGCTTCCGCCAAGGCGTTCGGCAATTTCCAACGCATGCTGAAGGATTATCCCGCCGATACCCTGTTCGAGACCATTGAAAAATTCCACGACACTGAAAACCGCCTCGCCAATTTTGAAAAGGCGCTGGCTGCGGACAAGCTGGGCCGCGCGAAGGACTGCGCGCCGGAGATCGCGTTCGTAAAGGCCCATGCGGCGGATTGCAGCGTGGCGCTGGAGGCGCTGCGCGCCGGCAGGCTGCCCCTGCGCGTGACGCACAACGACACCAAACTCAACAACATCCTCATCGACAAGGACACCGGCGAGGGCATCTGCGTCATTGACCTGGACACCGTGATGCCGGGCCTGTCCATCAATGATTTCGGCGATTCCATCCGCTTCGGCGCGAACCATTCCGCCGAGGACGAGCGCGATCTTTCCAAGGTGAATTTCGACCTTCCGCTGTTTGATATTTACACCAAGGGCTTTCTCGAGGGCGCGGCCGGCACGCTGACGGACGCAGAGAAGGAGTACCTGCCCTGGGGCGCGAAGCTGATGACGCTGGAGTGCGGCATCCGCTTCCTGACGGACTATCTGGAGGGCGACACCTACTTCAAGATCCACCGGGACGGACAGAACCTGGACCGTTGCCGCACCCAGTTCAAGCTGGTGCGCGACATGGAGGCCCGCTGGGACGAGATGGCCGCCGTTGTGAAAAAATATTCCTGAGCCGTTTTACACAAAACAAAAGCGCGGACGCATCGAAGCGTCCGCGCTTTCCTGTTTTCTTCATCGCGCCCCGGGCGCTTTGTCACACGATCTCATACCCCATACCCGCCAGCAGGGCCAGCGCACGGGCGTGCCCCTCGGGCGTGGCGGCGGCGCACAGGTCCTTCAATACCGCCACGCGGGCATTCAGAAAGGCCGAATGCAGCAAAACGGCGTTGCTCACCACACAAATGTCCGTCACCACGCCGCAGATCTCAATGCTGTCCGGCGCGCCGCCGCACAGCGCCTCTGCCTCGGCTGGCAGCGCCGCGCAGCCGAATGTGGGCTTGTCCACAATGGACACGCCGTCCCGCACGCCCGTCTCATACTGCGACAATGAGCCGTACAGGCCCCAGCCCTGGCTGCCCTTAATGCAGTGCGCCACGGGAAGAAAGCGGCCCTCCCGCGTGTTCAGGTAATCCGTGCCGTGGGTATCCCGGGTAAACAGCACGCGGCCGCCCCTTTCCAACTGCGCGGCCACCCGCGCGGCAATGCCCTGCTCCAGCGCGGCGGCGGCCGGGTTGCCCAGCGCGCCCGTTACAAAATCGTTCTGGTAGTCAATCACAACAAGCAGTTCCCGCATCGTCTATTCCCCTTTCAGATAGTCCACCAATTCCACTTCTGCGCCGTTTTCCACATATACGCGCTGCACGCGGCGCCCCACGTCGCACAGCACTTCATAATTGATGGTGCCCGTCATGCGGGCCACGTCGTCTACGCTGTCCGCCGCGCCGCCGCCGAACACAATGGCCGCATCCCCGGCCTTCACGTCCGGGATGTCTGTCACGTCCACAACGATCTGGTCCATACACACCCGGCCCAACACCCGCGCCGGCCTGCCGTGCAGCGAGACCGTGCCCCGGCCCGACAGCGCCCGCGGATAACCGTCCGCGTAGCCCACGGCCAGCGTGGCCGCGCGCATGGGCTTTGGCGCGCGGAAGGTGCAGCCGTAGCTGACGGCGTCGCCCGCCGCCAGTTCCTTCACCATGGATACCGCCGCGCGCAGGCGCAGCGCGGGCACAAGCCCGGGCAGCACCGTATCAGCCGAGGGCTGTTCGCCGTACAGGATGATGCCCGGCCGCACCATGTCCAGATGGAACTCCGGCCAGGCGAAGGTACCCGCCGAATTGCAGCAATGCTTCACCGCAAAGGTACAGCCCCGGGCGGCCATCTCCTCCACTGCCGCGCACAAAATATCGTACTGGCGGCGCGTATAGGCGATATCCTCCGGCGCGGTGCTGTCCGCCGCTGCGAAATGCGTAAAGACACCCACGGGCACAAGCCCCGGCAGCGCACAGGCCTCGGCCATCTCCGCCACGGCACGCTCCATATCGTCGTCCGCCGTAAAGCCGATGCGGCCCATGCCCGTGTCTACTTTCAAATGCACGCGCACCGCCACGCCCGCACGCAGCGCGGCCTCCGAAAGCGCCCGCGCATATTCCAGCGAGAACACCGTCTGGCTGATGCCGCCCACGGCCAGCGCGGCCGCGTTCTGCACGCCGGTATAACCCAGGATCAGGATGGGCTTCGTAACGCCCGCCCGGCGCAGGCACACCGCCTCGCCAAAGCCGGACACCGCAAACTGGTCCGCGCCCTCCTGCTCCAGAAGCGGGGCCACCACCGCGTCGCCGTGGCCGTATGCATCGGCCTTTACCACGGCCATCACCGCCGCATCCCCGGCCCTTTCCCGCACCAGCTTAAAGTTGTGCCGCAGCGCGCCGAGGTCCACCTCGGCCCAGCAGCGCCGTTCAAATTCCATCGTATCCACCGGCCTTCCTTTATCTTTATGGCATGCCGCCTTATCCGCTTCTTCCAGTATAACATTTTCGTGGGCAGAGTAAACAAAAAGCGGGCAAATTTTTATAAAAACAGCACGTGAGCATTCAAGAGCATTCAAGAGCAAAACAGAGCATTTTAAAGCGCTCGCTTTCTAAATCAAAAAAATGCAAAAAAGGGGTTGACGCGGCGCCGGGCATCCGCTATAATCAATCTTGCGCCTGTTTGCACGGGCCTTTCGATTGTTTGTAGAGACTATTAGGAGGAAAACACCATGAGCACAACTCTTGCTAAACCCGGCACCGTGGAACGCAAGTGGTACATCATCGATGCCGCCGGCAAGCCCCTGGGCAAGACCGCCGTCATCGTGGCTGACCTGCTGCGCGGCAAAATACTTGATTTCTTAATGAAAAAGCAAGGGATAACAGATACAGATATTGCTA